>Ga0302184_10003055_pt1 | contig 10485 bp, 8 predicted proteins | sample I_Palsa_N3_3_FD_200233 | JGI IMG/M metagenome (GOLD analysis project Ga0302184, IMG submission 200233) | Peat permafrost microbial communities from Stordalen Mire near Abisko, Sweden - I_Palsa_N3_3 | ecosystem: Environmental > Terrestrial > Soil > Palsa > Peat permafrost | place: Sweden: Abisko...
CCTCGTCGGGGCTGGTGAGCGCCAGCGCCGGCAACCACGCCCGCGCCATCGCCGAGGCTGCGCGCCTGACGGGCGTGGCGTGCGAGGTGTTCATGCCCCGCGACGCACCCGTGTCGAAGGTGGCGGCGGTGGAAGCGCTGGGTGCAAGTGTGAAGCTGGATGGCGCGTCGGTGGAGGAGGCACTCGCGCGGGCGCACGAGCGCGCGGCGGCCACGGGCGCCGCGCTGGTTCACCCGTTCGACGATCTCGACGTGATCGCGGGGCAGGGAACGCTGGCGCTGGAGCTGATCGAGGACGTTCCTGACCTTGCCCGCATCGTCGTGCCCGTCGGCGGCGGCGGTCTGGCGAGCGGGATCGGGATCGCGCTTCGCCGCGCGGGCGCGCGGGTCGAGCTCGTGGGCGTCCAGGCGCAGATGTGTGCGCCGTACGTTCGGGCGCTCGGTGCCCCGCGCCCAGACGCGCCGCCAGACTCCCTCAGCGCCGCGACGATCGCCGACGGCATCGCCGTCAAGCGCCCCGGCGCGCTTACGCTGCCGCTGCTGCGCGAGCTGCTCGACGGCCTCGAGACGGTGAGCGAGGACGAGATCGCCGATGCGATGGTGTTCCTCGCCCAGCGCGCCAAGCTGGTCGTCGAGGGAGCCGGCGCGGTGGCCGTGGCGGCGCTGATGAACGGGCGCCTTGACCCGGTCGCCGGCGTGACCGTGGCGATCGTCTCGGGAGGCAACGTCGACAGCGGCCTGCTGGCCGGGATCCTCCGCCGCCACGAAACCGAGGAGGGCCGCCGCGTGCGCATCTTCACGCGAGTCTCCGATCGGCCGGGAGCCCTTGCCGAGCTGCTCAGCCTGGTCGCGCGCGCCCGCGCGAACCTCGTGAGCCTCGAGCACGTGCGCGAGGCGGTGCCGCTGCACGTGCGCGAGACGGGCGTCGAGCTGATGCTCGAGACCCGCGGCCCGGCGCACACCGCGGAGGTGCTCGCAGCGCTCCAGCGCGGCGGCTATGACGCCGAGGAGGGGTAGCCGCTCTACAGCGCCGCCGAGGCCTCGACGAAGCTCCGCCAGCGCTCGCGGCGCAGCGTGCGCTCGCCATGGTCCAGAAGCGGCGCGACCACGCGTCCCTGCGGCAGCGCCCGTGCGGCCTGCTCCACGCCTGCAAAGACGCCCGCCCCGACACCCGCGAGCATGGCCGTGCCAAGCACCGTCACCTCGGCTGGGCCCACGGTGAGCGGGAGGCCGAGCGCATCGGCCTGGATCTGAAGCAGGGTCTCGTCGTTCGTCAGGCCGCCGTCGACGCGCAGGGCGTGAACCGGCGCGAGCACCGCCATCGCCTCGACGATATCCGCGACGCGCCAGGCGATCGCCTCGAGGGCCGCTCGGGCGATATGAGCGGGGCCGACGGCGGGGTGGAGCCCAGCGATCACGCCGTGGGCCGCGGGACGCCACCAGGGGGCGCCGAGGCCGGCGAGCGCGGGAAGCATGATCACGCCGGCGCTGTCGGGCACGCCGGCCGCCATTCCGGCCAGCGCTGGGGCGTTCTCGGCGAGGCCGAGCCCGTATGCGAGCCAGTCGAGCAGCGAACCGGCCGCGAACACCCCGCCGTCGAGGGCGTGGGCGACCTCGCCGATTCCACCCGCGCCGCCCGGTGCGGCCCAGCCGATCGTCGGCAGTAGTCCGCTCGCGAGGACAGGGTGCTCGGTGCGCCCGAGGATGAACACGCCGGTGCCATAGGTCGCCTTCAGCTCGCCCGGGCGCACGGCCCCGGAGCCGGCCAGGGCGGCCTGCTGGTCGACCAGCTGCGCCGTCAGCGCGATCGGGACGGGCCAGCGAGTGTGACGCAGCGTGCCGAGCGGTCCATAGCTCGGACCCACGGCCGGCAGCCACTCGCGCCGCACTCCGAAGGCGGACAGCAGCTCCTCATCCCAGTCGTGCCCGCCGACCGCGAGCAGCTGGGTGCGTGACGCCGTCGACAGGTCGGTGGCGTAACGGCCGGCGAGCCGGTCGGTGAGGAACGCGTCGACCGTGCCCATCCGCAGCGAGCCCGCGTCGCGGGCGCGGGCGACGGCGGTGTCGTGCTCGAGCAGCCAGGCCAGCTTGCCGGCTGAGAAGTAGGGATCGAGCGGGAGCCCCGAGCGCTCCACCGCCCGCCCGTCGATGGCCGCGAGTAGGGCTTCCTGGCGCTTGTCCTGCCACACGATCACGGGCGTGAGCGCCCTCCCGCTTCCCCCATCCCAGGCGAGCACGGACTCACCCTGATGGTCGAGCCCCGCCGCGAGCACCTCGCGCCCGGCGGCGGCCTCGAGCACCTCTGCGACAGCGTCCACCACGGCGGCGAGGATCAGCTCGGGATCCTGCTCGACCCAGCCGGGCTGCGGGTGGGAGACCGGGATCTCGCGCCTCGCCTGCGCCACCACGTGCAGATCGCCGTCGAACAGGGCGGCCTTCACCGCGGTGGTGCCCTCATCGATGCCGAGCAGAAGCGGCGCGGTCATCGCGCGGGCATCCGGCTGCTGGAGGCTGCGTGGTAGGAAGCGGCGCGCTCCCACCACGCGCCCCGCGCCGGCTGGGCCGGCGGAGCAGGCAGGGGCCGCGTCTGCCCGAGCTTCACCGTCCCGTCATCGGCGAGCATGCCGACGACGTGCTCGCCGATGGCGAGCGACGCGGACAGTCCCGTGGAGCGGATCGCCGCGACGTGTATCAGGCCCGCGAGCTTGGGCGAGCGCTCGATCACGTAGTTGGCCTCGCGCCCGGCGGGGCGCAGACCGGCGTAGGCGCCGATCGTCCTGGCGCGCTCGAGCGCCGGGTAGGAGCGGCTCGCCCTCGGCATGATCAGCTCCTCCGCGTCGGCCTCCACCGACCAGTCGCGCTTGTCCTCGCGCTCGCGGGCAGTCGGCCCGGCGATGATCAGGTGCTCGACGGTGGGGAACACCAGCACGCCCTTCCCGAGTCCTGAGGGCACCGGCAGGAGAATCTGCTCGAGCGGCTCGCCGTCGACCGGCGCGAACACGATGAACTCTCCCTTGCGGGGATACACGCTCACCGGGTGATCGCCCGCGAGCGCCGCCACCTCGTCGGCGAACAGGCCGGCGCAGTTCACAGCGGCGCCCACCTGCAGTCGCTCGCCGCCGCGAAGCTCGACCGCGAGACCCCCGCGCGGCTCACGCGCGAGCCCGCTGACCCGTGCGCCGATCCTCAGCGAGGCGCCGCCTGCGCAGGCCGCGGCGGCGAGCGCTTTGGCGAAGGCGACCGGGTCGGTGACGGCCTCGCCGGGCACGGTGAGACAGCCGTCGTCACCGAGATGGGTCGCGACGCCGTTCACGCGAGCGTTCTCTGAGAGCTTGCGGACCGACGCGCGCTCGTCCTCATCGCCGGGCGCCAGCAGCGCCCCGCAGCGCCACGCGAATATGCCGAGCTCGTCGAGCAGCTCCTCGCGCAGCGCGACCGAGCGCAGGATCAGGGCAGTCTCGAGCTCGCCGGGTGTGGCATCGAATCCGGTGTGGAGGATTCCGGAGTTGGTGCCGCTCGCCCCGAGCGCCAAGCCCGTCTCGGCCTCCAGCAGCACGACCTCCACGCCACGACGGGTGAACGCGTGGGCGACGGCGCACCCCACCACGCCGCCCCCGATGACAGCGACCTTTGGGTCCGGTGTTGCCATCATCAGGGAGCCTATACCTAGGCGCTTTGCCCGCTCTGACGCTGCCAGCTCAAGTCCGGGTCGGGGCCTGCCGATGGGAAGGCGAGACGCAGCTCGGCGACCGCGATGCGCGCTGCCGTGGCTCCTCATCGAGATCATCAATGCTCACGGAACCACCGACTACCTCCGCAGGCCGTCGCCCGCGGTTGGTGATCGCCGATGACGATCCGGTGGTGCAGTCGATGCTCCGCATGTCGCTCGCCCACCAGTTCGAGGTCGTCGGTGTGGCCGGTGACGGCGAAGAGGCGATCGAGCTTGCGAGGATAAATCAACCCGATGCGGCGCTCGTCGACGTGCGCATGCCCAAGGGCGGCGGCCTGGGTGCCGTGCGCGGGATCATCGAGGTTGCTCCCGCCACGGCGATCGTGATGCTCTCCGGTGTCAGGTCGCACGGGACGGTTCGCGAGCTGATGCAGGCGGGCGCGATCGCCTTTCGTCGAAAGGGCGCGGCGCCGCATGTGCTCGCCGCTGCGCTGACGGAGTCGATGAGGGTCCACCACGCCGAGCGGCGCGGATCGGCCTGGCCCATCCTCGCGTGGTATTGCCTGGGCCTCAACCGCCGCCCGCGCGAGCAGAGCCCGCCGCGCTAGATCCGCAGCACGAGCTTGCCGGTGTTCTCGCCGGCAAACAGTTTGAGCAGGGCGTCCGGAAACGCGCTGATGCCGCCCTCGAGGATGTCCTCGCGCGAGATCAGGAGGCCCTCGCCCATCCAGCCCGCGATCTCGCTCATCGCCCGAGCGAATTCCGGGGCGTAGTCGAATACGACCATGCCGGTCATCGATGCGCGGGCGACCAGCAGCGATAGGTAGTTGGCCGGACCGCGCACGCCCTCGGTGGCGTTGTACTGGGAGACCGCGCCGCAGATCACGATCCGCGCCCCGCGCGCCAGGCGGGTGAGCACCGCGTCGAGGATCTCGCCGCCGACGTTGTCGAAGTACACGTCCACGCGATCGGGTGCGACCTCGCGCAGGGCGCGGCGGACGTCCTGGTTCTTGTAGTCGATCGCGGCGTCGAAGCCGAGAACCTCGGTGAGCCATTGGCACTTCTCCTCGCCCCCGGCGATGCCGATCACACGGCAGCCCTTGATCTTGGCGATCTGCCCGACGACGCTTCCGACGGCGCCGGCCGCGCCGGAGACCACGACCGTCTCAGACTCTTTGAGCTTGCCGGTGTCGAGCAGCCCGAAATAGGCGGTCATGCCGGTCATGCCGAGCGTTCCCAGGTAGGTCGGAAGCGGAGCGAGCGACGGGTCGACCTTGAACGCTCCCGCGCCGTCGGAGAGCGCGTACTCCTGGACCCCGAAGTCGCTGTAGACGTTGTCGCCAACGGCGAACCCGGGGTGCTCTGAGGCGATCACCTCGCCGACGGCGCCGGCGCGCATGACGTCGCCGATTTCGACTGGATCGATGTAGGAGGCCCCGGCGTTCATCCAGCCGCGCATCGCGGGATCGAGCGACAGGTATGAGATCGCAACGGCGAACTCCCCGGCGCCGGGCGTGGGGACCGGCTCCTCGGTGAAGCTCCAGTCCGAGGGCTGTGGCAGTCCGGACGGGCGCGACGCGAGGCGGACCTGGTGGTTGGTTGGGCTCATCGGCGGATCTCCAAACTGTCGCGGGTGAGGGTCATGCGGTCGTGCCACCGTCGACGACGAGCTCAGAGCCCGTCGTGTAGATACTCTCGTCGGAGGCCAGATACACCACGGCATGGGCGATCTCCTCCGGCGTTCCTATGCGCCGCAGCGGGATCCCCTTGATCAGCTTGTCGATCAGCTCGGGCGTCTTCTCTCTCTGGCGGGAGTTCATCTCGGTGTCGATCTGGCCGGGGTGCAGCGAGTTGACGCGCACACCGAACTGCGCAAGCTCCTTGGCAACGCCCTTGGTCATGCCGCGGACCGCCCACTTGCTCGCCGCGTACGCGGTCAGGTAGGGGCTGCCGATCAGGCCCGCAACCGAGGAGACGTTGATGATCGAGCCCGACCGTTGCGCGGACATCGCTCCGGCGACTGAGCGCATGCCGAGGAAGACGCCGACCACGTTCACGTCGATGACTCGCCGGAAGTCATCCAGCGAGGTCTCCGTCAGCGGCGCGGCGAGGAACACGCCGGCGTTGTTCAGGAGGATGTCGATGCGCCCGTGGGTCTCGAGCGCAGTGGTGACGACGGCCTGCCAGTCGAGCTCGCTGCTCACGTCATGCTTGTGCGACATCGTCCGGTCGCCTAGCTCCTCGGCGAGGTGCCGTGCACCGTCCGCGTTGGCATCGGTCAGTAGCAGCAGCGCGCCCTCCTCGTTCAGGCGCCGCGCCGCCGCCGTGCCGATCCCTCCAGCCGAGCCAGTGATGATCGCGACCTTCTCCTCCAGCCGTAGAGCCGACATTCGGCGACTATAACCGCGCGGCCCGCGAGGCTTCAGTCCTCGGCTTTGGCGAATTCCTCGACCACGGCAAGTGCTTCACGGGGAATGAAGGGGCTGCCGCCGTTGATCTGCGGTTCGATCAGACCATATGTGCCCGTATCGTCGTCGTGGGACTGGTAGTACCAGATGCCGCGAACGTAGGGCAGCGCGACGAACTCTTCGTAGGCTTCTTTGATCCAGGCGGCCTGCAACGCCTGGGTGGGAGCGTTGATCGCGCCTTCCTCGCCCGGCGTCCATTGAACTCCGTACTCGGTCAGGTAGTAGTCGGGGTGCTCGAAGCCGAGGGCGACCACGTCGGCGTGCTGGTCTTCCATCCCTTCGGGGCCGCCATGTTCCGGCGTGTCGGTGTGCGCACGGCCGTACGGGTGGGAGACGAACCCATCGACGCGCGTGAGCAGTTCAGGCTCGGCTTTGACCGCGTCGGCAACCCAGCCTCCGCCGCAGCACATCTGCGACCAAGTTTTGTCCGGGCGCTGATAGTCACCAACGCTGCTGAACAGGAGCTTCACTCCCTTTATGCCCGCGGCTTCAACGGCCTTCGACAGCGACACGAACATTTCGGCGTACTTCGCCGGTTCCCCCTGGTGGATCGTTTCGCCGTTCGCGCTGTATGTCGTGCCCTTCAGGACCGTCTCGTTGCCAACCTCGAGAAGAGTCACTCCATAGGCCGCCTGTTCCTTGACCTCGGCGAGGGCTCTGACCGTCCATTCGGGGATGTTGATCGTGCTCAGTGGCTGGCTGTCGGGGGTGTTCCCGACGATCACCGTGTCGTTCGCGAAGCCGTTTGCCGTGGATTCCGCGATCGACGTCGACGAGCCGCCAGCCTCCAGACGCTCGGACGTGATGCCGCCTTCGATGAACCTTCTCGCGTCTTCGGGACCCCATCCGGATCCGTCGGACAGTCCAATGATCACCTTTGGCTGCGTGCCAGTGGGGGGTGTGGGAGGTGTCGGAGGCGTGGGAGGTGTGGGAGGGCTCGGGGGTGCGGAGGGCGCGCCGATCAGCGCCATGCTGTGGAACGCCCCGGCGGACACGCCCGTGACACCGCTGAGGCCGGGGACTTCCACCGGGACGAGGCTGCCGGAGAGGCTGCCTGTACCGAGCTGGCCGGAGTAGTTTCCGCCCCAGGCCGCGACGGCGCCGGTCTTGCGCAGAGCCAGGCTGTCGCTCCCGCCGGCCGAGATCGCTGTTACGCCTGTCAGCCCGCTGACTTCCACGGGGAGGTCGCGGTTCGCGGTGTCGCCGTCGCCCAGCTCTCCCCATGCGTTGTATCCCCAGGACTTGACCGTGCCGTTGCTCAGCAGCGCCAGGCTGTGGCCTTCGGGAGAGCCTCCGCAGCCGCCCGCCGAGATGGCGGTGACCCCGCTCAGCTGTTGCACGACCACCGGCACGTCGCTTTCCTCCGTGCCGCCGTCGCCGAGCTGTCCGAGGTTGTTCCGGCCCCAGGCCAGGACGGTTCCGTTTTTCAACAGCGCCAGGCTGAAGAATTCGCCGGCCGAGATGGCAACGACTTCTCTGAGCCCGCTCACTTCCACGGGAACGTCGCTGTTGGCGGTGTTGCCATCGCCGAGCTGCCCGTATTCGTTGCCACCCCAGGCCATCACCCTGCCGTTGCTCAGCAGCGCCAGGCTGTGGCCTTCCGGGAAGCGGCCGCAGCCGCCGGCGGAGATCGCCGTGACCCCGCTCAGGCCGCCAACCGCGACAGGCACGTCGCTGCCGGCGGTGCTGCCATCGCCCAGCTGACCGTCGTTGTTGCCGCCCCAGGCCATCACGGTGCCGCTGCTGAGGAGTGCCAGGTTGTGGAACTCTCCGGCCGAGACGGCCGTGACCCCGTGCAGTCCCTGCACTTCGACGGGCGCATCGCTCGTGATGTCCGTGGCGTCTCCGAGCTCGCCGTATCCGTTGTAGCCCCACGCGCGCACCGTGCCGTTGTCGAGCAGGGCGAGGCTGTGGAAGCCACCCGCTGAGATGGCCTTCGCTTCGCTCAGTTGGCTGAGCGCTACGGGCGTGTCGCTGCTCGTGATGCCGCCGTCACCGAGTTCTCCGTTGCCGTTGAAGCCGAACGCAACCGCACCGGGCGCCTGTGCGCTGACGGCGTCGGCGGTTTCCGCCCAGCTGGCGGAGGCCCCCGCTCCAGCCGTCACGACGATGGCAACCGCCACCGCCGGGAGCAACGACATGCGACGTGCGACGTGCGACGTGCGACCGTTGTGCCAGAGCCATCTCATCAGGACACGCCTCCTCCAGCGCGATGTGTCTGGCATCCATGCACGGCGACCGGGTAATCCTTCACGAGCCCTCGGAATACCCTCGCGAGCCCTCGGACAATCTGTAATTTTCGATTTATAACAGTACTTGCGTGATTCCAACGGGCGGACGCCCGAAAACACGCGCAATTTGCGGACAATTTGATGCGAGATTTGGGGCCCGTTGAAGAACGTTGGGGGGTGTTGATCAGCGATGCGACTGTTTAAGTAGTTTTCTCGGCACGCTCGGCCGGGGCAGCGCCGACCACGTCCCGGAGAAAGCGCAGCAGCACATCATTGACGGCATCGGGCTCCTGCTGCTGGACCCAGTGTCCGGCGCCGGGCACCACAACGTCCTCGCGCAGGTCGGTCACCCAGCCGTGCATCGCCTCCGCGGGCATGAAGGTGCGCACGGCGTCCCGCTCTCCGGTGAGGAACATCGCCGGCTGCTCTATGTGCCGCTCGGCGACAGTGGCGGTGAGCTCCCAGTTGCGGTCGATGTTGCGGTACCAGTTCAACCCTCCGGTGAACCCCGTCCGCTCGAAGGTTTCGACGTACACGCCGAGCTCCTGCTCGGAGAGCCACGAAGGGCGCCTCTGCGCACCGTCGGCTTCAGCCGCCCACCGCGCCGTCCATGCTTCGGGGCTGGTCAGGGTCCGGCGCACGTCACGCGCCAGCGCTGCGTCGGCCACGCCGGGCTGCTGAAACCACGCGATATAGAAATCGTCGCCGAGCCGCCGGCGCATGATTGGAAGTGGAGGCGCGGGCGCGCGGGGAACGAAGGGGACGCTAAGGCCCGCCACGGCGCGCACGCGCGGCGGGTGCAGAAGCGCGAGCTGCCACACGAGATTCGCGCCCCAGTCGTGGCCGACAAAGATCGCGTCCTGTTCACCCAACGCGTCGAGCAGGCCGCGCAGGTCGCCACAAAGAGAGACGATGTCATAGGCCTCGATCTCGGCCGGCGCCGAGCTTTCTCCGTAGCCGCGGAGGTCCGGTGCGACGACGCGAAACCCCGCTGCGGTCAGCGCCGGCAGCTGATGGCGCCAGGAGAAGGCGAGCTCGGGGAACCCATGGCAGAGTACGACGAGCGGGCCCTCGCCCTCGTCGAGCAGCTCGAGCTCGATGCCGTTGGTGGCAACGCGACGTTTCGGCACGGCCGGCAACGATACGCTCGCAGCCGTGTGTGCGCACAGTGCACGCGGGTGCCGCGCGACCGTTACCCTCTGCGGTATGTGCCGCAACATCAGATCGCTCCACAATTACGAGCCGGCCGCGACCGACAGCGAGATCGCCGACGCCGCGCTGCAATACGTCCGCAAGATCAGCGGCTCGACGAAGCCCTCACAGGCCAACGCCGAGGCCTTCGAGCGCGCCGTGCGGGAGGTCACGCTCGCGACCGGCCGCCTGCTCGACGAGTTGGTGACCAACGCCCCGCCGAAGAACCGAGAGCTCGAGGCCGCCAAGCGACGAGAACGCGCTCGCGAGCGGTTCGCTGCGTAGAGAGCTCACACGCAGCCCGGGACGATCTGGTGCATTTTGGCCGGCGCGCTGCGCCATATTGGCCCACCATGAGGTCTCTGACGGATGATAATTATTAGTGAACAAATCACACTGAATCACGCGTAGCGTCCGCGGGCCAGTCGGCCTCACGGAAGTCCGTCAAACAGGATGCAGAAACCCGGCCAGGACGACCGGGAAGCCAACGAGACCACCCAGGCAAGCCCATTAGGGGCGTAACGGCGCACAGGTCCCTGGAAGCCTGTGAGCGACGCGGGGTGGGCCGCCACCGGTCGCGGCTCACCTCGTGTGAATCTGTCGAGTGATCGCCCCGAGTCCCAAAGTGGGCGATTTGGCCGTTTGCGGTCTCGATTTTCAAGCCGGCGAGGCTTTATCGCCGAACAGGGTCCTATGGCGAGCATCGCTACAGACGATCTCGTGCAGCGTCCCCGCCGCACGGCGGCATGGACCCGCGCCGTCATCGGCCTGACCGGCATCGATCTTGCCCTCGCGCAGGCTTACCTGCTTCCCCATCCCGCGTTCGTCGTGGCGGGCTTTGCGATGATCGGGCTCACGGCCGTCGTGCATCTGTGCGCGCCGCGAATGTCGTGGCTGAAGGTCGAGGAGTCGCTGGCTGGAGCGTC
>Ga0302184_10003059_pt1 | contig 10478 bp, 10 predicted proteins | sample I_Palsa_N3_3_FD_200233 | JGI IMG/M metagenome (GOLD analysis project Ga0302184, IMG submission 200233) | Peat permafrost microbial communities from Stordalen Mire near Abisko, Sweden - I_Palsa_N3_3 | ecosystem: Environmental > Terrestrial > Soil > Palsa > Peat permafrost | place: Sweden...
CGTTACTGCGCCGGATGGCTGATCGATCTCCACACAGCGATGACCCGAGCGGACGACCCAGCGTTCAGTTGGCTCGTCGAACAGGCCGGAGGCTGGCGGAGCCGGTCGGCGCCACCACCGTCCCGAACGCCGCTACGCGCCCGGAGATCGAGAGCATGCGCGCACTCGCCGGGATTCTCGCCGACCTACCGCCTGAAGCCTGGCCCGAAGCTGCCACGACGACGCTCACTCGCCGCCCACGCCCCACGCGCAGCTCCGGCGCCCGGAGGCCGCTCACCACCGCGCTCGCCGCCGCCTGCCTGGCGCTGGGCTTTCTCGCCGGAACGTTGACGCACACGCACAACACCACGCAGCCCCACGGACCGGGGATCGCCTTGAGACCACTCGCCCCGGCAAGCAAGACTGAGCGGGTCGTGGCATACATGACCGCGCCCGGGCAGATGCAGCTCCGCATCTTCCGCCTGTCGCCCTCGCCGCCGGGCACCTACACGAGCTGTGGCTGATGACCACACCAACCCACCTCTCCCCCGTGGCCGCCTTCCGGATCGACCAAAGCGGGCAGGCGACGCTTGATCTCCGCCTGCCAGACGATCCGGCCCACTACACCTACCTCGACATCTCCCGCCAGCAGATCGGCGCCGGCACCCGGATCTCGGGCGACAGCGTGCTCCGCGGCAACCTCTCGTGAACCGTCGAACAAGCGGATGACGAAGCGCCCGCTGCCAGCGCATGAGATCAAGGAGGGCGGCTTGTTACCGCCGTGTCACCCCAGGGTGTGAGACCGCCGGACCAGAATCGCCGCCTCCCGGAATCTCAACACGTCGCGGGTAGCAAACGTCAGCCAGTCACAGGAACGCAAGCTCAAGCTGTTCGCGCGGCTGCAAGCTGGCGCGTGTCCACTGGTTCCTAGCGACCAGTGAAGACCCCGCGATGACGACGCGATGCTCCAGGCTCCGGATGCCAATCCAGACCGACAGGCCGCTCCGAGACGCGCGCGCCGGCCCGCGGGCACAATCGACAGCGCCCGACACCTCCCGCTCTACCAACGACGCCAACTCCCGATGAACTCACACGACACTCACGCCGCGCCAACGTCCGACAACTGCGAGAGGAGGTGAACAAGCATCTGCGCCGCGTCCACTCGGCGGATCTCCAACACCTCCGACGCCTGGTGGAGCACGAGCATGCGGCTAACCTAGGGGCAGCCACGCATCACCGTCAGTCGACGGTTCGCGCGGAGGACCGGCCGGGAGCACGATGGCGGTTGCGCCGCCGACCGAGATCGCCTCCCCCGGCGAGCCGCTGACGATGCCGAGCGAGGAGCCGGTGAGCGCGTTGGTGATCCAATCAGCGGCGAGTACGCGCACGGCTTCGACGTTGACGGTCTGGGGTTGACCGCAGACCGCCTCGGCGAGCGGGCCGATGTTCGGACCTTCCGCGTCGAGATGAGTTCCGTTGACCAGCTCGACACCGACGAACTGATCTGGCCGCGCCGAGAGGAGGGCCGCCGTGCCCGAGCCGAACGCGTTGCACGGATTGGGCGGCGAGGCGATCTGCAGCACCGGCCGGTCGTCAATGCCGGACAGCTGCGCGAGCGCCTTCTGCATCGAGGTCCCGTAGTCGACGGCGTCGTACAGCACGACCCCGCGCAGGTCGACGATATCGCCGCCGGGCAGCGTCGTGTCGCCTGCCGCGCCGGTGACGAGGTTGCCGCCAGCCGAGTTCCCGCTGAGCACAAATGGGCGCGGCAACCATACGGGGCCACCGCGAGCCGCGTCCGCGCTCATCTGCAGCGCCGAGCGGCCGGCGACGAACAGGTCGGCCACGGCACTCGCCATTGGGGCCCCGTTGATCCAGCAGCCCCCCGTGGCAAGCGGGTTCGAGGTGATCGTCGGCGCGACCACGATCGCACCGGTGTTCACCGCGATCGACTTGGCGAGCGCCACCAGGTTGTCCTTCGTCTGGAAGAACGCGTGCTGAAGCCAGACGATCCCGATCGGCCGCCCCACCGCCCCGTCCGGGAAGTACCAGTCCGTGGAGAGGGTCGTGCCGGCGGAGCCGCAGCGGACCTGGAGGCTGGAGTGCCCGACGAGCGTCGGCTCACGAGCGCCAAGCTGCTGCGATCCGCGCCGAGAACGCGGCCAGCCCGAGCGTGGCGGTGAGGGCGAGACAGAGGATGGCGAGAGCTCGTTGACGCATCGATCCGACGACCACCGATCGTACGGGACGACCCGAGAACATCAACACACAGAACTCTCCTCGGCGTTGAAAATCGCTATCGGTCCTCACCTGCGCCCGCGCGGGGAGCTCGAATGTTGAGGCCCGCTGGAGGCCTGCCGACATCTGGACCCACGTCACCAACATCGCAGGTGTGCCGACCGACTGACACCCCGGGTACCAAGGAAATCCTATGTTTCGGAATCCTGGAGCCTCTGGAGTTGCAGGAGCGGCGCGCTCCGGAGTCCGTGCGGCCATCCCATGCAGCAGCGACTGGGCAAGGGTTCCCAGACACGGCACGAAGCAGGTTGCCTGGAGCGAGAACCTGAAGCGGCTGCATCCGTGAAGGGGACCGTAGCGATGCGGGGTGCAGGGTCCGAACCGGTCAGGTCAAACGCCGCACAGCGCGACCGGGTCGTAACGGCACTCGGCCGCCGGACGAATCTCGAGTGCGCTCACGGGCGAGTCGGCGACGAGACGCACGTCATCGTGCGAGCCAGCCGCCGTCGACGGGGAGAACGACTCCGCAGACGTAGTCGGACGCCCTCGACGCGAGAAACAGGGTCGCCCCGGCAATGTCCTCGGCCTCACCCCAGCGGCCGGCGGGAATCCGCTCGAGGATCGACCGACTGCGGACCGGATCGGCCCATAGCGCCTCGGTGTTGTCGGTCGCAAAGTAGCCGGGCGCGATCCCGTTTACGTTGACCCCGCGCGGCGCCCACTCGTTGGAGAATGCCCTGATCAGACCGGCGACGCCAGATTTCGAGGCCGTATAGCTTGGGATCAGAATCCCTCCCTGGAAGCTGAGCAGCGACGCCGTAAAGATCACCTTGCCCGCGCCCCGATCCACCATGCCCCTACCGATCTCACGCGTGAGGACGAAGGGCGCGGTCAGGTTGACCTGGAGGACGGCGTCCCAGGTCCGATCGTCGTGCTCGGCGGCGGGAGTCCTCACGACGATTCCGGCGTTGTTGACGAGGATGTCGACCGGGCGGTCAGCGGCAGCGACCTCAGCGGTGAACTGCAAAACCTCCGCCCGATTTGCCAAGTCGACGCGGAAGCCGGAGAAGGACCGGCCGGCCGCCTCGACCCGTCGCTGCGCCTCGCTGCCCGCCGCCTCGAGTTGCGCGCTGACCCCGATGATGTCCGCGCCCGCTCGCGCCAGCACCTCGACCATCACGAGTCCAATTCCCCGTCGGCAGCCGGTCACGAGCGCGAGCTTCCCGCTCAGATCGAACATCTGTGCCTGGTCGAGCGTCACAGCTACTGGTCTGTGTTCCGTCTAGCAGAGCGCACCCGTTCCTCCTCGTCGGCGCTGCGGCCGTCCGAGGTCTGCCCCTTGCAACCGCAGAATCATCATATCTTAGGATCACAGGATGACCGGGGGCGATTACGCAGTTACAGCGGCTCGCCGAGCTGTCGCTTCTCCCGGTCGTCGAGGTCTCCGATGCAGAGCTGGCGCCGCCGCTCGCGGATGCGCTCGTCGATGCTGGACTGCCGGTGCGTCGAGGCCACGTTTCGGACGCCGGCGGCAGCCGCCGCCGTGGCCTCACTGGGCGGCCGCTCCGACATCTTGCTCGGCGCAGGACAATCCTGACGAGAGGACGCCGATCGCGCGCTCGACGCCGGCGCGCCGTTCCTCGTCAGCCCGGGCTTCAGCCCGGATGTCGTTGAGTACCCACTGGGCCGAGGGGCGACGATCGTCCCCGGCGTTTGCACGCCGAGCGAGGTCGACATGGCCCGACTGCGGGGGGCTAGACGTCGTCAAGTTCTTCCCGGCCGAGGCGGCCGGCGGAGCGGCGTACATCAAGGCGCTGGCGGCTCCGTACCAGCTCGTGCGCTTCATCCCCACGGGCGGTATCGATGCCGCCAAGCTCGAGGCGTATGTCCCGCTTCCGCAGGTGCTTGCGGTGGCGGCAGCTGGATGGCGCCTCGCGACCTCATCGCGGCGGCGATCTCGCGGCGATCGCGAAGCGGACCGGCGAGGCGGTCGCTCTTTCTCGCCGCTTCCGGCTGCCGTGGTCACCGTCCTCGGGTGACGCGCCTCTCGCAGCTGCGCGGCGGCTACCAGCGCTGGTTCACCATGGCCGCGATTTCGCTGCCGTAGATCTCGGCGATCGTCTCCATTCACAGACGCCTCGCTTACGTGAGGGTGCCGGAAACCCAATTCGCCGCTTATCACGCCGCGGCCTTGTACTCGTGAATGAGACCTCCGAGCAGCTTTCGGCCGCGAACGCGGGATCGGCGGACCAACCTCAAAGCGGGGCTTTCCCTTTCATCCGAACCTCAGCAGTTGCGAGACGTGGTCAGGATGGCGCCGTTCATACGTCGATGGCTCGCACACCCCACAGCTGTCCACCCAGCCAATGCGCGTTCACCCTTCGGGATCACCACGCCGTTTGTTGTTTGTGGGTCGCAAGACGTGGATGTCTGGCTAACCCCCGATGCAATCACCAAACGGCCGTAACCCAACACCGACCGGCGCCATCCAACATGTACGCCGCCGTGTGCGTCCGGCGGCGAAACGCCCGCGTCGATCGCGTCGGCGTTGCCGCCGGTAAGCGGGCGCTTTGCGAGCTGCGGGCGTTCAGCGGGTGCCAGTGCAGTCGACGAGCACCTTGAGCGAGTCGCCCTGCCGGAGTCCTTCGAGGGCCCCCGCGACGCCATCGAACACTACGATCTCCGACACGACGGAAGCGGCGTCTACGACGCCGCGGACGAGCAAGTCGAGGGCGTCGTCGATGTCTGAGGGCGTGTACACCCTTGTGCCGACGAGCGAGATCTCCCTGAAGGTCACCTGCTGAAGATCCACTGGGACGGGAGCCGAGTAGACGGCCTCGACGACGACGACACCCCCGGGGCGCACGAGGGTGGGCATCATCAGCCCCACTGGCGCGACGGCGGCGGCGTCGAACGCGACGTCCGCCTTTCCGCCGAGCCGCCGTGGAACCTCGTCTGCGTCCGCGACGGCGTCGACGCCGAGGCGACGCGCTCCCTCCCGCCGGGCCGACGCGGGCTCGACGAGCACGCACGACGCTCCGGCTGCTTGCGCCACAAGCACGGTGAGCAAACCGATCGGCCCGCCGCCGCACACGACGACCCGGCATCCCGCCTCCAGGCGCGAGCGGCGGACGGCATGCACGGCCACCGCGAGCGGCTCGGCGAGCGCCGCCGCTTCGAGCTCAAGGCGCTGCGGCACCGCGTGCAGCTTCGTCTCGTCGACGAGGACACGCTCCGCCAGCCCCCCGTCGCGGTCGATGCCGACAAGGCGAAGTTTTTCGCAGACGTGCTCGAGGCCGAGCAGGCATGCCGAACATCCTCCGCAGCTGATAGTCGGGTCGACAACAACCGCCGACCCGGCCGAGGGACCGTCGGCGACGACGCCGACGATCTCGTGTCCCAGGATCAGAGGGAAGGTCGCCCGGGGGTGCAGACCATCGACGATATGGAGATCGGTGCCGCAGACGCCAACGTACGCGGGCGCCACCAGAACCTGGCCAACAACGGCTTCCGGCTCGGCGCGCTCACCTACACGAAGCGTCCCCACGCTCTCAAGGACCAGCGCCTTCATCCTTCGAGCCTCACACGATAAGATTACAGGGTGACAGATCTGCAAACCAAGCCGGGCAAGCCGCGACCTACCCTGCCTCGAAACGGGTTATGGGAAGCCGAAGCAGAGATTCCGCCGCACCTCCGGCGCCCATCGTCCGACCGCGGCGGCAGTACCGGGTTCGTCGTGATATGTGCGCCGATTTGAACGTCAACCATGTCCAGATGGGTGACGTCCTGTTGCCCTACTCCGGCCGGACGTAGAGTGGTCTCAGCGTCGACCGTTCGGAGCGTGGGCCGGATGCCTTCCTTGAGGTGAAGCATGTCCGCCTCGAACTCGGCTGCTGAGCCAGTGAAAGGCGCCTGCGTCGTCGCCGTCGACCTCGGGACACAGACAACGCGCGCCGCCCTGATGGCGCGGGACGGGTCTGTCATCGATGACGCCGCCACGCCGGTGCCGTTGCTGATGTCGGCACCCGGAGTCGCCGAGCAACGCCCAGCCGACTGGTGGGACGCGACGGTAGCGAACCTGTCCGCGCTGATGGACCGCAACCCCGACGCGCCGATCGCCTCGGTGGCCGTCGGCGCCCAGATGCACGGCGTCGTGCCCGTCGGAACGGACGGCGAGAGCCTCTGCGAGCAGGTCGCCATCTGGAGCGACAAGCGCGCTGCCGACGTCGCGGCCCGGCTAAATGCGGATCCCGGCATCGACGCGCTGACCCTGATCGCCCGCAACCGGCCGGAGCCCGCGTGGTCGGGGCTCAAGATCGCCTGGTTCCGGGAGCACCTTCCCGAGGTCTACGCGGCGGCCGACACGTTCCTCGTCGCCAAGGACTTCGTGAACCTCAAGCTAACCGGCCGGGCGTGCACCGACCCGACGGAGGCCTCCGGCTCCTGGCTGATGGATGGTGGCAGCGACGCGTGGTCGGAGCGGCTGCTCGAGGCCGTCGGCGTGGACGGTAACAAGCTGCCACCCATCGTCGGCTCCTGCGCGCCGATCGGCGGCGTCTCCCGATCCGCGGCCGAGCTTACCGGACTGCCTGCCGGGACGCCCGTCGTCGCCGGGGCCGGCGACATGCTGTGCCACCTCCTGGGGACCGGGCTGACCGAGCCGAACCGATTCAGCGAGATCAGCGGCACCGCGTCGATCATCGCCTCGTACGCGGAGGAGGCGAAGCTGGAAAGCACCGTCATGAACCTGCGCGCAGCAGGCGAGGGCTGGGTCAGGTTCGGGATCTCCGACGCTGGAGGCATAGCCCTCCGCTGGTTCGCCGAGGAGCTGTGCGAGGGCATCGCGGCCGAGGGCGCTACAGCCGAAATGTCCCGCTATGACGTGCTCTGCGATCTCGCGAGCGGTGTTTCGTCCGGCAGCTTCGGGCTGACTTTCCTCCCATTCCTCCTTGGTGAGCGGAGCCTGGGTAACGCGGCCGCACGTGCGACGCTCATAGGGCTCACCCCGCGCCACGGCCGCGCAGAGATCTTCCGCGCGATTCTGGAAGGCGTCTGCTTCGATCTCAAGCGATACCTCGAGGCGATGGGCCCCGATCCTGGCGCGGCCGAGCTGCGCGTCAGCGGCGGAGGCGCGACGAGCCCGCTCTGGAACCAGATCCGCGCCGACGTATACGGGCTGCCGGTCCAGCGCATCACCTCGGCCGAGGGCGGGCTTCTCGGCACGGCGATGCTGGCGCAGGTCGGAGCCGGCTGGTATCCGGACGTCGCGAGCGCGGCGGAGGCCCTCGTCGTCCCCGCCGATGTGTCGCAGCCGGACCCGGGCTCGCGTGGCAGCTACGCGCAGGCGTACCGGCGCTTCCGCTCCGCGCACGCCGCCGCCGACGCGCTCTGGGAGAGCTGGGAACAGCCATGATCCCTGACCTGGCGAGGCGGCCACTCGTGCTCGACATCGACGGGGTGCTCCGCCACGGGCGCCGCGGAGCCCCCGGGCTCGAACGCTTTCTCGCCGCGATCGACGGCCGGCCGTGGGTCTGCCTCACGAATAACTCGATGCACTCCGCGCACGCCTGCAGCGTCCAGCTCGCTGAACTCGGAGCGTCCGTGCCGGAGGACCGGATCGTCTCGGTCACCGACGTTGCCACCGACTTTCTTCGCCGTGCGTGGCCGGACGGCGGCGCCGCTCTCGTGATCGGGACAGCAGACTTCCGGGCCGCAGTCCGGGCCGCGGGGCTCGAGGTCGTGGCCAGTCGCGCGGACGTCGTCGTCCTCGGGCTCGACCTCGACCTTGCCGTGCGCGGCCTCGGGCCGGCCCTGCAGGCGCTCCGCGGCGGCGCCCGCCTTGTCGCCGCGAACGCCGACCCCCTGCTGGTGACGGAAGCGGGCCTGCTTCCGGGAACGGGGATGCTCTTGGCTGCGCTGCGGGCTGCGTCGAGCGTCGAGCCTGAGCTGCTCGGCAAGCCGAGCCGCCTCATCTTCGACGTCGCGCTGCGCCGGCTCGGCGCAGCCGGCCCAGAGGTGGTCGTCGTGGGAGACTCGCTCTCCTCCGACATCGCAGGCGGCCGCGCGGTCGGGGCAGCGACGGTGCTCGTGCAGAACGGCGTGACCACTGCCAACGCCGTGCTCGATCCGCGGCCCGACCTGATCGTCTCCGGGCTGGAAGCGCTCACCGACCTGCTCGCGGGCGGCCCAAGCTAATGCTCCGCGTCGTCATCACCGACTGCGACCACCCCTCGATCGACATCGAGGAGCGGGTGTTCGCAGCGGCTAGCATTGCGGTCGACCTAGCGGATTGCCGCAGCGAGGACGACGTAATCTCAGCCGGTTTGGAAGCCGACGGGCTGCTTGTCCAGTACGCACCGGTTACCCGGCACGTGCTCGAGACCCTCCCCCGCTGCCGCGCCGTTGCGCGGTACGGGACCGGCCTCGACACGATCGATACTGCGGCCGCCGCCGAACGGCACGTCGCGGTGATCCCGGTGCCGGACTACGCGGTCTCCGAGGTCTCCGACCACACGGTCGCCCTGATCCTCGCGCTCGAGCGCGGCGTGGTCGCGGCCGACCGTGCCGTGCACCGCGGCGAGTGGACGCTTGAGTCGCTGCCGGAGCTCCGCCGCGCCGGCAGCCGCAGCGTCGGCGTGCTCGGCCTGGGCCGCATCGGGCGCACGGTGGCAGAGAAGCTGGCAGCGCTCGGCTTTCTCGTCGTCGGGTACGACCCGTTGATCGCACCCGGCACCGGCCGCTTCGCCGTCACGCTCGAGCGCCTGTTGGCCGAGAGCGACGTGGTCACGCTCCACCTGCCACTGACCGAGGGGACGCGCAACCTCGTCAACGAGTCGCTGATCGGCCGCATGCGAGAGGGCGCCTATCTCGTCAACACCGCGCGTGGCGGCCTCGTCGACGAGGCGAGCCTGATTCGCGCCCTCGCGTCGGGACGGTTAGGCGGAGCGGCGCTCGACGTCTTCGCCTCCGAGCCGCTGTGTACGGACAGCCCGCTGCTGTCATCATCCAACGTCATACTCACACCACACGTTGCGTTCTACAGCCGGGAGTCGTTGCAGGAGCTTAAGCGGCGAGCTGCGGCGGGTCTGGTCGAGGCGCTCGAGGCTGGCCGAGGCCTCGGAGCGGACGGAAACGCTGCACTGATATCGTGACAAGAGGAGTGGGAGCAGCGACCGCCAGTTCAACCCGACGCGGACTCGCCCGGATCGACCGCGGCTCACTCGTGCCCTTCTACGACCAGCTGCGCGACATCCTCGTCGGCAGGCTTAACAGCGATTGGCGGGCGGGCGACAAGCTCCCGTCCGAGAGCGAACTCTGCGACTACTACAGGGTCAGCCGTACCGTCGTACGGCAGGCGCTCGACGAACTCGCCCGCGAAGGGCTGATTCACAAGGTCAAGGGCAAGGGCTCGTATGTCAGCGGTACCCGGCTCGACGCGACCTTCGTGCAGCGCGCAGCCGGGTTCCACGAAGAGATGGTGCGCGCCGGCCACCTTTTGACGAGCACGACGCTCGAGCAGAAGCTCGAGCCAGCCTCGGTGAGGGTCGCGTCCCAGCTCGGACTCTCGGTCGACGAGCCCGTGGTCAAGCTCGACCGCCTGCGCAGCGTAGACGGCGAGCTCATACAGGTGGTGCGGACGTTCCTCCCGTCGCGGCTTTTCCCCGGCCTCGAGACGCTCGATGTCACTGACCGGTCCCTCTACACGACGCTCGAGCAGCACTACGGCTTCCGCCCGTACGGTGGCCGCCGCTCGATCAGAGCGATCCCGGCCTCGCCAAGCGACGCCAAGCTGCTGCAGATCCGCAAGGGCGCGCCGATCCTGCTCGTGGAGAGCCTAACCTGGGGGAACGACGAGGTGTCGTTCGAGTACTTCGTCGCCAGTTACCGCGGCGACTGCGCCCAGTTCGACATTGACCTCGTGACCCCGTGATCCTGCCGTTCTCGACTGTGCTGGACGGTATCAACGGTGCGATGGAGCCGCGCAACTTCATCGTCGAGCGTCGGCTGTCGGAGATGGCGGACGTCTTCGGCAACCGAGAGGCGGCACACGAGCGGCTCGCCGCGGACGGCGACATCATCGTCTACCACGCATACGAGGCGGCGGTGCCGCATGAGGAGAACCAGCTGGTCTACCGCACCACTGTGATCGAGCCGGGAGACGTGGCGGGCGAGTTCTTCATGACGAAAGGCCACCACCACGAGCGCGACTCCGCCGAGTTCTACCTCGGTATGTCGGGTCGAGGACTGATGGTCATGCAGGA
>Ga0302184_10003065_pt1 | contig 10472 bp, 5 predicted proteins | sample I_Palsa_N3_3_FD_200233 | JGI IMG/M metagenome (GOLD analysis project Ga0302184, IMG submission 200233) | Peat permafrost microbial communities from Stordalen Mire near Abisko, Sweden - I_Palsa_N3_3 | ecosystem: Environmental > Terrestrial > Soil > Palsa > Peat permafrost | place: Sweden: Abisko...
GCGATCGACTTGCCGTCCGTGAGCAGGAAGTTGAACCGGCCGCCGAGTTGCCGGGCAGTCAGCTCGCGGATGGTCTCGTCCAGGGCGTCGGCCAGCCCGCTGCCCGCCCGCAGCCTGCGCAGCACCACCGCCCAGATCACGGCCGAGTCGCAGCGGGCCTCGAGGGCGAGGACGTCGCCGGCCGGCAGGTCGGCCGCGAGCGCGGCCCCCGCCGCTGGCCAGCCGCTGAGTGCCCCGTTGTGACTGAACAGCCAGCAGTCTGCCGCGTAGGGGGCGGCGGCTGCCTCCCCCGCCTCGGTGCCGGAGGTGGCGTCGCGGACCGCGGCCAGCATCGCCCGGCTGCTCGTCACCCTGGCAAGGTCGGCGAACGTTGGGTCGGACCAGATCGGCTTTGCCCGCCGGTACCTGGCCGGCACCGGGTCGCCGTCGGCGTACCAGCCGACGCCGAAACCGTCGGCGTTCACCACGCCATGGCGTTGCCGCCGCGGCGCCCACGCCTGCGCTTGCAGGCTGTGCGGCGGGTCCATCAGCACGGAGCGCAGCGTCACGGCCTCGCCTAGGTAGGCCAGGTGCCGGCACATCAGCGCAGCTCCGCTGGCGCCGCGTCCCGGGCGGTGCGCAGCCCGGCGAAGATCTGCCGCCGCACCGGGTAGTCCCAGTTGCGGAAGGTGCTGCGGCACGCCACCGGCCCCACCGAGAACGCGCCGCCGCGCAGCACCTTGTAGTCGCCGCCGAAGAACACCTGCGAGTACTCCTTGTACGGCCACGCCTCGAACCCCGGGTAGGGCACGAAGTCGCTGGACGTCCACTCCCACACGTCGCCGATCAGCTGGCGCGCGCCGCTCGGGGCGGCGCCGGCCGGGTACGAGCCGGCCGGGGCCGGCTGCAGATGCCGCTGGCCCAGGTTCGCCCGGTCCGGCGCCGGGTCGTCATCCCCCCACGGGAAGCGCCGTGACCGGCCGGTCGCCGGGTCGAACCTGGCCGCCTTCTCCCACTCCGCCTCGCGCGGCAGCCTGCGGCCGGCCCACCGGGCGTACGCGTCGGCCTCGTACCAGCACACGTGCATGACCGGCTCGGCGGGCGGGACGGGCTCGGTGACGCCGAACCTGGTCCGGAGCCACTGGCCGCCCTCGCGCCGCCAGAACCCGGGCGCGGACAGGCCGGCCAGCTGCCGGTGCGCCCAGCCGGCCGCGGTCCACCAGGCCGGCTCGTCGTAGCCGCCCGCGGCGATGAAGTCCGCGTATGCGGCGTTGGTCACCGGCGCGGTGTCGATGTAGAACCCGGGCACGTCGACCGTGTGCGCGGGCCGCTCGTTGTCCAGTGCCCACGGCTCGGCCGACGTGCCCATGGTGAACGGGCCTCCGGGCACGAGCACCTCGGCAGGCAGCAGCAGCGCGTCGGCCGGCGGTGGGCCGGGCGGCGGCGCGGACAGCACCGCCCCGCCGCGGCGCAGCTGGTGGGTGGCCAGCATCGTCTCGCCGTGCTGCTGCTCGTGCTGCGCGATCATGCCGAAGGCGAAGCCGCCGGTCACCAGCCGCTCGCCGGTGAAGCTGGTCCGCTCGACCAGGTCGAGCACGCGGCCCCTGACCTCACTGGCGTACGCCCGTGCCTGGGCGGGCCGCAGCAGCGGCAGGGTGGGGCGCTCGGCGCGCGGATGCTCGAACGCGTCGTAGAGCAGGTCGATCTCCGGGTGCATCGGCTCCCGCCCGCCGACCTCCCTGAGCAGCCACAACTCCTCCTGGTTGGCGATGTGCGCCAGGTCCCAGACCAGCGGCGACATGAGCGGCGAGTGCTGCCGGACCAGGTCGTCTTCATCCACGCACTCGGTCAGGCCCTCGGTCCGCTGCCTGGCCGTGGCGAGCAGGTCCGCGATCCTGTCCCTGAGCAGCTCGGCTTCCGATGTCATCTGCTCTCCTCCAGCCTGTCGTCGGCGGGGCATCTGCCCCGCAGCACGTAGTCCTCCGCGAAGTCGGTCACCTGCCGGCGGATGCCCGGCGGCGCGCCAGCGCGCAGCAGCGCGGCGTCGGCTGCCTCGAAGCAGGCACGGCTGGCCCGGGCGAGCCCGGGATCCTCCAGGCCGCGCCTGGCCGCCCGCAGCCACGGCCCGGCGAGTCCGTCGGCCGGCCCTGCGTCCGGCCAGCGCCCGGGGTGCTGCCACACCGGCTCGGCGGCGGCCATGGCGGCCTGCGCGGCAATAGGATCATCGAGCAGAGCGGAGACGACGGCGGTCGGCACGATCCAGCCTTCGCCAGGCTGGGCATCGATGACCCGGAGTTCGAGGTGCCCTTGCGGGCGCACCGGGGGGAAGAGCGTCGAGAGATGGTAGGTAAGGTCATCGCGCGTGGGCGGCCGTTCAGCAGCCCCGCGGAGCCAGTCGCGGAACGTCAGTCCGGCCGGCGCGGTCCAGCACGGCGACTCGTCCCGGCGGATGCACATCAGCTGGGCGTCCAGCGCATACGACGCCCAGGCGGAACGGGGATCGGCGTCAGCGGGCGGGCCCGGGCCCGGGCCGGAGCACGCGGGCGGCTCGGCGCCGGCCGGAGCCCGGGTCCGGCCCGGATCCAGCCGGCCCCAGACGGCTTGGCGGGTCGACTTCCAGCCGGTGCGGCGGCCCGCGCGCAGCGGCGAGTTAGCGAAGGTCGCCACCAGGACCGGGCCAAGGGCGTGCAGCAGCCGCCAGCGCTGGCGGTAACTCGCCGGGCCGCCGCCTTCCAGGCCCGCGTCGACGCAGACCTGGACGGACGCCGTGCTGCACATCATGACCCGTCCCCACGGCCCGCCGCGGTCAAAGAACTCCTCCATTGCCGCGTAGCGGGGCAGGTCGAGGATGCGAGCGGGAAGACGGTGCGGATCCATGCCCCAGCCGACGAGGCTGAGCCCGGCGGCCTGGACCGCGCCGCGCACCAGGGCAAGGTCGCGGCCGGCGCTCGTCACGCAGCTTGCGACGGCCGCCGCCGGGGCGGAACTGATTTCGACCTGGCCGCCTGGCTCGATGGTGAGCCGGCCTTGGCCAGGCAGCGCGCCGGGGGCTTGCAGCCCGGCCAGCGCGGTGGTAATTCTCTGGTGGTCGACGGGCGAGGCAGCGTCATCGCCGTCGTAGACCAGCCATTCAAGCTCGACGCCGACCACGCCGGGCGGGCCCGTCTTGAAGCAGATGCCGTGCACGTGCTCCTCGGCGGCGTCCTCCGACAGCGGCTGCCCTGGCGCGCGCTCTGCCCCGTCACGGACATCGATCATGTGATTTCCCCGTCCGTGTCGGTTCCGTGCTCCGGCCTCTCACTACCAACAGGCTCGCGGGCGCGGTCATTCCGCGTTCTCGTGCGATGGCACATGGTCCGAACCCCGGAGGAGGTCACGAGGATGGTGCACAGGTGAGCGAGCACGCGGTCGACGTCGTGGTGATCGGCATGGGCCCGGGCGGCGAGGACGCGGCGGAGCGGCTCGCCGAGGCCGGGCTGGTGGTGGCGGGGGTGGAGGCCAGGCTGGTCGGCGGCGAGTGCCCGTACTGGGGGTGCATCCCGTCCAAGATGATGATCCGCGCGGCCGACCTGCTCGCTGAGGGCCGCCGCATCCCCGGCATGGCGGGCAGGTCCACGGTGACGCCCGACTGGGCTCCGGTGGCGCACCGGATCAGGGCGGAGGCGACCGACGACTGGGACGATACGGTCGCTGCTGACCGATTCACCGGGAAGGGCGGGCAGCTGTTCCGCGGCTACGGCCGGATCACGGCGCCTGGTGAGGTCACGGTCGGCGGCGAGGTGCTGCGCGCGCGCCGCGGGATCATCATCGGGACCGGCACCGCGCCGGCCATCCCGCCGATACCTGGCCTGGCCGGCACGCCCTTCTGGACCAATCACGAGGCCATCGAGGCCGAGCAGGTGCCGCAGTCGATCGTCATGCTGGGCGGCGGTGCCATCAGTGCCGAGCTCGCGCAGGTCTTTGCCCGTTTCGGAGCCCGGGTGACCATCGTCGAGGCGCTCGGCCAGCTGCTGCCGGCCGAGGAACCGGAGTCAGGCGCGCTGGTCGCCGAGGTCTTCGGCCGCGACGGCATCGCCGTGCACACCGGCGCGCGGGGCGAGCGGATCAACCACGACGGCGACGACTTCACGGTGAGCCTGTCCGGCGGCACCCAGCTCACCGCCGAGCGCCTGCTCGTGGCGACGGGCCGCCGCGCGGATCTCACCTCGCTCGGGGTCGGCGCGGTCGGCATCGACGAGAAGGCTCATGCCATCGGCGTCGACGCGCACATGCGCGCCGCACCGGGGGTGTGGGCGCTCGGGGACGTGGTCGGCAAGGGCGCGTTCACGCACATGTCCATGTATCACGCCGACATCATCGTCGCCGACGTCCTCGGCGAGGAGCACCACCCGGCCGAGTACCACGCGGTGCCGCGGGTGACCTTCACCGATCCGGAGGTCGGCTCGGTCGGGCTGACCGAGGCCCAGGCCAGGGAGCAGGGCATCGCCGTCCGGGTGGGCCAGGCCCAGATTCCCAGCGCTGCCCGCGGCTGGATACACAAGGCGGGCAACGACGGCTTCGTCAAGCTGATCGAGGACGCCGAGCGCGGCGTCCTGGTCGGCGCGACCTCGGTCGGGCCGACCGGCGGCGAGGTACTCAGCATGCTCACCCTGGCCGTGCACGCCGGCCTGCCGACCCAGCGGCTGCGCGAGATGATCTACGCCTACCCGACGTTCCACCGGGCCGTGGAGGCGGCGCTGCACGACCTGAGCTGATCTGCGGTCAGCCCCAGACGGCCCGCGGCACGGCGGTGATCAGCCGGAGCTTCGCGAACTGCTCGTCGCGGGTCAGCGCGTTGCGGTGACCAGGCCGAGCACGACAGGCTGCCGCCGTGGTCGGCACGGAAGGACGGTGTCGTGCGCATGACGGCCATTCTTGCGGTGTGCACACACGCGGTCTATCCGCCCGGCGGGTAACGTTCCCTGCCCGGGCGCTCCCCCCCGCTTCCCCCTACCACCCCCGGCTTCCCCTGCGCGGCCGCTCCCCCTGCGCAGCGCCATGTCGCGCCGGATAGGTTAGAGCCGGTCGCGGTCGTGAGGAGGCGGACATGATCGGCGGGGTCGGCAACCTGGTCGCGTCCGGGCCGCTGATCATCGCGGTTCCCGTTGCCCTTGCCGCCGGCGCCGTCACGTTCCTGTCGCCATGCTGCCTGCCGCTGGTGCCTGGCTACCTGTCGTACGTGACCGGCATGTCGGGGACCGAGGCCGGCCGTGCTGTGCCCGGCGGGCAGGCCCCGGACGGCCCGGTTTCGGACGGCCCGGCTTCGGGCGGCTCGGCTTCGGTCGGCCCGGCTTCGGGCGGCCAGGCCGTGCGCAGCTCTGCCGCGGGGAGTGCGGCCGGCGGCTCCGTCGCCATGGCCACCCGGGCGGCTGCCGTCCAGCCGCCTGGCCGCAGCCGGGTGATGGCCGGCGCGACGCTCTTTGTGCTGGGCTTCACCGCGCTCTTCGCCAGCTACGGCGTGCTCTTCGGCGGGATCGGTGCGACCGTGCTCGCGCACGAGCAGGTCGTGACCCGGATTCTCGGTGGAGTCACGATCGTGCTTGGCCTGATGTTCGCCGGGGTTTTCGACCGTTTCATGCTGACCGGGCGGATCGTTCGCCCGTCCTGGCGCCCGCGAGCCGGGCTAGCCGGCGCGCCGCTGCTCGGCGTCATGTTCGGGCTGACCTGGACGCCGTGCGCCGGGCCGACGCTGAGTGCCGTGCTGGTGATGGCGGGCACCACTGGCACCGCGGCTCGCGGGGCGTTGCTGGCCTTCTGCTACGGGATCGGCATCGGGGTCCCGTTCCTCATCGTGGCGTTCGCCTTCCGGCGCGGCATCAACGTCTTCGGTTTCGCGCGGCGGCATGCGCGGCTCGTCACGGCCGCCGGCGGCGTGATGCTGGTGGCCGTAGGGCTGCTTGAAGTGACCGGCACCTGGGGAACGGCGATGACCTGGCTGAAGATCCACTGGACGGCTGACTACCAGAGTCCGCTGTAATGGAGGCGGGATGTTGTTCGGCATCTGCTACGAGCACCAGCTGCCGAAGCCCTGGACCTGGCCGGCCGGATGACGATGGACGGCGACCTCGGCCTGGCCAACCGGCTCGCGGACATGTTCGGCGGCCGTTCCACCTTCTGATGGCGAGCTGATGGCGAGCAGGCGGGCCAGGCGCTCCTTCGATGGCGAGCGGCGCGTCAGCCGCTCGCGTCGCGGCCGGCACCTGGCCTCGGCGGCAGCGCGGGGCGCCGCCTGGACGGCCGCTGCGAGGTGTCCGGTGCGGTGACCGCGGGCCTTGCCCGCAGGGCGTCAAGCGCCAGCCGCACGGCGGTCTCCAGTTGCCGGTCCAGCCCGGCCGCGTAGTCGTCGGGTGACGGGATGACCTCGACATCAGGATCCACGCCGTGGTTCTCGACACCCCAGCCGTAGCCGTCCAGCCAGGTCGCATACCGCGGCACGGTGACCTCGGTACCGTCCACCAGCTCGTGGAAGGGCACGTCGATCCCGAGCACACCGCCCCAGGTGCGCGCGCCTACCACCGGCCCCAGGTGCAGGATCTTGATGGCCGCGGTGACGATGTCGCCATCGGACCCTGCGTACTCGTCGGCGAGCGCGACCACGGGCCCCCGCGGCGCGTCGAGCGGATAGGTACTCGGCTGCAGACCGCGTGGCGCGTCCCAGCCGATCACGCGGCGGGCGAGCTTCTCCACCACCAGCTGGGAGACGTGCCCGCCGGGATTGCCGCGGACGTCCACGATCAGCGCGTCGCGGACCATCTCGCTACGCAGATCGCGGTGGAAATCCGCCCAGCCCTCGCTCACCATGTCGGGAACGTGCAGGTAACCGATCCGGCCGCCACTCAGCTCGCGGACCCGCTGCCGCCGCGACGCCACCCAGTCCTGGTAGCGCAGCCGCCGGTCGTCCTGCAGCGTGATGACCACCGCTCGGCGCGGCAGGCCGCCGCCTGCCGGGCCGATGGTCAGCTCGACCGGCTTTCCTGCCGCGCCGGCCAGCAGCGGCCCCGGCCCGGCGGCACCGACCTGCTGCCCGTCCACCGCCAGCAGAGCGTCCCCGGGGCCGATACCGGCGCCGGGCGCGGTGAGCGGTGAGGACGCCCGCGGGTCCGAGGACTCCCCCGGTACCACCCGGGTGACTCGCCAGCTGCCGTCCTCGGCCAGCTCCAGATCCGCGCCGAGCAGTCCGACCGACTTGCGCCGGCCGGCCCGGCCGCCGCCAGCCGGCACCACGTACGCGTGTGAAGTTCCGAGTTCGCCGAGCACCTCCCAGAGCAGGTCCGCGAAGTCGCGGGGTCCGGCGACCCGGTCAAGCAGCGGCCGGTAGGCGTCGAGGATCGCGTCCCAGTCCACCTCGGCAAGGTCCGGCACCCAGAAGTCATGCCGGATGATCCGGCCGGCCTCCTCGTACGCGCTGCGCCAGAGCGCCGCGGGCTGCGCCAGGTACCTGGCCCTGGACAGGTCGACCGACACGCGGTCGGCCGGGTTGTCCGAGTCCGGCTTACGGTCGGCCGGAACCACGCTGACATCGCCATGGTCGCCGACCACCAGGTAGCAGCCGTCGCCGCTGGCCTCGAACCAGTCGACCGCGTCGTCGAGCTCGGTGCTGCGCTGCTGTGCGAAGTCGAAGCGCTCCAGGGCCGCGCGCGGCGTGGCATCGCCCGGGTTCGCGCCGCCTTCGCCCAGGTTCCCCGTCACCGGCTCCCTGAGCCATGCGAGGCCGCCCTTGACCGCGCGCAGCGAGCTGTAGCGCGACTCGGGCACCGGAACCTGAACGACCCGGCCCGGCAAACGCTCGGTATCGACCTCCACAGGCGCCACCCGGGCCTCGTCGTCGCGTTGGGACCGGGCTGCGGCGTCCCCCCTTGTGCCGTCGCCCGGCGTGCCGTCGCCCGGCGTGCCCGCGTCAGGCTGGCCCGCTCCCGGCGAGCTGCCCCCCGCGTCGCGCTTGCCCGCAGCGTTCGTATTCACGTCGTCCGATGGCTGCCCGCCGCCGCCTGGTTCGCCGCCGACTTCCCGGCCGTCGGGCAGCGGCCCGAAGGGCGACGGCGTGGCCGTCGCGAGCGGCACGAGGTAAGGGCGGCAGCCGTACGGGAAGGACAGGTCGAAGAAGTGGGCGTCGTAGACCGGGTCGAAGCTGCGCCGGGACAGGAAGGCCAGGTAACGGCCGTCCGTCGTGAAGACGGGCTCGGTGTCGATGAACCGCCCGTCGGTGACGTCCAGCACGACCCGGCTGGCGAGCTGCGCCATCCGCAGCTGGCGCAGCGGCGCAGGACCCGGATGAGACCAGGCGAGCCAGGCGGAGTCCGTCGACCACGCCAGCCCGGTGACCGGGCCGTTGCCGGACGAGGCAATCTCGGTGACCGTCCCGGAGGCGACGTCCACCACGTGCAGCCGCCCGTCACGTGCCGCGACGGCGACGGCACTGCCGTCCGGAGCCGCCGCAAGGCCCTCCACCCGGCCGATGGACCCGGCAGCCAGCCGCCGGGGCGCCGCTGTGCCCGAGGTACCGTCGGCGGGCGCGACCTCCAGTGCGTGCGCGCCGCCCGCGTCGGTCACCCAGACGACCTGTCCGGTAGTTCCGAGCACCTGCGGCCGGCCGGCCCGGACGCCAGGCACGACGGACAGCGCTCTAGCCGGACCGTCGCGGTGGGTCATCCAGTGCACCGTTCCGCGCACCTCGATGGCGCTGGCGCGCCCGGTGTGGTCGCAGCTCAGCGAACCGAGATGGTTCTCGGCCGTGATGAGCCGCCGGGCCCGCATGGCGGCCGGCGAACCCAGGCCGATCTCCAGCCGGCGGGGCTCGCCGCCGGCCTCCAGGGACTCGAGCAACCAGATGTCGCCGGCGCAGTGATAGACGATCCGGCTCCCGTCGGTGCTCGCGTTGCGGGCATAGAAGCCGTCGTGGTCGGTGTGCCGCCGCAGGTCGCCGCCGTCCAGCGCACACGAGTACAGGTTGCCCGTTCCCTCGTGGTCGGACAGGAACGCCAGTCTGCCGCCAGCCAGCATCAGGCTGGCGAACTGGCCGGGCAGCTCGCCGAGGATCCGGGCGAACGGGCCAGCGGGGAGTTCGCCGGCCTTCGCACTGCTCAGCCACAGCCGTCCCGCCGAACCGCCGCGGTAGCGCTTCCATGCCGCCGGATCGCGGACCATGCTGCCGTTCAGCAGCGCGACCGCGGTCTCCTCGACGGCCAGGTCGGCGACCGGGCCGAACGGCAGCCGCCTGCTGCCGATCGGCTGAGCGTTGCCGTTGCCGGGGCCGCCGCCACCGCCGTCGCCTGGGCCGTTGCCGCCGTCGCCTGGGCCGCTGCCGGGGCCGCCGCCACCGCCGGCCGCGGCGGCGTGCTCATCAGCCACGGCCGGGGAAATCGCGTATGGCCAGGTGAAATGGCTGAATGGCTGGCCGGACGCGGTTATAGCCAGGACCGCCCCATCCGGTGTCCAGCCGCAGACGCGGGTCTGCGCGTCGCCCCAGTAGGTCAGCCTGCGCTCGTTCCCGCCAGCTACCCCGGCCAGGTACACCTCAGGCAGGCCATCCCGCCTGCTGGTCCATGCGATCATCGTGCCGTCCCTGGAAATGCGGGGGTGGCTTGCCTGCGCCTGGTCCGCAGAAACTCGCCAAGCGCGGCCGCCGGAGATTGGCCAAAGCCAGACGTCGTCTTCGGCAACGAAGGCGATGAGATCGTCGTGAAGATGCGGGAAGCGGAGGTATCCGGCAGAAGTCACCGGCTCATCCTAGGCCGTTCGGGCAGTCGGCGTAGCTAGGCACGCGTGGCCGGTCACCCGGAGGTGCGCGACGTTTGGCCCGGTCGCCGCACTATGCCGGCCGGCCTCGCGGCTAACCCGGAATGGCTGGCCTGAACTGACTGGTCAGTAACCGGAAAAGGACCATTGCTGTTATAGGCCGAAGTAACTAGACACCTTCGCTAGGCTGGCCGAACACCATTTCACTACGCTGCGTACTCCTCACCCGAGTTTGGCGCGAATAGCTTGTCTGCAGCAAGGGGCGGTGCAAGACTCGCCAGTGTGGCGATCGCGCTCGACAGCAGCGTCCCCGAGGGCAATCAGTCGGGGATGTTCGCAGGTCAGCCGCTTTGGCCTGCTTTCAACCGGCGCGCTGACGGGTCCGGTGCTCGCTCGGACGCCGCCGCCGAAACGGCTCGCGGCCCGCAGCCGGCTGCATCGGCGGAAAGCGTTGCGGAACGGCCCTGGCAGCCGGAAACTCAGGCGACGGCTGGCCCTGGGAGCGATAATTCAGCGAACCGCATTTCCAGCCTTCATGCCCGGCTGGTAAAGGAATCCCTTGCGGTCGTCGATGAGCACGCGCCCGAAGCGATGGAGCACTTCTACGCTTGGCTTTTCGTGGAGCATCCGGAGGTCCGGGCGATGTTCCCGCTTGCGATGGACGAGCACCGGGAGCGCGTATTCGGCGCACTGGCCAGGATTGTATGGAGCATGGACGC
>Ga0302184_10003072_pt1 | contig 10451 bp, 8 predicted proteins | sample I_Palsa_N3_3_FD_200233 | JGI IMG/M metagenome (GOLD analysis project Ga0302184, IMG submission 200233) | Peat permafrost microbial communities from Stordalen Mire near Abisko, Sweden - I_Palsa_N3_3 | ecosystem: Environmental > Terrestrial > Soil > Palsa > Peat permafrost | place: Sweden: Abisko...
AGACAAAGGACTCGCCACTGCGGCCCATGCCGCACTGGACCTCATCGCAGATCAGCAGCGCGCCCACTGTCTCACAGCGCTCGCGCAACGCCTGCAGGAAGCTCGCCCCAAGCTCATAAGCGCCACCCACGCCCTGCACCGGCTCGACGATGACGGCCGCGGTCGCGCGCGTGATAACGCTCGCGATGGCCTGGAAGTCGCGCCGGGGAATGTAGCTCACGTCGAACGGCGTGCGCGGAAAGCCATACCACTTGTCGCGCGCACCCCAGGTAATCGCGCCGGCACCAGCGGTGCGGCCATGAAACCCGTGCTCGATGGCGACCACGTGGCTACGACCGGTGATGGTGAAGGCCATCTTCAAGGCATTCTCATTTGCCTCGGCGCCGCTATTGACAAAAAACACGCGGCTGAACCCCAGGTCGGCAAAGCGGATGAGGCGCGCCGCCGCGCGCAGCCGCACGTCCAGTGGCACTGCATTGCTCTGGAAATTCAAGCTGCGTGCCTGCTCGCTGAGCGCGCGTGTCCAGCCCGGATGCCCGTAGCCCAGCGCGGCCACCGCATGGCCGCCGTAGAGGTCGAGCACGCGACGGCCATCACTCGTGTGCAGCCAGACGCCCTCGGCCGATGCCACGGCCAATGGGAATTGGGCGAAGACGGGCGCCAGGTAATCGGGCAGCGCCGTGCCCGGCATCGATGGCAGGTTTTGGGCATTCATCGTGAATCGCTCCGGTGTCGAGCTTTTAGGTCCAGCCGGCCGCGGCGGCGGTGAGTCCCGCGGTCTCGGGCAGATCGTATAGGCGGTTCATCCATTGGACCGCGCCGCCGGCCGCGCCCTTGTTCAGGTTATCGAGTACGCAAAATAGCGCGACCGTGCGCCCGTCGCTGACGGCCGAGAGTGTCGCATAGTTGCTGCCAGCGACCTCCTTGACCCGCGGCGGGGAATCACTGACACGCACGAACGGCGCCGCGGCATAGAACTCGCGCAGCGCGGCCAGCACCTCGGCGCTGTCAGTGCGCGTGCGCAATGTGGCCTGCACCGTCACATGGATGCCGCGCGCGAAGGGACCCGAATGCGGCACGAAGGCGATGCGCGGCTCGATGCCGCAGGCGGCCAGCGCGCAGGCTTGAACCTCGGGTGTGTGCCGATGCGCCAGTGCGTTGTACGCGTACAGATCACTGTGTCGCGCCGGATGATGCGTGCCATCGGTGGGCTTGCGACCCGAGCCGGTGCTGCCCGTGACGCCGCTGACGAACAGCTCCTGGCTTGTCAGTCCGCTGGCCAGCAAGGGCACCACGGGCAGCAGAATCGCGGTCGCGAAGCAGCCCGGATGCGCCACGTGCGCGCCCGGCGCGCGCGCCAGATGCTCAGGCAGCGCGCAGCAGAAGGCGCCGATGCGCCCCGGTGCGCCGTGTGCGTGACCATAGACCTGCTCGTAGGCGGCGGCGTCGCGGTAACGAAAATCCGCGGAAATATCCACCACGTGCGGCGTGCGTCCGGCCGCCTCGGCGGCGCTGAGCAGTCGATCGATCAGCGCGGCGGCGCTCCCGTGTGGTGCGGCCGAGAAGATCGCGGCTGAGGGCTCGGCGGCGACCAGTGCCTCGATCTGGGCCAGGGATTGGAAACACTCCTGCGGATACAGCGGCGCCAGATGCTGGAAAGCGCTCGCGACCGGCTGGCCCGGCTGGCTGTCGGACAGGATGCCAGCGAGCTTGAAGTGCGGATGAGCCCCCAGCAGGCGCAGGAGCTCGCCGGCGACGTAGCCGGTGCCGCCGAGCACGATCGCCGGGATCGTGCGGCTCATTCGCTGGCCGCGGCGCGCAGCCGCGTCGTATCGGAAAGCCCGATCGCCGCGATCACGCGATCGCCAAGGCCGCCGCCATCGGTCAGCGCGTTGCAGGCTGGCACGTGCATCTGCTGCTCGATGATTTCGATACCCACCTCGTTGTCCGTGGACGGACCGGTCACGCAGCACGGCTCGATCTGAAAGCGCTCGCGCAGCAGCTTCACGCCGCCCCAGGCCGCGACCGGGTCATTAGCCGAGAGCACCACGCCGGTGAGCACGCGCCGGATATCCGCGCACTCGAGGATTGCATCGACGCCATAGGTGCCGAGCAGCCCATCGCCGAGTTCGAAGACGATCACATCGGGTTTGCCGGCCGAGAGCTCAGTGAGCATGGTGCGCGTGAGGGCCGGCCCCGTGCTGCGGTTGGTCGTGACGACGCCCAGATCGGTGAAAATCATCGTGCGCCGCGCGCCGGCGTCCTCGAAGGCGAGGATGTCCCGGCGCAGCGAGACGCCGGTGGCCTTGAACGCATCCACGATCAGACCGCGATGGCGCATGCGCGCGATGATCGCGGCCGCTGCAGCGGTCTTGCCGGCCTCCATGCAGGTGCCCGCGAGCGACACGATGGGCACGGCGAGCGTATCGAGCGTCGCGTTCAGGTCCAGCGGGCGATAGCCCACGCGCGCGGGCACGCCGATGCGCTCGCCCAGATAAGGGAAATGCAGTACCGCGCCCAGCACACGGCAGTCGAAGGGCTTGCCCTTGTCGGCGGTTGCCGAATCGCACACGCCCATGACCCCGCCGATGTTGAGCATCTGAATCACATCGCCGGGCTTGAGCTTCTCGGGCACATGGCCGGAGTAGCCGAACAAGGCGCGGCGCGGTCCGAGTGCGCCCACGACGATATCGCCCTTGACGACCTTGGCCATGCGACCGCTGGTGAGCTCGAGAGTGTTGTAGTTGGACTTGCTGTTGAGAATCTCAGCGACGATCACGACGCCTTCCTCGGCCGTGATATCGCTGGAAATGCGCAGTTCCTGGCCCAGCGCGCACGCCTGGGTCACCGAGGCGACCTTATCTACCACTACGCTTTTCATGGTTGCACGCTGCCTGCGCCGGCCTGACCTGCGCGCCGGTGAAATACCCCGGGGAGTGCGAGAATCTTCGAGAACCCGAGCGCGTCGACCGCGCTCCACTCCCCGGCCGCCTCGCCATAGATGCCCTTGGAGGCGCTCATCAGCGAGTAGGGCGATTCCACGCCTTCGATGAACAACGAGCCGGTGCGCAGCAACAGGTGCACCTCGCCCGTTACGCGCTGCTGCGAGCACAGCAGCAGCGCCTCGATATCGCGGCAGACTGGGTCGAGCAGTTGTCCCTCATGCACCAGATCGCCATAGGGGGCGGCCACGCTGTCCTTGATGCGCTGCTGGCGTGCGCTCAGCACGAGCTTCTCGAGCTCACGGTGCGCGCTGAGCAGTACCTCGGCCGCGGGAGCCTCGAAGGCGACGCGCCCCTTGGTGCCGATGATGGTGTCGCCCAGATGGATGCCGCGCCCAATACCGAAAGGCGCCGCAAGGGCTTCGAGCCGCTCGATCAGCGCCACCGGCTCGAGCGCGACCGCATCGAGCGCCACGGGTCTGCCCTGCTCGAAGCGCAGTGTGTGGCGCTCGCTCGCACGCGGCGTCGTGAAGGCCTCGCGCGAGAGCACCCAGGCACTCTCCGGTATGCTGCCGGCCGAGGTCAGCGTCTCCTGGCCGCCGATCGTGACGCCCCAGAGACCGCGGTTGATCGAGTAGGCAGCGCCGCTCGGCGGCAACGGCAATCCGCGCTGCTGCAGGTACGCCTGCTCGGCGCTGCGCATAAAGGCGTGATCGCGCACCGGCGCGAGCACCTGCAGCTGCGGCGCCAGCGTGCGCAATGCGACCTCGAAGCGCACCTGGTCGTTGCCGGCCGCCGTGCAGCCGTGCGCAATCATGCTGCTGCCGAGCTCCCCGGCCATGCGCGCGATGGTCTGTGCCTGCATGACGCGCTCGGCACCCACGCACAGCGGATAGAGCTGGCCGCGGCGCACGTTGCCCATGATCAGAAAGCGCAGCACCTGCTCGAAATAATCGGCGCGCGCATCCACCTGGTGATGCGAGCGCGCACCGAGCGCCAGGGCGCGCTCGCGCAGTGTGCGCGCGCTGCTGGCATCGATGCCGCCGGTGTCCACCGTAACGGTGATCACCGGCCGCTGATAGTTCTCGATGAGCCAGGGCACCAGGAAAGAGGTGTCCAGGCCGCCCGAGTAGGCCAGCACGATCGGCTGGCCGGGTGCGTCAGTGGTTTGCATGTGGGCTCTCAGGTACGAAACAGCGAGTTGAGGCGCTCGATCAGGCGCTGCTGGGCGCGGGCGTCGTTCGTGGCCACGAATATCGTATCGTCGCCGGAGATCGTACCGACGACCTCCGGCCATTCGGCCTTGTCGATCGCGACCGCGACACTCGGTGCCGCGCCGATCGTGGTGCGCACCACCGTGATCGAGGCGCCGGCCGGCTGCACTGTGCGCACGAATTGCGCGAGCGCGCCAAAATCCCCATTCGCGCGCGAGATCTCATCGGGCGGCAACAGGTAGCGCCCGCTCGCCTTGAGCACGCCGAGCTCGCGCAGATCGCGGCTGACCGAGGACTGCGTGACTTCGAAGCCATCGCGCCGGAGCATCAGCGCCAGGTCGTTTTGTCGGCGCACGACGCCGCTGCGCAGGATGCGCAGGATTGCCATGTGCCGGTCGATCTGCTGGCGGTCGGTCAGCATGCGGGTGTCTGCAGGGTGTGCATAAATTCTGCTAATTATGCATATTAATGCACCGCTTGGCAATCACCTGCTGTCCCGTGCGCCCCGGGCGCCGCCGAGGCGCGGGCGCACGCGCGCCGCGCAGCGCCGATCACGCCGTACTACCGAGGCTCGATCGCTTCGGTTATCTTCGGAAGTCGCACGGTCGTTGCATCATAAGAAGAGAGGGCGAAAGTCATGGCACAGCCGAATATTCAAGGGCGGTTCTTCTGGCAGGAACTGCTCTGCGCGGACCCAGCAGCGGTCACGGCTTTCTACGGCAGGGTGCTGGGCTGGCGGGCGCAGCCTGCGGCCAGCGATCCGAGCTACATGACCTTTGCCTCGCGCAGCGGACCGGTCGGCGGCGCGATGGCGCCGGGCGCCGAGCAGAAAGATGCGCCCTCGCATTGGCTTGCCTACATCGGCGCCGAGGACGTAGATGCGACCCTCGCCGCCGCCGTGCGCCTCGGGGCCAAGCTCGTGCAGCCGGCAGCTGACATCGAGCAGGGCCGATACGCCGTGCTGGCGGATCCGCAGGGCGCGAGCTTTGGCATTTACAAGCCGAAACAGGTTGCGGCCGACCACCCGGTGCAGGCCGGAGATCATTGCTGGCTTGAGCTTGCGACGACGGACCTGGAGGCGGCCTTCAAGTTCTACCAGGAGGTGTTTGGCTGGCAGGTCATCCAGCGCATGGACATGGGAGCGCAGGGGACCTATCTGATCTTCGGCGTCGCCGGCACGCCGCGCGGCGGCGTCATGAAGCTCACGCACCCGGCCCCCGGGCCCTATTGGCTGTGCTACTCCGAGGTCGCTGACCTGGACAAGGCCATAGCTGCCGCGCAGAAGTCCGGTGGCCGTCTGCTCAACGGTCCGATGCCGGTTCCGGGCGGGGCGCGCATCGCACAGTTGGCCGATCCGAATGGCGCGGTGTTCGCGCTGCATACGCAAGCGAAGGTGTCTGTGAGCTCGACGAGCGCACCGACGGCCAGCCCCAGCAGCACGAGCTCGGCCAAGTCCCCTGCCAGCGCCTCGCCGGCGCCGCCGCCGGCGACGGCCCTCAAAGCCCCACCCGCGAAAGTGCCCACGCTCGAGCCAGCCAAGGCAGCTGCCCCGAAGCCTGTGCCCGCCGCACCCGCTGCTGCGCCGGCTGCCCCGGCTAAGGCCGCGAGCAAGCCAGCCGCGAAAAAAGTGGTCGTGAAGAAGGCGGCCGTGAAGAAGGCAGCCGCGCCGAAGAAGAAAAAGACGGCCGCACCGAAGAAAAAGGCTGCCGCCAAGAAGAGCAAACCGAAGAAGAAGGTCGCGGCGAAGAAGAAGGCTGCAGCCAAGAGGAAGGTCGCCAAGAAGAAGGTCGCCAAGAAAGCCAAGCGAGGCGCGAAGCGCAGTAGCAGCCGCAAGGCGGGCAAGGCGCGGCGCAAGAAATAGCCGCCCCGAGGATCGCTCTGCGGTTCTATAGCCCCGGCGTTTGCTCGCCGTGCCGGGCGATCCACGCCTCGATGAGCCGGCGCGCAATCGTGTACGCAGGCGGCAGCAGCAGGTGGGAGCCGCTGCGCAATTCCTCGAGCTCGAACCAGCGCGCATCCTCGAGCTCCCCGTCGAGCCGGATCGGACCCGCGCTCGAGCGCGCGTGGAAGCCCAGCATCAGAGAGGCCGGAAACGGCCAGGGTTGGGAGGCGAAATAGCGCGCCTCGGTAATGCGCACGCCCGACTCCTCTTCGACCTCGCGCGCGACCGCCTGCTCCAGACTCTCGCCAGGCTCGACAAAGCCTGCCAGAGCCGAATATCGCCCGGCTGGCCAGGAGGCCTGGCGGCCGAGCAATGCCTTCGCGCCGTCCGTGACCAGCACGATGATCGCCGGATCAAGGCGCGGAAAGAATTCGGCCCCGCAACTGGTGCACGCAAGCATATGGCCCGCGCTGCGCGGCGCGGTCGGCGCCCCGCACAGGCCGCAGTGGCGCTGACGGCTGCGCCAGATCACGAGCGCGCGCGCCAGGCTCAGCAGTTGCGCGTCGGCCTCGCTCAGGACGCTCAGCAATGGGCGCAATTCCTCAAAAGAGGTCCCGGGCGATGCGAAAGCGCTATCGGGCGGCAGATCCACGAGCACACAGCGCTGGCCGCCATACCAGCCCAGAAACACCAGACGAGAATCATCCAGCGCATCGATGAGCGCATGATCCGCACCCACGAAGGCGATGGCGGTGTCCGGCTCGCGCCGCACCAGGTGGGCCGTGCCCTGGCAGATCAGAAAGCGCGTGTGCGGGTCGGCCCGAGCCTCCTGCGCCCAGCCGCTGTTTGAGCGCAGTTCGGCGCGCGGCTGCAGGCCAGAGCTCACAACGCTTGTCATGGCCGGGAGTGTTGCAGACCCCCTATTGCAGCGGCAACCCCCGGCTCTTCGTCATCCGCGCAAGCGACACATTGCGGTGCACGCAGTGACCAGCGATCGGCCACTACGAAGGCATGGCAGGCGCCGCAGGCGCCAAGCCTGAGCTCCTCGCCGCGCGCCAGCGCGGTCAGCAGAAACACGGCGTGCTCGAAGCTGATCGCCGGCGCGGGCACCAGCGCGCGGTAACTGTCGTAGCCCTGACACAAGAGCTCGCCGCGGTTCAGGCCGGGCAGGCGCCGCGCAATTTCGTTGCCCGGCAGCCCCGCCAAACCGGTCAGCCCCGACAGTGCACCGATCAGCCGCCACAGGCTCGCGAGCAAAGCGCTCTCCCGGCGCGCGCGGGCCGTGCGCGTGAAGAAAGCGCTCTGCTGCGGGGATTTGCCGCGGTGACGCGTCAACGGCACGGCCTGTGACTCGCTCAGATACGTGCGGTAGAGCTTGCGGATGCGATCGTCGGTCAGCCCGGTCCAGGCGCGGATCGTATGCGTCCGCGCTTCGAGCTGGATGAAGCGCAATGCGATCTCAAAGCGCCGCCGGTCGCGGCTGTAACGGTCATCGAACATGCGCATTGGCTGCTCCGAATACATAAAATGTTACTGGTAACAATTTTGGTGTAAATATCGCAGATATTGCTCTCCGCTCCAAGCGCAGCTGCGGCAGGATATTTCGCCCGATTCAGGAGGAATGCCGTGTGGGAGCCAAATGTGCGCAATCCGCGGCTGCGGGTCGCGCCACGCCGGGTGGGTGGTGCCGCGGCTGACGAGAAAACGCGTGCCCGGATCGGCGTGTTTACCCGGCTTGAGATAGGACCGGTTGCGGCGGTCCGGCGTCGTATTGGGCTGTAACCTCAGGCGCCAAGTGCTGCAGGTCCGAGCAGCGCAGGTAGTCGGCCATCGTCGAGCCGGTGCAACGCGAATCCACGTTCGGTGCTCCTCGCAAGCTCGCAACATCCAGCAAATTTACGGTGCGAAAATCGATGCTGAAGCGAGTCCTGCCGGAAGTGTTTGGAACGCTCGAATGCAGCTGTGCGCCCGAGAACACGATCAGGCCCCCGGGCGGGGGCAAGAGCCGGATGTCGGGCTCCAGCTCCACGGCCTCGAGCGCCTTGGGCTGAGGCCGCATATCGACTCCGATCTGCTTGGCCGCGCTGAAACGGTTTAGACGATTCCATTCCTGGTAGTTATAAATGTCCGAGGAGTTGCGCACGCCTTGCGACCAGTAGCGCGGGTGGAACGCCATAGCGTTACTCGGGTGCACTGGAAAGATCGGTAGCCACCAGTTTATCTGACACAACGGAGCCGAGTACCAGGTATCCCGATGCGGATGGAACGCATAGGCGATCCCGGTGATGAGATAGTTGTCGCTGGTGGAGGAGCGCATCCGTGGAACATCGAAATAGGTTTGCTCCAGATCGCAGCCGTGGCGGCTGAGAATCGCAGGCAATAAGCGCTTGCATTCCGGATGGTGAATGAACTGTGGCTTCAGCCGCCCGAGCAGGTCCGCGAAACTTTGCACGGACATGGAGAACTGCGCGGTCTCAGGATCGAGCGGCGCGAAGGTCTGCGTCAGCATGCCGCGTGCGAAATCGACCAGCTCCAAGCTTTCGCGCGTCGGGGAGTAAATGAACAATTCACCCGCGTAGATGCGCTCGCGCCGTTCTTCGTCCGAGATGCTTGCATCGTAGTGAGCAACGGTCATAACAAATCCGTGTTTGTGCCGTCCGGGTCATCGCGCCGCGCGCCTGTTGGTCCTAGACCAAGCAAGCGCAAATCATCCATGGATGCAGTCGATCTTATAGCGCGATAAAATGTTAAGCGCAGCAAACTTGACTTAATGCAGATCGGAATTGATCTTTAGCGCCGTGACGAGATCCAAGGTCGCGGTGATTACGGGCGCAACTTCCGGCATTGGCTCTGCCATCGCCTATGCGTTCGCTGCAAGCGGCATTCGCGTATTACTCGTAGGACGCAATGCGCGCAAGCTCGCTGCCGCTGTGCGTCGGACGCCTCGGCGTCGATTGGCCGGCAGCGCACTGGCCGACCTTGCAGATGTTGCCGCCGTGGAGCAGCTGGTCCGCAAAATTCGTAGGCGACTCCGTCGCATAGACGTTCTCGTTCACGCCGCGGGTGAATATTCGTGGACCGAGATCGGCAGCGTCGATGCGCAGGCATTTGGGCGACTGTTCGATGTGAACGTACGCGCTCCCTATCTGCTGACGCAGGGGCTGCTGGCAGAGCTCGAGCGGGCCGCGGGTCAGGTGATTGTTCTGAATTCGAGCGTCGTCAGGAGCACAGGCGAGGGTGTCGCGGGCTTCAAGGCGACTCAGCACGCCGTTCAGGGATTCGTCGATAGTCTTCGACCGGGTCTGAATCGACGCGGCATCCGGGTGTCGAGCCTGTACCCGGGGCAAACGGCGACGCCGCGAATGCGGCGCATCTACGCCAAGCAAGGCAGGTCGTATTCTCCCAAACTTCTCATGCGGCCTCAGGATGTTGCAGCAGTGGCATTAGCACTGACTGAGCTACCCGGTGGTATCGAGATCACCGACCTGCAGCTGCGTTCGCTTACGCGGTACTGAAGCATTTGGAGTGGCGCTTCCCGGCCAGCCCCCGGAACAGCGCTTGACATAATCCCCAGCGGACCTCAGCGCTACGGTACGGCCGGTGAGTCACTCAGATACGTGCGGTAGAGCCGCCGCTCGCGGCGGTAGCGCTCATCGAACCTGCGCATTTGATACTGCGAATCAATAAAAATGTTACTGGTAACAATTTTGGTGTAAATATCGCAGATATTGCTCTCGGCTCCAAGCGCAGCTGCGGGCAGGATATTTCGCCCGATTCAGGAGGAATGCCATGTTGGAGCCCAATGTGCGGCGTGCGCTCGGCCCGTCGCTGATATCGCCGATGCCGCTCGTCGGGCGCTGGGACAATGCCCTGCTCTCGCCGGTCGCAGAGATCAACCAGCAGATGCTCGCGATCCTGTGCGAGTGCGCCAGCGCGCCGCGCCCCTTGCCGCGTCTCGTGGCCGTGTTGCGCGAGTTGTGGTGCAGCCTGGATGCGAGCGCCCGCCGACGGCTGGCCCTGTGTCCTTACTTATTACTCGATGGCGGCTTCTCGGCGCCAGAGCGCTGGCAGCGCGCCGCAGCCGGCGGCCTCGGGGTCATGGATGGGGCCGGCGCTGGCGGCTATTTCTCCAGCCGCGCCGGAGTCGCGCTCTTGCGCCGCACGTTCGTCCTGGCATGGCACCTCGCGCGCTCCAACGCTCTGGCGGCCCGCATACTGCTCGGGTTGAGCCCGGAGTGCGCCGAGCGCATTGCCGCCTGCCCGCTCGCGGAGCTCGAGGCGCTGGCCGAGTTGGGCCCGGTCTGGGTGGTGCCTCGTTGGGAGCTGCAACCGCAGGTCTGGCGGCAGATGCTGCAAGCCGCGCGCAGCGAGCGCCCGGCGGCGCTGCGCGCGGTGCAATTGCGCGGCCTGCAG
>Ga0302184_10003073_pt1 | contig 10450 bp, 10 predicted proteins | sample I_Palsa_N3_3_FD_200233 | JGI IMG/M metagenome (GOLD analysis project Ga0302184, IMG submission 200233) | Peat permafrost microbial communities from Stordalen Mire near Abisko, Sweden - I_Palsa_N3_3 | ecosystem: Environmental > Terrestrial > Soil > Palsa > Peat permafrost | place: Sweden...
ATTGCGGGGTGAGATATGCGAGCGTTCGCTGTCCTGAGGTTCGGGGAGGCTCCGGCGATCCACGACTTGCCGGTCCCAGCCGCGGACGGCGCATTCCTCCTGCGGGTAGCGTATGCGGGGGTCAATTCGCTCGATAACAACAACCTCGCCCGCCTGACGGCCAGCTCGGCCTATCCCTACGTGCTGGGGATCGACTTCGCGGGTGTCGTCGAACGGGTTCCGGCGGGAGGAAACGAGCTGCGTGCCGGCGACCGTGTCTTCGGCATGGCGCGCACGCACGGTGCGTACGCCGAATACACCGCGGTCACGCCCGGCGCGAAATCCGAGCCGGTGGCCCCCATACCCGACAGTGTCACCGACGAAGAGGCAGCCGCCCTGCCCACCGCGGCGGTCACGGCGCTCAGAACGGTGGAGCTGCTGGGCGTCACCGCGGGCCAGCGCCTGGTGGTGATGGGCGCGACCGGCGGGGTCGGCGGCTACGCGGTGCAGATGGCGCTGTCCCGCGGCGCGCACGTCATCGCGACCGTCCGCGGCGACCCTGACGAGGCTCGCCGCCTCGGCGCCGGGGAGGTCTACGACAGCCAGGCCGTCGATGTGGCCGCCGCGCTGCGCGCGGCTCACCCGGACGGCGTCGACGCGGTCCTGGATCTGGTCAGCGGCCCGGACGCAATCCGCGGCGACGCCGAATTCATCAGGCCCGGCGGCCGCCTGGTCTCGACGATCTTCGCGGCCGACGAAGGGTGGTTCGCCGGCCGGCAGATCACCGCGCACAACAGCGCGTCGAGCGCGAATCCCCTGTTGTCGCCCCAAGGGCTGACCGAGGTCGCGGGCATGCTCGCCGAAGGCACGATCACCGCGCGGATCCGGTCCACAGTGGAACTGGACGGCGCGGGCCAGATCCTCGAAAGCCTCCGCCGGGGCGGCCTCCGCGGCAAGGCCGTCATCCGCCTGTAGTACCGGCTTCACGCCCCCCAGGCACATGACCCGTCAGATTGATCCGGACCCACAATCCCCGATCTGGAGCGCTCCTCGCCGCGATCGGCGCTAGGAGGAGGGCCCGATGAGAAGGCTGCCCACGTTGCAGGTCGCGTCGATGACGTGCCGGGAGCAGGGGATTGCGGAACGGTAATGATGGCCGAGCCCAGCTCGCCGCCTGGTGCGTTGACGTCGTAGGAGACGGTGCCGGGGCGCCCGGATGTTGATGGCACCCAGGTTCGTGGTGGCGTGCACCGCCGCTGGCGCGGTGGCGAACGCGGCATCGATCTCGCCCAGGTTAGTGGTGAAGCTGGCGGTACGTGAGGTGAGGCCGGAGGCGACGATTAGCCCGGTGCCCGATTTAGCGGTGCGGCCGGATGCCGATTCGTCGTGTCGTTCCCGGAAATGTCTTAGCCATCCTCTAGAATCGAACTAGAAAGCTACAACAGATCCCGGGCGCAGCCGCCTGGAGGCCACCCGCCCGCGACCCCGGAAGGGAGGTGAACACCGCCATGACCGCACCCGCGCCGCCCGCCAGCACCGGCGAGGCACTGGGCATGCTGACCGCCGCGATGAGCTACCTGGCGGGCGCGCAGGCGACCCAGCTGCCGGCCGCCGAGCAGGCCCGGTGCCTGACCACGCTGGAGCAGCTGGATGCGATGGAAACCGCCGCCCGGGCCGCGATCCTGGCCGCGTTCACCGCCAGCCAGGGCTACCGCGACGACGCGGACTACAGCCCCTGCTCCTGGCTCATCCACCAGACCCGGGTGACCAGCGGCACCGCGAAGGAGCATGTGGGCTGGTCCCGCCGGACCCGCACCCACCCCCGGATCATGGCCGCCCTGGCCGCCGCGGACCTTACCAAGTCCTACGCCCGCACCATCTGCGGCTGGACCGACCGGCTGCCCGAGGACTGCCGGGACCGCGCCGATGAGATCCTGGCCGGCGCCGCCCTGAAGGGGATGGGCCTGGCGGACCTGGCCGGCCTGGCGGCCGAGATCTATACCCGGTCCCGGCCCGATGTGCCGGATGAGGACGTGCTCCGGTTCGAGGACCGGGCCCTGAAGCTGGAGACCACGTTCGGCGGCGCCGGCGTGCTGGCCGCCGATCTGACGCCCGAGTGCGCCGCCGTCGTGGCCGCGGTGCTGGATGCCCTGTCCGCGCCGCGGGACGCCGACGATGACCGTACCCACGCCATGCGGTACCACGATGGGCTGGAAGAGGCCTGCCGACGGCTGGTCGCGGCGGGCCTGCTGCCCGAGCGGGCCGGGCAGCCGGTCAAGATCACCGGGCACATCGACCTGTCCGACCTCATCGACCTGGACATCGACTCCAAACTGCAGAAGGCGTGGACCGGCCGGGTCCGGGCCCAGTGGGCCGCGGCCCGCGCCGCCGCCTCAGTGGGCGGCAGCGACGGCGGCGCATGGCTGAACGGGAAGGCCGCGGAGGGGTTCGCCTGCGACGCGTCGGTGACGCCGGTCGTTTTCGGCACCGTCAACCCCGCCGTGCTCGATGACCTAGTGCGGTTCTGCGTGCAACTGGCCGGGCACGGCCCCGGCCGCTGCACCCCCAACCCCACCCCGGACCACACCACCCCGGACCACCCGGACCACACCGGCCCGGACCCCGCCGAGGCGGGTGAGCCGCTGCCTGCTTCCCAGCCGCTGCCGCCCGGCCTGAGCCGCGAATCGCTCGAGCAGGCTGTCATCGGCAAAGCCGTGGAATTGCTCTCCGGTCCCGGCGGGCTGGCGGGCTTCTTGCGCCGCAGCGAACTCGGCGCCCGGCTCGGCGGCCCTAGCCAGCCCCTGGACATCGGCTTCAGCGACGACATCCCGGCCGGGATCCGCAACGCGGTCAAGGCCCGGGACCACTTTTGCCAGTGGGCCGGCGGCTGCGACCAGCCCGCCTCAGCCTGCGAGGTGCACCACCTCAAGCACAAGAGCAACGGCGGCGAGACCAGCCTGGACAACTGCATCCTGCTGTGTTTCTTCCACCACAATGTGATGATTCACCGGATGGGCTGGACGCTGGTCCGCAACCCCGACGGGACCACCACGGCGTGGAACCGGGACCGGACCAAGGTCCTGCGCAGCCACAGCCCGCCCGCCCGCGCCGGGTAACACCCCGGCGCCCTCCCGGGACGCTGCCCACCTCACCAGCAACCCCACTCCGGTACAGCGACGTTAACCACCAACGCCCCGCTGGCCAGCATGTTCCTGCCCGGTCGCAGCACGCACCACCAGAACCGGGAAGCGACCAGCGAAAACGCATTGCCCCTACATTTCGACGCACACCCCACCATCGACGGCGGCTTCGTGCCGACCTGAAACTAACCACGCCCTGCCGCGGTCATACGCCAACTGCTGCCGGGAACCGCCGCCTGATAACTGGCGGCCGGCCGTTGCGCCGACGTCGGACAGTGCCGCGCGGAGTTCCCGGCGGGAGCTGAACCCGAGCTTTCCGAACACCTTGCCCAGGTGCCACTCCACCGTTCGCGGGCTGAGGAACAGCTGGGTGCCGATCTCCGGGTTGGCCTGCCCGCCGGCCGCCAGGCGCGCGACCTGCACCTCCTGCGGGGTCAGCTCGTCGAGCGTCTCGACCGTGCGCTTGCGCACCCATGATCCAGCCGAAGAACACCTTCGCGCGTGATCGTAAAGGCGGTCTCGAGCCAGTCGCGCCCGGCCAGTAGCGGCTCACCGCCGGCGAAGCGCACGTCGACGGGTTCGGTCTCGGGCGTGTCGAATGCCAGCTCAAGCGTGCCGCGGAGGGTTTCCTGTGACATCGCAGCCGAGTGGCCCTGGCGCGACCACATGTGCTCGGGAAAACAGTACGAGCAGCGCATGTTGCACGAGCCGAAGTTCTCGAGGACCACCATCCGCGTACGCCGGCGGCTGCTCAGCGCCATGACCCACCTGCCGCCAGGGCCGCGCGCACGTCCTCCACTCGCCGATGCCGGCCCGCGTCCGTCCCATCATCGGCGAGGCCGTCCGGCTCCAGGCCGAGCGCCTCGGCGATCGGCAGGTACGCGACGATGGCCGCGCAGCGTGACAGCATCGAGTTCTTGCGCTCAGTCACCCACACCAGGTCGGCCAGCGTGTCGACGCGGCGGCGCAGGTGCGGGGGCACGCCGCGGTCCGAGGGTACGCCCCCGTCCGCGGGAGACGATCCGGTTGCGGCTAGGGCGCGAAGGAAGCGCTCATCGACAGGCTCGTCCGCATCACGCTGCTCGGCAAGGGACGCACGCAGCTCGAGCGCGACCTCCTCCTTGGCGAGGGCGGCGATCCAGGTGATCCGGTTCATCCGCACGAACCGGAAGAGAGCGGAGGCGGCGTCGGAAGGGATACCGTCCCACCCGGACCAGCGGCTGTCGTCCGCATACGTGGCGCGCAGCGCCGAGGCGCTCGGGGCGCCGGCCTCCAGCAGCCGGGCGAGCCCGGCGGCCAGGTCGCGCAGCCGCGTCTCGGCGGTCAGGATGCGACCGCTGCCGAACTCGATCTCGAGTGGTCCGCCCAGGCCCACGGCCGTGGGCACGTCGACCAGGGTAGCGACGCGCACCAGCGCCTCGGGGCTGAGGACCGCCTGCTCGCATCCGAACGTGCTGGAGAAGCGGCCGAATCGCAGCAGAGCAACCATGCCCCGTCTTAAGGGCGGCGCGCTGCGCGGAGGTGCCGGCGCGTCCACCACGCCGTGCGTCCCGTCGACACGCAGCTCGGCGCCAGACTCCACGGCATCGACGATCCCGCGCAGGCCGGTTACGCAGGGGACGCCGAGCTCGCGAGCCAGGATCGCCATGTGGCTGAGCACGCCCCCCGTCTCGTAGACCAGGCCGGCCACATCGCGCGCGGCCCAGGCGACATCCGCGGTAGCGGGCCGCGCGACCACGATCTCGGCGGGACGGCAGGCTTGGAGGTCGGCCGGTTCCCGCAGCACGCGGGCCGGCCCGCGAGCGGATCCGGCCGAGGCGGCACGCCCGACCCATCGATACGATTGCGCCGTAACGCCTGACTGCGACCCGTCTGTCACGCGAACAGTCCCCCCGTGTCGCCCGGCCAGCAGAAGGTCCGGCCCGGGCGGCCCCCGTCGAGAGCCATGCCTTTCACAATGAACATGGCGACGCTCTCTATCCCGTGTACAGACCGCATGGATAGCAAGTGGAGACCATGCGTAGGCTCGGTCAGACCGGGCCGAGGATGTGGTCGGCGAACATGGTGACGGCGTCGTCGATGAGGCGTATGTACCGGTCGCCGCCGGGGTCGTTGGCGAGCTGCTGGCCCGCTAGGCCCGCGACTAGCGCGGTCCAGAGGTCGAAGTCGGCGTCATTGCGGATCCCGGCGCGGGCGAGTGTGGTGCGGACGTCCGCGAGAACCTGCACGGCTGGCGCATAAGAGTCAGGGGATGGCTGGAATCCGGGAATGGTGCGCAGGAACAGCAGCTGATAACGAGCCTGGTCCTGGGCGGCGAACGCGACGAAGACGCCGGCCACGGCCCGCAGCGCGCTGCGGGCGTCAGCCGGGATCTCAGCGTCGGCGAACCGTCTGGCCAGCTCCCGGTTGCCGTCGGCGAACATGCGGTCGTAGAGAGCGTTCTTGGAAGCGAAGTAGGTATACAGCGACTGGGGCTCCATGTCGACGGCATGCGCGAGCGCTCGCAAGGACAGGGCGGCCAGGGGGCCGGCCGGATGCTGGACCTGATGCCATAAGCCCCTTTTGGGAGGGCCGCTGATCTCGCAGGGTGCCGTGCTGTCGTGTAATGGACTGACCCGATGTTGCGATGGAGGCAGGCTCGATGACGTACCAGGTAGTGAACCCCGCTACGGGCAAGGTGGAAGGCGAGTACCCGACGGCGACCGACGCCGAGGTCGGCGACGTGCTGGCGAGAGCGGCACGGGGCTACACCGCGTGGCGGCGTACTTCTTTGGAAGAGCGCGCCGAGATCCTTCGCCGGGTCTCCCAGCTGTACGGCGACCGCGCCGACGAACTGGCCGCGATCATTACCCGGGAGATGGGCAAGATCACCAAGGCGGCCCTGGGTGAGCTGCGGTTCGCCGCCGCCATCTACCAGTACTACGCCGACAACGGCGCGGCGCTGCTCAAGGACGAGCCGCTGGCCTCGAACCTGCCCGGCACGGCCTGGGTGCGCAAGTTCCCGATCGGGGCGCTGCTGGGCATCATGCCGTGGAACTACCCCTACTACCAGGTGGCCCGGTTCGCCGCGCCGAACCTGATGATCGGTAACACCATCGTGCTCAAGCACGCGCCGCAGTGCCCGGAGTCAGCGCTGGCCATGGAGCAGATTTTCCACGACGCCGGGCTGCCGCAAGACGCTTATATCAACATCTTCGCGAGCAACGAGCAGGTCGCGGACATGATCGCCGATCCGCGCATCGCCGGGGTGTCGGTGACCGGCAGCGAGCGGGCCGGGTCGGCCGTGGCCGCGGTGGCCGGGCAGAACCTGAAGAAGGTCGTGCTGGAGCTGGGCGGCTCGGATCCGTTCATCGTGCTGGACGGCGCCGACCTGCCGAAGGTGGCCAAGACGGCCGCGAGGGCCAGGATGGAGAACGGCGGGCAAGCTTGCAACGCGTCCAAGCGGATGATCGTCACCGATGCGGTCTACGACGACTTCATCCGCGAGTTCACGGCGGCGATGTCCGGCTACGTGACCGGGGATCCGACCGACCCGGCGACGAGCTACGGGCCGCTGTCCTCTGAGCAGGCCGCGCGCAACCTGATGGAGCAGATCGACGACGCGATCGGCAAGGGCGCGACGGTCCACCTCGGCGGGCATCGCATCGACGGGCCGGGCGCGTTCGTGGAGGCGACGGTGCTGTCCGGCGTGACCCCGGACATGCGGGCCTACACCGAGGAGCTGTTCGGTCCGGCGGCCGTGGTCTACTCGGTGGCCGACGCCGACGAGGCGGTGGAGCTGGCCAACAGCAGCGCCTTCGGGCTGGGCGGCGCCGTCTTCAGCAGCGACGAGGCGCTGGCCGCCGACGTCGCGGACCGGCTCGACGTCGGGATGGTCTGGATCAACACGGCCGAGCTCGGCGGCCCGGAGCTGCCGTTCGGCGGCACCAAGCGATCCGGTGTCGGCCGCGAGCTCGGGCCGCTGGGGATCGACGAGTTCGTCAACAAGAAGCTGATCCACACGCCGCCCGCCGCGCAGTAACCGCGCCGGCCACCCAGCTCACCATCATCAGCGACGGCGTCGCCTGGATCTGGAACCGCTGGCCGCCGCACGCCATACGCTATACGATCGAAAAAAGGTTCCCTAAGACTCGAACATAAACACAAAAGATGGTATTCTTGTTCACAACCCCCTTCCTTCTTTTCTCCCGAACGAGAGGTGGTTCATGCCTCCGGCCCCGTTCCCCGGCCCCGACCCGGACGCTCCCGAGCCGTCCGGCTCCGGGTCGCGGCCGGTCCCGGACGGCGGGAACGACAGCGACCCCCAGTGCCGGGAACCCGCGTGGTCCGCGGATGAGGAGGACAGCGCGGCCTACCTCGGGGAGCTGATGGCGGCCGCGGCCGCGGGGGAAGAACTGACCGCCGGTGACATCTCCGGGGCCGGGTTCGGCCAGGACGGCACCGCGCACCAGATGCACCCCGGCCCGGTCCTGGCCACCCTCGTGCACGCCGCCACCACCGATGAGAAGATCCTGGCGACCCTGTCCGATGATGACCTGATAGGGATCATCGCCGCGGTCCGGCGGATCGGGTCGTTCGCGGCCTGGGCCGAGATGACCGCCGTCCGCGAGTTCGCCACCCGCCCCGACCCCCGCCGCCCCGCCCCCGGTGCGCCCTCCGGTGGCGCCGCTGGCGGCCGCAGCGGTGGCCGCGGGATGGATGCGCGTGATCCCAATGCGGCGCTGGCGGGCCTGCCGGGCGCGCCGAGGGTGCGGGAGTTCGCGGCGGAGGAGCTGGCCCCGGATCTGCACCTGTCCTGGCAGTCCGCGGCCGGCCAGATCGTCTACGCGTGCTCGGTGGCGGCGCGGCTGCCGGTCAGTTTCGCGGCGCTGCGGGCCGGGCAGATCCATCCGGTCCACCTGCGCATAATCGAGGACGAGACCACCTACCTGTCCGGGAAGCATCTCGCCGAGGCCGATGAGAAGCTGGCTGAGGCGGCCCGGTCCAAGACGTTCGGGGAGCTGCGCTACCACGCGCACCGGCTGGTCCTCAAGCTCGACCCCGAGTCCGCGCTGCGGCGTAAGAACGAGGCGCGCAAGGACGCGCACGTGCGCCCGTTCCGGGAAGGGTCCGGCAACGCCGGGATGGTCGCCCGCGAGCTGCCGCCCGATGAGGTCCTCGCTTCGTGGCAGCATGTGGACCAGCGGGCCCGGGACCTGCGGGCGGCCGGCATCCCCGGCACCTTGCAAGAACTCCGTGTGCTTGCCTACCTGGATTTGTTGCAAGAACGCGACATCCGCACCGCCCCGGCCAGCCCCGACCAAGACACCCACCCCGGCGACGCCTGCGAAGCCGACACCGGCGGCCCCGATGGCCCTGGTGACACCGATGGGCCCGGTGAGACCGGCGGCCCCGGCGGGAGCGGTGGCCCGGGAGGCAACGGTGGCACCGGGCCAGGTCCGCGGAACGGCCCGGGCGGGACCGGCGGGACCAGCGCCCGCAGGCCGGCCGGGGACACCGGTCCCAGCCTGGCGGCCCAGGTCACCCTCACCATCCGGTGGGAGACCTGGCACGGCGACTCGGCCACCCCCGGCGAGGCCGCCGGGTTCGGGCTGCTCGACCCGGTCAGCGCCCGGGACCTGCTGGCCGCCGCGGCCCGGCACCCGGACACCCGCTGGTGCTACACCGCCCTGCACCCCGACGGGACCGCCGCCGCGCACGCCTGCGCCCCCGGCCCGCACCCCGCCGGCCCCCCAGACCCCCGCACCCTCAAGTTCAACGCCGTCATCCGCGGGCCCTGTGATCACGCCCAGGCCCACGGCGGCTACCGGCCCAGCCGCAAGCTCCGCCACCTGGTCACCGCCCGCAACGCGACGTGCACCGCGCCGGGCTGCGGGCAGCCCGCGGCCCGCTGCGATCTGGATCACACCACCCCCTGGCACCTCGGTGGTCTCACGTGTCCCTGTAACATCTCCCCTCTCTGCCGTCACCATCATCGCGTCAAACAGGCCCAGGGCTGGTGGCTCGAACAAAGCGAACCAGGCGTCATGCGATGGCGAACCCCGGCCGGCCGCACCCACGCCACCACCCCCACCGTCTACCCGACCGGCTAACGACCCCGGTCGCCAGGCCGCGCTGATACTAGGGGCGTGGCTTACCGTCGAGGGGTGCGCCCACCGTGCCGTGACGTCCAAGACCCGGGAACGCGGCGGGCGCGTTCCCGGGTCTTCGACCGGTGTCCAGAAGAACCCTCGTATCCCTTTCCGGGTGGTCAGGCGTCGCGGCGGCGTAGCCGCCAGGCCGCGGCGGCGGTCAGCACGACCGCGTAGCCGCACAGCACCGCGAATCCGGTCCACGGACTCAGCGCGTGTGCGCTGGTCATCGATAGGCCCCACAGGTCCCCGCCGGCGTTGGACGGCAGGTAGGGCGCGAAGCCCGTGATGTTGTGCGGGAGGGTCCCGACGACGATCGGGATGACGAAGAACACCGCGGCGAACGCCGACAGGCCTGCCGCGGTCTTGCGGAGCAGGGCCCCCAGGGCCAGGCCGATGATGACCACGACGGTCAGGTACAACGACGAGCCGACCACCGTCCGCAGCACGCCCGGATCGGTCAGCGTGATCGCCGAACCCCCGCGGGCGGACTCGATGGCGGTCGCGGCGAAGAAGTCGACGAACGCGCACAGCATGGTCACCGGCAGCACCAGGCCGGCCAGCACGATCAGCTTGGCCCACAGCACCGGCAGCCGCGCGGGCACCACGGCCAGCGTGGCGCGGATCATCCCGGTGCCGTACTCGCCGCTGAACGCCAGCACGGCGACCACACCGAGCACCAGCTGCGCGATCAGGACGCCCAGCAGGGCCCCCGATATACCCGCCGCGGCGGAATTGCCTGCCGAGACGCGATAAACCGTGCCGGATCCTGCGACCAGGGCACCCACGCCGACGATCAGCACGACCGTGATCAGCGTGCACCACCGGGTCGAGCGCAGCGCCCGCAGCTTGGTCCACTCCGCGCGGACGACGCGGGCCTGGGTCACCGGTCCGGCTACGGTCACCGGGGCTATTGGGGCCGGGGTCATCGGAGCCGGGGCGGGCGCCCCCTGAGCCGGCGTGAGTCCTGGCCGGGTCATGGCGCTCATCGGGTGGCTCCGGCGTGGTACTCGATGCTGTCCTGGGTGACTTGCATGAAGGCCTCTTCCAGCGATGCGTGGGTGGGGGTGAGCTCGTAGACGGGCAGGTGAGCCCGCCAGGCGGCCGCCCCGATCTGCTCGGCGGTGGTGCCGGAGACACGCAGCAGGTCCGTTCCGTCGTTAATGACCGTGATGCCGGGGGCGGCGAGCAGCTGGCCCA
>Ga0302184_10003076_pt1 | contig 10442 bp, 6 predicted proteins | sample I_Palsa_N3_3_FD_200233 | JGI IMG/M metagenome (GOLD analysis project Ga0302184, IMG submission 200233) | Peat permafrost microbial communities from Stordalen Mire near Abisko, Sweden - I_Palsa_N3_3 | ecosystem: Environmental > Terrestrial > Soil > Palsa > Peat permafrost | place: Sweden: Abisko...
GCCCGGGCCAGCGGCACCGACGACAAGGCCGGCTCGGTCTTCAACCTGATCCGCTGGGTCTCCGCCCGCGCGATCAAGGAACTCTTCGTCCCCCCCACCGACTACCGGTACCCTCACATGGGATAACACACCCATTTCGGAGGACGCCATTCACCGCCTGGTTCTGTGGAATATCGACCTGACCCTGGTCGATGTGGCCCGGGCGACCAGGGCGGCCTACGCCGAAGCGTTCGGTGCGATCGCGGGCCGTCCGCTGGTCCAGCTGCCGCAGATGGCGGGGCGGTCGGAGTCGGAGATCTTCTTCGACGCGCTCGCGCTGAACGGCGTGGACATGCGAGCCGAGGGGCAAGCCGAGCACCTGCTCGAGCCCTTCAGCGCCGAACTAGCCGCCGCTCTCCAAGCCCGGCACGACGAACTCAAGCGGGACGGCCGGGTGCTGCCGGGCGCCACCGAGGCGCTGGCGGCGGTGGCCAAGCTGGACGGCACGGTCCAGACCGTGCTGACCGGCAACAGCAGGCCGACCGCGGTGCTCAAGCTGCGCGCGTTCGGCCTGGACGGCTTCGTCGACTTCGACATCGGCGGCTACGGCTCCGAGGCCTATCCGAAGGGCACCCTGCTCCGGGTGGCCCGCCAGCGCGCGGGGACCAAGCACGGCGTCACGTTCGGCGAGGACGCCGCGGTGTACGTCGCGGACTCGCCCCGGGACGTCGAGGCGGCCCGGGTTGGCGGGGCCAGGTCGCTCGCGGTGGCCGGCGGCCGGGCCAGCGCCGCCGAACTGCGCGACGCGGGCGCCGACGCGGTGCTGGCGGACCTGGGCGACACCGCGGCGTTCGTGACCCTCATCACCCGGCTCACCGCCGGCGCATAACCCCCCGGGCGTTGCCAGGCACGCCAGGATGGCACGATGCTGTGAAGATGGACACCAGTGACCTGACCAGCCGCGGCTACGGAGCGGTGCTCTGGGAGCCGGATCAGCAGACGATCCACGACGCCCGGGTCACCCGGTTCATGCGCTGGCTGGCCGGCCGCGGGCCCGCCTTCGGCAGCTACGCCGACCTGTGGCAGTGGTCCGTGACCGAGCCCGGGCCGTTCTGGACGGCGGTCTGGGACTACTTCGAGGTGCTCGGCCACCGCGAGCCGGGCCCGGTGCTCACCGGTGAGGTCATGCCCGATGTGCAGTGGTTCACTGGCGCCACTTTGAACTACGCCCGTAACGCACTGAGGACCGCGTGGACCGATCCCGATCGTACGGCGATCATTTATGATTCCGAACGACCCCGGTCTGGACATCTGACCTACGCTCAACTCGCCCACCAGGTCGCGCGGGTGGCGCGGGGGCTGCGGGCGCTGGGTGTCCGCCGCGGCGACCGGGTCGCGGCCCTGCTGCCGAACGTGCCCGAGGCGGTCATCGGCCTGCTGGCGGCGGCCAGCATCGGCGCGATCTGGTCGTCGTGCTCGCCCGACTTCGGCGCGCGCAGCGTCATCGACCGGTTCGCGCAGATCGAGCCGACCGTGCTCATCACCGGCGACGGCTACTGGTACGGCGGCAAGAAGTTCTCCCGGGCCGAGATGGTCGACGAGGTGGTGGCCGCCCTACCGGGCCTGTCCGCGGTGGTGCTGGTCGACCTGATCGAAGCGGCCGATGGCTTCCCGGACCAGTTCATCCGCTGGGACGACCTGGGGGCGGAGGGCGGCGAGCGCGAGCCCGAGTTCGACGAGGTGCCGTTCGACCACCCCCTCTGGGTGGTCTACTCCTCGGGCACCACGGGCCTGCCCAAGCCGATCATGCACGGGCACGGCGGGATCGTGCTCGAGCACCTCAAGGCGCTCGCCTTCCATCAGGACCTGCGGCCCGGCGACGTCTTCGCCTGGTACACCACGACCGGCTGGATGATGTGGAACTACCTGGCCGGAGGCCTGCTGGCCGGCCTGACCATCGTGCTGTACGACGGCAGCGCCACCTACCCGGGCACCGACCGGCTGTGGCGGCTGGCCGCCGAGCACGCCGTCACCTACCTGGGGGTCGGCGCTCCGTACCTGGTGGCCTGCATGAAGGCGGGGCTGCGCCCAGGGGACGAGGTCGACCTGTCCGCGTTGCGGGCCATCGGCTCGACCGGATCGCCGCTGCCGCCTGAGGCGTTCGGCTGGGTGTACGACCGGGTCTCCAAGGACCTGCTGCTCGGCTCCTTTTCCGGCGGTACCGACCTGTGCACGGGCTTCGTGGGTCCCTGCCCGCTGCTCCCGGTCCGGGCCGGCATCATCTCCGGCCGCTGCCTGGGCGCGGCGGTGCACGCCTACGACGAGAACGCCCAGCCGGTCGTCGGCCAGGTCGGCGAGCTGGTCATTACCCAGCCGATGCCGTCCATGCCGGTCGGTTTCTGGAACGATCCCGGCGGCGTCCGGTACCGGGAGAGCTACTTCGACGTCTACCCCGGGGTCTGGCGGCACGGCGACTGGATCGAACTGCTGCCCGACGGCGGGTGCGTCATCTACGGCCGGTCCGACGCCACCCTCAACCGTGGCGGGGTCCGGATGGGCACCAGCGAGTTCTACCGCGTGGTCGAGGGCTTCGCCGAGGTCGGCGACAGCCTGGTGGTGGACACCGGCCAACTCGGTGCGCAGGGGCGGCTAATGTTGTACGTGGTACCCGCGGCGGGCTGCGAACTCGACGACGACCTGGTCGCCCGGCTCCGTGCCGCGCTCCGGTCCCAGCTCTCACCGAGGCATGTGCCGGATGAGATCCACCGGGTGCCAGGTATCCCGCGGACGCTGTCCGGGAAGAAGCTAGAGGTGCCAGTGCGCAAGATCCTGCTCGGGACTGAGCCGGAGCGAGCCGCCGACCCGAACGCGCTGGCCGACCCCGAAGCCCTCGCCTACTTCACGAGGTTCCGGACGCCTGATCCACCGCGGTTACTTTAAGAAACGACTCCGTCACAATGGGGTGGCAGAGTCGTTCCGGGTCAGCACAGCACCAAACCACAAAGGAGTGGACAGTGGACGCGATGGCGGACAGCGCCGATCTCGAGACCAGGGAAGCCCTCCTGGTCAAGGCAGCCCAGGCCTGGCTGGACGATCCCGCGCTGGACCCCGCCCTGCTGGGCGGTGAAGGCGACAGCGTCCTGTGTTACCTGCGCGCCTACTACCACCGGGTCGCGACCGAGGACCTGCCCTCGCCCTCGCGGCTGGCGGCGGTCGCGCAGGCCCACGCCGAGCTCGGCCTGCTCCGGCCGCAGGGCCGGGCGCTGGTCCAAGTCCGGGCGCCGGGGCATGCTCATCTGGACTCGGTCACCCCGGCCAGCCTGGTGGTGGACATCGTCACCGACGACATGCCCTACCTGGTCGACTCGGTCACGACCCGGCTGAACCGCCATAAGGCCGAGATCCAGCTGCTGATCCATCCCCTGCTGAGCGTGCGCCGGGACGTCACCGGCGCGCTGCGCGAGATCGTCGGCGTGTGCAGCGATGCCGCGGCCCAGGACAAGCCGGGCGACGGCGCGGCTGCCGCCGGTGAGCTGACCGAATCGTGGATCCACGTCGAGCTCGAACCGCCCGGCGACGGCGTCACGGCCGAAGGGCTGGAGGCGGACCTGCGCCACGTGCTCGAGGACGTGCGGGTGGTGGTCGAAGACCAGCAGCGGATGGCGGCGACGGCCCGCGGGCTGGCCAACGGCCTGGCCGAAGAGCCCGGCAGTTCAGCTGGGGGGGACGACCCCCCCAGCGACGACGTGGCCGAGTTCGGCGCCCTGCTGCGCTGGCTGGCCAGCGGCTACTTCACCTTCCTCGGCTATCGCGAGTACGACCTGATCCGGTCCCCGGAGGGCGCCGGCCTGCGCCCGGTGCCAGGAACCGGGCTCGGCATCCTCCGGCACGACCGCCAGGGCGGCCACTCGCTGCGTAAGATGTCCAGCCAGGTCGCGCGCCGGGCCCAGGATCCGGACGAGCGGCTGGTGCTGGCCAAGGCGAACTCCCGGTCCACCGTGTACCGGGCCAACTACCTGGACTACGTCTCGGTCAAGAAGCTCGGCCCGGACGGGACGGTCATCGGGGAGTACCGCTTCCTCGGCCTGTACACGCACGCGGCGCACACCGCGCCCATCGCCGGCATCCCGGTGATCCGGGGCAAGCTGGCCTACGTCCTGGCCGAGGCCGGGCTGTCCCGGGACAGCCACGACGGCAAGGACCTGATCGAGATCCTCGAGGACTATCCGCGCGAAGAACTCTTCGAGATCTCGGCCGAAGAGCTCACCCCGATCGCGCTGGGCGTGCTGCGGCTGAGCGAACGCAAGCAGACCCGGCTGTTCCTGCGCCGGGACCGCTACGGCCGGTACATGTCCTGCCTGGTGTACCTGCCGCGGGACCGGTACACCACCAAGCTCAGGCTCCGCGCGCAGGACATCCTCACCCAGGCGCTGAACGGGGCGTCGGTCGACTACAGCGCGACCATCGGCGACTCGGCCCTGGCCCGCCTGTACGTGGTGGTCCGGGGCGAGCGGGGCCGGCCGGTCCCGCACGTGGACACGGCCGCGCTGGAGCGCAGGCTGGCCGCCGCGGTCCGGTCCTGGGACGAGGACCTGTCCGCCGAGGCGATCCGGGTGCTCGGCGAGGAGCGGGCCAGGACGCTGCTCGAGCTGTGCGGGGCGAGCATCCCCGAGACGTACAAGGCGGACATCTCCGCGCAGGACGCGGTCGACGACCTGACCACGATGCTCGGGCTGCGGGAGGCGGGCCTGCAGTTCGCGGTCCGGCTGGTCGAGCACGTGGAGCGGTGGGCGCTGGTGATCTACCGGTCGGGCTCGCCGATCACGCTGTCCGACGTGCTGCCGCAGCTGCAGCACATGGGGCTCGAGGTGGTCGACGAGCACCCGTACCAGTTCGCCGGGAGCTCGAGTGCCGGGTCGTTCTGGATATATGAATTTGGTCTGAGGCCTCCGGCGGCGGCCGCGGCCGGCAGTCTGCGGCTGGTCTTCGAAGAGGCCCTGACCGCGCTGTGGCACGGCGAGACCGAAGACGACGGGTTCAACGCGCTGGTGCTGACCGCGGGCCTGACCTGGCGCGAGGTGACGCTGCTGCGGGCGTGCGCGAAATACCTGCGCCAGGGCGGCGTGCGGTTCAGCGAGGACTACGTGCAGCGGGTGCTGCGGTCCAATCCGGCCATCACCCGGCTGCTGGTCCGGCTGTTCGAGTCCCGGTTCGACCCGGCCAAGCAGGACGGCGCGGCCGAGCGCTGCGAGGCCATCTTCGAGGAGATCCGCGGCCAGCTCGACGAGGTGGTCAGCCTCGATCACGACCGGATCCTGCGCACGTACCTGGCGCTGATCGACGCGACGTTGCGGACCAACTACTACCGGACGCAGAGCCCGGGCGGCGCCGAGGGGCCGCGTCCCCTGGTGCTCAAGCTCGCCCCCAGCACCATCCCGGGGCTGACGCAGCCGCGGCCGAGGTTCGAGATCTACGTCTTCTCGCCGCGGCTGGAGGCGGTGCACCTGCGCTTCGGCCGGGTGGCGCGCGGCGGGCTGCGCTGGTCGGACCGGCAGGAGGACTTCCGCACCGAGGTCCTCGGGCTGGTCAAGGCCCAGGAGGTCAAGAACGCGGTCATCGTCCCGTCCGGGGCCAAGGGCGGTTTCGTGTGCAAGCGGCTGCCCGATCCGTCCGATCGCGAGGCGTACCAGGGCGAGGTCCTGGCCTGCTACAAGACGTTCATCGCCGCCATGCTCGACGTGACCGACAACATCGAGGCCGACCAGGTGGTGGCGCCGCCGGAGGTCGTCCGGCGGGACGGCGACGACCCGTACCTGGTCGTGGCCGCGGACAAGGGCACCGCGACGTTCTCCGACACGGCCAATGAGATCGCCGCCCGGTACGGCTTCTGGCTGGGCGACGCGTTCGCCTCCGGTGGCTCGGAGGGCTACGACCACAAGAAGATGGGCATCACCGCGCGCGGCGCCTGGGAATCAGTCAAGATCCACTTCGCGGCGCTGGGGATCAACCCGGACACCGACGACTTCACCATGACCGGCATCGGCGACATGTCCGGCGACGTGTTCGGCAACGGGGTGCTCCTGTCCGAGCACATCAAGCTGGTCGCGGCGTTCGACCACCGGCACGTGTTCATCGACCCCGACCCCGATCCGGCGGCCAGCTTCGCCGAACGGGCCCGGATGTTCGCGCTGCCCCGGTCCTCGTGGGCCGACTACGACGCGGCCCTGATCTCGCCCGGCGGCGGGGTCTGGCCGCGCAGCGTGAAGTCGGTGCCGGTGTCGCCGCAGGCCCGCACGGTGCTCGGCCTCGACGCCGGGGTGAACGCGCTGCCGGTGGACGAGCTGATCTCCGCGATCCTGGCCGCCCCCGTCGACCTGCTGTGGAACGGCGGGATCGGCACTTACGTGAAGGCCAGCCACGAGTCGCAGGCCGACGCGGGGGACCGGTCGAACGACGCGGTCCGGGTCGACGCGTCGCGGCTGCGCACCCGGGTCATCGGCGAGGGCGGCAACCTGGGCCTGACCCAGGCGGCCCGGATCGAGTACTCGCTCGGCGGCGGGCTGGTGAACACCGACTTCATCGACAACTCGGCCGGGGTCGACACCTCCGACCATGAGGTCAACATCAAGATCCTGCTGGCCGACGCGATCCGGGCCGGCGCCATCCCCGCGGCCGCCCGGCACCAGTTGCTGGAGGACATGACCGACGAGGTCTCCACCTTGGTCCTGCGGCACAACTACTCACAGAACATGGCGCTGGCCGCGTCCCGGGCCCAGGCTTCCTCCCTGCTGCACGTGCACGCCCGCTACCTGCGCAAGCTGGTCCGGGACAAGCAGCTCGACCCGGAGCGGGACGTCTTGCCGAGCGAGCGGGAGATCGCCGAACGCCGGTCGGCCGGCGGCGGCCTGACCACACCGGAGTTCGCCCTGCTGCTCGCGCACACCAAGATCTCCGCCGACGACGACGTGCTCGCGTCCAACGTGCCCGATGACCCGTACCTGCGCCGGGTGCTGGACGCGTACTTCCCGGCCCAGCTGCGGGCGCGGTTCGCGGACCGGATGGAAGCACATCCGCTGCGCCGCGAGATCATCACCACCTCGGTGATCAACGAGATGATCGACACGTCGGGCGTCACCTTCTTGTTCCGGCTGATCGAGGAGACGGGCGCCTCGGTGCCCAACCTGACCCGGGCCTGGCTGGTGGCCCGGGACGTGTTCGACATGCCGGCCTTCTGGCGCCAGGTCTCCGAGCTCGAGGGCCGGGTCAGCCTGGCGGCCCAGATCACCCTACTGCTCGAAGGGCGCAAGCTCACCGAGCGCGCGGTCCGGTGGCTGCTGCACAACCGGCGCCCGCCGTTCGACATCTCGGCCACCGTGGGCTTCTTCGCGGACGGGGTGCGGACCGTGCGGGCCGGCCTGCCCAAGCTGCTCACCGGCCGGGACCTGTCCGGCTTCGACGAACGCCGGGACTCCTACCTGGCCCTGGACGTGCCGCTGGACCTGGCCGAGCGGGTCGCGGCCATGGTGCCGACGTACTCCGCCTTCGACGTCGTGCAGGTCGCCTCGGTGGCCGGGCGGCCCGTCGAGGAGACCGCCGACGTCTACTTCGACCTCGCCGACCGGCTGCAGATCACCCGGCTGCGGGACCGCATCACCGCGCTGTCGCGCGAGGACCGCTGGTCGACCATGGCCCGCGGGGCCCTGCGCGACGATCTGTACGCCGCGCTCGCCTCGCTGACCCAGGACGTGCTCGGGGTCAGCGGTTCGGGGCTCCCGCGGACGCCGGAGGAGCGGCTCGCGGCCTGGGTGTCGCGCAACGAGGAGGCGGTCGCGATGGCGACCCAGATGCTCGGGGAGATCTGGGAGAGCGAGCGCTTCACGTTCACCACCTTGTCGGTGGCCCTGCGCGCCATCCGGACCCTGGTCGCCTCGAGCTCGCTACCGCAAGCCTGAACCCCTGACCCCGCTAGTAAGTGTGCCCGTAGGTGGGGCCGCCGCTGCCCGCGACGACCTGGGCCTTAGCGCCGTGGGTGGTCGACGGCGGGTCGACGGCCGCGAACTCGTACGTCCAGTTCGCGTTCACCCCGTGATCGCCCTGCTGCGTAGCCGGCGTGGTGATGATCGGGGCGAAGCCGGCCGGTATCGAGATCAGCGCCCCGAATACGTTGCCCGGGTGCTCGATCGTCGTGTTCAGGTACATGGCGTAGAGCACGAGGGCCCCGCCGTCGGCGGTCCGCAACGCGAACTGCGGCAGCGCGGCCCCCTCGAGCAGCCACTCGTAGGTCAGGCCCTGCGCGGCGTACGAGTGATCCAGCGCGGCCGCCGTGGCATACAGCCCGGTGGTCTGCGGCCCGCTCGCGATCGCCGCGGCGGCCGGCGCGGCGGGTCCCTCGTCGACCACGGCCGCCTGGGTCGGTCCCACGATGTTCGGCGGCAGCAGCAGGCTCGAGTCGTGCGCGCTGACCTTGGTGGCGTAGCCGTCGCTGTCCAGGGCGATGGCCGGGAGCGGCTGGTCGAGCGCCGCGGACCCGTCCAGGGTCCACTGCTCGGCCGCGCTGATCCGCTGGAAGACCATCACCGTGTTGACCGCGGGCGCCCGCTGAGCGCCGGTGACGGTGGTGACCGGGACCGCCACCACGAACCATTGCGGGAAGTTCGCCAGGGCCGGCACGTAGAAGGTCGGCGTGCCGTAGCTGTACTGCGTCACCGGCGTCCCCGTCTTAGACAGGGCCGCGTACTGGGCGTGCAGGAGGGACCACTGCGCATCGGCGACGATCGAGAGCCCTTGCACCTGGTCGCCCTGCTTCGCGGCCGCCGTGCTGGCCGCGACGTAGGAGCTGTATTCGGACCGCGCCTGCCCGATGGTCAGGCTGTGCACCGAGCTGGTGACCGCCTGGGCCGGGGCCGGCGAGGAACACCCCGCGGCGCTCAGCGCGACCACCGCGGCCACCGCCGCCGACCCGAGAACCCCCAGGTACGCGAGCCTGGTCCTGCCCCTTCCAAGTGCCACGCTAACGGAGAATACCGGGTCTGCCCGCCGGATTCGGCGCGCCCAGGTGAGCTGACTGATATGCACGTGCGTCTCGCGTACAATTTCGGGCGTGGCAGGTCTGGATCCGGCCGATGAGATCGCGGCACTGAAGTCGAAGCTCGCCAGCATAGCGGCGGTGCTCGACCCTGACGCCATGCGGACAGAGGCGGAAGGCCTGCGCGAACAGGCTGCCGATCCGGAACTATGGACGGACCAGGACCGGGCGCAGAAGGTGACCCGCCGGCTGTCCTACCTGGAGGCCGAACTGGCCCGGCTGGCCGGCCTGCACCAGCGGCTCGGCGACACCCAGGTGCTGTTCGACCTGGCCGAGAGCGAGAACGACCCGCCCACCCGCGACGAGGCGATGCGCGAGCTGGCCGCCCTGCGCAGGGAGATCGACGGGCTCGAGGTACGGACCCTGCTGAACGGCGAGTACGACGCCCGGGAGGCGCTGATCTCGATCAACGCTCAGGCGGGCGGCGCGGACGCGGCCGACTTCGCGGAGAACCTGCTGCGGATGTACCTGCGCTGGGCGGAGCGGCACAAGTACCCGACCGAGGTGTACGACACCTCGTACGCGGAGGAGGCGGGGATCAGGTCGACCACCTTCGCGGTGAACGCGCCCTACGCCTACGGCACGCTGCGCGGCGAGCACGGCACGCACCGGATGGTCCGCATCTCCAAGTACGACAACCAGGGCCGCAGGCAGACCTCGTTCGCCGGGGTCGACGTGATACCGGTGGTAGAGCAGACGGACCACATCGAGATCCCCGAGGACGAGATCAGGGTCGACGTGTTCCGCTCCAGCGGGCCCGGCGGCCAGGGGGTCAACACGACCGACTCGGCGGTCCGCATCACCCACCTGCCCACCGGGATCGTGGTCTCCTGCCAGAACGAGCGCAGCCAGATCCAGAACCGGGCCTCGGCCATGGCCGTGCTGCAGGCCAAGCTGCTCGAGCGGCGGCGGCAGGAAGATGCCGAGCAGATGCAGGCCCTGCGCGGCGACGGCGCCCGCGCCTGGGGCACCCAGATCCGCAACTACGTCCTGTACCCCTACCAGAACGTCAAGGACGTGCGGACGGGCATGGAGACGGGTAACGCCGTCGCGGTCCTGGACGGCGAGATCGATGAGTTCATCGACGCCGAGATCCGCTGGCTGCGCCAGAACGGCCGGTAGAGCCTCCCTGCTACCCGTGCAGGTGAATGGCCAGCAGCAACAGCACGGTCAACCCCAGGATGACCGCCGCGATGAGCTGCGGGGTGGCGTTGAAGTGCTGGTGGTGGACGTGCTCACGCGCGGCGCGACACGCCGCGCACCGGCCTTCGACGACCGGGCCGGCGCACGAAGCGCAGATCAGGTGTTCACAGCTCATCGGAACCCTTTCCGGCTGGCCCGCGCCCCGCCACTTGCCGCGTGTTACGGCCTAAGCTGC
>Ga0302184_10003078_pt1 | contig 10437 bp, 8 predicted proteins | sample I_Palsa_N3_3_FD_200233 | JGI IMG/M metagenome (GOLD analysis project Ga0302184, IMG submission 200233) | Peat permafrost microbial communities from Stordalen Mire near Abisko, Sweden - I_Palsa_N3_3 | ecosystem: Environmental > Terrestrial > Soil > Palsa > Peat permafrost | place: Sweden: Abisko...
CCGCGGCGGCGCAGAAGAAGACCTACGCCGAGCTCCGCGCCGCCGCGGCCAAACTGGTCCTCAAACTCGACCCGGAGTCGGCGGAGCGGCGTAAGCAGGCCCGCCGCAAGAACGACGCGCACGTCCGCCCGTTCCGGGAGGAATCCGGGAATGCCGGGATGACCGCCCGGGAACTGCCCTCCGATGAGGTCCTGGCGTCCTGGCAGAACGTCGAGCAGCGGGCCCTGGACCTACGTGCCGCCGGTGTCCCCGGCACGCTGCGCGAGCTGCGCGTTCGTGCATATTTGGATTTGCTGCAGGAGCGCGACAGCCGCCTGGTCGCCGGACTCGTCCCGGGCCAGGGCCAGGGACCCGCGGACGGGCCGGAAGGACCGGACCGGAACGGCGGGAACGGCGGCTCCAGTCCGGGGCCGTGCGGTCCGGCCGGGACCGACCCGGTTGGCCCGGATGGCCGTGCCCACCCGGCCGCAAAGGACTCCGGTCCGTGCCTGGCCGCGCTGGTGAACCTCACCGTCCCGCTAGCCACTGCGCTGGGCCAGTCCGGCACACCGGGCGAGGCCGCCGGGTTCGGGATCCTGGACGCCGCCACCGCCCGCGACCTGCTCACGGCGGCCGGGCGCAGCCCGCACACCCGGTGGTGCGTCACCATCCTGTACCCCGACGGGACCGCCGCCGCCCACGGTTGCGCTACTGGCCGCCACCCGCCACCTCCGGGCCCGGAACCCCCAGGCCCCGAACCACCAGGATCACCATCACCAAGCGGTGCATCGTCAGGCGGCGTATCGCCAGCCGCGCCGACGCCCCCAGGCCCCGCACCACCGGGCACCGCCAGCCACGACACCGGCTGCGACACCAGCGGCCGCCCGGACCAGCAGCCTCCGCCCGACACCTTGGCCCGGGACTACCTGCGCTCGCTGCGGGTCCGGCTGACCCCGATCGCCCGCGGCAGCTGCGACCACAGGCACGCCGAAACCGGGTACCAGCCCAGCCGCAAGCTCCAGCACCTGATCCGCACGCGCAGCAGCCGGTGTACCGCACCGGGCTGCGGCCGCCCCGCCGCGCGCTGCGACCTGGACCATACCCTCGCCTGGGACAAAGGCGGGATCACCTGCGAATGCGGGATCGCCCCGCTATGTCGCCATCATCACCGGTGCAAGCAGGCAGAAGGGTGGCAGCTGTCTCAGCCGGAACCAGGCGTCCTGCAATGGCGAACCCCGCACGGACGCACCTTCACCACCACCCCCACCCAATACCCGGTGTAGCTAACAGCGCAGCACCTGCCAGCCGGGCACACGGAAGCGCTCATCATCGGGACCGCATCACGCCGGCCGCGGCGGCGACCAGGATCGCGAGGGCCGCGGGGACTAGGAGCGCGTCTCGCAGGCCGACGCCGGAGGCGATCGCGCCGATGGCGACGGGACCGGTGAGCAGGCCGGAGTAGGCTACCGCGGCGATCCGGCCGATGTTGTGCCCGGCGCGGGCGGGATCCAGCCGCGCCGCGGCGGTGACGATCTGCGGGAAGATCCCGGCCAGGCCCGCGCCGAGCAGGGCGAAGCCGACGATGGCCGCGACCGGGCCGCCGACCAGCAGGCCCGCGGCCATTCCGAGGCCGGCCAGCAGGCCGCTGGCGCGCACCAGCGCGACCGGGCCGAACCTGGCCGCCAGGCGGTCACCGGCGAGCCGGCCTGCGGCCATCGTGACGGAGAACGCGGCGAGCCCGGCCGCGGCGACACCGGCCGACGAGCCGAGATTGACGTGCAGGTAGACGGCACTCCAGTCCCCCGCGGAGCCCTCACCGACCTGACCGCACAGCGCGAGTGCGCCCAGGACCCAGATCACCGCCGAGATCTGGCGCAGCGAGCGAAGCGGCGGATCATCCGGCTGGGGCGTGCGGGGAACGACCGGGGGGATGGTGACCCGCAGCCCGGCCAGCAGGCCGAGGACAATCAGCGCGGCGCCGGTCGCGGCGAACGTCGGCAGCGGGCTAATCCCCAGCCACGCCGATATCCCGCCGATCCCGGCGCCGGCCAGGCCGGCGATGCTGTAGCCGGCGTGCATCGAGGACATGATGGGACGGTCGTAGCCCAGCTCGAGCCGGGCCGCGCAGGCGTTCATCGACACGTCGAGCAGCCCGGCCATCGCCCCGTAGACGACCAGGGCCGCTATCAGGGCGGGCAGGTTCCGGGTTTGCGGCCCCAGCCCGATCGGTACGAGCGCGACCGGAACCAGCACGCCGGCGATCCGCAGCACCCGGACCGCGCCGAACTTATCGGCGATGCGCCCGCTCAGCGGGAGCGTCAGCACGCTGCCGGCCGGCACGGCGAACAGCACGAGGCCCAGGCGGCCGTCGCTCAGGTGCAGCGCCGCCTTGATGACCGGGAGCCGGGCGCTCCACGTCGCCGTGGCGACCCCGAGCACGAAGAAGTAGCTGAGTATCGCGACCCTGGCCCGGGCCAGCCGAGAACCCAGCTCAGGCATGCTGAGGTCAGCGCCCCACCAGGTGGGCGTTGACCGCCCGGGCCCGGTCGGCAAGCTCGGGGACCTCGGTGACGGCTACGCCCGCGGCGCGGAGCTGCTCAGCGCCCTCGCCGGCGGTGAACAACGCGGGCTCGCGCCAGGCGAAGACGACCCGCGGGATTCCGGCCGCGACGATGCGCTGGACGCAGGTCAGCGGGCGCGAGGCGCGGGCGCCGCAGGGGACCAGCGAACTGTAGATGGTCGCGTGCCGCAGCCTGGGGTCCGGGCCGAGCTTACGGAGGGCCACCTCCTCGGCGTGATCGTGGTCCTCCTGCTCGCGGGAGAACCCGGTGGCCAGCACCTCACCGTCCTCGCCGACGATGACCGCGCCGACGGAAAAGGCGGTCGCGGACGGGGGACACAGCCGGGACAGCTCGACCGCCCAGCGCAGGAACCGGTGCTCCGGGCCGCCGGGGCCCAGCAGGTAGCGCAGCAGGACCATCTCCTCGACCCGGCGGGTTTCTGCGAGGGTCATGGGGTTCGAGGGGCCGCTGGCGGGGGCGGGGGCGGGGAGGTTGAGGCGGGGGGCTGAGTTGGGGCCGGCTAGGAAGAAGGGGGCGATGGCGAGGTGGAATTCATCGGCTAGGTCCTGGGCCAGGAAGTCGGCCAGGACACGCGCGCCGCCTTCGACTAGGAGACGAGCCACGCATCGTTCCGCTAGATCTTCGAGAATGACGTCTAGGGATACGGGGTCACCGGCGTCGATGAGTACGGCGTGAGCCTGGAGGTTGGCGTGGGCGCGGGGCAGGGCTCGGGTGGCGCAGTAGACCAGGCGGGGGGCACCTGAGGCGAAGAAGTTCGCGCGGGGGTCCAGGTCGCCGGTGCCGGTCAGGGTGACCCGGGTGGGGTGTTCTGGCCGGCCCCGGGCGGCGCGGCGGGCGCGGCGGCGCGGGTCGCGGATCAGCAGCCTCGGGTTGTCCTTCCTGACGGTCTGCGCGCCGACCATGATCGCGTCGCAGCCGGCCCGCACCTCGTCCACCCGGTCCAGGTCGGCGGGGCCGGACAAGATCAGGCGGCTTGGGCTGGCGTCGTCCAGGTAGCCGTCGGCCGAAGTCGCGCAGCTCAGCAGCACGTACGGGCGTGGCGGCAACCGGATCTCCCTTGCCTAAAATGTCTTACCCCAGCGTAGCTTCGGGGCGGCTGGCGATGCTTTACTGGTCAGCGATGCTTGAAACAATCAACCCGGCGACAGGGGAAGTGCTGGCCACCTTCCCCCTGCACGGGCGCCGTGAGGTCGATGCCGCGGTGGCCGAGGGTCGCGAGGCCGCGGTGTGGTGGGCCGGGCTCGGCTGGGCCGGGCGGCGGATCCGGCTGCTGGCCTGGAAGTCGCACCTGACCAGGTACCTGGACCGGTTCGCCCAGCTCGTGCACACCGAGACCGGCAAGCCGCTGGACGACGCGAAGCTCGAGGTCATCCTGGCCATCCTGCACATCGACTGGGCCGCCAAGCACGCCCGCGGGGTGCTGCGCCCGCGCCGGGTCCGCAGCGGGCTCGCGGCCATCCACCAGGCCGCCACGGTGGAGTACCAGCCGCTCGGCGTGGTCGGCGTGATCGGGCCGTGGAACTACCCGGTGTTCACCCCGGTGGGCTCGATCGCCTATGCGCTGGCGGCCGGGAACGCGGTGGTGTTCAAGCCGTCCGAGCTGACCCCGGCCACCGGGGACGCGCTGGTCCGGTCGTTCGGCGAGGCGCTGGGCATCTTCGGTGAGTACCATCCCGTGCTCCAGCTGGTCACCGGGGGCGGCTCGACCGGCGAGGCGCTGGCCCGCAGCGGCGTGGCCAAGATCGCCTTCACCGGCTCCGCGGCCACCGCGCGCAAGGTGATGGCCGCCGCCGCGGACACCCTGACCCCGGTCGTGGCCGAATGCGGCGGCAAGGACGCCCTGCTGGTCGCGGCGGACGCCGACCTGGACGCCGCCGCCGACGCCGCGGCCTGGGGCGCGATGTCCAACGCGGGCCAGACCTGCATCGGGATCGAGCGCGTCTACGTGGCCGACGCGGTGTACCACACCTTCCTGGAGCGGCTGACGCAGCGGATATCCGGGCTGCGGCCCGGGTTCGACCCGGCGGCCTCGTACGGGCCGATGACCTCGCCGGCGCAGGGGGAGATCGTGGCCAAGCACGTGGCCGACGCGCTGGCCCGGGGCGGCCGGCCGTGGGGTCAGGCGGCGGAAGGCGCGGAGGAGGTGGCGGCGCCGTACGTACGGGCGATCGTGCTGACGGACGTGCCGCAACATAGTACGGCGGTGACGGAGGAGACCTTCGGTCCCACGGTGACGGTGACGCCCGTGGTCAACCTGGCCGAGGCGGTGTCGTTCGCCAACGCGGGGCGGTACGGGCTGGGGTCGGCGGTGTTCACCAAGGACCGTTCGGCGGCCATGGCGGCGGCGAGGTCGCTGCGGACCGGGATGACCTCGGTCAACTCGGTGGTCGGGTTCGCGGTCGTGCCCGCGCTGCCGTTTGGCGGGGTGGGTGAGTCGGGGTTCGGGCGGATCCACGGGGCGGACGGGCTGCGGGAGTTCACCCGGGCCAAGTCCATCACCCGGCAGCGGATGCGGCCGCTGATAAACCTGACGTCGTTCGGCCGGACGGACCGGGATATGCGGCGTCTCGTCACTTTTGTGACGTTGCTGCACGGGCGGCTGTACCGGCCGCGGAGATCGCGCTGGGGGCGTTAACGCCCTTGTCCGCGCTGGGGCTCGGCAGAGCCGGGGCGACGGCCGGCGACTCCGCCGGCGATCACCATGGCGTCGACCGGATCGGCGGGATCGACGGCGGCCAGCGGGGCCCGGCCCGCGATGAGGTCGGCGGCGCGCTCGGCGATCGCGATCGTGGGCGCGTTGGTGTTCCCCCTCGGCAGCGACGGCATCACCGACGCGTCCACCACGCGCAGCCCGGCCACCCCGCGGACCCGGAGCTCGGGGTCGACCACGGTCTTCCACCTCGACTCGCCCCCCATCGCGCACGTCCCGACGGGGTGGTAGAGAGTCACCACGTTCGTTCGGACGTACTGCAGCAGGTCCTCGTCGGAGCGGATGTGGGCGCCGGGCGCCAGCTCGCTCTGGCAGATATCCGCCATCGACCGGGCGGTCACGAACTCCCTGGCCAGCTTCAGCCCGGCGGTCAGCGCCCGGGCGTCCCGGGGATCGGACAGGTAGCCCGGATCGATGGCCGGCCGGTGCCTGGGGTCGTCACTAAGCAGCCGGATCCGGCCCCGGCTGGCCACGTCGACGAGGCCGACAAGCACCGACATCGCGCGCTGCGCGGGGTCGGCTAGACCCTGGTCGCGGTAGGGCCCGGGCAGCACGTGCAGCTGCAGGTCCGGCGCGAGCAGCCCGGGTTCGGAGTGAGCGAAGCCGCCGGACTCGGCCACATTGGAAGTCAGCGGGCCGCGGTGAGTGAGCTGCCAGCGCAGCGCGCTGCCGTTGCCGGTCTTCTCCCACAGGCCGCGCAGCCGCGGCGTGGACCAGATCACCGGCAGCACGGGATGGTCGGACAGGTTGGCGCCGACGCCCGGGCTTTCCGCCAGCACGTCGATGCCCATCTCGATCAGGTGGTCGGCCGGGCCGATGCCGGACAGCATCAGCAGCTGCGGGCTGTTGATCGCGCCGCCGGACAGGATGACCTCGGCTTCGGCCTGGGCGCTGGCCGCCTCGCCGTGCCGCAGGTAACTCACGCCGGTGGCCCGGCCGCCTTGGACGATGACCTTCGTGACCAGGGCGTCGGTGAGTACCGTGAGGTTCGGCCGGGACATGGCGGGGTGCAGGTACGCGGTGGCAGCCGAGCACCTCTGGCCGTTCCGCTGGGTCAGCTGGTACCAGCCCACGCCGTCCTGGCGCGGCCCGTTGAAGTCGTCGTTGGCCACCGCTCCCTGCTCCTGCGCCGCGGCGATGAACGCCGCGCAGGCCGCGGACTTGTACCGCGGGTCGGTGACGCTCAGCGGGCCGCCGGTGCCGTGATAGGCCGACGCGCCGCGCGAGTTATCCTCGGCCCGGCGGAAGTAGGGCATCAGGTCCTCATAGCCCCAGCCCGCGCAGCCGTGCTCGCTTCGCCAGCTGGCGAAGTCGTGGCGGCTGCCGCGGATGTAGACCATCGCGTTCAGCGAGGAAGAACCGCCCAGGACCTTGCCCCGCGGCCAGTAGATGGACCGGCCGGCCGCGCGGTGCTGCGGGACCGTTCGGTAATTCCAGTCGTACGGGCCCTGGAACAGCCGGCTCAACGCGGCGGGGGCGTGAATCTCCGTGGCATCGTCGGCCGGGCCGGCCTCAAGGAGCAGGACGCTGATTTGAGGATCGGCGGACAGGCGCGCCGCCAGGACGCATCCCGCGCTTCCGGCGCCGACGATGATGTAGTCATACACGGCGATCTCCCTTAAAAGGTACACAATAACGCGCGCCGTGGTCGTGGATCATGCCCGGGGGTTCCGGGGGTCTTAAGGGGCTCAGGGGGCTCAAGGGTCCTAAGGGGCCTTAAGGGGTCTTAAGGGGTCTGGGGGGCTTGCGCGGCTTCGAGGTTCAGGTCCGGCGGGCCCCCGAGAACCGCCGGACCTGAACGTTTGCGACGCTCGTCGTACGCTGACACGGCATCGGGGGTCAGATACGCAGAGTAACAGCGGCTGAAACTTTTGTCCGTCTCAGCTACTGCTGATCACTAGTGTGATCACTTATCGTGTTCATACCATGTCACATCGTGTCGCCGTTGGGAACACCTCAGGTCAATACGTTTTGATCGGGCGTCGCCTGATGGCCGACCGGGCTCGTCCGTACCCGGCTCCCTTAGAGTGGGTCCATGTCGCAAAACCGAAGCGAAAACCCTGTCGTGCTGTCCCGTATCTACACCCGTACCGGTGACGACGGCAGTACCGCGCTGGCCGACGGCAGCCGCACCGCCAAGACAGATTCGCGCCTCGCCGCTTACGCCGACGTGGAGGAGGCGAACTGCGCGATCGGGACGGCGATTACTTTCGGTGACCTTGCCCCGGGCATGGCCGCGCTGCTCATCCGGGTGCAGAACGAGCTCTTCGACGTCGGCGCCGACCTCGCCAACCCGGTGACCGACAAGCCGGCGCCGTACGAGCCGCTGCGGATCGACGAGGCCTACATCGCCCGGCTGGAGAGCGAGTGCGACTCCTACAACTCCTCGCTGCCGACGCTGCGCAGCTTCCTGCTGCCGGGCGGAAGCCCGGGCGCGACGCTGCTGCACACCGCGCGGACCGTCACCCGCCGGGCCGAACGCGGCGCGTGGGCCGCGGTCGGCGAGCACGGCGACTCGGTCAGCCCGCTGCCCGGCCGTTACCTGAACCGGCTGTCCGACCTGCTGTTCATCCTGTCCCGGGCCGCCAACGCCGGGCACGACGACGTGCTGTGGAAGCCGGGCGGCGAACGCTAGGCGGGCCAGCTTGGCGAGCTAGCTTGGCGAGGTACTAGAAGAGCATGCCCACGTGGGAGCCGGGCGGGCCGGCCTCGAGCCAGGAGAGCAGGCCGGTCAGCGCCGAGTCGGCTAGGGCCAGTTCCACCCGGCTGCCCGGTTCGGTGGCGCTGCCGTCACCGAGCTGACACTCCACCACGATCATGCCGGGCCCCAGGCTGGCCGCCTCCGCGTCGCTGGGCCGACGGCGCGCGACCAGGGTCAGCTCGCGCCGCGGAAAGGTCTCTTCCGGCCGCATCGACACCCGGAAGACGCTGAACCAGTAGAGCTCTTCGCTCTGGTAGGACGCCAGCCCGAGGCGCCAGGGCCCGTCCCCCTTGCGCAGGCCGCACTCGACCGTGCCGCCGCCGCGCTCGAGCAGGAACCTGCGGGTGGCGATGCCGACGGCAGCCAGGATGAGGATGACCAGGACGGCGGCGAAGAGCCAGGCTGCATCAAGCGCCAGCGCTCCGCCCACTGAGGTTAAGCCCGGCCCGCGGCCCGCAGCTGCGCCCTCGCGTACTTGGCTTCGGACGGCTCTTCCGGACCCGGTTCGGCTTCGGAGAGCGCGGTGTCGAGCTCCCGCTGGGCCGCCTCGGCGTCGACCTCGCCGCTGAGCTGGGCGTGGGCCGCCAGGATCGACACCCGGTCATCCGCCACCGAGAGGAACCCGCCGCTGACGGCGGCCCGCACCGGCTCGGCGTCGTCGTTGAGGATCTCGACCAGGCTGCCCTCGGCCAGGACGCCGAACACCGGCGCGTGCCCGGTGAGCACGCCGATATCGCCCTCCGTGGTCTTCGCGATCACGGTCCTGGCTTCGCCCGACCACAGCTCGCGGTCGGGCACGACCAGGGCTACGTGCATCGTCACTTTTCCATCTCCCTGGCCTTGTTCTCCACGTCCTCGATCCCGCCGACCATGTAGAACGCCTGCTCGGGCAGGTTGTCGTACTTGCCTTCGGTGATCGCCTTGAACGAGGAGATCGTCTCCTCCAGCGGCGTGAAGACACCCGGCTGACCGGTGAACTGCTCGGCCACGAACATCGGCTGAGACAGGAACCGCTCGATCCGCCTCGCCCGCTGCACGGTGATCTTGTCCTCTTCGCCGAGTTCGTCGACGCCGAGGATGGCGATGATGTCTTGCAGCTCCCGGTACCGCTGCAGGATCCGCTGTACCTCGCGGGCCACGTCGTAGTGCTCCTGGCCGATGTACCTCGCGTCCAGGATTCGTGACGTGGAGTCTAGCGGGTCGACCGCGGGGTAGATCCCCTTCTCGGTGATGGCCCTGGACAGCGTGGTGGTGGCGTCCAGGTGCGCGAACACCGTGTGCGGCGCCGGGTCGGTGATGTCGTCCGCGGGCACGTAGATGGCCTGCATGGAGGTGATGGAGTGGCCGCGGGTCGAGGTGATCCGCTCCTGCAGCTGGCCCATCTCGTCGGCCAGCGTCGGCTGGTAACCCACCGCCGACGGCATCCGGCCGAGCAGCGTGGAGACCTCGGAGCCGGCCTGGGTGAAGCGGAAGATGTTGTCGATGAACAGCAGCACGTCCTGCCCTTGCACGTCGCGGAAGTACTCGGCCATGGTGAGCGCGGACAGCGCGACCCGGAGCCGGGTGCCAGGCGGCTCGTCCATCTGGCCGAACACCAGCGCCGTGTCCGCGATGACGCCGGACTCGGTCATCTCCAGCCACAGGTCGTTGCCCTCGCGGGTGCGCTCTCCCACCCCGGCGAAGCAGGAGACGCCGCTGAAGTTCTGGGCCACGCGGCGGATCATCTCCTGGATTAGCACGGTCTTGCCGACGCCGGCCCCGCCGAACAGCCCGATCTTCCCGCCCCGGACGTACGGGGTGAGCAGGTCGAGGACCTTGATGCCGGTCACGAACATCTCGGTCCGAGGCTCGAGCTGGTCCAGCGGCGGGGGCTCGCGGTGGATCGGCCACCGCTCGGTGACGTCCAGGGTCGAGATGTCCACGTCGAGCGTGTTGCCCAGGGCGTCGAACACGTGCCCCTTGGTGACGTCGCCGACCGGCACCTCGATCGGCGCGCCGGTGTTGGTCACCTCGGTGCCGCGCACCATGCCGTCGGTGGGCTGCATCGAGATCGCCCGCACCATGTTGTCGCCGATGTGCTGCTCGACTTCCAAGGTCAGGTGGCGCGTCTCCTCGCCGAGCGCGACATCGACGTGCAGCGCGAAGTAGATCTCCGGCATGTGGTCCGCCGGGAACTCCACGTCCACGACGGGGCCGATGACCCTCGCGACGCGGCCGTTACCCGCAGCGGATTCGCTGCTCTCGGGGGTTTTCTCATCGGTCGCGGTCATGTTCCCTCTCAGTCACTCGTTGCGCTTGCCCCGGCGAGCGCGTTGGCGCCGCCGACGATCTCGCTGATTTCCTGGGTGATCTCGGCCTGCCGTGCGTTGTTCGCCTCACGGGTCAGCTGCTCGATCAGATCGCCCGCGTTGTCGGTGGCCGCCTTCATCGCGCGCCGTCGCGAGGCCAGCTCGGCGGCCGCCGCC
>Ga0302184_10003080_pt1 | contig 10429 bp, 6 predicted proteins | sample I_Palsa_N3_3_FD_200233 | JGI IMG/M metagenome (GOLD analysis project Ga0302184, IMG submission 200233) | Peat permafrost microbial communities from Stordalen Mire near Abisko, Sweden - I_Palsa_N3_3 | ecosystem: Environmental > Terrestrial > Soil > Palsa > Peat permafrost | place: Sweden: Abisko...
GCCGGCAAAGTCCCCGGCAAGGGCGCCCGGTAGAGTCCCGGGCAAAAGCCCTCTGCCCGGTAAGGAGTCGTGCGTGCCCGAGCTGGGTCCCGCGGTCGAGCGCGAGGCGAGGTCACGGCTGGGTCCGGAGGAGGCTGACGCGTTCCTGGGGCGCCTGGAGCAGCTGTCCTTCGACATACTCGGGCCGCTCAGCAAGGTGTACGGCGACGTCACCGAGGTCGGTGCGTTCGCCACCGCGCTCGTGCTTGACGCGCTGCGGGCGGCGGCCGACCGCCCGGTGCCGCTTCGGCGGCTCGATCGCCGCCGTGAGATCGATCCGGCCTGGTTCCAGCGGTCCCGCATGATCGGCTATGTCTGCTACGCCGACCGGTTCGCCGGCTCGCTGCAGGGGGTCAGGCAGCGTCTTGACTACCTGGCGGAGCTCGGCGTCACCTACCTGCACCTGATGCCGGTGCTCCGGCCGCGCCCGGGGGAGAACGACGGCGGCTATGCCGTGGCGGACTACGACACGGTGGATCCGCGGGTCGGCACGATGGCTGACCTGCAGTCGCTCGCCGCCGACCTGCACGAGCGCGGCATGGTCCTGTGCATCGACCTGGTGCTCAACCACACGGCAGCCGAGCACCAATGGGCCCGCAAGGCGCTGGCCGGCGAGCCCGGCTACCGCGAGCTGTACCTGGTGTACCCGGACCGGACCGAGCCCGACGCCTATCAGCGCACGCTGCCGGAGGTGTTTCCCGACCTGGCGCCGGGCAGCTTCACCGAGGTACCGGATCTGGGCTGGGTGTGGACGAGCTTCCACGAGTATCAGTGGGATCTGAACTACGCCAACCCGGCGGTGTTCCGGGCCATGCTCGGCATCATGCTCGCGCTGGCCAACCGGGGCATTGACGTCCTGCGGCTGGACGCGGCGCCGTTCCTGTGGAAGCGGATGGGCACTGACTGCCAGAATCAGCCCGAGGCCCACCTGCTGGTTCAGGCGTACCGGGCGCTGACCCGGCTCGCCGCCCCTGGCCTGGCCCTGAAGGCGGAGGCGATCGTCGGCCCGGAGATGCTCGTTCAGTACCTCGGCCGTCATGACAAGTTCCGCCCGGAATGCGACCTGGCGTACGACAACCAGCTCATGGTGATGCTCTGGTCTTCTCTGGCCACCCGAGATGTCCGGCTGGCCGAGCACGCGCTCTCGCGCCGCCCGCCCGCGCCCTCCTCCACCTCATGGGTCACTTACGTCCGCTGCCACGACGACATCGGCTGGGCGGTATCCGACGCCGACGCCGCCGCCATGGGCCTCGACGGCTTCTCTCACCGGCGCTTCCTGTCCGACTTCTATTCCGGTGCCTTGGCCGGCTCGTTCGCCCGGGGCGCGCGATTCCAGGACAACCCGGCGACCGGTGACGTCCGTATCTCCGGCACTGCCGCGTCGCTGTGCGGCGTCGAGGCCGCGCTCGAAGCCGGGGACTCCGCCGCACTCACGGCCGCCATCAGGCGGCTTGAGTCGATGTATGCCGTCGCCTTCTCCTTCGGCGGCATCCCGCTGATCTACATGGGCGACGAGCTGGCCATGCGCAACGATGCCCGGTGGGCACAAGACCAGGCACACGAGCACGACAACCGGTGGATGCACCGGCCCCGGATGGACTGGGCCGGGGCCGCCAGGCGCCACGATCCGGACTCGCTGGAAGGCCGGATGTTCGCCGCGATCCGCGGCATGGCCGACGCGCGGCGCTCGCTACTCGCCCTGCGCGCGGGCGGCAGCACCGAGATCCTGCCGACGGAGAGCCGCAGCGTACTGGCCTACCGGCGAGTGCACCCGCGGAGCGCCCCGTTCCTGGCGCTCACCAACTTCAGCGACGTCACCTCCTCGCCCGACGCCGGGATCATCGCCCGAGCGGGCCTGCGTGAGCCCGCGCACGTGCACTCCACCACGGGCAAGCTGACGATCAGCGCCGGACGGATCGAGCTGCCGCCGTGGAGCTTCGTCTGGCTCACCGGCACCTGAAACCGCGCCCCGGCGCGAGGAGCGCCGGTGACCCTAGGTGACGGTATCGCCGCGCCGAATTGCCCGATTAACGCCGTTTGGCGCCAAGCAACTCACAAAATAAATCCTTTCCGTTACCACGGCGTGACAGAATTCAACATTTTTCCCTTGCCTGCCCCTGCTAGCGTTTGCCCCCGGATTTAAAGTCACTAGCCTTGCCGCCCGATCGGCGATCACTGGTGCGCGAGGACTCCCGTCAGGCACGTGGTCGCACGCGGCCGCACATTTGTGGTGAGGCGAGTCATGCATAGCTTCAGGTCCGGTGGCGCGCCTGGCAGGCGTGCCAGAAGGCTGTCCTTGATCACAGCCGTAGCCGGGGCAACCGCCCTGATAGCCGGTCAGTCCGTCGCGGCCAGCGCCGCGACCGCCGGCGTCAGCGCGTTGCTCGGGCCGATGACGCCGGCCCTGGCCGCCCAGCTGTCGCAGAACGTGGACCAGCCGGTGATCGTGATCATGAAGAACCAGCCGGGCCAGGTGCCGGTGGGCAGCCGGGCGGCGAGCACCCGGGCCACCGCGATCAGCTCCGCCCAGGCGCCGGTGATGAGCGAGCTCACCACCGTGCATGCCACCCATGTCAAGAACTATTCGCTGGTGAACGCGTTCGCGGCGACGGTCTCCGCGGGCGAGGAGGAACGGCTGAGCGCGAATTCCTGGGTCGCCGAGGTCATCCCTGACGCGACCATCCAGGGCGGCCAGGACGAGGCGGCCGCGCCCGCGGCCACGACCGTGAAGGCAACAGCGGATCAGGCCACGTCGCTGCCGCTGCACAACATCCCCGGTGCCTGCGGCCCGAACGGCCGGGTCCAGCTCGTCCCCGAAGGGCTCTCGCTGACGAACACCGCGTCGGGCAACCCCGCCGCCAAGACCGCGCGCTCGCTCGGCATCACCGGCGCCGGCGTGAAGGTCGCCTTCATCGCGGAAGGCCTCGACCCGGACAACGTGAACTTCATCCGGCCGGACGGCACCTCGGTGTTCGACCCGGCCACCGGCGGAGACTACCAGGACTTCACCGGCACTGGCCCGGGCGCGCAGACCGGCGGCGGCGAGGCGTTCCTGGACGCCAACCAGATCGCCGGCCAGGGCCTGCACGTCTATGACGTGAACGGCTTCTCCGCGCAGCCCGATCCGTCGGCCTGCAACATCCGGATCGAGGGCGTGGCCCCCGGCGCCAGCCTGGTCGGGTTGGACGTGTTCAGCGAGGACGCCAATGACCTGCTGGATACGACCGAATCCAACTTCCTGGCGGCCATCAACTACGCGGTCGAGACGGACCACGTCAACGTGATCAACGAGTCGTTCGGAAGCGACCCGTTCCCCGACATCACCGCGCTGGACGCGGTCAAGCAGTTCGACGACGCGGCCGTCGCCGCGGGTGTAACCGTCGTCTCCTCTACCGGTGACGCGGGCGCGACCAACACCATCGGCTCGCCGGCGACCGACCCGGACGTCATCTCGGCCGGCGCCTCGACGCAGTTCCAGATGTACGCCCAGACCAACTACGCCGCCGCGCGCTACTTCGCCACGACGGGCTGGCTCAGCGACAACATCAGCTCGCTGAGCTCGGGCGGGACCGACGAGACCGGCGGCACGGTCGACCTGGTCGCGCCGGGTGACCTGAGCTTTGCCTCCTGCAGCACGGACACGGCGGTCTACACCGACTGCACCGACTTCGGTGGCCAGCCCTCCGAGATCGAGAAAAGCGGCGGCACCAGCGAGGCCTCCCCGTTCGTCGCGGGGGCGGCGGCGCTGGTCATCCAGGCGTACGCCAAGACCCACGGGGGCGCCAACCCGACCCCGGCGCTGGTCAAGCAGATCCTGACCAGCACCGCCACCGACCTGGGCACGCCCGCCCCCGAGCAGGGCTCTGGCCTGCTGAACAGCTACCAGGCCGTCGAGCTGGCCGAGTCCATCCACACCAGCGACGGCTCGCCGCGAGCGGTCGGCGACACCCTGCTGCTGTCCAGCAACCAGCTGAACGGATCCGGCAACCCAGGCAGGGCGCAGAGCTTCCCCGAGACCATCACCAACACCGGCGCGAGCACTCAGGTCGTGCGGCTGACCGGCCGCGGCTTCGGCCCGGACCAGGACGCGCAGACGGGCAGCGTCACGCTGGACGATTCCACCAGCCCCCATTTCACGGACTTTGCGGGGCTGGCCAACAACTACGGCGTCTTCCACTTCACCGTGGCGCCGGGGCAGGACCGGCTCGTAGCCTCGATTGCCTGGCCGGGCAACCCGACCTACTGCCTCCAGACGGCGTGCGACACCGGGCTGAACTCCCGGGTCCGGCTGATCCTCGTCGATCCGCTCGGCCGGTTCGCCGCCCATTCGCTGCCGCAGGGGCCCGGGAACTACGGCAGCGTGGACGTGCGGTACCCGACCGCTGGCACCTGGACCGGGGTGATCTTCGGTGACACGGCCGCCAACGGCGGGACAACCGGAACCGTTCCATGGAAGGTGGCCACCGAGCGGTTCCACTTGTTCGGTTCGGTCTCACCCTCCACTCTCGTGCTCGCGCCCGGCCGGACCCGGACCGTCACGGTCCGCGCGACTACCCCGCCCACACCGGGCGAGGAGGCCGGGTCGATTGTCATCAATTCGAGCAGCGGCGGGACCACCTCGGTCCCGGTGACGCTGCGCGCCCTGGTGGACGTGGCCGCTGGCGGCACATTTAGCGGGGTGCTGACCGGCGGCAACGGGCGCGATCCCGGGGAGGGGCAGCAGGACTACTACGAATTCGACGTCGGCACCGGCGTGACGGACATCACCGCCAACGTGACGCTCGCTAACGACGCGGACGACCCGGTGGCCGAGTACCTGGTCAGCCCGGACGGCGATACCGTCGGCTACGGCCAGAACAGCCTGAACGACAGCGGCGGGCTCTCGCTGACCGCCTACACCCTTCACCCGGTCTCCGGCACCTGGACGCTGATCATCGACTTCGCCGAGCCGGTGGAGGGCAACGAGCTGTCCGATCCCTACACCGGGAACATCGTGTTCAACAACGTCGCGGCCAGCGCGGCCGGGCTGCCGGACAGTGCCAGCACGACACTGAAGGCAGCCGTGCCGGTGACGGTACCCGTCACGATCACGAACAACGGTGCCGCGCCCGAGGACTTCTTCATCGACCCCAGGCTCGACACCACGCAATCGATCACGCTGGCCCCGTTCGGTGGCAGTTCGGACACCGTGTCGCTGCCGATGACGGGCGCCTTCCCGCTCTGGTTTGTGCCTACCGAGACGTCGAGCGTCTCGGTCACCCAGACCTCGACGTTGCCGGCCATGTTCGACTTCAGCCCGGTCCCCGGGGACCCGGATATAGCGAGCGCGAGCAGCGGGCCAGGTCCGTTGTGCTCGACGACCGAATCGGCCTCCTACAGCCCCTCCGGCGGGAGCGTGACCGCTGGCGTGTGGATGGCCGGACCGTCGGAGTGCGGGCCGTACTCGGCGCCAGCGCCGCCGGGCTCGGCCACCATCTCGATGACCGCGCAGACCAAGGCGTTCGACCCGGCGGTGACCTCCGCGGCGGGCGACCTCTGGCTGCAGGCCACCAACCCGTCGGCATCGTTCTCGCCGGTCACCATCAACCCGGGTCAGTCGGTCACCATCGACGTCACCATCACGCCGTCCGCCACGGTCGGCGCGGTAGTCTCCGGTGACCTGTACGTCGACGACTACGCCAGCGGAGTCCCGCCGGGCGGCCAGCTGACCGGCGATGAGCTAGCCGCGATCCCGTACGAGTACACGGTCGGCAGCTAGGCCCAGCGCAGCAGGCAGGCGTACAGGGTCAGGCCGGGTCCGAAGGCCATCGCGACCACCGGCGCGCCCGGCTCTAGCGTGCGGCGGCGGAGTTCTGAGAGCACCAGCAGCAAGGTGGCCGACGAGCAGTTGCCGTGCTCGGCCAGGACCCGGCGGGACGCGTCCAGGTCGCCCTCGGCCAGGCCCAGCCGGTCGGCGACCACGTCCAGGATGCGGGGGCCGCCGGGATGGACGGCCCACGCCTGCACGTCGCCGCGGCGCAGGCCGTTGCGGGTCAGCAGATCGTCGATGGCCGGACCGACGTGCCGGGCCAGGACATCGGGCACCTGCCGGTCCAGGGTCATCCGGAATCCGGTGTCGGTGATGGACCAGGTCATCAGCGAAGCGGCGTCCGCGACGGTGTGCGCGGCGATGTCGATCACGGCCAGACCTTCCGCTGGACCGCCCCCAAGAGCCCGAAGAGCCCGAAGATCCCCAAGACTGTCCCGGCTCCCCGCCGCGGGCTCCAGCACCACGGCGGCGGCCGCGTCGCTGAACAGGGCATGCGCCACGATCTGTTCCAGGTCGGTGGTCGGCGGCTGCAGGTGCAGGCTGGTTAGTTCCACGCAGGCCAGCACGGCCGGCCGCTGGCGGGCCGTCACGTAGTCGGCGACCGCTCCCAGTCCGGGAACGGCCCCGTAGCAGCCCATATGACCGATGAACAGCCGCTGCAGGGACGCCGCGAAGCCCAGCTTGGCCGCCAGCTGGAGATCAACGCCTGGCGTGGCATAGCCGGTGCAGGAGACTACGGCCAGCAGTCCGACCTCGCCGGGACTCAGCTCCGCCGCGGCTAGCGCCCTGGTCACCGCGTCGGCCGCGAGCGGGACGGCCTCGTCCACGTAACGCTCCATCCGCCGTCCGGTGGTCCAGGAGGACACGTCCTGGAGAAGAGGATCGACCGCGGAGTGCCGGTGGCGGATCCCCGCAGACATGAACACCCGCCGGGCCCACCGGTTCTGCTGGTAATGCCGGGCGAAGAAGCCGTCCCAGAGCTGTTCCTGGCTGCGCGACGGCGGGTACGCGTTCGCCGTTCCGGTTATCACCGGGAAAGAACCGCCCACCGGACCCAGGATGCTCACCATATGCCCCTCTTCATGATCATCTCGCTACCCTCGCCCGATCGGGACAATCGCTTCTCCTTCCAGCGCGGAGCGCAGCGCGTCGACTAGCCCCGCGGCCGCGCCGGGGCCGGCCGCCGTGCCGAAGAGGTAGGAATCGGGGCGGATCAGGACGGTGTCCCGCTCCAGCGTGCCGAACCACCGGCCGTAAGCCCCCGTGCTGTCCTGCAGCGGTCCGGCCGGGGTCAGCTGGAAGCAGCGGCCGCCCAGCGCGGCCCACCAGCGCGCCAGGTCGGCAGGCAGATCGCCGGCCGGGTCCGCCCCCGCCGAACCTTCGGCCCCATGGCCGAGCAGGACCCAGCCGCCGCCGGTGGCGTCGTCCAGGCGGGCCCGCGATCCGTCCTGGCCCACCGGTGCCTGCAGGGCCAGCTGGCCGGCCTGCGGATCGCCGGGAAGCCAGACGCCGGGTCCGGGGGGTGGCGGGTCCGGCAGCGGCATGGGGCCCGCCTCGGCGATCGGCGCGAAGTCCCGGTCCCGAGTCGCGGCCGCGGCCGGGTCGAGCACGCAGATGATCTTCCCTAGCTCGACGGAAAAGTCGATCGCGGCGCGGACCTGGGGCCACCGCTCGCTGCCGTAGCTGTCAAGCAGGGTCTCGGGCGCGTGGCCGGCCAGCACGAGGTCCAGCTTCCAGGCCAGGCTGGCCGCGTCCCGCAGGCCCGAGCACAGTCCCTGGCCGGCGAAAGGCGGCATCTGGTGGGCGGCGTCGCCCGCCACAAGCAGCCGCCCGCGGCGCCACTGGTCGACCAGGCGGGCGCCGAAGGTGTAAACCGCGTGCCTCTCCAGGACGGCGTTGGCTGGGGTCAGGTCCCACGGCTCGAGCAGCCGCCACGCGGTCGCCGCCGACCCGAAGTCGTCTTCGGCGTCGCCCGGCAGGCGCATGAACTCGAACCGGCGCCGCCCAGGGCCCCCGGACACCGCAGTGGTCGGCCGGGCCGGGTCACAGACCTGGATGTTCAGCGGCGACCAGCGGGCCGGCTCGGCCGGGCGGACGTCGACGATCAGCCACTGGGCCTGGTAGTGATGGTCGGCGACGTCCAGGCCCGCCAGCTGCCGGATGCGGCTGTCGGCGCCGTCACAGCCGATGACCCAGCGCGCGCGGACCTCAGCGCGGGCGCCGCCAGGCCCGTCAGCCTGCACGCTGACGCTCTCGCCCGCCGCTGTGCCGTTCACTGGGCCGCTCACTGGGCCGGCCACGACATCCCGGACGTCATGGCCCATCCTGACCCGTACGCCCGGCTGCCTGCTGACGGCCTCGGCCAGTAGCCGTTCCAGGTCGGGCTGGTGGAACATGGTCGACGCGGGCCATCCGGACACCGTCGGGACGTCTGGGGCGCCGTTCAGCCACAGCAGCGCCGTCCCGGCGGCATTGCGCCACAGGTAACTGTCCATGACCTCGGTCTGCGGTGCCAGGTCGTCCATGATGCCGGCGTTCTGCAGGATGCGGGCAGCCTCGTGGTCGAGGTGCACGGCACGGGGCCGCCCGTACCCGGTGGCCTGCCGCTCCAGCACCTCCACCTGCCAGCCTTGGCGGCCGAGCAGGAGGGCGAGCAGCAGGCCGACCGGGCCGGCGCCGATGACGGCCACGTCTACCTGGGGGGACGGGGTAGCGGTCGTCACAAGCGGCTGCCGCGGGCGACGAGCTCGGCGACGTCGATGGCAGCGGCCAGCAGGACGGCGCGGAACAGCCAGCGCGATCCAGGCCGCCGGGCCAGGAAGATCCCGGCCGTGATGACCGCGGCCACGCCGATCATTGCTCCCGCCGCTCCCCAGCCGGGACGACCCGGACCGAAGGACTCGATCACGGTGGCGGCCAGCAGCAGGACCACCGTGGCCGCCACGCTGCGGGGGCGGCCGAGCATGTGCGGCAGGCCCCGCACGCCGGTGGCCAGGTCGTCGGCCAGGTCAGGGACCACGTTGACCAGATGCGCGCTGCAGCCGAGCAGGGCCGCCGCGGCCAGCGCCCACCAAGGCGGCCACGAGGCCGCCGGACCGCCCAACGTCACGAAGGCGACCAGCAGCGGGAACGCCACGGCGTACGGGACGAAAGACACCACCGTCGCCTTCAGCCGCGCGTTGTAGGTCCAGGCCAGCAGCACCGCCGTCAGGTGGACCAGGCCCGGCCGCCACCCGGACGCGAACGACAGCGGCACGGCGGCGGTCAGGGCCGCCAGCGCGCACCGGGCGACGGTACGCCGGGAGATGTCTCCGGCCGCGACGGGCTTGTCCGGCCGACCGGAGGCCGCATCACGGCCGGCGTCCAGCCAGTCGTTGTGCCAGCCGACGGAGAGCTGCCCGGCCAGCACCGCCGCGCCCACGGCGGCCACGCCGGGCGCGGCGCGCCCGGTGCTCACGGCGAGCGCCACCGCCAGGGCAGTGACCATGGCCGTCGGCTCCGGGTGGGAAGCGCGGAGCAACGCGAGAGCCGGGCCGGTGCGCCGCACGCCGGTCACCTCGATCTGCCTCTCCCCGCCCATGGCGCCAACCTACGCGATGCCAAGATCCGTGATGGCAGGATCAGAGCATGACACCAGTACCACCGCGGGTTCGCAACGACCCCGCCCAGTACGACGACCTGGCCGGTCAGTGGTGGGATCCGCGCGGGACGTTCGCCATGCTGCACTGGCTGGCCCGAGCCCGCGCGGCGCTGGTCCCGCCGGCCGCCCGGTCCGGGGCGGTGCTGGTGGACATGGGCTGCGGGGCGGGCTTGCTGGCGCCGCATGTCGCCGGGCTCGGCTACCGGCTGGTCGGCGTGGACCTCACCAGGTCCGCCCTGGTCCAGGCGGCCGGGCACGGTGAGGCCGCGGTCCAGGGCGACGTCACCGCCCTGCCGGTGGCGGACGGCTGCGCGGATGTCGTCTGCGCCGGCGAGATCCTCGAGCACGTCACCGACCTGCGCGCCGCGGTGCGGGAAGCGTGCCGGGTGCTGCGTCCGGGCGGGGTCCTGGTCGTCGACACCCTGGCCGCCACCTTCCTAGCCCGGCTGCTGGTCATCACCGTGGCCGAGCGGATTCCCGGCGCCGCGCCCCCGGGCCTGCATGATCCGGCGCTGTTCGTCGACCGGAAGGTCCTGGTCGCCGAGTGCGCCCGCCACGGGGTCCGGCTCCGGCTGACCGGGCTGCGCCCCTCGCTGTGGTCGGTGCTGCACTGGCTGCTGCGCCGGAACGCCCCGGCCGTCACGATGGTCCGTACCTGGTCCACCGCGGTGCTCTTCCAGGGCCACGGCAGCAAAGAGATCCCGGTGCGTTAGCCTCGGCCTTACCTCACCCGACCCACTAACCTATGAACCTCACCACAAGCCACGCTATCGTTCAGGTATTCAATGAATGTGCCATTCTACCCGTCCTTTAGGACGATCAGCCAGGACTCGTGAAGATCATGTCAGATACGGCTGTTCGCTACGCTGGTTCCCGTGCAGGATGCGATCTTCGCGGAGCCGCGGCTGGCCAGGATCTATGACCTGTGACAAGGGGACCGC
>Ga0302184_10003081_pt1 | contig 10427 bp, 9 predicted proteins | sample I_Palsa_N3_3_FD_200233 | JGI IMG/M metagenome (GOLD analysis project Ga0302184, IMG submission 200233) | Peat permafrost microbial communities from Stordalen Mire near Abisko, Sweden - I_Palsa_N3_3 | ecosystem: Environmental > Terrestrial > Soil > Palsa > Peat permafrost | place: Sweden: Abisko...
CACCATGGCCAGCAGCGGGCCCGGCGCCATCGGCGGCCCCTGGTCATCGCCGCCGAACCGGGCCAGCTCCATGTTCTCCGCCGGCAGGCACACGAACAGCCCCTGCTGCGGCCCCTTCGGCGGAGCTTCGTCCCAGTCGTCGTCCGGCGGCCCGTCGGACGCGCCGCCGTCGGACGCGCTGCCAGCGGGCTCGGACGCGGGCTCCGGGTTGTCCTGCGGACCGTTCCCGGCGCCGGGCAGCGGCGCGGTGCCCTGGGGCTCCTCGGCGCCAGGCCCGGGCGGGGGGAACGGTTCCTCGGGCATGAGCCACCTTTCGTTCCGGAGATTAGATGGTCAACTTGCCCTTTCATTGTATCGAATCTATAGTCGAACTACTAACGTAGTCGTTCTATTTCTTCGGGAAAGTCTTCGGAGTGGCGGAGCTCCTGCGCACCCGGTCAGAACAGGGTGTTCCGGCAGCAGGCCGCGCATTCGCTCGTAGTCCAGGGTGACCCAGCGGGACGTGCTCGCGCCGCCCCACCGCGGGCCTCTACGTTTCCTTGGGGGGGATGCCACCGTTCGTTTCGGGAAGTTCTTCTCTAAATCAGAACGGACGCTAATGTCTGTGACCGGCACTACTGCGCGTTCGGGTACGGGTCGCCCCTCCCAGGGAGCAGACGCTGCCTGGACGGACGCCACGGCTCACAGGCCGGCCCGGCCGCTCGCGACCGGCTCGGCTGGTCTCAAGCGGGAGACCAAGTCCGGGAAGGGATCTGAGGTCGCCCGCTCCGCAGTGGCCGCCAGTCCGTAACGAAGGGCGTCCGGGAGGCGCATGCGGGCGCCGGCCGCCGTGGCCGCCGCGAACGCGGCGGGTCCCAGCGCACCGGCCACCGCGGCGGCCAGGTCGTCGGTGGTTGACTGCATGCCCGGCCAGATGGTCGTCCCGACCACCTGGCGTGCGTAACCAGATGCGCCGATCAGCCGCGCCGCGGCCGGTGCTCTGCCCTGCGCCAGCGCCAGTCCGGCGAAGCCGGAAAGTCCGTAGGCCGAGCCCTCATAGTCGAGCAGGCGAATATGCAGTTCGGCGGCAGCGGCGTAGCGGTCTCGTGCGGCGGCCAGGTCGCTTACCGAGGCGGCGTCTAGTCCGAGCATGTCCAGGACCTGCGCTTGGAGGTAGTGGTTATCGATCGCCTGGGCCGCGGCCAGGGCCTCCTCGTGCATCGCCCGCGCCGCGGCGACCTCGCCCGCCAGCAGAGCAAGCTGACCGCGGGTGGACAGCGTCAGCGCCAGGCCCCACCGGTCGCCGAGCTCGCGGAAGGCCCCGGCTGCGTCGTCCAGCCGCTGGCAGGCCTCGCCGACGGCGGGGCCCACGAGCGCCCCGCCCAGCCCGAGCAGCGCGTAGGCCGCCAGCCGGCGATTACCCAGGGAGGTTGCCGTCTCCAGCGTGCGGCGCAGCAGCGGCTCGGCCTCGGCAGCCCGCCCGATCATCACCATGGATATTCCCCGGGCCCCCAGCAGGAGGAGCCGGTCGATAAGTATCTCGAGCACCGGGCGGGTGCCCTCAGGCCGGATACCGAGAACGGCGGTGACGGCTTCGGTCCATCCCGCAGCGTCCCGGACGGCGGCCAGGTCGATGAACGACACCCCGTCCAGGTCGGCCGGCTCGGCCGTGCTCATCTTCCGGGCCACCTCGATAGCCAGCCGGGTCTTGCCGATGCCGCCCGGCCCGATCAGCGTGACCAGATGCACGTCCGGGTCCCGGAGCAAGGCGACGACCGCGGCGATCTCATCCTCCCGGCCGACGATCGGGGTCAGCGGCGCCGGAACCGGCGCCGGTCGCCGGCCCGGCGCCGCGGCCGGGACCGGCCGCGCGAACCGCTCGGTCAGCAGCACAGCCATATCATCAGCGAGCAGTTCCGCCAGATCGTCGGCGTTGTCGAAACGCTTATAGGACGCCCGGTCGTCGGCCTCGACCCGCGCCAGCATCTCAGTCCGCCGGGGCTGGCGCTCCGCGGCGGCCTTCATGTAGATGAGCTTCGGCTTGTCCCCGGACAGCAGATACTCATCCTCCAGACCGGAGACCTCTTCGCCAGGCGCCACCCAGCCGTACTGCTGCCAGTAGATCCCGACGAAAACCTCGCTCTGCGCGAGATAGGCCCGGTACAGCTCGCGCGGGGCGTGGGGCCGCGCCCCGAGCTCGAACATGATCGGGGTGGGATGCAGCTGCGTGATCGCGGTCCGGGCCACGGCCCGCTCCGCCGCGAGTTCCCTGAGCGTCGAGGACACGAAGACCCGGACCCGCTGATCCGGTGTGCGGATCGGCGGGCTTCCCTCAGCGCCTCCGCCTCCGACGTCATTGCGCGGGCCCGCCACCTCTCGCCGCCGGTCAGCGAGCCAGATGCCTGAATACACCGCACGCTTGTGATCGAGAGTAAGCGAAGATGGTAGCTCCGCGGACTTGCGAGGCCGGCCCGACAAGGCCCTCGTCGGTCAGAGCCATGATGGGCCGGGCCTGGGCGGGGCATCGGAGCGGGTGCGGAGGGCGTGGAGCCTGGCCAGCCAGCCGGCGATGCCGGCGGCGCCCTGCATGAACCCTGGTTCTGGGGGCAGTTCCGGCGGGGTCCTGGTGTATTCGGTGTTGGACCAGGTGAGGCCGTGGGGGGTGGACACGGCGCGGCCGGTGACATCGGCGGCCAGGATGCCGACCCAGTCGAGCAGGGCGGTGTCGCCGGTGGCTTGGTACCGGTCGAGCAGGAGTTGCCCGACTCCGGCGGTGCCGCAGCAGCGCGCCAAGTTGTCCCAGTATCCGGGGTAGAGCCGGGCAGGCAGGCGGCTGTCCCGCAGGGCATGCAGGCAGGCGTCGACGGCGTACTGCCATCGTGGTTGCGGGTCGATCTCGTTCAGCAGCAGGAACAGCCGCACGGTGCCGGCCGCACCGTGGCACCAGCCATAGGCCACGGCCGGACCGCTCGGTCCTGGCGGTATCGCGAGCGGCACCGCCCAGCCGCCGGGATGGTGCCCGATGGCGAGCAGGGCGCAGGCGCCGCGGTTGGCGACGTTCACTAGGTCGCCGCGGTTCAGCGTGCGGCCGGCGGCGGCCAGGGCGTAGGCGACCCCGGCGGTGCCGTGGGAGAACCCGGGCATCAGGTGCTCGTAGCCGGGCGCCATCCGCCAGTGCAGCCCGTCCGGGCCCGGTTCAGCCGCTTCTGCCAGCCGGCCGGCCAGGACGTGGGCCGCCCGCACCGCAGCGCCGGAGCCGTCAGCCAGCCCGGAGCCGTCAGCCAGCCCGGAGCCGTCAGCCAGCCCGGAGCCGTCAGCTCGCCCAGAGCCGTCAGCCAGCAGGGCCAGCAGGGCCAGCAGGATGCCGGCGTCACCGGAGATCACGTCGGTGCACTCCGGCGGACCGACCGGCGCCTGCAAGATGCGCCCGGCGATCTGCGACGTCAGCTGCCCGGCCGCTGCGGCCGCGGCGGCGTCTCCGGTCGCGCGGGACCAGGCACGCAGCGCCACTGCGACTCCGGCCCACCCGGAGAACAGCCCGTCATCGGGCAGTGTGGCTACGCCCGGGCCGCGGGTGGCCAGCTGCAGCAACCGGGCGCGAGCACCAGCCGAGACCTGCGCCGTGCCGAGCCCGGCCGCTGCGGCTTCGGCGCAGCCGGCCAGCACCCCAGCCGTGCCGGTGTACAGGTCATCGACCAGCACGGCGCCGTCAAGCCACCCCAGGGCCCCGTCGACGTCGGCCGCCACGGAGCCGATCCAGTCGAACGCACGACGTACTACATCGACCAATTCCAGTCCGGTTTCCACAGGGTCAGGATGCCGCATCCGCGGGCTCGGTGCCGCCGCCTAGGTTGCCTGGATGCCGTGATCGGAGGCGGTCCAGTCCAGCGTGACGGCGGCCGTCCAGGACTGCTGCGGCGAGCCGAGCGGCTCGCCGGTGAACGGCTCGAAATACTCGGCGAAGTCTCCGGCTGCGGCGATCTGGACGAGTGAGTCGCGGCGGAGCTCGTCCGCGCGTTCGGAGTAGCCGAGCAAGCGCAGCGAGTGCCACAGCAGCCAGTCGATGACCGGCCAGACCGGGCCACGCCAGTAGTTGCGCGGCTCGAAGGCCGGCTCGGCCGGGCTCGTGCTCGGCAGCAGGCGCCAGCGCAGCTGCGGGTCGCCGCAGAAGTCCCTGGAGTCCAGCAACCGCAGCTGGGCCTCGCGCCGGCCGGCCTCCGCGGTCCCCGCGCGCTGGCCGGCCTCCGCGGTCCCCGCGAACAGCGGCGCGAAACCCGCGAACGTCCGGAGCCGGATGTGCTCCTCGTTGCGGACGTCGTAGTCGAGGCACAGACCGGATTCAGTGTCAAAACAACCCGCCAGCCCCTCGCGGCCGCGATCCAGCCAGCGGGCCAGCTGCCGACGGTCCCCGTCGCTGGCCCCGGCCACGTCGGCCAAGTCCAGCAATGCAGTGTTCGCCGCGACCAGCACGGAGCTGAAGAACACGTCCTTGATCAGGAACGGGTACCGGCGGTAGATCTCCGCGTCGTCGTACCGGTATTTCCTCAGCAGGCCGACCAGCCACAGGTACCGGTCGTAGTCCCAGTCGGTGGGCCGCTGCGACGGATCAGAAACCTGCTGGGTGTCCAGGCGGGTGAACGGGCGGGGCTTGACCACCTTGATCCGCGCCAGCGCGTGGTCCCAGCGCGGGGAGTTGTCCGTGCCCTCCCATGGGTGGTAGACGGTGACCAGGCCCGATGCCTCGGGGTCGCGCTGGGTGGCCAGGTAGCGATGCCATTTGACCAGCCGCGGGAACAGCGCCTGCAGCCGCCCGCGGATCTCCGGCCGCTGCGGTTCCGGCGTCAGCTGCCAGATCCGCTGCAGCGCCAGGGCATGCACCGGCGGCTGGCAGATCCCGGTCGTCTGTACCGGGGGCGCTGGCGCCGCCGGCGCGATGGCGCAGTCCCACCACTCCGGCCCGGGAAAGTAAGGCTCGTCCGGCCCCGCCCGGAACACGATGTGCGGCACCATGCCCGTCGACCACTGCGCCGCGAACAGCCCCTCGAGCTCCGCCATGGCCCGCCGGACGTCCAGGTGCGCCCAGCCGATGGCGTTGAAAGCGCTGTCCCAGCTCCACTGGTGCGGGTACAGATGTGGCGACGCCTTCGTCCAGCTGCCCGCGTCGTTGCTGCGGAGCACCGCGGCGGCCCGGTCGCGCAGCAGAGCCGGAGGGCCAGCGGTCACGCTCACAGCGAGTCTTCTCCTGACGCCCGGGCCTGGATACCAGAAGACTAGCGCCGCCGCTTCGGCCGGGTAACTGCCAACTCTCCAGAACGGGCACGATGCGTGCTCCCGCCCAGGCTGATCCTCGCCGCGGGCTGCCGACCTCACCCGGACCATGCGGCTGGGCTAAGGACGGGCGGTCACGGGCCATTGCGTTCGCGCTGAAGGTAGCCGGCCGTCATCCCGCCGTCGATCAGCAGTGTGGTCCCGGTGATGAACCCCGCCTCGCCGCTGGCGTAGAACACCGCCGCGGCGGCCACATCGCTGGCCTGGCCGATCCGGCCGATCGGCGGCACCGGCCACTCGCCGCCGCTTTCATCACGGTCCTGTTCGCCGGGCGGGGCCATGTGCCGCATGCCGGGCCAGATGTCACCCGGGCACAGCACGTTGGACCGCACGCCGTCCCGGCCGCCGTCCAGCGCGAGCATCTTTGCCAGCATGACCACGGCGGCCTTGGTCACTGAGTACAGGCCGGTGGCCTGCTCGCCCCAGATTCCCGCGTCGGAGGCGACGTGAATCATGCAGCCGCGGCGCCGGGCCAGGTACGGATAGGCCTGCTGCGCATACAGCAGATAGCCCCGGACGTTGACGTTCATCACCCGGTCATAGTCGGCCAGCGGGGTGTCGATCAGCCGGGCGGTCACCCCGACCCCCGCATTGTTCACCAGCACGTCCAGGCCGCCCAGATGATCCGCGGCGGCACGCACCGACGACGCGACGGCGGCTGAGTCCTCAGCATCCGCGGCCACGAACCGCACGCCCGGCCCGAGCGCCTGCTCAGCGCGTCCGCCAAGATCATGATCTCGGCCGGTGATCACCACCCGTGCGCCCTCGCGCCGGAAACGCCCGGCGATGGCCAGGCCCAGGCCGGTGGTACCCCCGGTAATCAGCGTGCACTTTCCCTCCAGCAACCCCATGGTCCCCTCCCCGAAGTCGATGGCCGTTCAGCCTGCTGAACCGGCACCTGTACTTACCTTTGGATCCCCGGGCAGCAAGGGCCGCATGAAGGTCCGTTCGTAACGGAGCACACAGCCACTGTCGTCCCTGATGAGGTCCGCCTGGATGAAGTCCGGATCGGTACCGAACAGGGCACGGTACTGCTCATAGGCGGCAAGACTGGGGAAGCTGAACAACGCCAGGGCCTTATCGCTGGCCCCCTCGGCCGGGAGGAAGTAGCCGTGGTGCATGCCGCCATGTGAATCGACCAGTTCCATCCACCGGCGGCCGAAGCGCTCGAAGGCGTCGATCTGGGCCGGATCGATGACGTACTCCACCACGCAAGTGATCATGCCCTAGGTTAGCGGCGACCGTGATCATGGCCTAGGTTAGCCGCGCCCGCTGCTGGCCGCGGCGGCCGGGAACTTAGGCCGCGACGAGCAGGATGCCGATCACGGCGAGCGCGAGGCCGGCCCGCTGTACCCAGCGCAGCCGCTCGCCGAGGACCACCCGGGCCAGCAGGACGGTGACCCCGGGGTAGAGCGAGGCCAGCACGACGGCCAGGCCGAACATGCCGGTCCGGGTGGCCGCAACGTAGCAGATATTCGCCACGACATCGATCACGCCCGCGCCTGCTGCCGCCGCCAGCAGCGGCAGGGCGCTGGTGCCGCGCGGCAGCAGGCCGCGGCCCAGCACGGCCGCGACGATCAGGACAACGGCGAGCTCGCCGATCCGTCCTGCGGCCACGGGCCAGAACGTCCCGGACTGCCCGGCGTTGCGGATGAGGAGGAAGAACAGGCCGAACAGGACACCGGACGCGACGCCGTAGCCAATGGCCCGGCCCGGCCCGCCCCGCCCGGGCCCGGGCGCTGAGCTGGTGGGGCCGACTGCGCCGGTGCGGCCGGCTGCGCTGGTGGGGCCGGCTGAGCTCGCGGGGCCAGCTGAGCTCGCGAGCACGACCGCGACCAGGCAGAGCAGCGCGCCCGCGTAGACGCCGGGTCCGGGCCGTTCGCCCTCGGCCAGCGCGACCCCGACCGGCAGGATCGTGGAGACGAGCCCGGATACCGGCGCGACCACGCTCATCGGTCCGGTCGCGAGGCCGATATAGAAGATGATCAGGCCGAGCCCTCCGGTCAGGCCGGCGCTGATCCCCCAGGCCAGGCCGACCAGGCTCAGATGCCCTGGCGACATCGCTGCCACCGCGAGCGCGACGATCACTGCGACCGTGTTGGCCACCGTGAGCACCGCCAGCACGTGTGCCTTGCGGGTCGCCATGCCACCGAGGAAGTCACCGCTGCCGTAGAGGACGGCAGCGGCGAGTCCGAGCAGGATCACCATGACACGCACCTCCGATCGGTCAGGCCGCCGGCGAGCCGGCGGCAGGCCACCTCGTTGGTGACTAGTAAAGACAGTTTAGAGGTTAGTATGAGACCAGTCAAATCGTTTATGCGGTCATGAGTGGTACAGTGTGAACCATGACCATGCCGTCGTGGGTGCCCGTCGAGGAGTCCAAGCCGGCCCCGATGCCGCTGCTGCTCGTGCAGTCGTTCGTCAACACCTGGGACGGCGACCACGGCTCGGACCTGCTGCTGGATCCCGCTGCCGCCCGTAACTGGCTAACCGATGCCGGCCTGTGGAGCGCCGAGCGCACCCCGGACCCGGCCGAGCTGCACCTCGCCCGCGGCGTGCGCGAGGGAATCCGGGCCATCCTGGTGGCCAACAGCGGCGGGCCCCAGCCTGAGCCCGCCGAGCTGCAGCCCCTGCAGGCCGTCGCGCACACCTCCCGGCCCGCGCTGCAGGTCGGGCCGGACGGGCAGGTCAGCCTCGGTGCCGAGCCCGCCGGGCCGTCCGACGCCGCCCTCCTCACCCTGATGCTGACGATCCGCGACGCACAGCACGATGGCAGCTGGCAGCGGCTGAAAGCCTGCGGCAACCCCGACTGCCGGTGGGCTTTCTACGACCGTTCCCACAGCCAGGCTGGTGCCTGGTGCGACATGGCCACCTGCGGCAACCGGATCAAGAACCGCAGGCTCAGGCAACGGCAGAAATGACGCCCCGGATCGCGCCGCTTACCCATCGAGCGGTCACCAATGACCGTTCCGGGCGGCCTGCCCTCATGATCGTGGTCGCTCTTTGATCCCCGCCGCGAGCAGGCCGACGACCTCAGCGATGCGGGCCGCACGCAGATCCGGCCGGCGAGTGGTCGCGTCGATCCAGCGCAGGTAGGCCTTGCGGTAGAACTGCGCCAGCGTATCGAAGAATGCGCCCGCCGCCGGGTTGGCCGCGAGCGCCGCGGCGATGTCGCCGGCGAGATCGCCGCGCTGCGGACCTTCCGGAGCCAGCTCGACGGTCACCTGATCGCCGATCGCCATACCCATGCTGAGCAGCCGCTTCGGGGCCAGGGTCAGCACCCATGCGTCGCGGGCCCGCACGAGCCTGGTGCGGGTCCGGCGGCCGCCGATCGTGCCGCTGACGGGATGGTCGGCCTTAGCGCCCCATGCCTCATCTGGGTCGAACGGCATCGTGATGACCGCGCTGTCCCGGGGCCCGGCGGCGATGACGGCGCGGAAACGCTGCGAACTCGCCGTCACCAGGGCAGCGCTTCGTCTGGGGCGATGACGCGCAGCATGGCGATCTGGCCGGACGCGGTGAACCGGACCAGGAGCGACAGCGGGTTCTTGCTGCCGGTGAACGTGATCAGGGCGGCCACCCCGTCGGGCTGGGAGCGGCACGAGACCGAGACCGGTCCGGGGTCGCCGATCCGGCCGAGTGCGAACTGCCACATCTGGCCGAGGCGCTCGGCCGTCAGCTTCGGCCGGCTCTCCGGAGGCAGCATCTGGTGGACGCCGGCATAGTCGCCGTCGAGCAGGGCACGGGCCAGTGCCCTGGCCCGCTCGTCCCACTCTGGCTCCGCCGCCTCCCCCGTGTCCCGTGGCCGGGCCAGGCGCGGGTCGTTGCCCTTGACAGCCGCCATGACGACAGCGTCAAGCAGTACGGCCGACCTGCCATGCGTGTTCACCAGCGCGGCCATGGCGTGCCCGGCGGCCTGGTCGATCGTCATGGACGCCGAGAACCCGCCGGTTCCGCCGTTGTGGAAGAGCAGCCCGTCGATGATGATCCAGGCGAGCCCACCCGCGGACTGGCCGTCGATACGCACCCGCGGCTGCTGGCACAGCCTGATCGCGGTCCCGAGCGGGCCGTCAGGCGGTGCCAGGCAGGCGGCCAGGTAGCGCGACAGGTCGCCGATGGTCGCCTCCACGGCACCCGGGCCCGGCAGCGCGAAATCCCAGTGCCCGGCGGGCTTGCCGCCCGCGTGCCCGGTCAGCCGGGTGCCGCCGCCCGCCCCGCCGACACCGGAGCGGGTCATCCCAAGCGGCCCGAGCAGCCGTTCCGCCAGCAGGTCCTGGTACCGCTGACCGCTCGCCCGCTCCAGCACGAGCCCGAGGAGCTGATACCCGAAGTTCGAGTACAGGTGTCCGGCGCCCGGCGTCCGGGTAGCGGTACGCAGCCCTTCCTCGGCGCGCTCGGCGGTGAAGTCCCGGTACGGGTTCGCCTCGCCGATCGGCTGATTGGGCGCGAGGCGCGGTAGCCCGGATGTGTGCGTCGCGAGCTGCTCCAGCGTGATGTTCCCGTTCGGCCCAGCGCCCAGCCAGCGGCCGATCTCGTCGTCCAGCGTCAGGACGCCGTCCCCGACCAGGCTGGCCAGCAGCGCCGCCGTCATGGTCTTGGTGATCGAGCCGATCTCGAACCGCGCGTCCTCGGGCAGTCCCTCGGTGACGGCGAACGCCGGCCCGCTACTGCCGCTGCCGACAGCGGCCACCGCGACGACGATCCCATCCCCCGGAAACGCCCCGTCCAGTGCTTCGAGAACAGCCCGGGCCCGTTCCGAATCCTGTTCCATGAAACCCGACGCTATCGCTTTTCCTGCCGGTGCCGAGGTACGGGAAGCGAGCTCACTGGCCGTACCATCGCGTTGATGAGGACTTAACCGAAACCGCCGGGGCCGTGCCCGGAGAGGTGGGAGGACCTGGTGGAGGCAGAGTCGGAGCGTCCGCTGGCTGACCCGCCGGCCACCTGGCAGGAGCACTGGTTCGACCACCGCCAGTTGCTCCGGCTGTACCACAGCGACGAACACTGCGCGATCTACCTGGACCCCGACGTACGCCAGGCGCAGGTCCGGTGGTTGCCCCGGTTCATCAATGTGACCTGGCAGTACTCCAAGGCAACCTACGGCGACGCGTTCGGGCCCG
>Ga0302184_10003085_pt1 | contig 10423 bp, 9 predicted proteins | sample I_Palsa_N3_3_FD_200233 | JGI IMG/M metagenome (GOLD analysis project Ga0302184, IMG submission 200233) | Peat permafrost microbial communities from Stordalen Mire near Abisko, Sweden - I_Palsa_N3_3 | ecosystem: Environmental > Terrestrial > Soil > Palsa > Peat permafrost | place: Sweden: Abisko...
CTCGAGGCTGCCCAGGCTGACGTCGTGCTCGACACCATGACCGGCCTGTGGCAGGTGCGCGGCGACCCCGACACGGCCCTGTCCTGGGCCCAGGTCGCGGGCCACACCAGTGGCGGCAGCCTCATCGCCGATGTGAGCTTCACCGCGGACGTGCCCACCTTCCCGTTCGGAGCCCACGTGTCCGTGGTGGAAGTGGACACAGAAACCGGCCAGGTCACGCTGCTGCGGCACGTGACCGTCGACGACGCAGGACCGGTGCTCAACCCGGTGCTCGCCGAAGGCCAGCGGCACGGCGGCATCGCCCAGGGTGCGGCGCAGGCGCTGCTCGAAGAGGTGCTCTACGACGCGGACGGCAACCCGCTGACCTCTACCCTGGCCGACTACGCGGCCATCTCCGCCACCGAACTGCCCAGCTTCGAGCTGCTTGCGAGCGAGACGCCGACCACGGTGAACCCGCTCGGCGTCAAGGGCATCGGCGAAGCGGGGACGATCGGCGCGACCCCGGCGATCCAGAATGCGGTCATTGACGCCCTCGCGCATCTCGGCATCCGGCACATCGACATGCCGGCCACGCCTCAGCGGGTGTGGACGGCCATCAACGCGGCCGATAAGGCTCTCCAGGCGCAGAAAGCGGGTAACCAGTGAAGGTCGACCTTACGGTCAACGGCAAGGACATCACCGCGGACGTCGAGGACCGCATGCTGCTCGTGCATTTCCTCCGCGACGTGGCCGATCTCACCGCGACCAACGTCGGCTGTGACACCACCTCCTGTGGGGCCTGCACCGTGCTGCTCGACGGCGAATCCGTCAAGTCCTGCACGGTGCTCGCCGCCCAGGCCAGCGGACACGAGATCACCACGGTGGAGGGGCTCGCCAGCAACGGCGAGATGCACCCGGTCCAGAGCGCCTTCCATACCGAGCACGGGCTGCAGTGCGGGTTCTGCACGCCGGGCATGGTGATGGCCATCGTGTCGCTGCTGAAGGAGAACCCGCATCCCACTGAGGAACAGGTGCGGACCGGCCTGGAAGGCAACCTGTGCCGGTGCACCGGCTACCACAACATCGTCAGGGCCGCGTTGGCGGCGGCGGAGGTGTCCTCGTGATCCCGTCAACGTTCACCTACAAACGGGCCGGGTCGGCCGAAGAGGCGCTGGACCTCGTCGCCGAGCATGGCGAGGACGCGAAGTTCCTGGCTGGGGGGCACTCGCTGCTGCCGCTGATGAAGCTGCGGCTGGCCGCCCCCGAGGTGCTCATCGACCTGGGCGGGCTGAGTGACCTGTCTTACATCACCGACCAGGGCTCCTACGTCGCCATCGGCGCGTTGACCCGGCACCACGACGTCGAGCATTCCGAACTGCTCGGTCGCCAGGTGCCGCTGCTGGCGCACGCGGCCAGCAAGGTCGGCGACCCGCAGATCAGGCACCGGGGCACGATCGGCGGGTCGGTCGCGCATTCCGACCCCGCCTCTGACCTGCCCGCCGTGCTGCTAGCTCTGGACGCGACGGTGGTCGCGCGCGGCTCAGGCGGCGAGCGGGAAATCGGTATCGGAGAATTCTTCCAGGGTCTGTTCGAGACCGCACTCGAGCCGGACGAACTGCTGACCGAGATCCGGGTACCCAAGCCCGCGTCCGGCGGCTGGTCGTTCCAGAAGTTCGCCCAGCGCGGGCTCGACTGGGCCATCGTCGGCTGCGCCGTGCAGGACGGCAAGGTCGCCTTGGTCAACATGGGCGGGACGCCGCTGCGCGCCACCGCCGTGGAGTCTGCCCTGGCCGCCGGGGCCGCACCCGCCGACGCGGCCGCGCACGCGGCCGAGGGCACCAGCGCCCCCGACGACATCCGCGCCACCCGCGCCTACCGCGAGCACCTGGCCCGCGTCCTGGTCTCCCGCGCCCTGACCGAGGCCCAGTCAAGGGCATAGATCCGAACGGTGTGGGTGCCTGCCCCTCGTCAACCCGTCAAGCGGACGAGCGCAGGCGCCATTATCCGCCTGGAGTTTCCGCGTGATCGAAGCGGTCGTGTTCGACCTGGACGGCGTGCTGATCGATTCCGAGCCGGTATGGGAGAAGGTACGCCGCGGCCTGGTGGCCGAACGCGGCGGTCACTGGGCCCCGGACGCCCAGCGCCGGCTCATGGGCATGAGCACCCAGGAGTGGGCCAGGTACCTCAGCGAGGACCTCGGCGTGGGCCTGCCCCCCGACCAGGTGGCGGCTCAGGTCATCGACCGGATGATTGCCAGCTACCGTGAGCACATCCCGTTCCTGCCCGGCGCCGTGGACGCGGTGCGCCGCTTGGCCGCTCGCTGGCCCCTCGCCGTGGCCAGCTCCGCGCCCGCCGTCCTGATCGAGACCGTCCTGCACGCCGCGGACCTGGGCTCGTACTTCCTGGTGACGATGTCGACCGAGCAGGTCCCGCACGGCAAGCCCGCCCCGGACATCTACCTGTCGGTCACCGCCCGGCTCGGTCACGACCCGGCCGCCTGCGCCGCCATCGAGGACTCCTCCAACGGCCTGCGCTCCGCGGTCGTCGCCGGCCTGCGCGTCATCGCCATCCCGCGCCCCGAGTACCCGCCCGACCCGGACGCCCTAGCCGCGACCAGCCTGGTTCTGCCCAGCCTGGAAGACCTGACCACCGACGCCGTCGCCGCCCTGGGTTAAACCCTAGCCTTTCTCTCGCCGGTGATCCCCCAGACCAGCTGCTCGAACGGGTCCGGATCCGGCTGGCGCATGTCGACCTCGTGCCAGATCTTCAGGAAGGAAGGCAGCCTCGGCTGGCCCTTCCTGCCTTCCAGGATGACCGGGATGAGCGGGCGCCTGCGGTTCGCTATCTCGGTGAGCAGCGCTTCCACCTCTACGTCCTGCCACGGACCGGCGCCCGCGGGGCCGATGAACACCGCGGCCGAGCTGACCGACTTGATGTGCTTCTGCAGCTCCTGCTGCCACCGCGTGCCTGGCCGGATCTCCCAGGTATCGAGCCAGGGCAGGATGCCGCGCTCCTTGAGCCGCTCGCCGATGGCCATGACCTGGGCCTTGTCCTTGGAGTTGTGGCACAGGAACACGTCGAAGTCGCCGGTCTCGATCTTGCCCCTGATCCGGAGCTCGGCCGCGTTCTGGTCCCGGCGCTCGTCGGCGCTCCGGTTCATCTCGGCTAGGGCTACGCCGGCCGGCCCGGCGGCCTCCTCGAGCAGGGAGATCTCGGCCTCGTCGCACACCGGGCACCGCGCCGTGCTGGCGCCGCGCTCGAGCCGGCGCCTGATGATGTCCTCGGGCAGGACGTAGCCGCAACCCGGGCAGGACCGGCTGGCCCGGCGCGTGAGCGAGCCCGGCAGGGCCCGGAGCCGCAAGTGATCGGCGACGTAGGTCTCGAACTGGCTGCGTACCGTCCGGCTGGTTCGCTGGTCGTAGAACAGCACGAGCTCGCCCCGGCCCTCCTCGATCTCGTGCAGGTGGATCCCGCACATGCCGCCTACGATCGCGGTGTAGGAGGCGGCGTTCTGCCACATGTCCTGCCGCTCGAACAGCCTGGAGTGGGAAAGGCGGACGGCCAGGGTGGCGTAGATGCTGGGCAGCGGTCCCTCGAAGGCGAACGTGACCTTCTGGCCTGGGATGTCGGGCGCGTCGGGCCGCTCCCTGGTGAACTGGGACGGGAAGACCAGGTCAACGCCCTGCTCGGTGACTTCCTTCAGCGCGATCTCGTGCCGCAGCAGCTCCTCGGCGGTGGCGATCAGGAGCAGCTTCTCCTAGGCCTGGTCGGCGATCCGCTCGCTTTCCGCCAGCCTGAACCGCCCGCCCAGAGCCACGTCTTCCGCGATGAACCCGAGGCCATCGGGCTCGTCCCTGGCGGCTTGCACCATCCCCGAGGCGTAGGCGTCGAGCAGTTCCGGCTGGAGCAACACGAGATCGCCGAAATGCAGCCGGCGGATCAGCCCGCGGCTCTCGACCCTTCCGACGCAGACCTCGAAGCTAGCCCGCAGCCCTTCGTCCTCGGCGTGGTCGGGACGGGCGCGCCGGAAGCCGCGGAAGAGATCATCAACGGTGCAGAGCAGCCTGCCTTGCTGTTTCTCCTCGATCAGGAACTGCCTGATCGACTCGAAGAGGGTGTTCGAGCTGATCACCGGCAGCGCGTCCCAGTCGATGCCGTCGCGGATAGCTTCAGCTAGCTCGGTGACGTGCCAGCCTTCCTTCGCGCTGGTCTCGAAGAAATCGTCCAGGCCGAGGTCGTCGACCATGGCTCGAACTCGCTCCGCGCTAACCCCGACCCCGCCCCGGTCGGCGCGCGCGGCAACCAGATACGCCTTCATCGGGACGGCGACGGACTCCTCGAGTTTGCGAGCCTGGGTCAGAGCCCGTGCCCAGTATTTGACCCCGGAGAACGGGTCGGTCTCGCTCCGCGAGTCGAAGACGATCAGCGCCACCGCGACCTCGTTCAGGTGCAGCTGGTGAACCAGCCGGTAGCCAGGCTGCCCGGCCAGATCCCACAGCAGCACCTCTCTCGTCTGGCTGCCTCCGTCCGGATACAAAACCTCCTGGGCGTCGAGCATCCAGACGTTACGTCCGTGGGTCGAGTCGGTCGGCTTATACGGCTGTCCGCTGAGCACCAGTCCCAGCCCGGATTTCCCGACTCCGGTATCCCCGAGCAGCACCACCTTGGCGTTGCCGTATCGCCGTACTCCGGGACCAGCGCTGAAGCTGCCGAGCAGGGCATAGTTGATGCCGTAGCAGTCAATCCGGCGAGACTCGACCTCCATGACGGCCAGCAAGGGCTTAGCCGGATGAAAGGCGAGGCCGCCATTTCCGTCGAATACCTGTCGCGCCAGGGTTGCCACGGGTTGCCAGTCGCTGCAACGCCACAACCGCACCACGTCCGGTGTCGATTCTTGGCCTGTGTGTGTTTCTACTCTCATTCCTGAGGCCAGGTACTCGGCATTCGGGGAGAATCGGACGACGCGCACCGAGCTGGTATGTCCCTCCAAGACGGCAATCTCCTTGCCGCCGGCCGCATCCCATATCCGGACGGTCGCGTCGTCCGAGGCCGACGCGATGCGACGGCCATCCGGCGACAGGTCGATGTACTGGATAGAATCATGGTGCCCGGACAGTTCGCGTATCAGCCGCAGGTCACTGGTCGCCAGAACCTTAACAAGGGAATCGCCACCGGTAACCAGTACCCGTCCGTCGGAAGACCAGCGAACGCTGTTTGCGCTGCCCTTAAATACCTCTTCCTGCTGAAGCAGATCACCTTTTCCGGCGTCCAGGATGCTGATCCGTCCAGTACTATCGCTTATAGCAAATCGGAGCCCATCTGGCGACCAGTCGATACTCGTCAATTCGGCGTGCTCCAATATACTGAAAAGACGCGAATTGCCGCTAACTATGTCCCACAGACGGACGGCTCCCTCATACGAAACGGTTACCAGCGTAGGAAGATTAGGGTGCCACGCCAGGGCGCTAACCACTTCTGATTCCCCGTGGCCCGTCAGGTGCCGTGGGTTCTCGGCAGGTGGCCGCCATGCCGTCACTCCACCACCTGCCCCGACCGCGGCCAGGAATTCCCCGCCACGAGACCAGGCGATGTCGTGCGCATTGGGCAAGCCCGCAAAGCTCTGCATCAACTCCAGACCGGGCGCCCCGGTTGAGAGCGCAGCTGACGCGGACTCACCCTGCGGTTCCGCTTCGTGCCGCCGTCGACGAGGCCTCATGCCACTCCAAGAGATTCAGTCGCTTGCCTGTATACATTCAAGTGAGCGCTCAGTTGCACGAAGCAATCATAAGGAGATCAGCCAGTCATAAACGGATCGTTGGCCTTCAGCAGCGCGGGCCTGCGGGCCGGACCCGCACCCTGTTTCGGGCAGACGATGGGGTACGTCGCGGTCACCGCCGGCTGTTCGCGCTGGGGCTGGCGATGGCACTCGTTCTCGTCGATTTCCAGCGGCTACGCCGCTCCACCGACCTCGATTCCGCGCCGTTGCTGGCCGCGTCGATCTTCCTCGACGTGCTGAACGTGTTCCTGTTCTTCCTGCGGATCTTCTCCCGCGGCGACTAAGCCCCTGGCGGGTTTCTCCCTAGCCGCCGTCCGATGAAGTGGGCGAGCAAGCGGACAATAGAGGGGTGCGGGTGCGCAGCGCGCTGAGAAGGACCGGCCGGTGGATCTGGTCGGTGCGGAGGCTGATGCTGCTTGCCGGCGCGCTCCTGGTGCTCACGTTCCCGGATGCGAACCTGGAGTTCCTGGCCTGGTTCGGGCTGGTGCCGGGGCTGGTGCTCATCGTCAGGTCGCCTACGGCCCGGGAAGGCGGGGTGCGGGCCTGGTGGCTCGGGGCCGGGTACCTGATCGCGGCGCTGTACTGGATGGCTCCCGAGATAGGGCCCGCGGTACTGCTCGTGGCCGCGGTGGCCGGCGTGCTCTGGGTGCCGTTCGGGGTGGCCGCGTGGAAACTGCTCCGGCCGCCGGTCAGCTGGCCCCGGGCGCTTGCCGCCCTCGTGGTGGTGCCTAGCTGCTGGCTGCTCACCGAATGGCTGCGCTCCTGGCAGGCGCTCGGCGGCCCGTGGGCCGTGTACGGCGTCAGCCAGTGGCAGCATCCGGCCATCCTCGCGCTCGCCGCTGTCGGCGGGGTGTGGCTGATCAGCATCGCTCTGGTGATGGCGAACGTGGCGATCGTGCTCGTCATCGGATCGCTGCCGCGCGTCGGGCCGTCAGGCCTGCGGCCCGTGCTGGCTGTGCTCGGCGTGATGGCCGGCCTGGCCAGCGTGGGCGCCGGGCCGCTGGCGTTCGCGCTCACCCCGGCATTTCCGGCCGTCCGGCAGGTCACGATCGCCATGGTCCAGCCTGGCATCATCAACAACCCGGTGCAGCGGGTGGACGCGTCCGAGCGGCTGACCGCCGAGCTCAGCCGTTCCGGCCGGCTCAGCGGGGTCAAACCGGACCTGATCGTGTGGGGCGAGAGCAGTACCGCGGTGGACCTGACCCTGGCCAAGAACCGCGCTCAGCTGCTGGCGATGGAGAAGCTGTCGAAGGAAGACGGCGCCGACCTGCTGGTCAACCAGGACACGGCCATCCCGGGTAAGGGCCAGGAGAAGGTAGGCGTGCTCGTCAGCCCCGCGGGCATCAAAGGCGAGTACATCAAGACGCGGCTGGTGCCGTTCGGCGAGTACATCCCGTTCCGGCAGCAGCTCGGCTGGCTCACCAAGATCAGCAAGGCCGCCGCGGCCAATATGATCCCAGGCACCGGCGCGCACCTCTTGTATGCGACGGACCGGACCGGCCAGCCGCTGCCGATCGGAGTGCTGATCTGCTTCGAGTCCGCGTTCCCCGACATGTCCCGGGTGGACACGGACAAGGGTGCGCAGCTGATCGTCTACCAGTCGGAGACCTCCACCTTCCAGGGCACCTGGGGGCCCGACCAGGATGCCGCGCTCGGCGCGGTGCGCGCCGCCGAGACCGGCCGGCCGGTGGTCCAGGCCGCACTGACCGGCGACACCGTCGCCTACGACGCCAGGGGCAGGCTGCTGGCCTGGATGGGACAGTCCGCGCACGGCGTGGTCACCGTCAGGCTCGGGCTGCCTGCGGCCTCGGCCAGAACCATCTACGACCGGTTCGGTGACTACGTTCCGTGGTCTGCGGTCGGTGTCACGCTGCTGGCCGTACTGGTCATGTTTGCGAATTCATGCGGTTTTCCTGGCCGGAACGCTGGTATCAGGGGAGAGGATGAGGCACAATATGTAGCTGGGCAGTCTGTGCCACGCTAACGAGGCCGCTGGGGAAGGCGAACCTCGTCTTAAGGAGGCACGGTGTCCGCGCATGGTGTTCTTTACGTTCATTCGGCGCCCCCGGCGCTGTGCCCGCACGTTGAGTGGGCCGTCGCCGGAATAGTGGGGGCGCCTGTAGGCATGCCCTGGGTCGGCCAGCCCGCCTCCCCCGGAGCAATGCGGGCCGAGCTCGCCTGGCAGGCGCGCCCCGGCACGGCGGGAGAGATCGCGTCCGCGCTGGCCGGGTGGAACCGGCTCAGGTTCGAGGTGACCGAGGACAGCTCGCCCGGCTGCGACGGCGTGCGCTACTGCTACACGCCTGACCTCGGTATCTTCACCGCGGTGACTGGCGCCAACGGCGACATCCTGGTACCCGAGGACAGGCTCAGGGCCGCTATGGGCGTGGCCTTGCGGCTGGGGGAGTCCCTCGAGGACGAGATCGGCAGGCTGCTCGGGACCGCCTGGGATAATGAGCTCGAGACGTTCCGCCGCGCCGCCGACGGCGCCCCGGTCCGCTGGCTCAACGCTGTGTAAGCCCCCGGCTCACCAGCTGGTCGGGACGGGCATGCCTTCGCTGTAGCCGGAGGCGCTTTGCACCCCGACCACGGCACGGTCGCTGAACTCGGCCAGATTCCGCGCGCCCGCGTAGGTGCACGAGGAGCGCAGGCCGGCCACGATCATGTCGATCAGGTCCTCGACGCCGGGCCGCACCGGGTCCAGGTACATCCGGGCCGTGGAGATGCCCTCTTCGAAGAGTTCCTTGCGCGCCCGCTCGAACGCCGAGTCGGTCGCCGAGCGCAGCCGCACCGCTCGCGCCGACGCCATGCCGAAGCTCTCCTTGTACAGCCGCCCCTCGGGGGAACGGAACGTGTCGCCAGGCGACTCGAAGGTGCCGGCGAACCATGACCCGATCATCACGTTCGAGGCGCCCGCGGCTAGCGCCAGGGCCACGTCCCGCGGGTGCCTGACCCCGCCATCAGCCCATACCGACGCGCCGAGCTGCCTGGCCTGCTCGGCGCACTCCAGCACGGCGGAGAACTGCGGCCGCCCCACCCCGGTCATCATCCGGGTCGTGCACATCGCGCCGGGCCCCACGCCGACCTTCACGATGTCCGCTCCCGCCGACACCAGGTCGGCGACGCCGGCGGCGGTGACGACGTTGCCCGCCACGACGGGACCCGCGGGATCCAGGGCGCGCACGGCCTGCAGCGCCCAGATCATCTTCTCCTGGTGCCCGTGCGCGGTGTCTACCACGAGCACGTCCGCCCCCGCCTCGAGCAGCAGCTTGGCCCTGGTGGCCACGTCGCCGTTGACGCCGAGCGCGACGCCGACCCGCAGCCGGCCCGCCGAATCGACGGCGGGGGAGTACAGGGTCGCACGCAGCGCGCCGGTTCGCGTCATGATGCCGACACAGCGGCCGTCGGGATCAAGCACGGGGGCCAGCCGGTGCCGCCCGTCGTGCAGCAGCGAAAACGCCCGCTCCGCAGGCGTGCCGGCGGGCAGCGTGAACGGGTCGGCGGACATCACGTGGCTGAGCTGGGTGAACCTATCCACTCCCAGGCAGTCGGCTTCGGTGGCGACGCCCATCGGGCGCCCGTCTTCGACCACCACCACGGCGCCGTACGCCCGCTTGGGCAGCAGGCTCAGCGCGTCGCCTGCGGTATCGGTCGGAGCAAGCGTCAGCGCGGTCTCGACCACCAGGTCCCGCGACTTCACCCAGGCGATCACGTCCGCGACGACGTCGACCGGGATGTCCTGCGGCACGATCGCGATGCCGCCCCGCCGTGCCACCGTCTCCGCCATCCGGCGCCCGGACACGGCCGTCATATTGGCGGTCACGATGGGGATGGTGGCGCCGCTGCCGTCCGTGGTGGCCAGGTCGACTTCTAGCCGCGAGCCGACAGCCGACCGGCCGGGCACCATGAAGACGTCGTTGTACGTCAGGTCTTGCTCGGGGATAATCCCGTTCAGGAATCGCACATTAGAGATTCTTCCCGAACGATAGCGGTGCTATAGCCTCGGTCCGGTGACAGACCCCCACCCGGACGGCCACCACCGGACCCTCCGGCTGGGAACCCGGGAGTGGGACCACGGCTCGTTCGGGATCATGGCGGTGATCAACCGGACGCCTGATTCATTCTTCGATCGCGGCGCCACCGCCGAGTTCGGCGCCGCGCTCGACGCTGCCAGCCGGGCCGTGTCCGACGGGGCCGACATCATCGACATCGGCGGGGTGAAGGCCGGCCCTGGTGACGAGGTGAGTGCCGTGGCCGAGATCGACCGGGTCGCGGGCCTGGTCGCGGCGGTGCGCGAGCGGCACCCTGACGTGGTGATCAGCGTCGACACCTGGCGCGCCGAGGTGGGCGAGGTGGTCGCCCAGGCCGGTGCTGACCTGCTCAACGACGCCTGGGGCGGCGCGGATCCGCGGCTGGCCATGGTAGCGGCCCGATACCGGACCGGGCTGGTCTGCGCGCACGCCGGCGGCCTGCCGCCGCGTACCAGGCCGCACCGGCCCAGGTACGGCAATGTGATGCGCGAGGTCACCGCCTACGTGACTGATCATGCGGAACGGGCCGTGGCTCAAGGGGTGAGCCAGCACTCCATCCTGGTGGATCCCGCCCACGATTTCGGCAAGAACACCTGGCAATCCCTGGAGGTGACGCGGCGGCTCGGCGAGCTCGCCG
>Ga0302184_10003088_pt1 | contig 10420 bp, 8 predicted proteins | sample I_Palsa_N3_3_FD_200233 | JGI IMG/M metagenome (GOLD analysis project Ga0302184, IMG submission 200233) | Peat permafrost microbial communities from Stordalen Mire near Abisko, Sweden - I_Palsa_N3_3 | ecosystem: Environmental > Terrestrial > Soil > Palsa > Peat permafrost | place: Sweden: Abisko...
GGCCGCGGCACTGTCCCGGGGCAGGCCGGGGATCAGCGCGATCACGACCGCGCCGAGCAGCGGCACCGCGCCCGCGATGGTCAGCCAGGGAAAGCCGTTCATCAGAGCCTCACCACCAGGAGCAAGGTCACCAGCGCGGCAGCGCCGAAGAACATGGAAAGCGCGTAGGAGCGCACGAAGCCGGTTTGCGTCTTACGGACCCGGCCCGAGGTCCCGCCCACCAGGGCGGCCAGCGAATTCACCAGGCCGTCCAGGCCTCGGTTGTCGAAGTACACCGACAGCCTGGTCAGCCACTGGCCGGGCCGCATCAGGACCGACTCGTTGAACGCGTCACCGTAGAGATCTTTTCGGCCGGCCACGACGAGAGGCCCCCCGCGCGGGGCCTCCGCGGGGACCGGCACCCGCCCGTACATGCTCCACGCGATCCCCACTCCGGCCAGGGCGAGTACCAGCGCGATCAGGCCCGGCACAGTGAACACGCCGTGCGAGGTCGGCGGCACCCCGGTAACCGGGCTGAGGAAGTTCTCGAACCGCCGCCCGATGATGAGGAACGCGCCCGCGCCCGCGGCGCCCACCGCCAGCACGATGATCGGCCAGGTCATCACGGACGGCGACTCGTGCGGGTGCGCGCCCTCGGCCCACCGGCGCTTGCCGAAGTACGTCATCAGCATCATCCGGGTCATGTAGAACGCGGTGATGCCGGCCCCGAGGATCGCGCAGGCCGCCAGGATGGCCCCGGACGTGCCGCCCTTGTCCCAGGCCGCCTCGATGATGCCGTCCTTGGTGAAGAACCCGGAGAACGGCGGGATGCCGATGATGGCCAGATAACAGACGCCGAACGTGACGAAGGTGATCGGCATGACGCGGGCCAGCCCGCCGTACCGCCGCATGTTCACCTCGTCGTCCATGCCGTGCATCACCGAACCCGCGCCGAGGAACAGCCCGGCCTTGAAGAACCCGTGAGTGAGCAGGTGCGCGATCGCGAACACGTACCCCGCAGGCCCGAGCCCGGCGCCGAGCGTCATGTAGCCGATCTGGCTCATGGTCGAGCCGGCCAGCGACTTCTTGATGTCGTCCTTGGCGCAGCCGATGATCGCGCCGAAGAGCAGCGTTACCGCGCCCACCACCGTGATCGCCAGCCGCGCGGTGGGCGACAGGGCCAGGATCGGGTTGGACCGCACCAGCAGGTATATCCCGGCGGTGACCATGGTGGCCGCGTGGATCAGCGCCGATACCGGGGTCGGGCCCTCCATCGCGTCGAGCAGCCAGGACTGCAGCGGCACCTGAGCGGACTTCCCGCACGCGCCGAGCAGCAGCAGCAGCCCGAGCGCGGTAGCCACGCCGCTGCCGCCGGACCCCACCGAGCTGAACACCCCGCGGAACTGCACGGTGCCGAACTCGCTGAACATCAGGAAGATGACCAGGGTAAGACCGGCGTCACCGATCCGGTTGACGATGAACGCCTTCTTGGCCGCGACCGCCGCCGACGGCTTGAACTGCCAGAACCCGATCAGCAGGTACGACGCCAGGCCGACGCCTTCCCACCCGACGTACAGGCCCAGGTAGTTGTCGGACAGGACGAGCAGCAGCATCGAGGCGATGAACAGGTTCAGGTAGCCGAAGAACCGGCGCCGGTCGGTGTCGTGGGCCATGTAGCCGACCGAGTAGATGTGGATGAGCGAGCCGACGCCCGTGATCAGCAGCACGAAGCTGATCGAGAGCTGGTCGACGAGCAGCCCCTCGTTCACCTGGAGGCCCGCCACGGAGATATAGGTGAACAGGTGCATGTCCTGGCTGCGGTCGGTGTCACCGAGCAGGGCGAAGAAGGCGACCACGCCGTAGACGAACGAGGCGACCGACATCGTGACCCCGAGCAGGTGCCCCCACCGGTCGGTGCGCCGGCCGCCGACCAGCAGCACGACGGCGCCGAACAGCGGGAAGGCGAGCAGCAGCCACGACAGCCGCAGCGCGCCGGCCGCGGGCACGATGGTTACGGTCGCGGCCAGGGCATGGGCAGAAGCCGTGCCTGTCAACGTCGTCATCCCTTCAGCTCAGTACTTCAGCAGGTTGGCGTCGTCCACCGACGCCGACCTGCGGGCGCGGTAGATCGCCATCAAGATCGCCAGGCCGACGACGACCTCGGCGGCGGCCACCACCATCACGAAGAACGCGATGACCTGCCCGTCCAGGTTGCCGTGCATGCTGGCGAACGCCACGAACGCCAGGTTGCACGCGTTCAGCATCAGTTCTACGCACATGAAGATGACGATGGCGTTGCGCCTGACGAGCACGCCGACGGTGCCGATCACGAACAAGATCACCGACAGGGCCACGTAATGCACCGGGCTCATGCGTCAGCCCTCCCCGACGGCGTGGGCTCTCGCTCGCTTTCTGCCGAAATGGCTTCTTGCTCTATTTGAGGCCGAACGATCGCTGGTGCGTCCGTCACGCTACGCGGGGCGAGCGTCGTGCTGACCGACAGATCGGAGGTCGAGCCGTCCGGCAGCAGGGCCGGCCGGTCGGCGGCGTCATGCAGCGCGTACACCCCCGGCGACGGATCCGGCGCCATATGGCCGCTCTCCAGCCTCCTGGCGGCGAGCTCCCGCTGCGTCGGCCGGGGTGTGGTGCGCTCGCGGTGCGCGAGCACCATCGCGCCAAGCGCCGCGGTGATCAGTAGCGCGCCGGTGACCTCGAAGGGAAACACGTAGGTGGTGAAGATCAGGGTCGCGAGCCCGGAGAGGTTGTTCGTTCCGTTCGCCGCGGTGGCCGGGGTCGCCGGACCGAGGGCGGCGTGCCCGATGCCGAGGATCAAGATCACGAAAAAGCCGATGGCGACCAGGCCGGCGGCCATCCGCTGGCCCTTGATCGTCTCGGTGACCGAGTCTTCCGAGCTGATCCCGATGAGCATGATGACGAACAGGAACAGCATGAGGACCGCGCCGGTGTAGACGATGATCTGCACGAACGCGAGGAACGGCGCGCCCTGCATGGCGTACATGGTCGCCAGGGCGAGCATCACCACGGCGAGCATCATGGCGCAGTGCACCGCGCGCCTGACCAGGATCATGGCCAGGGCGGCGCTGATCGAGGCGATGGCCAGGATCCAGAATATGGTTTCCCTGGCGACCTCATCGGTGTTGGTGCCGGTCGCCAGCGTGTGACTCATGCTCTACCCCCCGCTCGTCTCCGGGGCGCCGCGAGGCGCCGCCTTCCCTCGTCGCTCGTCCCTCGCTCCTCAGTCCAGGCGGCGCCGCGCCCCTCCGGCTCGCTCATCCTTCGGCCTCCCCGGCTCCGTCGTCGTCGACCTCAACCGCGACTTCCCTGGCCCCGTGGGTGAAAGGCGCGCCGTCGGCCCCCGCGAATACCGCGGGACCGGACGGGCCGCCTGGCCCGGCCATCCCCGGGGCCCGCCCAGTCGCCACCACCCCGGCGGCGCCCAGCCGGTAGTAGTCCTTCTCGTCGGCACCGAGCCGCATCGGATGGGGCGGCGCTTCCATATCCGGCAGCAGCGGCACGAGCAGCTGCTCTTTGGTCCAGATCAGGTTTTCCCGGCTGTCGTCGGCGAGCTCGTACTCGTTGGTCATGGTCAGCGCCCGCGTCGGGCAGGCCTCGATGCACATGCCGCACAAGATGCAGCGCAGATAGTTGATCTGGTAGACCGCTCCGTAGCGCTCCCCGGGGGAGAACCTGGCCTCCGCCGTGTTGTCCCGGCCCTCGACGTAGATGGCGTCCGCGGGGCAGGCCCAGGCACACAGCTCGCAGCCGATGCATTTCTCCAGTCCATCCGGCCACCGGTTCAGCTGGTGGTGGCCGTGAAACCGCGGCGCCGTCGGCCGCTTGTCCTCCGGGTACTGGACGGTCTCGACCTTCCGGAACATCTCGTGGAAGGTCACCCCGAACCCCTTGATCGGGTTGAGGAAATCAAGCACCTGTGACCTCCTTAGGGGAGGTGTCAGAAGGGCTGGCACCAGCCTCGATGCCGACCCCGGCATCAAGGCCGACGCCGTGGTAGTGCGGCAGGTCAAGCGGCGGCACCGGGAACGCGGACTCGGCGGCCCCGGCCTCTCCCGCGATGAACGGATCCACGTCCGCGGGCGGCGGCGCGTACTTCATCGCCCGCTGCTGCGCGGCGCTGTCCCAGGCCCAGGCCAGGATCACGATGAGCACGATGACGAAGCCGAAGACGACGTACGGGGCCGTGGAGTGGCTGTCCAGCCGCCACGCGCGCACCGTGGCGATGAGCAGGATCCAGACGATGGAGACCGGGATCAGGATCTTCCAGCCGATCGCCATCAGCTGGTCGTACCGGACCCGCGGCAAGCTCCCGCGCAGCCAGATGTAGCAGAACAGCAAGATGAAGACCTTGATCAGGAACCAGAGCACCGGCCACCAGCCGCTGTTCGCGCCGGACCACAGCGACAGCGGCCACGGGGCCCGCCAGCCGCCGAGGAACAGGGTGGTCGCCAGCCCGGAGACCGTCGTCATGTTGATGTACTCGGCGAGGTAGAACATCGCGAACTTCATCGAGGAATACTCGGTGTGGTAACCCGCGACGAGCTCGCCCTCGCCCTCGGGCAGGTCGAACGGCAGCCGGTTGGTCTCACCGACCATGGTGAACAGGTAGATCACGAACGAGACCGGCAGCAGCCACGCGTACCACTCGTGCTGCTGGGCGTTGACGATCGCGGTGGTGGACAGTGAGCCCGCGTACAGGAACACGGCCACGAAGGCGAGCCCCATCGCGATCTCGTAGCTGATCACCTGGGCGGCCGAGCGCAGCGCCCCGAGCAGTGAGTAAGGCGAGCCGGACGCCCAGCCGGCCAGCACGATCCCGTAGACGCCGATCGAGCTCATCGCCAGCACCAGCAGCACCGCCACCGGCAGGTCGGCGACCTGCAGCGGGGTGTGATGGTGGAAGATCGAGACTTCTGGGCCCCACGGGATGACCGCGAAGCTGACGAAGGCAATCGACCCCGACAGGACCGGCGCGATAATGAACACCAGCTTGTCCGCGCCGCGCGGGATCATGTCTTCCTTCAGCGGCAGTTTGAGCGCGTCCGCGATCGGCTGCAGCAAGCCGAAAGGCCCCGCCCGGTTCGGGCCGGGCCGGCTCTGCATCCGGCCGATGACGCGGCGTTCGGCCCAGATCATTAGCATGGTCGTGATCAGCAGGAAGACGAAGACGATCCCGACTTTCAGCAGCACCATCCACCAGATGAGCTGGTTGAAGTCGCTGAGCGTCGGGGCCGGCGCGGGAGCTGCGAGCAGGTGCGGCAGCGTCCCATGGTGCATCATTCCGGCCTCCTCAGCGTGACCGTCGCGCCGTGCCCCGCGCCGAGTTCGGCGCGGATCGTGCTGCCGCCCTGGACGGCAGCGGGTTCGGCGCCGCCGGGATACGGGGCTCCGGCCGGGGCCGTACCCGCCAGGGCTCCTCGGGGGAGCCCTGCCGCCGGAAGCCAGACCACGTGATCTGCCATCGGCACGACCTCGACGGGAACCGTCACCGAACCCTGATCGGTGGCCACGGTTACCTTATCGCCGTCCGCCACGCCGGCCTGCGCCGCGGTCGCCGCGGACATCCTGGCCACCACGGGCCGGGCCGTGCCCGCCAGGGACGGCTCGCCGTCCTGCATGCGCCCGCTGTCGAGCAGCTGGTGCCAGGTCGCCAGTATTGCCTCGGGGGGACGATCCCCCCCAGACCCCCCCTGCTTCTGGGGGGGCTGCCCGCCCCCCCATACCCCCCTGGGCCCCCCAAGGGGGGCTCCTGCGGGGGGAGCCTGCACGGGGGGAGGCTCGGGGCGAGGGCCGCGCCAGGTGCCTAGGGCGGCTAGTTCGGCGCGGGCGGCTGCGGCGTCGGGCAGGCCTAGGTGGACATCCATCTGGTCGGCGAGCGCGCCCAGCACGTACAGGTCGGTGCGCACCTCGGGAACGCGCAGCGCCTCGCCGAACGAACCGCCGCGTCCTTCCCAGTTCACGAACGTCCCCGCCTTCTCCGCGACGGTCGCGACCGGGAACACCACGTCGGCGCGGTCGGTGACCTCGCTGGCCCGCAGTTCGAGGCTGATCACGAAGGGCGCCATCTCGATGGCGTGCCGCGCGGCCGCCGGATCGGGCAGGTCCTGCGGGTCCACCCCGGCCACCACCAGGGCGCCGAGCTCGCCGTCCGCGGCGGCGGCGAGCATCTCGCTGGTGTCGCGGCCCGGCAGGTCAGGTAGCGAGCTCTTGCCCCAGGTCCTGGCCACTTCGGCGCGGGCCGTGGCGTCGGTCACCGGGCGCCCGATCGGCAGCAGCCCCGGCAGGGCCCCGGCCTCGACGGCGCCCCGCTCGCCCGCCCGGCGCGGAACCCAGGCCAGCCGGGCGCCAGAGGCGACCGCGAGCCTGGCCGCGGCCGCGAGCGCACCCGGCACCTCGGCCAGCCGTTCCCCGGCGAGAATCACCGCGCCGGGTGCGGCGAGCGCCTCGCCGACCCGCTGCCATTCCTGCAAGGGAGGTCCTGGGGTATGGATCCCCCCGGCCACGGGGGGCTCCGGGGCGCTGGGCGCACCACCCGCCGCGAGCGCGGTCAGCGCGGCGGCCTCATCTCCTGGCAGGGTCGTCAGCAGCTCGCCGGACAGCTTGACCAGCCCGGGGCTGGTCAGCGCCGCGACCGAGAACACCTGGAGGTGGTGGCGCCGGACGGCCTTGCGCAGCCGCAGGAAGATGATGGGCGACTCGTCCTCCGGCTCGAACCCGGCCAGCAAGACGGCGGGTGCCTGCTCCAGGTCGGCGTAGCTGACGCCGATGCCGCGCCCGGCCACGCAAGCGGAGAGGAACTGCTCCTCCTCACGCGAATGCGGACGCGCCCGCATGTCGACGTCATTCGTGTCCAAAGCGACCCGGGCGAACTTCGCGTAGGCGTAGGAGTCCTCCAGGGTCAGCCGACCGCCGACCAGGACGCCCACGCCACGCGGCCCCGCGTAAGGTTCGCCCTGCGGTGCCGGGTACGGGGCACCCCGGGCCGCGGCCAGTCCCGCGGCGGCCACGCCCAGCGCGTGCGGCCAGGAAGTCGGGACGAGCACGCCGTCCTCGTCCCTGATCAGCGGAGTGGTCAGCCGGTCCGGCTCGGTGGCGTAGGTAAACGCCCAGCGGCCCTTGTCGCAGTTCCACTCCTCGTTGACCGCCGGGTCGTCGCCCGCCAGCCGCCGCGTCACCCGGCCACGCCGGACGTCGGTCCGCTGCCGGCAGCCCGATGCGCAGTGCTCGCACACGCTCGGCACCGATACCAGGTCGAACGGCCGGGACCGGAACCGGTAGGCGGCGCCTGTGAGCGCGCCCACCGGGCATACCTGCACGGTGTTGCCCGAGTAGTAGGAGTTGAACGGCTTGCCTTCCGCGGTGCCGATCATCTGGCCGGGGCCGCGCTCGAGGAAGTCGATGAACGCGTCCCCGGCGATCTCCTCGGACGCCCGGACGCACCGGGTGCAGGAGATGCAGCGCTCCCGGTCGAGCAGCACCTGGGTCGAGATCGGCACCGGCTTGTCGAAGGTCCGCTTCTCCTCGGCGAACCTGGTCTCGCCCTGGCCCGAGGACATCGCCTGGTTCTGCAGCGGGCACTCGCCGCCCTTGTCGCACATCGGACAGTCGAGCGGGTGGTTGATGAGCAGCAGCTCCATCACGCCCCGCTGCGCCTTCTCGGCGACCGCCGAGGTGAGCTGGGTGCGCACCACCATGCCCTCGGTGCACGCGATGGTGCACGAGGCCGCCGGCTTGCGCTGGCCTTCCACTTCGACCAGGCACTGGCGGCAGGCGCCGATCGGGTCCAGCAGCGGGTGATCGCAGAACCGCGGGATCTGGATGCCGAGCAGCTCGGCGGCCCTGATCACCAGCGTCCCCTTCGGCACCGCGATCTCGAACCCGTCAATGGTGACGGTCACGGTGTCCTGGGTCGTCTGGACGGTCATGAGTTCCCCCAGAGGGTCGACGCGGCCGGATCGAAGGGGCAGCCGCCTTCCTTCTGGTGCTGCATGAACTCGTCCCTGAAGTACTGGATGCCCGAGGTGATCGGGCTGGTCGCACCGTCGCCCAGGGCACAGAACGCGCGGCCGAGGATGTTGTCGCAGATGTCCAGGAGTTTCTCCAGGTCTTCCTCGGTGCCCTGGCCGTGTTCCAACCGTTCGAGCACCTTGACCATCCAGAACGTCCCTTCGCGGCACGGCGTGCATTTCCCGCACGATTCGTGCTCGTAGAACTCGGTCCAGCGGAGCACCGCGCGGACCACGCAGGTGGTCTCGTCGAAGATCTGCAGGGCCCTGGTGCCGAGCATGGATCCGGCCGCGGCCACCGATTCGAAATCCAGCGGGACGTCGAGATGCGCGTCGGTCAGCAGCGGAGTGGACGAGCCGCCCGGCGTCCAGAACTTGAGCCGGTGCCCGGCGCGTATCCCGCCGGACAGGTCGAGCAACTCGCGCAGGGTGATGCCGAGCGGTGCCTCGTACGCTCCCGGCGTCGTCACGTGCCCGGAGAGATTGAAGATCCCGAAGCCCTTGGACTTCTCGGTGCCCAGCCCGGAGAACCAGTCCGAGCCGTTGGCCACGATCGACGGCACGCTGGCGATCGACTCGACGTTGTTGATCACCGTCGGGCAGGCGTACAGGCCCTCGATGGCCGGGAACGGCGGCCGGAGCCTGGGCAGCCCCCGGTAGCCCTCGAGCGAGGTGAGCAGCGCCGATTCCTCGCCGCAGATGTAGGCGCCGGCCCCCGCGTGCACGATCACGTCCAGGTCGAACCCCGAGCCGAGGATGTCGGTGCCGAGGTAGCCGGCCGCGTAGGCCTCCTCCACCGCGTGCCTCAGTCGCCGCACCACCTGCAGCACCTCGCCGCGGACGTAGATGAACGCGTGCTTGGCCCTGATCGCGTACGCGGTGATAGCCGCGCCCTCGATGAGGGCATGCGGATTAGCCATCATCAGCGGGACGTCCTTGCAGGTGCCAGGCTCGGACTCGTCCGCGTTGACCACCAGGTAGTGCGGCTTGGCGTCGCCCTGCGGCAGGAAGCTCCACTTCACGCCGGTGGGGAATCCGGCCCCGCCGCGTCCGCGCAGGGAGGCGTCCTTCAGCGTGGCGATGAGGGCATCAGGATCGGCGGCGATCAGCGCCTTGCGCAGCGCACGCCAGCCGCCGGTGCGAATGTAGCCGTCCAGGGTGAAGGCGTCCGGCTGATCCCAGTGCGCCGTCAGCACCGGGGTAAGCATGTCGGTCACGGCGACTCCTGCTCTGGCTGGGACGACTCGCTGCCTCCGGCGGCCTCGGACGGCCGGGAACCGGCCTGGTCGCCGGGGGCGGTGCTCGCCGGGGCGTTTTTCGCGCCCGCTGACCCGGACCTGGCCGAGCCGCGCGGCCGGGGCGTCTTGCCTGCCTGCGTCGGCTGGCCTGCCTGCGCCGGCTGGCCTGCCTGCGCCGGCTGGCCTGCCTGCGCCGGCTGGCCTGCCTGCGCCGGCTGGCCCGCCTGCGCCGGCTGGCCCGGCTCGGGGGACTTGCCGGGCATGGGCGATGCGGAGTCCGCGGGCGAGACCCCGGACCCGGGCGGCCCGGACCCCGCCGAGCGACCCGCCCCGACGTGCGGCTGCGCCCCGCGGCCCGCCCCGGTCTGCGCCCCATTCCCCGAGGTCCGGTCCGGATCGGGTGCGGTCCAGCCGTGCTCTTGGGCGATCTTGAGGCCGATCAGGCTGGCCGGCCCCGCGGCCGGGCCCTCGGTAGCCTGGCCGTCGCTGAAGCCGGCCAGTATGCGGGACGCCTGCTTCCAGGTGCACAGCCGGCCGGGGCCCCGGGTCGGGCTCACCTTGTTGCCCGCGCGCAGGTCATCCACCAGCTGACGGGCCGAGGCGGGCGTCATGTTGTCGAAGAATTCCCAGTTCACCATGACGACCGGCGCGTAGTCGCAGGCGGCGTTGCACTCGACATGCTCGAGGTTGACCTTGCCGTCCGGGGTGGTCTCGTCGTTACCGACCCCGAGGTGGTCGCGGAGCTCGGCGAAGATCTGGTCGCCCCCCATGACCGCGCAGAGCGTGTTGGTGCACACGCCCACGTGGTAGTCGCCGACCGGGCGGCGCTTGTACATCGTGTAGAAGCTCAGTACCGCGGTGACTTCCGCCTCGGTCAGGCCGAACTTCGCCGCACAGTACTTGATCCCGTCGGCGGAGACATACCCTTCCTCCGACTGGACGAGATGGAGCAGCGGAAGCAGCGCTGACCTCGGCCGCGGGTACTTGCCGATGATCTGCGCCGCGTCCGCGTCGAGGCGCGCCAGCACTTCGGAGCTGAACGCCATTACCTGTCCACGCCCCCCAACACCGGATCGATGCTCGCGATCGCCGGGATCACGTCGGCCAGCATGCCGCCCTCGCACAGCGCGGCGACCGACTGCATGTGGTTGAACGACGGGT
>Ga0302184_10003090_pt1 | contig 10419 bp, 13 predicted proteins | sample I_Palsa_N3_3_FD_200233 | JGI IMG/M metagenome (GOLD analysis project Ga0302184, IMG submission 200233) | Peat permafrost microbial communities from Stordalen Mire near Abisko, Sweden - I_Palsa_N3_3 | ecosystem: Environmental > Terrestrial > Soil > Palsa > Peat permafrost | place: Sweden...
CTGCTCGATCAGAGCACAACACCATTTGCCCGGACCGGCCGCGTCAACCCTGGCGCGGCCGCTCTGGTTCTCAACCGTTTATCCGGGGCAAGTAGCTAGGATCGGTCCCATGTGCAGAAACATCAGAACCCTCCATAACTTCGACCCGCCGGCGGACAAGGAGGAGGTCCACGCTGCAGCGCTCCAGTACGTGCGCAAGATCAGTGGCTACACCAAGCCCTCGCAGGCCAACGCGGCTGCCTTCGAGCGCGCGGTCCACGAGATCGCGCACATCTCGCGCCACCTGCTCGAGGACCTCGTGACGACCGCGCCGCCGAAGAACCGCGATATCGAGGCGGCGAAGGCGAAGGTGCGGGCCGCGCAGCGCTTCGCGGCGTAGGGCCGGCGCCAGCGTCGCGGACGTCGCTTCGCTGGCCTTGGGTTGGCCGCGCCACTCAGCGCGGCCAACCGCAGGGGCGCCCTCAGCCGATGTGCTCGTAGTGCTCTACGGCGAGCCACTCGACCCGGCTGGGCGCCGATGTCACGCCGCCCTCCTGCAGCGCCTTGCCAAGGCGCTCGTTCATGAACTTCTCCTGGTCTGCCTTCGACTCCCAGACCTCGAGGACGACAAATCCCCCCGGCTTGGCCCCGGCGGCGTGCGAGAGTAGTCCGGCGGGTGCGGCGGACTGGGTCCAGTGGGCATCGTCCAGACCGAGCTTGGCGCTCACGGCGTGGTACTCGGCTGGGCCGATGCCGTCGAACTCGAGAATCAAAGCGTCTGCCATTGCGGCTCCCCTGTGGTGGTTTGCGCCGGATCGGGCCGGCGCGGGCGAGCATAGTCGCGCTGTCTACGCAGCAGGTTTTTTTCAGCGCTCGCGCGCCTGGGGCGTAATCCGCCTCCTGGCGGAGGCGGGCGAGGACGGCGGCGGGACGACCGGACCGATGTCCCCGTCGGGCGCCGCGTCGAGGTCAACGATCACCGGCGCGTGATCGCTCGGTCCGGTGCCCTTGCGCGCCTGGCGGTCGACCCAGGCGGCGCGCACGCGCGAGGCGATTTGCGCGCTTGCGAGCACGAGGTCGATCCGCATCCCGAGATCCTGGTGGAACATCCCGGCGCGGTAGTCCCAGTAGGTGAAGAAGCGCTCGTCAGGCCAGCGCTCGCGCACCACGTCATGCAGGCCGAGCGATTGCAGCTGCGAGAGCGCAGCGCGCTCCGGCGCCGTCACGTGTGTGTGCCCGATGTAGGCGTCCGGATCGAAAACGTCGGCGTCGCTCGGCGCGATGTTCATGTCGCCGCAGACGACGACGTCGGCTGGTCCCGCGGCGACAGCGAAGCGCAGCGCCGCCAGCCACTCGAGCTTGTAGCGGTAGTGCGCGGACTCGGGCTCGCGGCCGTTGGGTACATAGACGCAGTGAACGCGGATACCGCCACATGTCGCAGCGATCGCCCGGGCCTCGGGGTCGGGGAAGCCCGGCGCGCCGGCAATGCCGATCTCGACATCGTCGAGACCGACGCGCGACAGGATCGCGACGCCGTTCCACTGCGCCTCACCGTGACGCGCGACCAGGTAGCCGCGCGTTACCAACTCATCGCCGAGCAGCGCGTCGAACGCAGCGTCCCCGAGCTTCGTCTCCTGCAGGCACACCACGTCCGGTGAGCGCTCCGCCAGCCACGGCAAGAGCCGGGGCAGGCGCTGCTTGACCGAGTTGACATTCCAGGTCGCGATCCGCACGCGCCTACCGTAGCGTCGCGTGACTGCGTGGGGCGATTTGGAGCAGCGCTCGCTGACGCCGAGGCAACGTCCGCAGCGCATTCCTTCAATCGGGGAGACAGAATTTGAACCTGCGACCGCCCGGCCCCCAGCCGGATTTTCGGGGATACGCAAAGGTCGAAATTCCCTGTTTTCGGGCCTTTTCAGTACCCCTCGATACGCTAAACTACGGTACAAATGGGACACAGACGGGACACAGGGCCTACTTTCCGGCCAACGGGATCGGCGAGCCGGGAGGTAGGGTGACCGCCCGGAAAGCAACCGGGCGACGAGCCTACGGCACCGGGAAACTGATCGTCCGTGGCTCCTCGTGGCTCGGCGCCTGGTACGAGGACGGCCGGCGCATCCAGCGCAAGGTCGGGGACGTGCAGATACCGGGTGTGCGTGACGGCTTGACCAAGACGCAGGCCGAGCGCGAGTTCCGCAGGATGCGCGAAGCGGAACGCTCACCGGAGCCTGATACGCCGGTGACTGTCGAGGAAGCCGGACAGGAGCTTTCGCGCCGTCTCGAGCTGCGCGGCCGAAAGAAGTCCCACCGCATGACCGTCGCGTCCGACCTGCGCATCCACCTCTCCCCGTTCTTCGGCGAGCGCACCCTCGACCAGATCACCCCCGAAGACGTCGAGCGCTACATCGCGACCAAGCGCAAGACGCTCGCGATCAAGACGATCCGCAACCACGTCAACACTCTGCACTCGGTGTTCGAGCTCGGGCAGCGCCACGGCTGGTGCACACGGAACCCGGTGAAGCTCGCCGAGCGACCAGTCATCAAGAGAACCGAGACGCGCATCCAGTTCCTTGATCAAGGCGAGCTTGAGAAGCTGCTCGCCGCGCCCTATCCGGAAGATGCGTTCGGATCGCTCGAGCCGACGCTCTACCTGACCGCTGCGATGACCGGCCTACGCCAGGGCGAGCTGCTCGGCCTGCGCTGGCGCGACGTCGACCTCGACGCGCGCAAGATCCGGGTCGTCTCGACGTTCGTGCGCGGTGAGTTCACCGACCCCAAGTCAGTCGGCTCCGGACGCTCGATCCCGATGGCCGAGCGCGTGGCCGTTGCGCTCGCCGAGTTGCGCGCACGGTCGCCCTACGCGCACGACCGTGACCTCGTGTTCTGCCACCCCGAGTCGGGCCACCCGCTCGATCGCTCGAAGCTGATCCGGCGCTTCAAGCAAGCACTCGTGCGCGCCGAGGTCCACCAGATCACGTTCCATGAGCTGCGCCACACGTTCGGCACCCGCATGGCAGCTGCCGGCACGCCGTTGCGCACGCTGCAGCATTGGATGGGACATTCGGACTCAAAGACGACGCAGATCTACGCGCACTACCAGCCGTCGGAGCAGGAAGCGGATGCGGTCGACCGGGCGTTCGCGTAGCCGCCTCCGAGTGGAGGCCTCGCGTACTTGCCTGTTGCTGTGCCGTCTCGTCGGTCGCGCAAGATACGGTTGACTGCGTGAGCGCGACCGCCTACGAGAGGACCGACGGCTCGAGCCAACCGCCGGCGGATCATCACCCGATCGGCATCTCGACTGGTGTGTTCCCCAACTTGCGGGATGACTGGCCCGCGCTGGTTGACGAGGCAGCGGCCGTGTCGACGTTCGCCGTCGAGCTTTCTGCCCTGTCCTCTGAAGAGCTCCCGGGCCTGTTGGCGTATCTCCGAACCGATCCGGCTGTGGCGTTCCGCTACGTGAGCGTCCACGCGCCGGCGAAGAACCGTGGTTCTAATGAAGTCGAGAATGTACGACAGCTGGACGAGATTCCGCTGTGGGTGAGGTCGATCGTGACGCATCCGGACGTGTTCTCGGACCTCGACCCGTATCGCGCACTTGGAACGCGGCTGGTGCTCGAGAACATGGATAGCCGGAAAGACGACGGCCGCACCGTCGATGAGATGGACCGATTCTTCGACGCGTTGCCGGCCGCAGGCTTGTGCCTCGATGTTGCTCACGCTCATTCGATCGATCCGTCGATGGGCTTGGCTCACGCGCTGCTCGACCGCTTCCGCTCGCGGCTGCGACACGTACACCTCAGCTCGCTTAGCGATGGGCACCACGTGACGCTCTCCGATGAAGACGAGGCCGGATTCGCCGAGGTTCTTGATCGCTGCGGCGACGTCCCCTGGATCCTCGAAGCAACTCCGCCTGAGCGTTGGACGCGGCAGCTCAAAGCGTCCAGGCTTGTCGCAAGCGGCGCTTCGGCGCTTCTCGGCTAGCGATGCCCGACCGCGGCGTCGCTGGGCTAGCGGAGCTGACCGGTGCAACCTTTCAGCACATCATGGCCGCGCGAGCGGAGACCGAGCGCAAGCTTGTCGAGCTCCGGGACCGGATCTCGACACTGGCCGTGGACGAGGAGGCGACCGTTGTCCTGATGGGATCGTGGGGCAGGCGGGAGATCACCAGCGAGAGTGACGACGACTTCATGGTCGTGTTCGAGGGCGCCGCACGAGCCGACGCGCATCCGTCCGTCGAGGAGGTTTCCGAAGCCCTCGGTGGCCGGCCACCCGGACGAGAGGAGATCTTCGGACAGCCCGTCCTGCTCGCCGACTTGCGAGAGAAGATCGGACGCGATGCGGATACCAACGCAAACCTGACGCGCCGCATGCTGCTGATGCTCGAGTCGGTGGCGGTGTGCGGGGAAGAGGTCCACGCAAGGGCGCGGAGCGGACTCATTGCCGGTTACCTCGATGCGAACGTCAAGGAGTACAGGCCGCCTCGCTTCCTGCTCAACGATCTCGTTCGGTACTGGAGAACGATTGCCGTCGACTTCGAGAGCAAGATGAGGGAGCGCGAGAGCGAGGGCTGGGGCCTGCGCAACGCAAAGCTCCGGCTTTCCAGGAAGGCCCTGTTTGCGGGTGGTCTGCTTCCGGTCCTGAGCTGCTATCGCCATCCGGTCGACGGCATGCAGGCCTACCTCGAGGAGCGGATGTCGATTCCTCCGCTTGACCGGATCGCCGACACGTTCGTCGAGCACGGCGCGCTTGATCCCGCGGTGCGGATGCTGACCGCCTATGACGAATTCCTGGCGATCCTCGACGACGGCGACAAGCGCGCCGAGCTGAGTCAGCTGAAACTCGCCCAGGCCCGCGAATCGAGGCTCTTTAGACGAATCGCCGAGCTTGGCAAGGAGTTCGAGGCAGGGCTCCTCACCCTGCTCTTTGATGATCCCCAGCTGCGCCGGTGGGTTCGCGACTATCTGGTCTTTTGAGTGGCCCCGTACTCGGGCTCTCACCTGAGTCACACGGTCCGGGCACCAGCAGTACAGGTGTTGCCAGCCGAAATGATGCGTACTACGCACCCGGATCGCCGAGCCTCGGCGCGTAATCCATAGTCGTTGTCGACGAGATCAACGGAGTGTCAGCGCAGCCGAAGACGTGCTTGGTCAGCCGACTGAAGTGGCCACGATCCAGGACCGCCCCAGGCACCCAGCAATCCCGACGATGTCGGCCTCGTGCCGACATGGCTGCCCTTTAGCCGGAGACGAACGCTTGTCAACGTCGCCGCGTCAGCGGCGCCGAAGGCGGGCGCAGCCCGACGTTGACAAGCGCGAAGTCGGAGGCTACCCGGCCACGGGCGTGCTGCCAGGGGCAAACGCGCGGAACGCCACGCCGGCTGGAATCCATGTCGGTGCGAGCGCGCGCGATTGCGTGGGTGAGCGGGCGCGGTTAGGATCGCGGTGGACGGATGATCCCGCTACGGGACAACCTGCGGCTCGCGCGGGCGCCGTTTGTCACGGCGTGCCTGGTCGTCGCAAACGTCGTGGTGTACGTGCTGGCGACGCGTCACGGCTGGCAGCTGTTCACAGGGCCGAGCGAGGCGACGGGGCTCCGCTACGGCGCGATCCCTTACACGTTCAGCCACTACGGGCGGCATTGCGCGATCGGAACGCTCGACCTGCTGACCGGCCAGCAGGGACTTTTGTGCAGCGGCTGGCCGAACGTGGTCGGGACCGTGCAGTCGGCGCGCCCGGTGTGGGAGACGGCGATGACCGCGATGTTCTTGCACGCGAACCTGTTGCAGCTCGCCTGGAACATGGCGTTCCTCGCGGCGTTCGGGTCTGCAATCGAGGACCGGCTCGGACACGTCGCGTTCCTCGCCTTCTACCTACTCGGGGGGCTTGCCGCGCTCGCGGTACAGGTCTTGTTCGCGAGCGGTTCGACCGTGGCGGTGCTTGGCTCTTCGGGTGCGATCGGTGCGCTGGTCGGCAGCTACATCGCGCTGTACCCGCGTGGACGGTTCCTCGCGCTGCTCCCGTTAGTGGTCCGAGTCACGTTCGTTGAACAGCCAGCGTGGGTGATGGGCGCGATCTGGCTCGCGGCCACGGTGCTCATCGGGGCGCTCGGGCTGTCAACCGCGATCGGTACCGACACAGGTCTCGCGATCACCGGGCAACTCGGCGGCCTCGCTTTCGGCCTGCTAGTCGCGCTCGCGGTGGCCGGGCGCGTACGTGAGCGGGCGCCCGGCAGCGAACTCGAGGTCCGGGTTGGGAGTGGTTGATGGAGCTTGATTCACGGGTGTGGGCGCCGGTCGACGCGCCGGATCTCGCTGAGCACGGGTACCGGTGGCTGCTCTACTACGCGCTGATCGCGCTGATCCCGACGTTCATCTTTGCGCTGTTCACGATCTTCCTGCTGACCCTGCTGGTCACATGGATCGCGACTGGGCATGGCAACGAGGGCCTGGCGAACACGCTGCCGTGGATCCTGATCCTCGCCTTCCTCGCCTGGGTGGGGAGCGCACTCGTCTACCCGCTCGGTGCCGGCGGCTACTTCGCCAGCGGCCTCGGCGCCCGGAACCCCACTGGCGAGGAACAACAAGCGTATGAAGACGCACTCACCAACCTGAACCTCCCCGCAGGAGTGAAACGCCCGGCCTGGATGTACGTGCGCGACTCGCACGAACTGAACGCGTGGATCGCGGGCGACGCACTCGTCCTCAACCGGGCGCTATTCGACTCGGACTTCCTTGAGACCGTGCTCGCACACGAGCTCGGGCACCTCAACAGCATGGACGGCCGCGTCAGCGTCGCAGTCAACCGCCTTGCCGGCCCCGCGCGTGCAACCGCTTCACTACGCCAATCACACACCAATGCGTTCCTCTCAGGCCGCCGCGTTGGCTTTATACCCGGCCTCATGATCCTGATCATCCGTGGCTGCAGCGGCGGCCTCGCGACCGACGCGATGACACCCGCCTGGTCAGCATGGTGGCGACTACGCGAACACGTCGCCGACGCCTACGCCGCACGTCTCGGGCAAGGGGAGCAACTCGCCACGTTCCTCGAAGACCACGCGCTGCTCTACGACATCCCCATCAAGCGCATCTGGACCAGTGACGAAACACATCCACCCGTAGCCCAACGAATCGAACGGCTACGTGACCAAGCTGGACGAGACGGAGGACAGCCGGGACAGAGCGAGCAGCTCTAACCGCACCTGCGACGACAGCCCGCCCCTCCTGTCACTACTCCTACTGGGCGAGCCACGAGCTAGCCGCGGCGCGCATCGTCGCTCTACGTGGCTGCCCGCTAGGTCATTTCCAGAGCATGCGCCACACGCCGGCTCGCGCAAGGCTCCGGCCGAGCGCGACGTTCTTCGCGCGCCTGGCGACACGTCGAGGGTTGCCCGACGTGAGCGCATCTAAGTCACTCGACAGACGTGCGGCCTGGTAGAGCGTGCTAGTGAATGACGTGCGGCGACGTGCCACGCCTCGACTCTACTCCCCTTCGGATCCGCGCCACGCGTACCGTCCGACTTGACGTATCTGCGAACATGCGTTCGCATCATGACGAGCCAGGGATCAGCCTACGCCCGCTTCCGGCGAGCACTCCAAACCGGCAGCCTCCCCCTCGTACGCGCCGCCGCAGCCGAGCTACCGACGATCCGTCTCGACGACGCTCTGCGCGTCTGCCTGCTCATCAGAGAAAGCGACCCCCACCAGTACGAGCGTGCCGCCCTTCGGTGGGTCGGCCGCTTCGCGCTCGAAGCGCGGGACGCGGCCCTCGCCGATGTTCGCGCAGCCGCCGCAGCCCTCGAGCGGCTGCCTCACGAGCCCGACGACTCGATGGCCACGCTCCAGCGACTCTGCCTCGCGCACCGGCTCGCGTAGCGAGCGTTTCAGGCTTCAGGCGGGTGAAATCCCTTGTCGCGCTTCTCGAGCTTCCCATCCTTCTGAAGCCCGGGCACGATGCGGTACAGGTAGTTCGGCTTGATCTTCATCCGCTGCGCGAGCTCGGCGATCGTGATGCCGGGCTGCTCACGCACCAGCTTCAAGACCTGCTGCGCGCGAGCACTCGACCCACGCGGTCGGCCACGCCCCCGCTTCGCCGCAGCACGCGGCGGAGACCCGGCGCGCCCCGCGGCCGACGAGGCCCCCTCGCGCGGCCGCGACCCACCCAGGCCCTTCAGCGCCTCGAGCGCCTGGCGAATCCGCGCGTGCTCCTCGACCAGCGGCTCGATCTCTCGGATCCGCTTCTCAAGATCGCTCCGGAGCTTGTTCAAAGTGTCAGCCATGTGCTCCCCCTCGTTGCCGATGCTCAACCTGCAGAACAGCCTAATACCGACCGCCCGGCGGCATCCTCAGACGTCCCGAAATCTGGGCGAAACCGGTAACGCCGCGGAACAATCCGTTGGAGGCCGGGAGCACCGCGATCCCGGTCTTCTTGACACTCTGCAGCTCACGGCGGCGCAAGCCGCGAACACCGCGGCCCTCCATACCGGACGTTCGGATGCGGGGAGGACATCGAGGCGCCGCCGTGCGAGTCAAGCACCGATACGATGCACGCCAAGGCGCGATGCGCACGCGATTCGTCATCCTCTGCGCTGCGACTCTGCTCGCCGTTCAGGCCTGCGGTGGTGGCGGGAAGGCGGCGTTCGATCGCGCATCGCACACCACGTCCGGCGGCTCCAGCAAGTCCCAATCGCCGCCCGACATGTCGATGGGAGCCGCGTTCAAAGTCGATCCTAATTGGTCTGAAAACGCGATCAGCGAGTACCTCAAGGGCCGCGTCCTCGGCTACTTGACGCCTTACCTTGACGCCAACGATCCGGGATATCTCGTCGCGGCAGTAACTTGCAGCCGCCCGGGATCAGGCTACGAAACAAGTCAAGGGACCCCGTATAACTGGTCATGCATCGCACCAGTAAATAACGCATCTGGCACCGTGGCGCCGCTCACGGCAGGGTTCGATATCAACATTGACGCCGCCGGGACCGCGACGGTGGTCCAAGCGACAATCGGGTGATGGAAGGAAAGAGGCATCAGTCGTGTGGCGTATCCAGTGCTTGGCTGACGCTTGCAGCAAGGACACCTACGCGGCAAACATCGTCGAGCTGATCAATGATCACCGCGACGCGGACGGCTGGTTTCACTGCGCCAGTTGCAACGAGCGCGGCTACATTGCAAAGTCATTCGCGATGCAGGAGCCAGGACACAAGTGGCAGCCGTTCCTGAACGGCATCATCACGCTGGGGTACCCGGGCGACCCCTACCAGCCGTTTGTGTTCCTCGTTAGCAACGACGCAGGCGGCCCGACGAACCCGGTCTGGTTCTCGTACTTCAAGGACCTGCGGTCTACCGGCGGTCGTCTCAAGCTGGGCCACGGCCCAGGCGGGCCGCCCGTCCTTGATATCGACCAAGTCGATCAACTACGGGAGAAGCTCGCGAGCATCGGATCGGGTGGACTCGCAAGAGCTCACCGGCCTCCCGGACGCTGACCGCCTCAACGATGCGCTGGGCATGGGCAACCACGCTGCTGAACAACCTCGACACGAGAGGAGCCTGACGATGCCGGCCGGTCTGCCCCCAAGGATGGAATACGAAGCCGGGGAGATGATCCCGTTCCCACAAGACCAGCGATCGATGGCACTTGCCCTTACGCGCTGGCGATGCTTGCAATGCGGCGACACCGTCGAATTCCGTCTAGGCCGCGACGCCATGTTCGGCAACTGCTACAAGTGCGGCTCCGGGCGCCGCTGGGGCTTCGTGGACGCGCGACAACCGTAGCCGTCGTCACGGGTCCACGAACAAGCACGACCCTGCGCGTCGATTCGAGCGCAGTCTCGTCTTCGCCCAACAGCGCTGCTGGGCGACAGCGAGAGCGGAGCGTGGACCGTTATCGAGCCCGACCGCGCGAGTCGAATTTTGCCGGTCCGTAGATGCGCGTACCGCTCCGCAACGCTGCGTAGCGGCCGTGACGATCCAGCGCGTACTGACTCCCGTCAGATCGCTGATACACCGTCACGTTCCCTCCGTCGCCGACGATGCGATCTTGAGCACTTGGTCGACGCTGTTTGCTTGACGCTCCTCCAAACATCGCTGCCGCGAAGGAAGCGAATCCCAGGACGGCACCTACGCGCTTCTGACGCGCAGACGCTCCAGAAACCGCCGCCGCGGGCTGCGGTGCCTCGGATGGCGTAGTCCGCCTCTCACGTTTAGCCTCGTCGATCTGCATGGTGAGGCGGTCCCACTCCGGAACAAACGAGGTCGGCATCATGAACCCGCCGTGCATCGTGACCGGCGAATCGTCGGGCGCCTCCTGCAAAGCGCGATATCGCACATCCTCAAGCACGGCGTACTCCTCACGCACTGGGATCTTCAGACGTCCTTCGGCGACAGCTCGCTGCTTAGCCTCTTCGATCCGCATGGTGAGGCGGTCCCACTCCGGAACAAACGAGGTC
>Ga0302184_10003091_pt1 | contig 10418 bp, 9 predicted proteins | sample I_Palsa_N3_3_FD_200233 | JGI IMG/M metagenome (GOLD analysis project Ga0302184, IMG submission 200233) | Peat permafrost microbial communities from Stordalen Mire near Abisko, Sweden - I_Palsa_N3_3 | ecosystem: Environmental > Terrestrial > Soil > Palsa > Peat permafrost | place: Sweden: Abisko...
TCGACGAAATCGGCTGGTGATCAAGCGCAATTAATCTGCTGCCTTGCTAGCTTGGTTAGTAGTGGCCGTACAAGCATCGAGAGAGATTGTCATCGACGCGCCGCCGGGGGTGATCCTGGAGGCGTTGGCCGATGTCGGCTCACTGTCGTTGTGGTCGCCGGTGCACAAGCGGATTCAGGTGCTCGACTGGTACTCCGATGGTCGGCCGCACCATGTGAAGGCCACGATCAAGATTTTCGGGCTCGTCGACAACGAGATCCTGGAATACCACTGGGGCCCTGACTGGGTGGTCTGGGATGCCGGCGATACGTTTCAGCAGCGCGGGCAACACGTCGAGTACAACCTGCAGCCGGTCGGCGTCGACAAGACCCGGGTGCGCTTCGACATCACCGTCGAGCCGTCAGGGCCTGTTCCCGCTTTCGTCGTCAGGCGGGCCAGCGAGATCGTGCTGGACGCCGCGACCAAGGGGTTGCGCGACCAAGTGATGGCCGTCTTCGCTTCAGATCAACCGAAATAGCGATCGCGTCGAGCAAAACGGTGGCCCACCGGTGGTCGGCGATGGCACGGTAGGTCCTCATGCGGGTGTGGCTGAGCGGCTAGGCAGCGGCCTGCAAAGCCGTACACACGGGTTCGAATCCCGTCACTCGCTCCATAGGCTCAGTCGGCGATGGACAGCAACTCCTGAAAGGCGTGCTCCATGCATTCGGCATACCTTGACGGATCCGGCAGGGCGTCGCGGTCCGCGGTAGCGCCGATCGACAAGGTGCCGTTGTAGCTCGCGACGACGTGGATCAGGTTCAAGCCACCGATGAGCGGCCCTAGACCGGCGGCGCGTAGGAGTCGCGCACCGCGGAAATAGATCGGCTGCGTTGGACCTGGCACGTTGGTCACGGTCGTATTGGCGACCGTCGGGCCGGAGAACGGAAGCACGCTCGCTGCCTTTGCCGCCACACCGAGCAACGAGGTCGGCACTGTTCCAATCAGTTCGATCAGCTGACTCCGTGTCGACTGATCTGATTCCGAGCGGCTCCCCGCGGTCGACGCAGCGATCGCGGCGAGCCGGTCAAGTGGGTCGGCGATGTCCGTTCCGAGCGATTGCAACCGACCGAACAACATGTTGCCTTTGCCGCTGTTGGCGCTCGCGTCGCGTAGCGAGATCGGGCATGCCGCCACGAGCGATTCATCGGGAAGTTCCCCATGGCCGTCCAGATAGTGGCGAAGGGCGCCGCCAACGTAGGCGAGCGCCACATCGTTGACCGTCGAACCGGGCACGCGCGCCTTGATCCGCTTGAATTCGTCGAGTTCGTGGAACCTGGCCTCGAAGACTCGGTGCGCCGAGACCGCCTGGTTGAAACGCGTCTTGGGTGGAAACGACGGTGCGCCGAATTCGGCCATCCGGGATACACCGCTGATCAGCTTGCCGGGCAGGCCGACTAAGCCGCGTACTGCCTTGGGAGCGCTTGACGCAAGTACTGTGCTCGCCCGCAACGGATACAGCGCTGCCTTTATTGCCGTGCGCGTCAACAAGTTCGCGGTCGTGGGAACAGGGTCGGGGTGCCAAGGACCATCGGGCGCAGCGGGGCGTGGGCTATCGGCGGCAAGGTCGTGCATGGCCGCGATCATCTGAACGCTGGCCATGCCGTCGACCGCGCAATGGTGCAATTTCAACGCCATCGCGAATGAGCCCTTCGGCACTCCCGGAACGGAATTCAGCCCCTCGATGACGGTGATCTCCCACGGCGGGCGTCGCAGATCGATCTGGCGGGCGTGCAGCCGCGCGACTTGGATGCACAGCTGCCGCCAGTCACCGGGCTGAGGTAGCCCGATATGACGGACGTGGTACTCGAGATCGAAGCTCGGATCATCCACCCAGTACGGGCGATCGAGACCGACGGGCAGCTCGGTCAACCGCCTGCGAAAGACGTCGGCGAGATGCAGCCGCGCGTCGAGCTCCTCGAGAATCCCCTTGAAGGTCACCTTGCCGCCCGGGGCGGTCGAAGGGTCATAGATCAGAAGCATCTGGATTTGCAGTGGCGTCTCTGGCGTTTCGGCGCGCACCATCATGTCATCGGTCCAACTCAACTGCTGCACGGACGGCCTTTCATCCACGCTGATTTCCCAACACTAGGCTTCTTGCCGCTGTCCGGCGAAGGTTTTTGATCGGCCGCATAGCTGCGCAACCCGGTCCGCGAACGCGGCTGCGTTGCTAGTTTGCTAGTAGTGGCCGTACAAGCATCGCGAGAGGTTGTCATCGATGCGCCGCCGGAGGTGATTCTGGAGGCGCTGGCCGATGTCGGCTCGGTGCCGTCCTGGTCGTCGGTGCACAAACGGGCCGAAGTCATCGATAGCTATCCCGACGGACGCCCCCATCATGTGAAGGTCACCATCAGGGTCTCCGGCATCATCGACACCGAGGTGCTCGAATACCACTGGGGGCCGGATTGGGTGGTGTGGGACGCCGACAGGACTTTGCAACAGCACGCGCAGCACGTCGAGTACACGCTGCAGCGCGAAACCGAGGACAGGACGCGGGTGCGTTTCGAGATCACCCTCGAGCCCTCGGCGCCGATACCCGAGTTCCTGCTCAACCGGGCGCGCAGGAAGGTCCTCTACGCCGCGACCGAGGGACTGCGACGGCGGGTCATGACGACCGTTGCGTCGAACCGGTCGATGTAGCCGGCCCGTCGCGCAGTTGCCCGAGTCGGCGGATCGCTTCGTCGAGCGTGTCGTCGCGTTTGCAGAAGGTGAACCGCACCAAGCGATTCCACGCAGCCCAGTCATCGGCGGCGGGATCACAGAATGCCGTCACCGGGATCGCGGCCACCCCGACCTGTTCGGGTAGCGCCGCGCAGAACGCGGTGCTGTCGTCGTACCCCAGCGGACGCGGATCGGCGCACAGAAAATAGGAGCCTGCGCTGTCATGCACTCGGAATCCGATCTCGGTCAGCCCGTGCGCCAGCCGATCGCGCCTGTCCTGCAACGAGTTCCGCAGCGTGGCCACCCACGCGTCCTCGGTGTTGAGAGCTTCCGCCACCGCCGGCTGGAACGGCGCACCCCCGACGTAGCTCAGATACTGCTTGGCCGCGCGCACGCCGTGAATGAGTTCCGCCGGCCCGCAAGCCCATCCGATCTTCCAGCCAGTGCAGTTGAACATCTTCGCCGCGCTCGAGATCGTGATCGTTCGCTCGGCCATCCCGTCGAGACCGGCCAACGGAATGTGTCGATGGCCGTCGAACACCAGATGCTCGTAGACCTCGTCGGTGATGACCAGTAGGTCGGCCGCCACGGCAATCTCCGAGATAGCCGCCAGCTCTGCCTCGCCGAACACAGTGCCGGTGGGATTGTGCGGAGAGTTGAGCATCAGCGCCCGGGTGCGCGGTGTCACCGCCCGCCGCAGCGCGTCGAGGTCGAGCGTGAAGCCGCGACCGTCCGGAACCAGCGGCACGATGACCCGCTTACTGCCGGCTATTGCCACCACCGGGGAATAGGAGTCGTAGAACGGCTGGATCAAGATGACCTCGGATCCGGGCTCGACCAGGCCGAGCACTGCCGCCGCGATGGCCTCGGTGGCCCCGACCGTGACCAGTATCTCGGTCGCCGGGTCGTACTCGACGCCGTACTTCCTCTTCCGCTGAGCCGCGACCGCTTCCCGCAGCGCCGGGATACCGATGCCCGGCGGGTATTGGTTGACGCCCTCGGCGATAGCGTCCTGGGCGGCCTTGAGCATCGCCGGCGGGCCGTCCTCGTCGGGGAACCCCTGGCCGAGGTTCACCGCGCCGACCCGCGCGGCCAGCGCGGACATCTCGGCGAACACCGTGGTCGCAAAGGGCTGCAGTCGCGACACCGTCATGGTCGTCGAGCCTAGGACGGCGACGACGCGGGCCGCTGGCGGCCCACTGAGGAGCCAGACAATCAAGCCCGGCCGACCCGGCCCAACCAACAGGTTGATCGGCCGCCCTGTTAGGGTTGCCGATAGAGGACTAGCGTCGGGAACGACGGACCCAAAAACCCACATTGTTGAAGAGGAATCAGTCATGTCCGAAGAAGCCTTCATCTACGAGGCCATCCGCACGCCACGTGGCAAGCAGCGCAACGGCTCGCTGAACGAGGTCAAGCCGCTGAACCTGGTCGTCGGCCTGGTCGACGAGCTGCGCAGGCGGTTCCCCGACCTGGACGAGACCCTGATCAGCGACATGATCCTCGGCGTGGTGTCGCCGGTCGGCGACCAGGGCGGCGACATCGCCCGGACCGCGGTGCTGGCTGCCGGGCTCCCCGAGACCACCGGTGGCGTGCAGCTCAACAGGTTCTGCGCCTCGGGCCTGGAGGCCGTCAACACCGCCGCGCAGAAGGTGCGCTCCGGCTGGGATGACCTGGTGCTCGCTGGTGGTGTCGAGTCGATGAGCCGTGTCCCGATGGGCTCCGACGGCGGCGCCTGGGCGACCGACCCCGAGACCAACTACCGGATCGGCTTCGTGCCACAGGGCATCGGCGCCGACTTGATCGCCACCATCGAGGGCTTCTCCCGGGAGGACGTGGACGCCTACGCGCTGCGCAGCCAGCACAAGGCCGCCGAGGCTTGGTCGGGCGGTTACTTCGCGAAATCGGTTGTGCCGGTTCTCGACCAGAATGGCCTGACCATCCTCGACCACGACGAGCACATGCGGCCCGACACCACGCTGGAAGGCCTGGGCAAGCTGAAGACCGCGTTCGACGGCATCGGCGAGATGGGCGGCTTCGACGACGTGGCACTGACGAAGTACCACGCCGTCGAGAAGATCAACCACGTGCACACCGGCGGTAACAGCTCCGGCATCGTCGACGGCGCCGCGCTGGTGCTCGTCGGCTCCGAGGCGGCGGGCAAGTCGCAGGGCCTGAGCCCGCGGGCGCGCATCGTCGCCACCGCCACCAGCGGCTCGGACCCGGTCATCATGCTGACCGGCCCGACGCCGGCCACCCGCAAGGTGCTCGACCGCGCGGGCTTGACGGTCGACGACATCGACCTGTTCGAGCTGAACGAGGCATTCGCCTCGGTGGTCCTGAAGTTCCAGAAGGACCTCAACATCCCGGACGAGAAGCTAAACGTCAACGGCGGCGCCATCGCGATGGGACACCCGCTCGGTGCCACCGGCGCGATGATCGCCGGCACCATGGTCGACGAGCTCGAGCGCCGCAACGCCCGTCGCGCGCTGATCACACTGTGCATCGGCGGCGGCATGGGTGTCGCCACCATCATCGAGAGGGTTTAAGGGTTTAGGGCCATGGCAGAGAACACCATTCATTGGGACAAGGATGCCGACGGCATCGTCACCTTGACGCTCGACGACCCCACCGGATCGGCGAACGTGATGAACGAGCACTACGCGGAGTCGATGCACAACGCGGTGGAAAAGCTTGTTGCCGAGAAGGATTCGGTCACCGGCGTCGTGATCACCAGCGCGAAGAAGACCTTCTTCGCCGGTGGCGACCTCAAGGGCATGATCAAGCTCGGTCCGGAGAACGCGGGCGAGGCCTTCGACACCGTCGAATCGGTCAAGCGCGACCTGCGTGCCCTGGAGACGCTGGGCAAGCCGGTGGTAGCCGCGATCAACGGCGCCGCGCTCGGCGGCGGTCTGGAGATCGCGCTGGCCTGTCATCACCGCATCGCCGCGGACGTCAAGGGCCTTGTGGTCGGCCTGCCCGAGGTGACGCTGGGCCTTCTGCCCGGTGGTGGTGGCGTGACCCGCACCGTGCGGATGTTCGGCATCCAGAACGCTTTCATGAACATCCTGTCTCAGGGCACCCGGTTCAAGCCGGACAAGGCCAACGAGATGGGCCTGGTCGACGAGCTGGTCGGCTCGGTGGATGAGCTGGTGCCCGCCGCCAAGGCGTGGATCAAGGCCAACCCCGAGTCGCACACTCAGCCGTGGGATGTCAAGGGCTACAAGATGCCTGGCGGCACCCCGTCCAGCCCCGCACTGGCCGGCGTCCTGCCGTCGTTCCCGGCGCTGCTGAAGAAGCAGCTCAAGGGTGCGCCGATGCCGGCGCCGCGGGCCATCTTGGACGCGGCGGTCGAGGGCGCGCAGGTGGACTTCGACACCGCCAGCCGCATCGAGAGCCGCTACTTCACTCAGCTTGTCACCGGTCAGGTCGCCAAGAACATGATCCAGGCGTTCTTCTTGGATCTGCAGCACATCAACGGTGGCGGATCGCGGCCGGACGGCATCGGCAAGATCCCGATCACTAAGATCGGTGTGCTGGGCGCGGGCATGATGGGCGCCGGTATCGCTTATGTATCCGCCAAGGCCGGATACGAGGTGGTGCTCAAAGACGTCAGCATCGAGGCCGCGCAGAAGGGCAAGGCGTACTCGGAAAAGCTTGAGGCCAAGGCACTTCAGCGAGGCAAGACCACCGAAGAGAAGTCCAAGGCGCTGCTGGACCGCATCACGCCGGCCGCTGACCCGGCCGACCTGAAGGGCGTCGACTTCGTGGTCGAGGCCGTCTTCGAGAGCCAGGACCTCAAGCACAAGGTGTTCCAGGAGATCGAGGACGTCGTCGAACCGAACGCGCTGCTCGGGTCGAACACCTCGACGCTGCCGATCACCGGTCTGGCGTCCGGCGTGAAGCGGCAGGAGGACTTCATCGGGATCCACTTCTTCTCGCCGGTCGACAAGATGCCACTGGTCGAAATCATCAAGGGCGAGAAGACTTCTGACGAGGCGCTGGCCCGGGTGTTCGATTACACTCTGGCCATCGGCAAGACCCCGATCGTCGTCAACGACAGCCGCGGCTTCTTCACCAGCCGCGTCATCGGCACCTTCGTGAACGAAGCGCTCGCGATGCTGGGCGAGGGCGTGGAGCCTGCCAGCGTCGAGCACGCGGGTTCGCAGGCCGGATACCCGGCGCCGCCGCTGCAGCTGTCCGACGAGCTCAACCTGGAGCTGATGCACAAGATCGCTGCTGCGAGCCGCAAAGGCATCGAGGACGCCGGCGGCAAGTACGAGCCGCACCCGGCCGAGGCCGTCGTCGAGAAGATGATCGAGCTCGAGCGCCCGTCGCGGTTGAAGGGTGCCGGCTTCTACGAGTACGTCGACGGCAAGCGCACCCGGCTGTGGCCGGGCCTGCGCGAGACGTTCAAGTCCGGTTCGACTGAGCTGCCGCTGCAGGACATGGTCGACCGGATGTTGTTCGCCGAGGCGCTGGAAACGCAGAAGTGCCTCGACGAAGGCGTGCTCACGTCGACCGCGGACGCCAACATCGGTTCGATCATGGGTATCGGCTTCCCGCCGTACACCGGTGGCTCCGCGCAGTTCATCGTCGGCTACCAGGGTGCGCTGGGCACCGGCAAGGAAGCCTTCGTGGCGCGGGCCAAGGAGCTGGCGGCCAAGTACGGCGACCGGTTCCTGCCGCCGGCCTCGTTGACCAAGTAGTTAACCGCTGCGCTGGAAGAGGTAGTGCCGAGTCGGGGTCTGTTCAGCGTCTAGTCCCCGCTCGGCGCCGGCGGACAGCAGGGTCCAGCCGTGGCTGAATCGGCGCGCCATCTCGGCGGGTTCGACGCCCCGCACACCGAACCTGCCGCCGGGAGCGAATGCGACAATCAGCAACCGCGCGTCCGGGGCCGCCATGGCGGTGACCTCGCGGACGTAAGCGTCACGGTCGCCGTCGCTCATGTTGTGCAGGCAGCCGTTGTCTACGATCAACCCGAAGTCGTTGCCCAGGCCGGCTGAGCGCAAGCGGGTGACGTCGGCGCGTGCGAAGTTGATTACAGCGCCGGCGGTTTCCGCCTTGGCGCGGGCTTTTTCCAACGCTTGCTTTACGTAGTCGACAGCGGTGACCTGCCAGCCATGCTCGGCTAGGTAGATCGAGCAGTCGCCGGTACCGCAACCGAGTTCGAGCGCGGACCCGGCGGGTAGCGCCGGTGAACCGTCACCCTCGACGAGGGCTCGCAGACTCTGAGCCAGCGGATGGCCATCCCAGGGTGTGAACCCGAGCCGGTAGAAGATCCGAAACAGCGTGTGCTTGGAAGACATGAACCTACGGTACTGGCCTATTCACATCAGCCACTCGGGTATCTACGGGGGAGCGGCACATCGGGTGCCGCCTCTGCGAGAGGCGGGTGTGACCCGCTAGGTGAGCGCCGCCGCGATTCGGCGCCACTGCTCGCGTGGATAGGCATTCGGGTCGCTCAGCAACACCTGGATGCAGACGTGGTCGGCGCCGGCCGAACGATGCTCGGAGACCCTCCGCAGGATTGCCTCCTCGTCGCCCCACGCGATGATCGCGTCGAAGAGGCGATCAGTCACCTGCGCCAGATCCTCTTCGGAGAAGCCGGAGCGCAGCAGATTGTTGGCGTAGTTCGGCAAAGCCAAATACGAACGCAGCCAGTCGGTTCCGATAGCGTGTGCTTCGTCGGCGCGGTCGGTGAGAATCACGGTCTGCTCTGGCAGCAGCAAGGGTCCGTCGCCCAGAGTCCCACGGGCCGATGCGGTGTGCTCGGGAGTGACGAGGTAGGGGTGCGCCCCGGCGGCACGTCTCGCGGACAGCGACAGCATTTTCGGGCCGAGCGCGGCCAGCACCCGCCGTGACGCGGGAACCGGTTGCGGCGTGGCGTCCAATTCGTCCAAGAATGACGCCGTCGCCGCCAGGGGCTTGCGGTACCGCCCGGGCGCACCGGCATCGATCAGCGGCGCGTGGCTGACCCCGATACCCAGCAGGAAACGGTCGCCGTGGGCGGCAGTCAGTTCTGCGTACGACGCGGCGACGTCGCTCGGCGTGTGCATCCAGAGATTCAGGATCCCGGTGGCGATCGTGGTCCGCTTGGTCGCGGCGAGCAGGTTGCCCACCGCGTCGAAGACCGCCCCGCCCACATCGGGTATCCACAGTGCCCGGAAACCCAATTCGTCCAATTCCGCTGCTGCGTCGGCGGATTCAGCGGGGTTGCCGTAGCGAAGCTGGCTACTCCAGATTCCGACACCGGTGAGGTCCATCGACGGTGATTCCTCTCGTGGTAGACGGCCGTGGTTGATGCCTTCGGATCATCGTCTCAGATGCTTACATCGGGGTAGTCGGGTACTGCCATCGAGTCGTGCATCCGTACGCCCTTGGTGTTCAACTTCGCGACAGCCCTGGTGAATGGCGTGGGCAACGACGAGACCAACTGCGCACCACGGGTGACGGCCCACACCCCTGCGGCGGAGCCGGGAATGAGCGTCTTGGCGGCGCCGCGCGCGAAGACCCGGCTACGACTGACCTTCTCGGCCATCTCCTGCTGGTAGGCCGCGAACGCGTGCAGATGATCTCCCCGAGCCGCGATGAGCTCGCCGGCCAGCACGTACGCCCCGATGACCGCCAGGCTGGTGCTGCCACCCACCGCGGGCCCGGGGCAGTATCCGGCATCGCCGACGAGGGTGACTCGCCCCCGCGACCAGATATCCAGTGCGAGTTGGCTGATCGAGTCGAAATAGAAGGTGGGCGTGTGGTCGACTTCGGCCAGCCAACGGTCGGCCTGCTCAGACAACCCCCCGAGCGCGTCGCCCAGTAATTCCTTCTCCCGCACTGTGTCTCGGTAGTGATAGTCCAGCTCCGTCTTGCTCCGAAACATGAACAGTGCCCGCGCGTCGTCAAGGTGCTGCGCAGTGTAGATGCCCGCCATCCGGCCGACACCAGCGTGAATGATCATCTCGCCCTCGGGCGCAAGCGATTTGGGCACTGACACCACCGCGAGGTATCCGCCAATGAACCGGGTGAGCCCGGCCTCGTCACCGAACACCAGACGTCGGACATTCGAGTGCAGCCCGTCGGCTCCGACGATGACGTCGAACCTGCGCGCCGCCGCATGTTCGAATGTCACCTCGCCGTCGGGGGAGATGGCCGTGATCGAGTCGCCGAACACATACTCGACGTGCTCGCGGCTGGCGTCGTAATAGACCTCGCTGAGATCGTCGCGCATGATCTCGACGTGCCGGTCGGATGCTGCGCCGACAATCTTGGTGAGGTCGACCCGTGCCGGGCGACTCCTGCCCTCGCGGTACAGCGTCAGCCGATCCGTGCCGGTGGCAAGCGATTCGATGCGCGGCAGGACGCCCATCTTCGCCGAAATCTCCATCGACGGACGGAACAAGTCCACGGCGTGGCCGCCGGTCTTTCGCAGCGCCGGTGCGCGCTCGACTACTGTGACGTCGAAACCGCCGCGTGCGAGCCAATAAGCCAGCACCGGTCCGGCAATGCTGGCACCCGAGATGAGGATCCGCATCAGAGCTCCCTACGGCCTGCCCGTCTCGTATCTTCGTCGGGCTAGAGTCGAGGTTATGCGATTCGGATTTTTCATCCCGCAAGGCTGGAGGCTGGACCTGGTCGGCATCGACGTGGACAAGCACTGGGCGGTGATGCGCGATCTGGCCGCCTACGCCGACGACAGTTCCTGGGACTCGGTATGGGTCTAC
>Ga0302184_10003096_pt1 | contig 10412 bp, 6 predicted proteins | sample I_Palsa_N3_3_FD_200233 | JGI IMG/M metagenome (GOLD analysis project Ga0302184, IMG submission 200233) | Peat permafrost microbial communities from Stordalen Mire near Abisko, Sweden - I_Palsa_N3_3 | ecosystem: Environmental > Terrestrial > Soil > Palsa > Peat permafrost | place: Sweden: Abisko...
CGACGCGGACCTGCTCGAACGGCACGCCGAACTCGTCGGCGGCGATCTGGGCCAGGGTCGTCTGGTGGCTCTGGCCGTGCGGCATCTGGCCGGTGAACAGCGCGACGATGCCGTCTTCTTCGAGCCGGAGGCGCATCGACTCACTGCCCGGGGCGCCGTCGGGCCCGCGCGGACCCGGAGCGGCTTCGATGAACGTTGCCACCCCGATGCCGAGGTAGCGGCCTTGCGCTCGCGCCTGCGCCTGGCGGCGCCGGAACGCGGGAAAGTCCAACAGCTGGGCCACCCGGTCCAAAGACTCCTTCGACGTGACGCCCACCAGTGGCTGCCCGGTAATCATCGAGGCCGGCGGATCGGTGCGCGGGGCGACGTTACGCAGCCGGATCTCGACCGGATCGAGGCCGAGGTCTTTCGCGATGAGGTCCAGGACCCGTTCCCGCACGAACGTCTCGGACGCCCACGGCCCGCGATAGGCGACGTACGTCGCCTTGTTCGTGATCACCGCGGTTGACTCGAAACCCAGGGCCCCGAGCTTGTACGGGCCGGGCAGCATCGCCTGCATGATGTCCGGGACCATCGCGCCCATCCCCATCCCGGGGTACGCGCCGGTGTCGACGACTATCCTCACGTCCAGCCCGAGCAGGTCGCCGTCGTGGCTGACCGCGGCCCGGACGTCGAAGCTCTCCTCGCGCGCCTGTCCCGACGCGATGAGGTTCTCGCCGCGGTCCTCGACCCACTTGACCGGGCGGCCGAGATGACGCGAGGCGGCGGCCACGGCGAGCTCTTCGCGTGATGCGCCGATCTTCAGACCGAACGAGCCGCCGATATCGCCGGCCAGGACGCGCACCTGGTCCGGCTCGATACCCAGGCGCGTGGCGACGCCGGTCCTGGTGATATGCACGCTCTGCGTGGCCGCGTAGACCGTCATGGCAGCCAGGCCGGCATCCCAGCTCGCGACGCAGCCGCGTCCCTCCATGGGCACGTTCTGGTGCCGGTGCACGTCGATGTGGAAGTCGATGACGCGGTCAGCATCGGCGAACGTGCCGGCGACGTCGCCGAACTCGTGGCGCGAGTGCGGGCGGGCGATGTTGTCACCTAGGTTGGCGAACAGCGGCGGGCTGCCCGGGTCGAGCGCGAAGGCGGCATCCACCACCGGGGGCAGGTCGTCATAGTCGACCTCCACCAGCTCGCAGCCGTCCTCGGCGAGGTAACGGCTCTCGGCGATGACGATCGCCACGGGATCGCCCATGAAGCGCACCTTGTCGGTGGCGAGCAGGGTGAACTCCGGGATGGGCCCCGCGGCACCGAAAAGAGCCATCAGCGGATCCGGCCCCGGGACCGTCATCGTCTCCAGATCCGCTCCGGTGAGCACCGCGACCACTCCGGGCAGCGCCCGCGCCGCCGAGACGTCGACCGAGAGGACCCGGCCGTGAGCCAGCGGCGAGCGCACGAACGCGGCGTGCAGCATCCCGGGCAGCTTGATGTCGTCGACGTACCGGCCTGCGCCGGTGAGGATGCGCGGGTCCTCTGAACGCTTGATGCTGGCGCCGGTGTAGCGCTCAGCCACGATTTCTGCCATGGTCTCCCTGCCTCAGCGCTCGCGGTTGCGCTCGGCGGCCAGCAGGACGCCCTCGATGATGCTCTGGTAGCCGGTGCACCGGCAGATGTTGCCGGATAGCGCTTCGCGGATCTGCTGCTCGCCGGCGTCGGGGTGGTCGCTGAGAAACGCGGTCGCCTGCATGACGAACCCCGGCGTGCAGAAACCGCACTGGAAGCTGTGCGAATCCCACATCGCCTGCTGCAGTGGGCCCAGCCCGCCGTCAGAGGCCAGCCCCTCGATGGTCGTCACCTCGTGGCCTGCGGCCTGAACCGCCAGCATCAGGCACGAGCGCACCGCCCGGCCGTCGAGGATGACCGTGCACGCACCGCAGACCCCGTGCTCGCAGCCGAGGTGGGTACCGGTGAGATCGAGGTCATCCCGCAGGAAGTCCGCCAGCGTCTTGCGCGCCTCCGGCGAACCCTCCCGCGTCGCGCCGTTGACCCTCAGGGTGATGTCCACTATCAGTCACTGCCTCTTGCGGGCGTTGGCCGCAGCCGCTCGCAGGCCGCGGCGCACGATGGCGGCCGCGACCGTCTTCCGGTAGTCCGATGACCCGTGCAGGTCGGCCGGCGGGTCGAGATCCTCGGTCGCGCGGCGGGCCGCCTCATCAAACAGCTCCGCCGACGGCCGCTCGCCGACCAGCAGGTCCTCCGCGGCGGTCGCCCGGACCGGCACGTCAGAAACCCCGGCAAACGCCAGCCGGGCATCGCTGATCACCTCGCCGGACAGCACCAGTGACACCGCCAGGCCGACGATGGCGAAGTCACCGTGACGCCGGGCGACCTCGGCGAAGCTAACCCCCGTGCCCCGTCCTGCGGCCGGGAACCGCACCTCCGTCAGCAGCTCGTCAGGACTGCGCGCCGTCGTGAGATAACCCTCGAACCACTGCGCCGCCGGGATCACCCGCTCACCCGACGGGCCGCGCACCACGAACTCTGCGTCGAGCGCCCGGGCCACGGCCGGCAGCTCGGCGGCCGGATCGGCATGCGCCAGGCTGCCCCCTATCGTGCCGCGGCTGCGGATCGCCTCATGACCGATCAACGGCAGGGCGGCCGCCAGCAACGGCACGGCGTCGGCGACGACCCCGGATTCCTCGGCCACGTACTCCCGCGTCATGGCACCGATCGCCACCCAGTCGTCGGTCGCCGAGATGCCGGACAGCTCATCCAGGCCGTTGATGTCGATGAGCACCTCGGGGCGGGCCAGCCGCAGCGCCAGCAGCGGTATCAAGCTCTGCCCGCCGGCCAGCACGCTCGCCTCGTCAAGCTGTTCGGCCAGCAGATCGATAGCTTCAGCAACGGTCGTCGGCGCCTCGTACTCAACAGGAGGCAGCTTCATCGGCGCGGCCCTTCGATCGGGGGGGCAACTTTTCCAAGCCCGCCACGGCTCCTTAGCTACCCTAACAACCACGGCGGCGGCAACCACGGCCACCTTAGTCCGCCTCGTCGCCGAGGAAGTGCAGGGCGGAGCCGGATGGCCAGGTTGCCGTCTACTCGACCGGTTCGATCTCGACTTTGGTGTCGGAGAATGTCGGGGCATTGCCGAGGTCGGCGAACACGAACGGGTTGACCGCGTTGACGGTGGAGTGGCCTTTGGCGTTCTTGCGCCAGGCTCCCATCGGCGCCATGACCACTCCGGGGGCGATCTCGTCGGTGATCCGGGCCTGAGCGACGAACTGGCCGCGGTCGTTGAATACGCGGACATCCTTGCCATCGATGATGCCGCGCTCCGCGGCGTCGTGCGGATGGACGGTCACCGCCTGCTCGCCTTGGACGCGGCGCTGGGCGGGCTGGTCGCCGGCGCTGGAGTTGAGGTAGGCATGGGATTTGGGGGAAATGAGGTTCAGCCGGTAGCCGGTATCGGCGGTCTCGCGGGGCGGCACGTAGTGCGGCAGTGGATCGATCGTGCCGCCGGGCTGATATTCGTCGGAGCCCTGCCGGAACAGCGGGAGCACGAAGTTGCCGGCCTGCTCGGCGATCGAGGAGCGGAACTCGACCTTGCCCGACGGGGTCGGGAAGTTGCCTTCGGCGTGCGGGGCGTACTGGTCGGCGGGGGGCAGGTTGAGCCTGGCCCAGCCGCTCTGGCGGAGTGATTCCAGCGTGATTCCGTCCATCGCCGGCGCGGTCCAGTCGAACGCTTCGGCCATCATCTGCTCGTCGGTGCGGGTGAAGCAGTCCTCGCTGAAGTCCATCCGGGCGGCCAGGCGCCGGAATAGCTCGGTGTTGGAGACAGCCTCGCCGACCGGCTCGATGGCCGGGGTGTTCAGCGTGACATACAAGTGCCCCCAGCTGAACATGATGTCGTGCTGCTCTAGCTGGGTGGTGGCCGGCAGCACTAGGTCGGCGTACCGGGCGGTGTCGGTCAGGAAATGATCGCTGACCACGGTGAACAGATCCTCGCGGGACAGGCCCGCGATCATTTTGTCCTGTTCGGGGCAGACCACCACCGGGTTGGAGTTGTACACCATCAGCGCGGTGACCGGCGGGTCCAGGCCCAGCTCCCCGGTCAGCACCCGGCCCAGCAGGAACTGATTCACCACCCGGGTTCCTGGCGTGGCCAGCTCCGGGTGCAGCAGGGCGGGCCAGTTCACCGGGAACGCCCACAGCGGCAGTTGCAGCAGCCCGCCGCCGACCTGGCGCCAGGCTCCGGTCAGCGCCGGCAGGCAGGCGATCGAGCGCACCGTCTGCCCGCCCCCGGCGTGCCGCTCGATGGCGACCCCGATCCGGATCATCGACGGCTGGGTGGTCGCGTACTCCCGGGCCAGGGTACGGATGTCATCGGCCGGGATGCCGGTCTGCTCCGAGGCCCATTCCGGGGTGTAGCGATGGACCCGCTCGGCCAGTTCCTCGTACCCGACGGTGTAATCCCGGACGTAGGCCTCATCGGTGAGTCCCTCACCGATGATGACGTTCATCATGGCCAGCGCGAGCGCGCCGTCGGTGCCGGGCCGGATCGGGATATACCAGTCCGCGTGCGCGGCCGTCCGGTGCCGCACCGGATCGATCACCACCACCTTCGCGCCGCGGCGCTGCGCCTCGGCCACGAACGGCCACAGGTGCAGGTTCGTCGAGATCATGTTGCAGGCCCAGATCAGGATGTAGCGGGAGTGCACCAGGCTTTCCGGATCCACCCCCGCGGTCGCGCCGATCGTCATGGTGTAGGCCGTGCAGGCGCCGGAGTCGCAGTAGGTGCGCTCGGTAATCGTGGCGCCGAGCTTGTTGAAGAACGGGTCGCCCACGTTCAGGCCGTTCAGGATGCCTTGGGTCCCCAGGTAGCTGACCGGCATGACTGTCTCCGGGCCGTGCTCGGCGATCGCAGACCGGAACCGGCCGGCGATCTCATCCAGCGCCTCGTCCCAGGAGACCCGGGTGAACTGGCCGCTGCCCTTCGGGCCGGTGCGCCGCATCGGGTACAGCACCCGGTCCGGGCTGTAGGCCTTGTCGACGTAGTTGTTCACCTTCACGCACAGCCCGCCGCGGGTGAACGGATGCCCGGGGTCACCCCGCACTTCCACCGCGCGCCCGCCGCGCACCGAGACCAGCATCGCGCAGGTGTCCGGGCAATCATGCGGGCACGCGCCGCGCACGGTCACCGTCGTTTGCTCATCCACGGTGGCAGTCATAAAATCTCCCAACGCCCGGCTGCTCGATTTAACGCACATTTTAAGCACGCCACTAGAGCTGCCATCAGGTGCATGGCCAGGAATGGTCGCGCACGGTGCCATTGAGAATGACCAGGAAACCGTAGTTAGCGGAACGCAAATCACAGTGGCCACTACCAGAAACTGGCCAGAGCAAATGACTGGCTAATCGCCCAGATCAGTCGATGTCCGTGCTGCTGACAGCGGTACGGCCGGCCTCGCCGAGGGCACGGGCTCGAACATCCTGATCAGAGCAGAATCCCGCCCGGCTGTTGATCGTCGCGGAAGAAGTCTCGTATCTCACCGACGGTGGCCGACAGAGGATGTCTGGCGGGACTCGTGAGCATCACCTCGGCAGCGGTGCGCAAGACCTCATCCACCGCTTCAGGATAAGGAAAGACTCATTCGGCCGCCGCGCCGATCTCTCGCCAGGAATACGCTCGGCGGTACGGCCGGTTGGCGTTAGCAGGACGATGACAGCAGAGGTGACGCGCGTGCGTGACATCCTGAGCAGGATCACCAAGTGGTGGGAGGCCGGTGAGACCTTCGGCCTGGCCACCGTCGCGCGTACGTACCGCAGCGCACCCCGGGACCCGGGCGCTGCCCTGGCCGTCTCGGCCGCCGGCGATCACGAGGTCGTCGGCAGCGTGTCCGGCGGGTGCGTAGAGGGCGCCGTCTACGAGCTGTCGCTCGACGTCTGCCAGACCGGCGCGCCCGTTCTCCAGACCTACGGGGTCAGCGACGACGACGCGTTCGCCGTGGGGCTGACCTGTGGCGGGATCATCGACATATTCGTCGAGCGGGTCGATAAGGCAAGCTTCCCCGAGCTCGGCGAGATCGCCGCGGCCGTCGAGCGCGGCGAGCCGGTGGCGGTCGCGACCGTGATCTCGGGACCGGGCCAGGTTGGCGCGCGCCGCGTCATCTGGAGCCGCGACACCGCCAGCGCGGATGCCGACGACGGCGGCTGGCGCTCCGGCGCGTCCGGCACGCTGGGCACCGCCCGGCTGGACGCCGCCGTCGACGACGACGTCCGCGGCATGCTGGCCCAGGGACTGACCGGCATCCGGCGGTACGGAGAGCACGGCGAGCGGCGGGGTGACGACCTCAGCGTGTTCGTGAGCTCGTTCGCACCCCCTCCCCGGATGCTGGTGTTCGGCGCGATCGACTTCGCCGCCGCCGTGGCCCGGGCCGGGAAGTTCCTCGGCTACCACGTCACCGTGTGCGACGCCCGGAAGGTGTTTGCCACGGCGTCGCGGTTCCCCGACGCGGACGAGGTGGTGGTGGACTGGCCGCACCGGTTCCTGGCCGGCACGGACGTGGACGCCCGGACCGTGATCTGCGTGCTCACCCATGATCCGAAGTTCGACGTGCCCCTGCTCGAGGTCGCGCTGCGCACCCCGGCGGGGTACATCGGCGCGATGGGCAGCCGGCGCACCCACGACGACCGGCTGGCCCGGCTCCGCGAGGCCGGCCTGACCTCCGACGAGCTCAGCCGCCTCCGCTCGCCGATCGGCCTGGACCTCGGGGCCCGGACGCCCGAGGAGACGGCGGTGTCCATCGCGGCCGAGTTGATCCAGCTACGCTGGGGCGGCACCGGCCAGGCCCTGACCGATACCGAGGGCCGGATCCACCGCCAGCTCGCCCTCAGCTAGCATGGCGACGGCCACCACAGTCCGGTTCCGCGCAGACCTTCTGTCAGCCTCGGTCCTCTGGCCACAGCTGGATGCTGCGGTGCGCGGCGTCAAGGATTAGCTGGGCGTCGATGCCGACCCGCGTTTCGGTGATCCCGTACATCGGCCACCGGCAGATGAACTCCAGCGACCCCTTGGGCGGCAACGGCCAGGCCCACCACCGGAAGAACTGCGAGTGCGTGGAGCCGCCGCCGCCGCGGGGCCGCAAGATCGGCCCGATCGGTTCGGATTCCCCAGCTGGCCTGCCGCTGATGACCTGCGTGCCGTCGGAGAGCAGCAGACTGAAGAACGGGGCGGCCAGCAGATCGGCACGGCTACGGCTCAGCATCTCGGGTGTCGGGTCTTCGTCGAGGCCGGGGATTCCCGGCCGGATGCGCCGGGTCATGAAGATCTCGAACCCGGTGGAGTAGGCGGTTATCCCGGTAATCGCGATGGCGGCCTGCTCAGACGGGGTGAACGGCAGGGTGTCAACCGGCACGATGGCGGGAAACTCCGACTCTGGCGGGTCCCAGGGGCGAGGCACCCGACGTTGCAGCGTCGGACGTGGGGGCAGTGACTTACGAAACAAGCCCATGGCACGTACTTTGCGCTGAGACATGTCCCCGCGCAATAGCGTGGGTGCGGATGCCGGGCCTTTCGGTTTGAATGGTAACTGTGTCCGAGCAGCAGCGCAGGTACGTCCACCTCACGCATTGGGGTGCGGCGGAGATCGAGAGCGACGGGCGGCAGCTGACGTCGGTGCGTCCCTGGCGGGAGGACCCGGCTCCCAGCCGGATCCTGGAGAACCTGGCCGCGGCGCATCGTCACCCGGCCAGAGTCGACCAGCCGTACATCCGTCAGGGGTGGCTGGAGCGCGGCCCGGCCGCGGCGGCCAGGGGCAGCGACGTGTTCGTACCCGTGTCCTGGGAGGCGGCCCTTGACCTGCTGGCCACCGAACTTGGCCGGGTGTATGGCAGCTACGGCCCGGATGGAGTGTTCGGGGGGTCTTATGGCTGGGCCAGCGCGGGCCGGTTCCACCATGCCCAGAGCCAGCTGCACCGGTTCCTGAACTGCCTGGGCGGCTACGTCCGCTCGGTGAACAATTACAGCTTCGGATCCTCCTCGGTGCTGCTGCCGCACGTGGTCGGGAACGTGGGCCTGGTCATCGCGGGTGCGACGGCGTGGCCGGTGATAGCGGCGCACACTGACCTGGTGGTGGCGTTCGGCGGGCTGTCCCCGAAGAACTCCGCCGTGGCCTCGGGCGGCATCGGGCGGCACACGATGGCTCCGGCGCTGGCGTCCGCGGTGGCGCGCGGGTGCCGGCTGATCTCGGTCAGCCCGCTGCGCAGCGATACCGACGCTAGCCTGGGCGCCGAATGGATCGCTCCGGTGCCCGGCACCGACGCCGCGCTGATGCTCGCGCTGTGCCACGTCCTGGACTCCGAGGGGCTGGCCGACCGCTGCTTCCTGGACCGGTACACGGTGGGCTACCCGCGGTTCGAGGCCTATCTGCGCGGTGACGCCGACGGCGTGCCGAAGACCCCGGCGTGGGCGGCCGCCCTGACCGGTATCTCGGCTGAGCGGATCCGCGCGCTGGCCCGCCAGCTGGCGGCCGGGCGCACGATGATCACGGTCAGCTGGTCGCTGCAGCGCGCCGAGCACGGGGAACAGCCGGTCTGGCTGGGGCTGGTGCTGGCCGCGATGCTCGGCCAGATCGGCCTGCCGGGTGGCGGCTTCGGGCACGGGTACGGATCAAGCGGCGACGTCGGCAACCCCCGCCGGATGTCGGCGCCGCGTCTGCCCCAGGGCGCCAACGGCATCGATTCCTACATCCCGGTGGCCAGGATCGCGGACATGCTGCTGCATCCTGGCGCCGCATACGACTACGACGGGCAGCGCCGCCGCTACCCGGACGTCAAGTGTGTCTACTGGTCCGGCGGGAACCCGTTCCATCATCACCAGGACCTCGCGCGGCTGCGCGAGGCGTTCGCCAGGCCGCAGACCGTGGTGGTGCACGACCCGTTCTGGACCGCCACCGCGCGGCACGCGGACATCGTCCTGCCCGCGACGATGTCGGTCGAACGCGACGATCTCGGCGTCGGCAGCGGCGACTCGACCCTGTTCGCCATGCCGCAGCTGGCCGAACCGTATGCGCAGGCGCGCGATGACTATGCCACCTTCGCCGCCCTGGCGGAGCGGCTGGGAGTCGGGGAGGTCTTCACCGAGGGCCGGACCACGGGCCAGTGGTTGCGTCACCTGTACGGGCAATGGCGCTCGGACCTGCGGGGAGCAGGCCACGAGATGCCGCCGTTCGAGGAGTTCTGGGCGGCCGGATCGCTGGAAATCCCGGTGCCCGACCCCGGCCAGGTGCTGCTGTCCGCCTTCCGCCGCGACCCGGCAGGCTTCGCTCTCAGCACGCCGAGCAGGAAGATCGAGATCTTCTCGGCGACCATCGACGGCTTCGGCTACGCCGACTGCCCCGGGCACCCGGTCTGGCTCGAGCCGGCCGAATGGCTCGGCCGCCATCCCGGTGGCTATCCCCTCCAGCTGGTGGCCAACCAGCCCCGCCGCCGTCTGCACAGTCAGCTCGACGTCGGCGCCTACAGCCAGGAAGGCAAGATCGCCGGGCGCGAGCCGGCCGCGATGAACCCGGGCGACGCGGCCGCCCGGGGCATCGCCGACGGCTCGTGCGTCCGCATCTTCAACGGCCGCGGCAGCTGCCTGGCCGGCGTCACGCTCACCGAGGACGTCCGGCCCGGCGTCGTGCAGCTGTCCACCGGCGCCTGGTATGACCCCGACCCCGCCGACCCGTCCTTCTGCCGGCACGGCAACCCGAACGTGCTCACCGCCGACCGGCCCAGCTCCGCCCTCTCTCAGGGCACGACCGGCCAGCTCGCCATGGTCGAGATCGAACCCTACGACGCGGTGCCGCCCGAGGTCTCGGTCCACCGCCCGCCGGTGACGGCCGTCCAGTGAGCCTGAGCGGTCCCTTCGATTTCGCGAGTCGCGTCAGCGGCTGACCTGTGTGCGCAGCAGGGACAGCTTCTCGAAGACCGGCGCGTCGGAGAAGGTGAACAGGTCCAGGTCGGTGTCGGCGTGCAGGGACAGCTCGCACCAGGAGGGGACGGCGACGATGTCGCCGTGCCCCAGCTCGTGCGCGTCGCCGTCCAGGGTGACCGTGCCGCGGCCGTCGAAGACCTGCCAGACCGCCGACGCCGTGGTGCGGGTGCGGGCCGTGGCCATCCCGGCGCGCAGGCGGTGCATCTCGGTCCGCATGGTCGGGAGCGCGTCGCCGCCGGTGGTGGGGTTGGTGAACCGCACCGCCGCATGACCGGGCTCGGTGACGCCGGGATGGCCCTCGAATTCCAGCTCCAGCTGGGCGCGCAGGGCGGCGTCGGTGTGGGCCCACCGGTAGGCCATCAGCGGGGACGCCGGCCGGGGTTGTCCCGCGGCCGACACCGGGGTCAGGCCGGGACCTCCCCAGAGTCGTTCGCCGCGGCTGCGG
>Ga0302184_10003099_pt1 | contig 10403 bp, 10 predicted proteins | sample I_Palsa_N3_3_FD_200233 | JGI IMG/M metagenome (GOLD analysis project Ga0302184, IMG submission 200233) | Peat permafrost microbial communities from Stordalen Mire near Abisko, Sweden - I_Palsa_N3_3 | ecosystem: Environmental > Terrestrial > Soil > Palsa > Peat permafrost | place: Sweden...
TGGGCCGGCCCTCGGAACCACGGCGCCGAGGGCGCCTGTGTCCCATGCTTAACCGTGTCCGCGGAGAGGTTCAACACGAAGCCGCTCTCTACGCCATAGTTAAGTCGGAGTAAGTTCGGCTAGACGTCTTGACGAAGTATTTAACCAAACTGCCAGATTGCTTAAATATAGGGCCGGAGCGCTGGTAGGGTACCGGCCATGGTGACACCCGACCAGAGGACACGAGCAGGACGCGTGATCCGCCAGCCTGAGGGCTACGGCGCGTTCGTCCCTAAGCCTCTGCCGCCTGAGCCGCCCCTCGGGTTCGATAGTCAGCTCGCCACCATCCTGGCTGCCGCTGGCACTGCGGTCGGGCGGTTGGACGGGGTGGCTGCCACGCTCCCGAACCCCGAGCTGTTCGTCGCAATGTACGTGCGCCAAGAGGCAGTCCTGTCCTCTCAGATCGAGGGAACGCAGAGCACGCTCGACGATGTCCTGGCCTTCGAGATCGACTCCGATCGCAGCAAGCTGCCGCGCGACATTGAGGAGGTGGTCAACTACGTCAGCGCCATGAACTACGGCCTTGCCCGGCTGGAGACGCTGCCGTTGTCCCTGCGGCTGCTCAGAGAGATCCACGGGAAGCTGCTAGCCGACGGTCGCGGGAGCACGAAGTCACCGGGCGAGTTCCGGCAGAGCCAGAACTGGATCGGCGCAGCCCGCCTGGCAGATGCCATCTTCATCCCGCCGCCGCCTCACGAGATGAAAACCGCGTTGGGCGACCTGGAGCGCTTCTTTCACGATTCAGGCGGCCTGGACCCGCTCATCGTCTGTGCGCTGGCTCACGCCCAGTTCGAAACCATTCATCCGTTCCTAGACGGCAACGGCCGCGTCGGCCGCCTCCTCATCACCTTTCTGCTATGTCACGCGAAAGTGCTCCGGCGGCCGGTGCTTTACCTCAGCCATTACCTCAAGCAGCACCGAGGGACCTACTACGACAGGCTCATGGCCGTACGCTACGAGGGCGACTGGGAAGGCTGGCTGGGCTTCTTCCTCACCGGCGTCGCCACAGTAGCCAGAGAGGCCGAGCAGACCGCGCGGCAGATCGTAGAGCTGCGCGAGGAACTGCGCCGCGACGCCCAGGCCGCCGACGTGAGCGTCAACACCCTCAAACTCATGGACTACCTATTCGAGCAGCCGGTGATCAACGTGAAGGCGGCTCAGGAATGGCTTGGCGTGTCCTTTCCCGCTGCGGGCCGAATAGTTAACGACCTGCAGGATACGGGTGTTCTCACCGAGATTACCGGCGGCCGCCGCAACCGCATGTTCCGGTTCGTCCCCTACCTTGACCTCTTCGCCGATGTCGGTGAGACTACTGGCGATGGAACCGCTGCCCAATCCACGCAGTACGCAGACGCTGATGGATAGCGAGCGTGCGGAAGGACCAAAGACCCTAACCTCGATCTTTCGCGTCACTGGCATGCTGGCCTGAGTTGTTCGGCTGGTGGGTGATTTCCGGTGCCGGCCGTGGCGGGCTGTCCGGCTGTCGCGCCGGGTGGGCGGGGTTCCACAGGCCCCGGTGTTTCTCCTTCCTGGTCGTAGGGGTGTTCCGGCTGGTCAGCCGGCGGGGAGGGCTTGCAGGCGGGCGATCGCGGCGGTGACCTCGTCAACCCGGGGCCATCGTCCGGCGAGTCGCAGCCGCAGGCGGCGGCCGCCGCGCACGAGCCGCCCGGCGATGCTGAAAAGCCGCAGGCGCAGGCGTTCCGGTTCCCAGCGGCGGGCCTCGCCGGCGAGCGCGATCATCTGGGTCCAGGCGAGCAGTTCGCAGGCCAGGGCGACGATCTCGCACCAGACCTGATTCTGGGCGTAGCCCTTGAGCGGGAGATTCCGCAGCCCGGTGTCCTTCGCATTGCGGATCCGGTCCTCGCACCGCGCCCGCCGGTGCCTTAGTTCCAGGTCCGCGAGCTGGCCTTTCCTCGTGCCGGCGGCCAGGGCGGTGAACCGGTGGCCGTCGATGTCGGTGAACCGCAGCTGCGCGCCGGGGTGCGGGCGCTCCTTGCGCACGATGACCCGGATTCCCGCAGGCCAGGAGGACAGGTCGAGCAGCCCGGTGATGTCCGCGACCCACGCGCCGTCCCGTATCTCGCCGTCGCCGTCATAGGCCGGCGTCCACGCATCGGCGGGCACTTTCCCGATCGCGGCCTGCATGTCGCCGGTGATCGTCAGGCCGGCCGAGTAGTGCAGCCGCCGTGACCTGGCCGTCAGCCATTCCAGGAACTCATGCGTCCCGCCGGCCGAGTCGGCGCGGACCAGGACGGAGAACTCGCGCCTGCTGAAGATGCTGGCGCTGAGCCCGCGGCAGGCCGCGCCGCCTGGTCCGGCGCAGGCCGGCTTCTTCGACGCGCCGCCGGGACCGGTCCATCAAGACTCGCCCAATGACGCGAAGGCGGCGTTCTTCCGGGCGCTGTTCGCGGCGCGCACCGACCTCTATGCCACCCGGGACTGCGCGGCGGCTGGGCACCGGCCTGCTGCGCGAGGCGATGGCGATTCGCGGGAAAGTGAATCTGGCCAGTTTTTACCGGCTGTTCCCGTCCCAGGATCTGCTCCCGGCCGGCGGTGTCGGAAACCTGATTGCGCTGCCGCTGTTCCGGTTTGCCCGGGACCGCAACGCGACGGTGTTCCTGACCTGGAGAACCTCGAACCGCACCAGGATCAGTGGTCTTACCTGTCAACGCTTGGCGCATGACGCCTAAGGAGGTGAGCCAGGCCGCGGACAAGGCCGGGCGGGTCCCGGCGGGCCGCGAGGTCACCAGGCTTACCCCGCCAGCCGCCACGAAGATCCGCCCGGAGGTGGCGGCTGTGGTCCGGGCCCGGCTCGGGATGGGCATCAGGGTCGAGTTGGCCGACCTGACGCCCGCGCTTGCCGCGTCGCTGCGGCACGCTGCCTCGATGCACAACCACGCAGTTCTACGAGAAGCTTCCACCATGTCCCCGAACTGGCCGAGCTCGGGGACCGCCTCACCGCCAGACTCGGCGCGACCAAGGCGGCCGAACTGGTCGCGGCCGGCGCAGGCCTCGACCTCGACGCCGCCGGGTACGCCCGCGGGCAAATCGACGCCGTCCGCCGCGACCCCAGGCCCGGGCCGCGCGGCGCCCGCCCGGGTGGTTTGAGCAGGCGCGAGATCGACGTGCTCCGCCTGGTCGCCGCGGGCGGCACGTCCGGGGAGATCGCTACCGAGCTGTTCATCTCGGCACGGACCGCCGAGCATCACATCCAGAACATCTACGCCAAGATCGGCGTGTCGAACCGCGCCGCCGCCACGCGCTGGGCCGTGGCGCACCGCGTCGGCGACGGCGTCCCCGGCGGCTGAGGGCAAGGCTGGTCGAGCCGGTCTGGCCGTGGTGGGCTGGGCTTGGGGAGCCTGGCTGACCGCGGGCAACGATTCGCCACGCGGCCACCGCCTAGCGCCACGCCGCGGTCGGTTCTGATCATCGGCCACCGCCGCTAGCGGACGCCGCGGACGTTGACGTAGAGGGCGTACAGGGAGGTGTGGGCGGCCAGGAACAGGCGGTTGCGGGCGCGGCCGCCGAAGGCGAGGTTGGCGCACCGCTCAGGCAGGTCAATGTGGCCGATGGGGGTGGCATCGGGGGCGAAGACGCGGACCCCGTCCAGTCCCTCGCCACCGCCCCAGCCGCACCACAGGTTGCCGTCCTCGTCGATCCGCAGCCCGTCCGGGATGCCGTCGCCGCAGTCGATGAACGGGCGCTGCTCGTCCAGGCGCCCGCCGCGCACGTCATAGACGACGATCCGGCAGTGCGGGACGGCCCGCGACTCGACCACGTACAGCACCGTCTCGTCCGGGGAGAAGGCCAGGCCGTTGGGCGAGCGCAGCTCGGCCGCGGCGTCGAGGCGGCCGTCCGGGTCGAGCCGGTACAGGTATGTCGGCAGCTCTGGCTCGGCCCGGTAGCCCTCGTAGTCGCCGAGGATGCCGAAGACCGGGTCGCTGAACCAGACCGCCCCGTCGGCCGCCACGACCACGTCGTTGGGCGCGTTCAGCCGCTTGCCCTGGTAGCTGTCGGCCAGCACCGTGATCGTGCCGTCGTGCTCGGTGCGGGTGACCCGGCGGCCGCCGTGCTCGCAGGTGACCAGCCGTCCTTGCTGGTCCCGGGTATTGCCGTTGGCGTAGTTGGACGGCTGGCGGAACACCGACAGCGTCTCGTTGGCCGCGTCCCAGCGCAGCATCCGGTCGTTGGGGATGTCGCTCCACACCAGCGTCCGGTGATCGCCGAACCAGACCGGGCCCTCAGCCCAGCGGCACCCGGTGGCCAGCCGCTCCAGCTTCGCCAGGGGCAGCACATAGTGCCGGAAGCGCTCGTCGAGGACCCGCACCGCCGGGTTGGGCACCCGCATCGCCGGCTTCCAGTCGGTCATCAGGTTCCTCCCCAGTGATCAGCGCCCGGGCCAGAGGCGTGTCCACCGTACCGGTCCCAATGATGGTGCCGGCGTGCAGGACCCCGTTGTTCCGGACCGGGCTCGATTACCTCCTCGGAGCGCACCGGTACCTCGCCGCACCCGTCCAGCTCGGGGGCGAACCGCCGGCAGAACTCGGAGTGCCGCCCCGTTCGGCCCGAACGGGCCAAGTCTGGCCGTCGCGGCCGGGCTGAGTACGGGAGTAGATGCCCGGCCGGAAGGTCCGCTAGCATCGTTAGGCCACGTGACCAAAGGCGAACTCTGCCGCGAGCAAGCATTGGTTTTTTGATGCGGTCGGACCTCGGACACAAGCCCCAGGATTCGGTGAGCGAGACAACGCCTCCACACGTCGGTGCCTCACGATCTCCCCGCCGGGTCGGGTGACGATGGGCCGGACGCGTGACGGACCGCCCGAGTCGGCTACGGGCGACGCAGCAGCGCCCAGGCGCATACCCTGGCCGCCACCGACAATATGGTCAGCCACGCTGGGGGCGGCAGGTTCGGCTGGCTTCAGCTGGACGCGCAGCCCGGCGTTGAAGTACGTCAGATCGACAAGGTCTCCTGGGGAGCGACGTCGTCTCCCTGGGGAGCGACGTCGGCGTTGTGGTGCAGCTGGCTCTGGTTGTGCGGACCGGTCCACCCCGGTCGCTCGCGGAAATCCGCATAACGTGCGTCCGCCGGGATCGCGGGATCGGGGAAGAGAGAGACCAGTTCCGGCGCGGCAGGGTCGGAGATGTCCACGACGGAGATATGGTCGGCTCCCTTCAGCCATGAGGGGACTGTCCCTGCGTTCTCACCGGCCGAGGGCTGGCGTGGCAACTATTGACCACGCGGCCGGCCGCGGCGGGGCTGCTCCTGGCAGCGGCCTGATGGCGACAAAAGGACAAGCATGCCAAGCTTCGCCGTGACCGGGGCCTCGGGCCATCTTGGGCGTCTCGCGGTTGCGGAGCTGCTGGCCCGGGGCGTGCCCGCATCCGATGTTGTCGCCGTGGTGCACTCCCGGGGCAAGGTTGCCGACCTCGCCGATCGCGGGGTGGGGGTGCGTGAGGCGGACTATTCCCGTCCAGAGACCCTGGACGCGGCGTTGGCCGGCGTGGAGCGGCTCCTGCTGGTTTCGAGCAGCGAGGCGGGTCAGCGGGTCGCCCACCACGCCAACGTCATCCAGGCTGCGCAGACAGCCGGAACCTCCCGCGTCGTGTACACGAGCATGCTCAACGCCGACAACTCGGCCAACCCGCTGGCCGGCGAGCACCGGGACACCGAGCGGGCACTACGGGACGCGGACGTGCCGTTCACCCTGCTCCGCAACGGCTGGTACACGGAGAATTACACCGACCAGATTGGCCGGTACCTCGAAGCTGGCGAGATCACCGGGGCGGCCGGCACCGGCAGGATCTCCGCGGCCACCCGGCAGGATTATGCCGCCGCCGCTGCCACGGCACTCCTTGAAGACGAGGCGGGCAACCGGACCTACGAGCTCGGCGGGCCGGCGTTCGACCTGCCCGAGCTTGCGCGGACCATCACTGACATCACCGGCACCCCGGTGACGTACCGGGACCTTACGGTGGAGGAGTATGCCTCCTCGCTGCAGCGAGGAGGCCTTGACCAGGCGACTGCCCACTTCGTGGCCGGCCTCGATGCCTCCATCGCCCGCGGTGACCTGGAGACCAGCAGCCAGGACCTGGCGCACCTGCTGGGGCATCCCGCCACGCGCCTGGCCGAGGTCGTGGGCGCGGCGCACAACGTCGTCAGGCCCGGGCCACGCCTGTCCGGTGGCGGATAGGTCCGGCCGCTGAGGTCGGCTGGTGAACGGGAGGGTGGCAAGTGTTCTGGCGCACCCGGCGTGGCCGTGACGCCCGGGGTGGCGCACGGTTGCCGGCAACGCCTGCTGCCCGGCTACCGCGGTGCGGGCGGTGCTGAGACGCCCAGCCAGCGGTCGAGCTCGTCGAGGATGTTCGACACGATCGGGTGCAGCTCGTCAGCGATCCGGGCCTGGCTCTGGCCGTCGCGGGTGCGCTGGCCGGCCTCGCTGATGATGATCTGGAACACCGCGGCGAGCGCGATCCCCTGGAGCCTGGCGACCTCCGGCGCGACGGCGGTTGTATCGATGATGGCGGCGGCCAGGGCAGCGGCCTGGCGGTCGGTCAGCTCAAGCACCAGCCGGTGAACCGTCGGGCTGATCGCCGCCAGGTAACCGAGCTCGCCACGCCAGATTTCCGGCGGGATGCCGCGGATTCCGGCGACGGCTTCGAGGACGGAGCCGCGGATCGCGGCGGCCGGAGTGACGGCGGGCGGGCGAGAGCGGATCAGCTCGCACAGCCGGTCCTGAACCTGCTGCTCGCGGTCGGTGACCAGGTGTTCCTTGGTCGGAAAGTAGTTGTAGACCGTTTGCTCGGCGACCTCGGCTTCGCGCGCCACATCTTTGACCGCGACACGTTCGTAGCCGCGCTCGGCGAACAGGCGGGCCGCGGTGTCGGCGATGAGCCGGCGCGTGCGCGCCTTCTTAAGGTCGCGCAGTCCGGTGGTGGCCATCCCGACAGCTTAGCGGAGTTGCTCCAAGCTTTGATCCCACACTAGAAATCGACTTGTCTCCATCTATTGAGATGAGCCTGCCATGCTCCCAGGACCAGGAAAGTTGGACTGTGGCCTCCTGGTGACGCGCAGCCCGGTCCGGCGCGCGGCGAGGCATCGGCAGAAACATGCTATCGTTTAGATCGTGCACCAAAATTAGAGTCAGCACCAGAAAGGCGCACCCGGCTGCGAACTAACGACCACAGCGGCCGTGACCTGACGATCACCGACAAGAACAGGGGCCCTCATGGCTACCATCACCCACATCAGCCGGACGACACACCTCCTCGCGCTCATGAAGCAGGGCGACGACGCCTTCAACGACCGCGACTTTGCGGCGCTGAACGCGATCCACCATCCCGACATGATCGCGTTCGTCACCGGCAACGCAGAGCCGATCTACGGATCGGCGGCCCACGCCGCGATGGTGCGGCAGATGTTCCGCATCTTCCCCGACGTCCGCGTCCACAACGACCCGTACCCGGTCCAGTTCGGAAACGGCGACTGGGTCACCGTGGTCACCCGCACCACAGGAACCTTCACCGGGGAAATGGTGCTACCCGACGGCTCAGTGGTTTCCCCGACAGGAAAGGCGTTCGACCTCGATTTCGGCCAGACAAGCAAGTGGCAGGGCGACCAGCTCATCGCCATTTCCGCCTTCTGGGACTCCGCGCTGCAGGCAAAGCAGATCGGACTCGGCTGAGCCCGAGGGTAGCTACCGGCTCGGACGCGGAATCCGCGACCACCGTTCGACGACCGTTCGACCTCCACGAGCCATCGGGCCACATATCTCAGCCAGAGGGAGACAGTAGATGATCCTCATTACCACAGCCGGCAAGGTGGGCGCGGAGGCGGCGAGGCTGCTCGCTCAGCGGGAGGAGCCTGTGCGGATCCTGGTCCGCGACCCGGAGAAGGCGACCGCGCTGGCGCAGGCAGGGGTAGACGTTGCCGTCGGCGATCTAGGCGTTCCGGCGACCATCGACGCGGCGATGCGAGGCGTCTCGGCCGTCGTGCTTGTCAGCCCGGCGCTTCCCGCTCAGGAACTGAACGTGGTCACCAGCGCTGTGGGAGCGGGCGTCGATCACGTCGTGAAGATCACCAGCAAGGCCTCGGCGGACTCACCCATCGCGCGGCGCCGCGACCAGACCGAAATTGAGAACGGGCTGATCGCCTCCGGGCTCGGCTACACGCTGCTGCGAAACAACGCCTACATGCAGAACTTCCTCATGCTGGCGCCGGCGATCGCCACGACGAGCAGCTTCGGCTCCTCCGCGGGCGACGGCCGCATCGGCATGGTCGACACGCGCGACGTCGCCGCTGTCGCCGCCGAGATCGCTGCGTCACCCGCCGCCCACAAGGGAAGGACCTACTGGCCCACCGGGCCCGAGAGCCTCTCCTACGCGGACGCGGCCGCGGTGCTCTCCAAGGTGCTCGGCCGAACGGTCACCTTCCATCCGCTGACCTTCGATGAGCAAAAGCAGGCAATGATCGACGTTGGCGTCCCTGAGCACATCGCAAAGATGAACGCCCAGGCCGTCACCCTGTTCGCGCAAGGCGACTCTGATTGGATCAACGACGACGTGCCGTCGATCCTTGGCCGGCCGGCGCGCACCTTCGAACAATTCGTCACCGACTATGCAGCAGCCTTCACGTGAAGCTCAGGCAATCATGTGCGCGGTAAAGTGACCGCATGAGGGGACTGCCTAACTCTGAGCTCTCAATGGCTCCACGGCGATCATGAACGCTGGTCGATCGGTGATACGTGGCGACAGCAGCGCGGCCGATCGAAGACATGGTGAGGGCAGCAGCTTCACGATGCTGGGATGAGGACCGCTTGTTCCGCAGATCCCGCGTCGCCTGCCTGGCGTTTGCGGTCCGGCGGACGCTAGGGCCGTGTCTGGGGAGGCGTGCGCGGGCTGAACCAGGTGCGCAGGGCATTGTTCATCCCGGCGGCCGGGTCTGGTGTGCCGGGTGCGGCGGCCCAGGCGACGTGGCCGTCGGGCCGGATCAGCAGCGCCGCGGCCGGAGCGGGCTTGGTCAGGCAGCGTGCGGTGATAACGGTGACCAGGCCGGCCCGGTCCTGGGCCGCCGCCTCGGCGACTGCGGAATCGGCGGTGAGGTCGAGCAGGACGCCCTGGGCCGCGTGCATGAGCTCGGCGACCCGGGTGCGGCCGTGACGGGTTTCCAGCTGGAGATCTGGCGCGAGCTTTCCGAGCAGCGGGTGGGGCTGGGCGTCGCTGGCCGGCAGTGGGTAGCGGACATCGGAGCCCTCGATCAGCTCGCCTACGTGACGCAGTTGCCCGGGCTGGCGGAGCAGTTCGCGGACGTGCTGTAGCGGTTCGAGGTGCTGGAGTACGTCGCCGAACAGTTCGCGTAGCGCTTCGGCGCCTTCCGGGCTCACCTTGGCGGGCTCGTCCGTCCCGCCTTGGCTGATGGTGGTCAGGGCCTTCTGGGCGCGGGTGTGCAGGATGGCTTGCTGTCCGGCAGGGTGCCGCTCGGCGTGGTAGGACTCCAGCAGGCCGTCCGGTGCCCGGCCCTGGACCTGCGCGGCGAGCTTCCAGCCGAGGTTGACCGCATCGATCAGGCCGGTGTTCAGTGATACTGCGAAGACGTGGGCGGCGTCGCCGGCCAGTAGGATGCGGCCAGCCTGGTAGCGGTCAGCTTGCCGGGTGTTCCCGACCAGCCGGGTCAGCCGCTGCGGATCGGTCATCGGCAGGTCACCGCCGAGGACCCGCCGGACGCTGGCGCGCAGTTCGTCGAGGGTCATCGGAGCGCTCAGGTCGGCGGTGGGGTCGTCCTCGCTGGTGTAGACGATGAAGACACCGGCAGTAGCGTTCTTGTCGAGTACGGTCAGCGGCGCGAGGGCGTAGGTGCCCCGCGGGGTGCGGACTTGCCCCATGAGCTTCAGGCGGCCGAGCCCCGGTACCTTCACCACGCCGCCGCGCCGGGTGAGCTTCGCCGTCGGCAGGCGCACCTGGCCAATGCGGGATATCTCCGGCGAGGTGGTGCCGGGGAAGCCGATCCCGGCCTGCTTGCGTACCAGGCTATGCGCGCCGTCGCAGCCCACGAGGTAGCGTGCGCGCAGCCGGTAGTCGCCGCCGGGACCGCGGACGTCAAGGGTGACCGCGTCGTCATCCGGGGACAGCGCCGTCAGCTCGTGCCCGCGCCGGACGGTCCCGCCTAGTTCGGTGAGCCGCTCTTCCAGCACCTTCTCCAGCCGGCGTTGCGGCACCGTCAGGATGTGCAGCGGGCTGGTGCCGAGCCTGGAGAAGTCCAGCTGCAGCGGACCGAACGAGAAGCGCGGTACCGGCTCGGCAAAGGTGGCCTCCTGCCGGAGCCGGTCGAGCAGGCCGCGGTAGTCCAGCACCGGCACGATCTGGCCCGC
>Ga0302184_10003100_pt1 | contig 10401 bp, 9 predicted proteins | sample I_Palsa_N3_3_FD_200233 | JGI IMG/M metagenome (GOLD analysis project Ga0302184, IMG submission 200233) | Peat permafrost microbial communities from Stordalen Mire near Abisko, Sweden - I_Palsa_N3_3 | ecosystem: Environmental > Terrestrial > Soil > Palsa > Peat permafrost | place: Sweden: Abisko...
TGGTGAAGGCCTGGGCGCCCGACGTCGAGGTGATCTGCATCCAGCCGCTGGGCGCACCGGCGATGACACACTCCTGGCGCCAACGGCGCGTCGTCACCACCGACTCGACCAGCACCATCGCTGACGGCGTCGCCGGCCGATGCCCCATCCCGGCCGTCCTGGACGACCTCCTCCTGGTCGCTGACGATGCCGTCCTGGTCCAGGAGGCGTCGATCATCGCCGGCATGCGGATGCTCCTCGACCACGCTGGCCTCGTCGTCGAACCGTCGGCCGCGCTCGGCATCGCGGCGATCCTCGAAGACCGTGACCGCTTCGCCGGCCGGCACGTAGTCACCATCGTGTGCGGCAGCAACGTCGACGTAGACGCCTATCACCGCTGGGTCGGTGCGGTTCCCAGCAGCAGCTGACGGCTGAACGGCCGCTAGTCGCGCAGGACCAGGCGCTGGTGCTTCACGCCGGTCAGGCATACGGCCAGGCCGAGCACGCCGACGTCGCGCAGGGCCGTGTCGGACAGGCCGGTCGCCATCAGCGCGATCACGATCTCCAGCATCAGCACGCTGGCGATGGCGGCCGCGGCGCGCGGCTCGATGCCCGCTACCAGGGCGGCGGCCAGCACGAGCAGGACCCAGCCGTGCGCCAGGACAGCGATGATCGCCAGCGAGGAGGATTCGGAGATGACCGGCACGTACTGGGTCCACTGGCCGGGCTGCAGCAGCTCGTGGTAGCCGAACCAGGCGAACACCAGGCCGAGCAGGATCCGGCCGACAGCCGGAGCCCATTCCGTGGTGAGCACTGCCACCTGGTCGGTGATCGCGAGCCGGCGTGCCGAGGCAGTCGCTGGTGCGGACTCCCGGGATGGGGCCTGCTGGGATGCGCCGACCGCCGGGGATCCCGGGCCGCCGCTGGCCCAGTGCTTAGTCATCGAGGCCGTTCATCGTGGCGTTCCGGCGCTGACGGCATAGACTGCCTGCTGTCCCGAATGGGCCGGTACCACGCCGGTGCCTCGCTGTGACCAGCCGAGGAAGGCGAGCAGAAGGCCGGCGATCCCGATGATCACCAGGACGGTCAGCCCGCGCGGACCTACGGAGCCTGTCAACCTGAGGCTCCATCCGCGGGGTGGGTCTCCTCCCACATCCAGTTCAGGTACACGGGCGAACCTGTCACGATCGGCAGCGCAACAATCTCAGGCTCGTCGTAGCTGTGCCGTTCGGTGATGAAGGCCGCGAGCTCGTCGTAACGGTCGGCCGGAAGCTTGAGCAGCACGAGCCACTCCTCGGTCCGCTCCAGCCCTCCGTCCCACCAGTACACGGACGCCACCGGACCGGCCACCTGGGCGCAGGCGGCCAATCTCGACTCGACCGCGGCGCGGGACAGTTCCATCGCCTCGGCCCGCGAATCGGTCGTCGTCTGCACCTGGAGGTACTGCACCTCAAGGTCCGCCATGGCACATGATGGTACGCCCACCAGACACTAGTACGCTGTGCCGCACGCCGCCTGACCCGCGGCGAGGGCTGGGAGGAGAGCGCGTGGAACTGGTGCATTCCGGGAAGGTCAGGGAGCTTTACTCCGACGGCGACGACCTCATCATGGTCGCCTCGGATCGGGTGAGCATCTACGACGTGGTGCTGCCCACGCCGATACCCGGCAAGGGCAAGGTGCTGACCCAGCTCTCGCTGTGGTGGTTCGAGCAGCTCAGGGGCGTAATCCCCAATCACGTGATCTCAGGAACCGACGTGCCGGAGCAGTGGGCGGGGCGGGCGATCAAGTGCCGCCGCCTGCGGATGCTGCCGGTGGAGTGCATTGCCCGCGGTTACCTGGCCGGACTGGGGCTGACGTCCTATAACGAAACCGGCACGATCTCGGGCGTGGGGCTGCCGCCCGGTCTCCGCGAGGCTTCCCGGCTGCCCGAACCTGTCTTCACGCCCACCACGAAGGCCGCGGCGGGTCACGACGAGCCGATGACCTACGCCGACGTGGCCGCGCTGGTCGGCGCGCCGTTGGCGGCCGAACTCCAGCGGGCCACCCTGGAGATCTACCGGCGGGGAGCGGAGGTCGCGGCCGCGCGCGGCGTCATCATCGCCGATACCAAGCTGGAGTTCGGGCTGGGAGAGGACGGGACGCTGATACTGGCCGATGAGGTGCTGACCCCGGACTCCTCCCGGTTCTGGCTGGCCTCGGAGTGGCGGCCGGGCCGCCCGCAGCGCTCGCTGGACAAGCAGTTCGTGCGGGACTGGTCGGCCGGCCTCGACTGGGACCGCCTCCCGCCGGGCCCGGTCATCCCGCCGGAGGTCGTCGCGGCGACGCAGGCGCGTTATGAGGAACTGTTCTCGCGGGTTACCTCGGGCAGTTAGCAGGGCCGTGCGGCGGTTACCCGACGGCGCTCTCGCTCGACGCGGCGCTGGGCGTGACCCGCCTGACCGGACGCTAACGGGTGGTCTTGACGCAGGTGTAAGCGCCGTACAGCCTGCCGTCGAAATCCGCGGCCACGATCTCCAAACCCGCGGTGGCGAGCATCGGCTCGAGCAGCCAGCGGAACGTGCTGAACTCGGTACGGATGTGCTCCGCATAGTCCTCGCTGGTGTACCCGGCGGCGGGATCGGCGGCCGCGTGGTCCAGCCACCCAGTGAACACCGCGGCAGCCTCATCGGGGCCGAAGTCAAAGATCAGGTCACGGAGCCGCAGCACCCCGCCGGGCCGCAGCATCCGCGCGATACGGTCCAGGGCGAGCGCCTTCCAGAAGTCGGGCAGCTGGTGCAGCGCGTGGCGGGTGTACACGCCGTCCGCAGGCGGCCCGCAGTGCTGGTAGCTGAGGAATCCGGCCCGCACGCAGTCCAGGTTGGCCAGCCCGGCGGACGCCGAGCGCTTGCGCAGGGCGGCTAGCATCGCCGGCGACATGTCCACCGCCGTCACGTGCCCGAACCGGCGCGCCGCCGCGATCGCGAACTGCCCGGTGCCCGCGCCGATGTCCACCACGACCGAGGCCGCGTCCAGCCCGTGCGCCTCGAAGACGGCCAGGTCCGCGACCGGATCCGGATACCCCTGCTTGCGGTCGTAACCTGCCACGAACGCCGGGTCAAGGTGTTCCGGTCCCGCGTGCGCCAGCTCGTCGATCATCCATGACTGCGCCACGAGGCCATTGTCCCCAGGGCCGCAACTGTGTTTCCGGTGTCCGGTCCGTCCGGGAGCCTCGCCAGGGAGCTCGATCCGGCCGACCGCCGATCGTTCCGGCTGCCCTTGACCGACGCTGGCCAGGCGGTGGCCGGACGCGTACTTGCCGCCGTCGCGGACCTGGAACACGAGGCGCTGGCACCGCCTTTCCGCCACCCAGCTGGCGGGTACCATGCCGTCATCACCGCCCCGCAGGAGGCCTGCTAATGCCCGATCACCAGACGCCGCCTGGGTCGCACGGCTCACCCGACCCCGAGTTCGGCGCGATCCTGCCCGCGATCACCGGCCCGACCGGGCAATTCCGGCACCGTCAGCACATCAACCTGGCCTTCGTGGCGGTGCGGCGCTATGGCATGCCCGCAGCCACCGGCAAGATCTGCACCTGGATCCGTCACATCGCCGCGTACGAGCGGGCCCCGCAGAAGTACCACCACACGGTCTCGCGCGCCTGGGTCGAGATCGTCGCCCACCACGTCGGCGCGGACCCGGATTGCGCGGACTTCGACCTCTTCGCCAGGCGGAACCCCGTGCTCCTCGACAAGCGCCTGCTCAGCCGGCATTACCGCTCGGCCACGCTGGCCTCCGGGCCGGCCAGAGCCGGCTGGGTCGAGCCCGATCTCCAGCCCTTCCCCTGGTCCGCTCAGGGCACGGCAGGCTGATCGATGACCCCGTGCCAGGTGCGGTCTTGGCTGGTCAGCGGCCAGGCAGGGGCGCGGTGACGAACTCCTGGCCGGTGTCCGTCTCCACCGAGTCGATACCGGTCACGGCGGAACCGGATGGGGCCAGCGTGGTGATCTCGTGACTGCCGCCTCCGGTCAGGCCCTTGACCGATGATTGCGCCCAGCTCGCCCCGGTGGCCGAGGTCCAGACCGCGGCGTCCATGTCGACGGCGGACCCGCCGGAGGCGGACCCGCCGGACTCGCTCGCAGCGGTGAAGCCGCCGGAGGTCTGGGTGAGCGCGGTAATGGTGGTATCCGGGCCCAGCGAGCCGAACGGCACCTGCTGCCAGCCGGTCCCCCCGGAGGTGGACAGCTCGGCCAGCGGCGTGGTGCCTGCCTTGGTCGTTTCCGTGCCCGTGGCGACAACCCGGTTCCCGTTGATCGCCACCTCGTTCACCTGGCCGGCCGTTACGTCTGCCGTCACGGGCAGCTCACGGGTCGTCCAGGCGCGGCCGTCGGTGGTGGTCCACACCACCGGCATGCGGTCACGCGAGCCAACCGACACGAAGCCGTCCGGGCCCGCCGCGACCCCGACCACCACGAACGAGCCGGTGGCCAGGTTCACGTCGTGCGCCTCGGTCCAGCTGGTCAGGTTCGGCGACCAATAGACGTCGGCCGTGCACCCGCCGCCCGATTTGAGTTCCGAGCCGGCGATCACGTAGCCGGCCGGACCTGCCGCCGTCGCGATCGAGACCACGTCCGCTAGATCCCGCGTCATGGATCCGCTGACGGGTCGCCAGGTGATGCCGTTGGCCGAGGTGAGGATGACGGGACCAGGAAAGCCGACGGCAAGCCATCCGGCCGAGCCGTGGGTCACGTCGGTGAGTTGAGCAAGGCCCGTGGCGCCTGAGACCAGCGACAGCGAGGAGGCCATGGCCCAGGATCCGCCGGAGGCCTTCCGCCATATCGCCGGGTAGCCGTCCGCGCTGCCCACGGCGATCTGCTCGCCATCGGCGCTGGCGGTGCTCTTCACGGTAATCGCCGGGATGCTGGCCAGCGGGACCGAACGTACGCTGCCTGTCGTGTTCGCCTCGACTAGGACGGCCTGCTGGCTGATCGCGCTGCCGTCCGTGGATCCGACGGCGACGACATTGCCTCCCGGCGCGACCGTGGGAACCAAGCTCGACCCGCTGGAGACGCCGCCGAGCGACCCCGTCGGCCGCCAGTCGGCGCCGGTGCCCGTGCTGGTGTAGGCGACGCGTTGGTTCTGGGTGGTACCGGTCACGACGAAGCCGTCGTTGCTGCCCTTCACCACCTCGGGAGTCCAGCCCCCGGCCGGGTCGATGGTGCCCGCGTACTGCCAGGTGTGCCCGTTCGGAGAAAAGTAAGCCACTCCGTCTGAGGTGCCGCTCGCGGCCGTGCCCGGCCGGACCGCGATCAGGCCAGAGCCGTCGAACGACACACCGCTGATCTGGCTTCGAGCGCCGTGATCGACCGGGACCTTGACCGGTGTCCACGCCGACCCGCCGTTGGTGCTCAGCCAGACCGAGGTGCCATCTGAGATCACCGTGTCGTTACCGCGCGAGGTGGCGTAGGAGATGTTCTGCGCGACCTTCCCTGACGTGGTCAGGCCCAGCTGCGATACCGTGATCCGCTGCCAGGTCAGGCCGTCGTGCGAGGTCCAGACCACCGCCTCGGTGCCGCCGTCGCCCGTCTTCCCCTGCCCCGCGGCGAGGAATCCGTCTGCGGTGCTCGTGACCACGTCGATTACGTCACCGGGCTCCCGCGGGGTAATGGCGTGCGTGGCCGATAGCGTCCAGGACTGGCCGTCCGGGCTGGTCCAGATGGCATCCTGGCCTTCCGCCATCCAGCCGTTCGGGCCGCCGGCGATCAGAGGTGCCAGATATCCCAGCGGGGGCGCGCCGCCGTCCGGCAGGTGAACCGGGGCCAGGCGCCAGGTCTTCCCGCCGTCAGAGGACACCCGGAACTGCTGGCGTGCGACGGTTCCGCCCTGATTAGTCTGCGAGCCCGTCGTCACCATGGTGTCGCCCGAGGAGACGATGCGGCTGAGCTTCTGGAAGACGCCGCGCTGCGTCTGGCCGGCGTACCCAGGCAGGGTCGCGGTCTGGATGGTGCCCGGGTCCCCTCCACTCCCTGCTAGCTGGCCTGTTGCGGGAGTGTGGCCCGGGTGCAGCACGAAGGCGGCGAGCACGGCCGCCGCGGTGACGGTGACCGCGGCGGCGGCGGTGACGGCGATTATCCCCTTACGGCGGCTGAATCCCCTGTCACCCGGCCGGGTGAGGGCAGGCGCGGGGTCGAGCAGAAGGGCGCCGTTCGGCGCGGGCAGGCTGGGCTGGGCAGGAATGTCGCGAGGCCGCCCGGAAGGCGGTGCGGACTGGACGGACATCCTGTTCAGCCGGTCCAGAAGCTCGTGCGCGGCGGGGCGGCTCTGCGGATCTTTGGCCAGAGCGGCCGCGACCAGCGGCTTGAGTGAGTCTGGCACCGCGGTGATGTCGGGGTCGGCGTACATGACCCGGTACAGGACGGCATCAGTGTTCCCGGTGCCCCACGGCGAATGCCCGACGGCCGCGTAGCCGATGGTCACGCCCCAGACGAAGATGTCAGCCGCCGGGCCCGGATGCCCGGTGATCTGCTCGGGCGCCATGAACCCAGGTGAGCCGACCATTACTCCGGTCTTGGTAAGGGACATCCCGTCCAGCGTCTGGGCGATCCCGAAATCGATGACCTTCGGGCCGTCCTGCGCCAGGATGACATTGGAGGGCTTGAGGTCCCGGTGCACGATTCCGGCTGCGTGGATGACGGTGAGCGCGTCGGCCAGCCCGGTCGCCAGGTCGTACAGCATGCCAGAGTTCAGGGATCCGTACTTGTCGATGTAGTCGGCCAGCGAAGGACCTTCGGCGTACTCGGTGACCATGAACGGCTGGTCCGACTCGGTATCGGCCTCGATGAACCGCACCGTGCGCCCGCCTGTGACCCGCATCAGGGCGGTGACCTCGCGGTCGAAGCGGCGCCGGAACTCCGGATTATCGGCTATCTCTGGCCGCAGGACCTTTACCGCGACCAGCCCGCCGTCCGGGGTGACTCCGAGGTACACCACGCCCATGCCGCCTGAACCCAGCTTGGCGGTCAGACGATATTGTCCGACCCGGACCGGATCTCCCGGCCGAAGAGACATGCGAGCCAATGAAATTCCCTCCCGGAAGGTCGATCGTGGCTCCTGGGCAGCTGACGCCGCACCACTGTCACTGTCCTTACGACTTCCTTACGACAATGAAGCGGCAAAAGGTTCAATGCAGCCGTCAAGCTTGATTACGGAAATTTCACCCTGCTGGATGGCCGGGATCAGCGGGCGGGAAGGGACAGGGTGACGTATTCCTGGTTCAGTTCGCCCCGGTGGCCGAGATCCAGACCGCGGCGTCCAGGTCGCCGGAGGATCTGCCGGACTGGCTCGCAGCGGTGAAGCCGCCGGAGGTCTCGGTGACCGCGGTGATGGTGGTACCCGGGCCCAGCGAGCCGAACGGCACTTGCTGCCAGCCGGTCAATGGTGGCTCGTGAGCAGCCGGCGCACAACCGTCCTTTTGGTTTTCCTTAGGTCGATATGGTTTTCCTTAGGTTGATGGCCCGGGCGGCAGGCGACATGGGCCGGGATCGCTGCGCCGGCCGTGCGAGACAGAAGCCGAGATAGCCAGCAGCACGGCGCCCCACGGCCCGGCGACCCAGAGCGGCCAGGGGTAGATCAGCTGGCCGGTGGTGGCGGAGACCAGGACCCAGACCACCAGGTTGACCGACACGACGGCTCCCCAGACGGTCCACAGGACTTTGAGCGAAGCGGGCAGCCCGGCGAATCCGCCTCGCGCGGCGACCGCCGACGGTCCCGCCACCGGCGGGAGTACGGGCGCGGCTGGTTCCCGGGCCACCGGGCTGGTTTCTGGCAGATCCCGGTACAGCGGGGTCAGCTCGCCGTAGGTAACCGCCTCCGACGCCTGTCCCATCCGGTCCAGGTACTCGTCCATCTTCAGGCGGCCCTCATCGAGCGCGGTACGCAACCGCTGGATTACCTCCTGCCGATCAGCGTCCGAAGCCCGCATCTTCTCATGATCAGCCATAACGACCTTTCGCCTGATTTCCCCGCACACACCATCTCAGACCCGGCGCACTTCATCGGCGTTAATTGCCGGGTGATGAAAATCAGTAGAATTATCCGTCATTAATTTGGCTAGTGCCGCCGCCAGGGACCGTACCCTCCGTGACGTGCGGGAACAATGAGACTATTGGTGCCAATGTGACTGTAGTTAACAGGTTTCCGTATACGAAACCTATTAGGCCGGAACATCCACTCATTCCCATTTAAATTCCTGAACGCAGTCATTATCGTTGTCCTGTCGGATACCGCGTCAAAGCGTTTGGGTGACTTGGGGGGCAGCGTGGTCAGGGGATTGCAGTCTGGGGATCCACAGACGATCGGTCCGTACCGGCTGGTAGGCCAGCTCGGCAGCGGCGGCATGGGACGGGTCTTCCTCGGTGTCTCCGCGGGCGGCCGGCCGGTAGCGGTGAAGGTCATCCGGGCTGACCTGGCCGCGGACCCCGAGTTCCGGATGCGATTCGGGCGGGAGGTCGCCTCGGCGCGGAGGGTGAGCGGCGTGTTCACGGCCCCGGTGGTGGACGCGGACGTCAATGGTACGCCGCCGTGGCTGGCCACGGCTTATGTTCCCGGGCCTTCGCTGTCTGAGGCGGTAGCCTCGCACGGGCCGCTGCCTGCCGGGGCGCTGCTAACGCTGACCGCCGGCCTGGCGGAGAGCCTGAGCGCGATCCACGCCGCGGGCGTGGTGCACCGGGACCTCAAGCCGTCGAACGTGCTGATAGCGGAGGACGGCCCTCGGGTCATTGATTTCGGCATCTCCCGGGCCGCGGAATCCACGGCGCTGACGCAGGCGGGCCTGGTGATCGGCTCGCCCGGGTTCATGTCCCCCGAGCAGGCCGCGGGTTATGAAGTCGGGATGCCGACCGACATATTCAGCCTGGGGGCGGTCCTGGCCTTCGCCGCCACGGGCGAGGGGCCGTTCGGTGCCGGGACGACGGCAGCGCTGCTGTACCGCGTGGTCCATGGCGTCCCCGGCCTCGATCGGGTGCCGGCCGAGGTGCGGCCGCTGATCGAGCGCTGCTTGGCCAAAGAACCCGGACAGCGGCCCACCGCCAATAGCCTGCTCGCCGACGTTGGTGCCCTCCAGCCGACTGCGAGCTGGCTGCCCGAATCGATCATCCGCGCGTTCGCACGGGATGCCGTGCCAGGTCCCGCGCCCGCCACGGCTGGAATGCCGTTCGGGTCCGACGCGGCGCTCGGGTCCGACGCGGCGCTCGGGTCCGACGCGGCGCTCGGGTCCGACGCGGCGCTCGGGTTCGACGAGGCGGCGACACGGACCACGGCGGCCAACTCCGCGGCGCAGGTACCGAGCGGGGAAAGCCTGCCCGTAGCCCTCGCAGGCATTTCCCAGACCGCGACCTCGGGGAGCATGCCGGTGCCTCCCGGTGGTACGCATCCTCCCGGGGATGCGTATAGTCAGCCCCCGGGAGGCGGAGCGAACCAGCCACGGCGCCGCTGGTTGCGCCCGCTGGCGCTGGCGTGGGTCCTTGGCTTCCTTGTCGCGGCGGGCATAGCTGTTTTCGCCGTGACCGCTTTCACCGGGCACACGCCCACCCCGGGTCAGTCCCCGGCGGCACAGATTTCCTCATCGACAGGATCCACGTCGCCCGGACGGACGCCCTCCGGCGTGTCTACCTCCCGGGGTGTGTCCTCCTCACCGAGGTCATCCTCGTTCCCGGGCACATCTCAGCCGGCGGGAGTGCCTGCATCCCGATCGGTGTACTCATCCCAGTCGCCGACCGGGTCGGCATCCCCGAGGTCATCCCCGTCCGCCTCCCGGACCCCGACCCCGACCCCTTCCCCGTCAGCATCGGCCCACCCGACTCCCACCCCGACCTCTTCCTCATCCACGCCAGCATCCACGCCGACATCACCGTCCGCACCGGCTTCTTAGTAGTGGAGCGGATGCCGGGTGGGGGCTCTGTCCTGCAGACGGTCCGCCACACGGTGCTGCACGCTTAAACGGGCTAGGCCTGCGCGACCAGGGCGGCGACCTGGTCCTCGAGTGCCACGGCGGCCGCGAGGCGGTTATCGACAGTGACATGCGGGGCGGCGGGTTCGGCGCCGAGCCGCATGCTGGTGCCGAACTGTTCGAAGTTCGCCAGCTTGGCCGAATCCCGCTCGAGCCCGCGGGCGAGCAGCCGCCGGCGCAGGGTCTCCTCGTCTGAGGAGACCCAGACCAGGCGGACCGTCCCGCCGCCCAGCTCGCCGACCCAGGACTGCCACCGCCGGGCGTCGTGGATCTGGCCGGTAAACGGGCCGGACAGCAGGACGGGGCATCCGTGCGCGCGGATCTCGCGGGCCGTCGCCGTCATTCCGGCGTACTCGTGCACCTTGATGTGCTCGTCGTACCACGGGCCCTCGCGCTCCCCCTCGAGGCGGTGTGCCGACGCCAGAAGGGACGCCGCGAAC
>Ga0302184_10003102_pt1 | contig 10399 bp, 7 predicted proteins | sample I_Palsa_N3_3_FD_200233 | JGI IMG/M metagenome (GOLD analysis project Ga0302184, IMG submission 200233) | Peat permafrost microbial communities from Stordalen Mire near Abisko, Sweden - I_Palsa_N3_3 | ecosystem: Environmental > Terrestrial > Soil > Palsa > Peat permafrost | place: Sweden: Abisko...
GGCCTTCCAGGCCATGGGGTGGCAGCCCCGTCCCGAGGAGAGCGACCTCGAGCGGTTGCGGCGAGCCTCGCTGCTCCGCGCCGTGGGCGGCCTGGCCCGCAGCCCGGACGTCCTCCAGGAAGCCCGCCGGCGCGTGGCGCACATGCTGGAGCAAACGCCGAATGCCCTCGATGCAAACCTCCTCGATGGCGCGGTGGCCATCTCGGCGCGCAGCGGGGACGCCCGCCTCTTCGCGCAGCTGAAAGCGGCCTTCCCCAATGAGCCGGACCCGGCCACCAAGCGCCGCTACCTCATGGCCCTCACCGCCTTCGAGGACGCGGCGCTCTCCGCCCAGGCCCGCGCACTCCTCCTGGAGGGGGGCGTCCCGATGCAGGACGTCTCCGGCTACGTCCACGGCCTTCTGGCCAACCGCGAGGCCCGGGACGAAGGCTGGCGCCTCCTGCAGGAACGCTGGGCCGACGTCATGGCCCGCACCGGTGGTGCGCCGATGCTTGTCCGGCGGGTGGTGGAGGCGCTGGGAAACCTGCACACCCGGGCCCACCTGGAGCAGGTGCGGCGCTTTCTCGCCAGCCACCCCGTGCCGGAGGCACAGCAGGCGGTCGCCCAGACGCTGGAACGCCTCGGCCAGGACGTGGCGCTGCGGGAGCGGCTGCTTCCCGAGGTGGCCGCCTGGTTGAAGGACCGCGGAAGCTGACGGCCGCTGTCCCCGGGGGCGACGGCGGCGGCCCTACGGCAGCGCGGCGCGGGCGGCGGCCGCCCCTTGCGCGAGCGCGTCGAGAAACCCCGGGGCCAACAGCTGCCGGCCGGCCTCGCCCTCGCCCTGGGCGAGGTGCTCCCTCGTCTCGACGTAGCCGAGGTAGCCATTCACCAGGCTGACTGTCCGGCCAGCCCCGGCTGACGTCTCCAGGAGGCGCGCCGCGGCCGCGGAGGGTTCCCCGGGGACGCCCAAGAGGACGAAGGGGCCGACGCGCAGAAGGCCCACGGAGGCCTCGGCCGGAGCCGCCGCGCAGAGGACGTTGTCGGCCAGGGGCACGAGGGGCCAGGGCACGAGGCGCCGGGCGTCCGGCCCGGGCACCGTCACCCGGACGCGCGCCACCGAGAGGGCGGAGGGCACCGGCACCGGCATGAGGGCGTCCGCAGCCGAGGCGAGCTCCGCGACGAAGCGTCCGAGACGTCCGGCCATTGCCTCCGGGAGTGCCGGGGAGACGTTGCCCACTGCCCCCTGGAGGACAAGCGTCACTCCGTTGCCGCGCTCGGCCTCCAATTCGGCCAACCTCCCCGGCCAGTCCGCATCCAGCCCGTCGGGCGGCCTCGGGACAAGCGTCGGGTGGCAGGCGAAGACGAGCAGCTGAGCCACGGGCCCCGTCTGGCCCTCGAAGACGAGGCGGGAAAGCCGGGCGTCGACGTCCTGGGGAGGTTCCCGCGCGCCCACCAGGGCCGGGACATTGCCTTCGGCGAAGCGCAAGGAGACGGGACGCCGCGCGGCGTAGGCATCCAGGAGCGCTCCTGCGGCGGCCTGCACCACCGCTGCCCGGGCCGCCCCGCGCAGAAGCCCCGTGCCCGCCACCTGGGCCACGGGGTTACTCGCGTAGCCGCCCGGCCCGGAGTGGGTGTGGGTGACGGCCACCCAGGTGTCGGACAGCTGGAGGGTGCGCGTGGCCTCCTGAATGGCCGCGTCCAGCCCTGGGTCTCCCAGGAGGACGTCGAGTGAGACGAGTCCCAGCCGCACCCCGCCAGCCTCCAGAAACAGGGCCCGGGCCTTGACGGGAAAGGCGACGGTGCGCACGACGGCGCGGGGGACGCCATAGCCGGCCACCGTCGCCGGAAGCGGTACGGCGAGGACGCGGGTGGCGGCTCCGGCGAGCAACGGGCCTTCCCCGCGGGCGGACAGCTGCACGGTGGGCGCCGTTGGGCGACGAGAAGCAGGAGGACGAGGAGGCCGCCGAGGACGAGGGCGACACGCCGTGGACGACTCACGCCGCGGCATTCCCCACTGCGACGAAGCGCTCGCTGGCCGCCCACAGCTTCGCCGCCAGCTCCGGGTCCCTGGAGACGGGGCTCGAGCGCGCCTGGCGGGACTTGGCGAAGTACTTGCCGGTGACGCCTTCCACCTCGGGAGAGGTGGCCAGGTACACCAGCGTCTCCGCCCCCTTCTCCGGCGTCGTCATGAAGGGCGCGGCCAGCCGTACCAGGGACTTGAAGAGGCCCGGCGTGTTTTGCCCGAAGCCGGTGGCCACCACGCCCGGGTGCAGCGAGTTGACGGTGACGCCCGTCCCGGCAAGCCGGCGGGCGAGCTCCGTGGTGAAGAGGATGTTCATCAGCTTGGACTGCCCGTACACCCGAAGGCCGGAGTAGCGCTTCCGGTTTTCCAAGTCATCGAGGTCGAGCCGCATCCCCCGGTGGGCGTCCGAGGCGACATTCACCACCCGGGAGGGCGCGCTGGCCTTGAGGAGGTCGAGGAGCTCGAGGGTGAGGAGGAAGTAGCCGAGGTGGTTTAAGGCCAGCGTCTTCTCGATGCCCTCGGCCGTCTCCTCGCGCCGGGTGAAAATGGCACCGGCGTTGTTGATGAGGACGTCCAGGCGCGGGTAGCGGCCGCGGACCTCCTTCGCCAGCCGCCGCACCTCGCTGCGCAGGGAGAGGTCTGCCACCAGGCCCTCGACGTGGCCATTCCCGGTGGCGGAGCGCACGGCATGGACTGTCTCCTCCACCCGGGGCTTGTCCCTCCCCACCAGCACCAGCGTCAGCCCGGTGCGGGCCAGGGCATCCGCGGCGGCAAGCCCAATGCCGCGCGTGGCACCCGTGAGGAGGCACACCTTTCCGCGCACGTTGAGACTCGCCATGGCCCTTGGCACCCTACACCACTCCACAGCTTCGGTCCGTGCGTCCTCAGGTGCCCGAGGAAGAGCGCTCCCGCGTCCGTGCACGCGACAGCCGGCGGGTGTATGTCCCGTGGGCCATGTGCGGAATTTTTGGAATCTTCGGCAACTCCGAGGCCGCCAACCTCACCTACCTTGGGCTGCACGCGCTGCAGCACCGGGGGCAGGAGTCGGCGGGCATCGTCAGCGCCGACGGGCGTACCTTCCACGTCCGCCGCGAGATGGGACTCGTGCAGGACGTCTTCGGCGCACGCCACCTCGAGGCCCTCGCCGGACGGGCGGCCATCGGCCACGTCCGCTACTCCACCTCCGGTGTCAGCCAGCACAAGAATGCCCAGCCACTCACCGTCGAGTACTCGCTCGGGAAGCTGGCGGTCGCCCACAACGGGAACCTCACCAACGCCCCGCAGCTGCGCGCCGAGCTCGAGCAGCAGGGTGCCATCTTCGGAGGCGACTCGGACACCGAGGTGATTATTCACCTCATGGCCCGAAGCCGGGCTCCCACCCTGGCCAAGCAGATGGTGGAGGCCCTGGGCAAGGTGCAGGGCAGCTACTCGCTCCTCTTCCTCACCCCCACCGCCGTCATCGCCGTGCGCGACCCACGCGGGTTCCGGCCCCTGGTGCTGGGCAAGTTGCGCGACGCCACCGTCTTCGCCTCGGAAACCACCGCGCTGGACCTCGTCGGTGCGACGCTGGTCCGCGAAGTCGAGCCGGGGGAGATGGTGGTGGTGGACGACATGGGGACGCGCTCCACGCGGCCCTTCCCGCAGGAGCGTCCCACCCGCTGCGTCTTCGAGCACGTCTACTTCGCCAAGCCGGACTCGGACCTCTTTGGCTCCTCGGTGTACATGACGCGCCAGCGGCTGGGCATGCAGCTGGCGCTGGAGCAACCGGCGGTGGCGGACCTCGTCATCGGCGTCCCGGACTCCGGCATCCCGGCGGCCATCGGCTATTCCAAGGCTTCGGGCATCCCCTACGACGTGGGGCTGATTCGTAGCCACTACGTCGGCCGCACCTTCATCGAGCCGCAGCAGTCCATCCGGCACTTCGGTGTGAAGCTGAAGCTGGCCGCGGTGCGCGAGGTGCTGAAGGGCAAGCGGGTGGTGGTGGTGGACGACTCCCTCATCCGCGGCACCACCTCGCGAAAAATCGTGACGATGATTAAGGCCGCCGGTGCCTCCGAGGTGCACCTGCGCATCTCCAGCCCTCCCAGCCGGTGGCCCTGCTACTACGGCATCGACACCCCGCGCCGCGCCGAGCTCATCGCCGCCACCCAGTCGGTGGAGGACATCGCCCAGTTCGTGACGGCGGACTCCCTCGGCTACCTCAGTGTGGAGGGGCTGGGCGCGGCGGTGGGCGACCCGGAGTCCAAGAGCTTCTGCATGGCTTGCTTCACCGGGAAGTACCCCACGCCCATCCGAATCGTCGAGGACGAGCCTCCCGCCCGAAGCGCGGCGCGCGGCTAGTCCCCTCAGAAGGGGGCCTCACTCGTGGAGGCTGCTCCTCAGCGCGTTGGAGCTCACGCCGTGGCGGACCGCCGCCTCGCGCGGCGTTTCCTCGTGGCCTTGGGCCTTTTGGCGTGCCTGGCCCTCCTGGTGCCGCTTCTCGGCTACCGCACCGACGTCGCCGAGGCGAAGAGGCTGTTGCACGCCCGCGTCACCCGCGAGGCTGCGGTGTATGCCGACGCGCTCGACACCCACGTCCGGGCGCTGGTGGCCGAGCTGGAGCGCCTTGCCTCCCGGCCCCAGGTGGACCTCCGGGACCAAACCACCGCGCCCGAGCAAGCGCTGCTCGACTTCGCGCACCACAACTCCGCCTTCTTCGCCGGGGTGGCAGTGCTCGACGACAGGGGCTTCGCCGTGTGGAGCGAGCCCAAGGACGCCCTGCCAGCCACCTCGCTTCAGTCCCGACGCTGGTTTCAGCGAATGCTGCTTCGCCAGGCCCCCGTCATTGACGCCCTAGAGCCCGGGGCACGCACCTTCGTGGTGGCAGTGCCGGTGCTGCGCGGAAGCGAAGTCACCGGCGCGGTGGTGGGCCTGGTGGACGCCGAGCGCCATGTGTTGCCCGGCGGACGGACGGTGAGCGAAAACCTCGAGCTGGTGGTGGCGGACCGGGCCGGTGACGTGCTGGCCCCGGCCGTCCCTCCGGCTTGGGTGAATGCGCAGTTTTTCCCGGACCGGCTCGACGCCCTCATCGCCCAGGGAAGTGGCGAGACGCTCTCCCTGTCCGGAAACCCGGAGTTCGCCGTGGCCACGCACGTGGGAAGGACGGGGCTCCGGCTTCTCCTCGTCGCCGACGAGGCGGCCATGCTGGCCCCGGTGCGCCAGCGTTTCCTCGCCCAGCTTTTCCTGGCCTTGGTGCTTCAGGGCCTCACGGTGCTCCTCTTCACCTTCTTTCTGCGGCAGAGCTACCGCACCTGGCGGGAGATGGAGACGCGCGCCACGCAGCAGGAAAAGCTGGCCGCGCTGGGGACCGCCTCCTCCCTCATCGCCCACGAGGTGAAGAATTCCCTCAACGGGTTGAAGGCGGCGGCCTCGCTTTTGGGCGACGGCACCGACGCTGCCCTGGCCACCCGCAGCATCCGCGGGCAGATTGACCGCCTGGGCCACCTCGCCCAGTCACTCCTCTCCTTCGGGCGTCCCGCCGTGCCGCAGCTCACCGATGCCTCCCTGGGCGCGCTCGTCCGGGACGCCCTGGACAGCGTCCGGGCGCTTCCCGAGGCCGACGAGGTGACGGTGGAAACGGAGCTCGAAACGCCGGTGGTGGTGCGCTGCGACCCGCTTCTTCTGGCCACGGCGCTGGACAACCTCCTGCGCAATGCCATCGAAGCGGCGGTGGCGGCCAAGGACTTGGGCCGGCAGCCCGCGCCGCGCATTCACGTCAAGACCTACGCCCAGGGCGACTCGGCCTGGGCGGTGGTGGAGGACAATGCCGGTGGCCCGCCTCCGGGCTTCGAGTCGCAGCTTTTCCAACCCTTCGTCACCAGCAAGCCCAAGGGCATCGGTCTCGGACTGTCCATGACGCGCCAGGCAGTGGAGCAGCAGGGAGGCCGCCTGGGTTTCGAGCGCACCGAGATTGGAAGCCGCTTCACCGTGGAGCTCCAGCGTGGCAAGGGGGTGGCATGAAGCGCTCCGTGCTGCTCGTGGACGATGACCGGTCCTTCACCTCGCTGGCGCAGGCGGCGCTGACGCGAGAGGGTTGGCCGGTCCGTCTTGCACGCAGCCTGCACGAGGCGCGGCGGGCCCTGGAAGTCGATGCCCCGGACGTGGTGGTGCTCGACCGCCGACTGCCAGACGGCGACGGGCTGGATTTCCTGAGCACACTCCGCACCCAGTTTCCCGACGTCCCGGTGCTGATGGTGACGGCGCACGGCGACATCCAGAGCGCGGTGGAGGCCATCCGCGCCGGCGCCGCGGACTACATGGCCAAGCCGGTGGAGCTGACGGACTTGGTGCTGAGAGTCCGGCGCTCCTTCGGCGAGCAGAGCCTGCGCGAGCGTCTCACCCGCGCCGAGGCCGAGCTGTCCCGGCGGCGGAAGCTGGTGACACCGACCTCTGCGGCCATGCGCCAGCTGCTGGTGGCCCTGGAGCGCATCGCCACCACGCCGAGGAGCCCCGTGCTGCTGCTCGGGCCCACGGGCTCGGGCAAGGAGATTCTCGCCCGCCACCTCCACGCGCTGTCCCACGTCGGCCAGGCCCCCTTCGTCCACGTCAACTGCGCCGCGCTGCCGGAAAGCGTCGTGGAGAGCGAGCTCTTCGGGCACGAGAAGGGCGCCTTCACCGACGCCCGCACCGCCCGTCGCGGGCTGGTGGAGGCGGCCAACGGCGGGACGCTCTTCCTCGACGAGGTGGGGGAGCTGCCGGTGGGCCTGCAGGCGAAGCTGCTCACCTTCCTCGACTCCGGAAACTACCGGCGCGTCGGCAGCAGCTCCGAGGACACAAGCCTCGCCCGCGTGGTGGCCGCCACCAACCGCGACTTGCGAGAGGAGATTCGAGCCGGGCGCTTCCGGGAGGACCTCTGGTTTCGCCTCAGCGTCTTCGCCCTCCAGGTGCCACCGCTGCGCGAGCGCACCGAGGACATTCTCCCGCTGGCCGAGGCGCTCTTGGCCGAGCTCGGGGCGGAGCTTGGACGCAAGGGCGCGGCGCTCGGCCAGTTGGCCAAGGAGCGAATGCTTCGCTACCCGTTTCCGGGCAACGTGCGCGAGCTGCGCAACGTGCTGGAGCGCGCCCTTGTCCTCGAGCCCGGTCCGGAGCTCGAGCTCCCGGTGCTGGACGGCCGGCCAGAGCCTGTCCCGGAGGCCTTGGCCGGCGAGCCCTTCCACGTCGTCGGAGCCCCCATCCCCATGGAAGAGCTCGAGCGCCGCTATGCGCGCCACGTGCTGGAGCACCTCGGCGGACGGCGCGTCGAGGCGGCCAAGGCCCTCGGGCTCTCCTACCCCACCTTCCTGAAGCGCATCGAGGACTGAGGACCGACTCGCGGCCAGAGGGGTGGAATCCGCGGGTTGGCAAGGCCCTGGGTTGTGGAAGCCGGTGCCTTTTAAAGAGGCTTTTCGACAGCTTCCTGACAGCCGGCACCGACTTCCAAGCGGAGAAGGCCACAACTTCTCCACAAGTCCCCGGGGGGGTGCACAGCTTGTTGACAGCTTCTCCCTTGGGGAGAGGGCTACCGGCCGCCGGAGGGTGCCTTCTGGGCGAGGTCCACCAGCCGGACGAGGGCCGCCACCGAGTCCACCTTCAGCTTGGACATCACCTGCTGGCGGTGCGCCTTCACCGTCGGCTCGCTGAGGCCCAACTCGGCGGCCACCTGCTTGTTGAGAAGCCCCTGCGCCACGAGGTGGCACACCTGCGTCTCGCGAGGGGTGAGGCGGGCCAGCCGGGCGCGGGCGTCCGTCCGCCGGCGGCCCTCCTCCTGTTGCCGGACGTCCTCGGCGAAGGCCCGCTCCAGGGCGTCCAGGAGGTGCGTCTCGTCGAGGGGCTTGGTGAGGAAGTCGATGGCGCCGCCACGCATCGCCTTCACCGAGTCAGCAACCTCTCCTGCGCCGCTGACGAAGACGACGGGAAGCTTGCGCGCCAAGCGCCCGAGCGCGTCCTGGAGCTCGAGCCCATCCACCCCCGGCATCTTCAAGTCCACCAGCGCGCAGGCCGGGCCCTCCGCGGCGGCGCGGGCGAGAAAGTCCTCGGCCGAGACGAAGGCTTCGGCGGAGATGCCCGCGGAGCGCAGGAAGCGCACGAGAGACGTGCAGAAGACGGCGTCATCGTCGATGAGGAAAACCTTGGCCCCCTCCGGAATCACGCTGCCGCCTCCCGCCCCGGCGCGCGCACGGGAAGGGTGAGGCGGAAGACGGCGCCACCCTCGGGGCCACTCGCGGCCACCACGCTGCCCTGGTGTGCCTCGGCAATGGACCGGCAGATGGCTAGCCCCATGCCCAGGCCTTTCGGCTTGGTGGTGAAAAAGGGCTGGAAGAGGCTGTCTCGCGCGGCCTGGGAAAAACCCGGGCCGGAGTCCGTCACCGAGAGCTCGAGGGTGCCCGCATTCTGGACGGCGCGGACACTGACGCGCCTCTTCCCGGGCGGTTGTGCCTCGATGGCGTCCAAGGCGTTGAGGAGGAGGTTGAGGAGGAGCTGCAAGAGGAGCACCGCGTCCCCGTCCACCGGCGGTAGGCCCTGGGGAAGCACCACCTCCAGCGAGGCGCGCCGGCGCGAGGCCTCGCTGGCGACGAGCTGCACCGCGTCCTTCACCACTTCGGCCACGTCGACGGCGGACGTGCGGAAGTCGTCCTTGCGCAGGACGCTGCGCAGCCGGCCAATGAGGAGGCTGGCCCGTTCCGCCGAGTTCTCGATGTCCGCGAGGCTGGCCCGCACCTCCTTCACCTCCGGGGGCTCGTGTAACAGAAAGCGCTTCGCCGCACGGGCGTTGTTGACGATGGCGCCGAGCGGGCCGTTGAGCTCGTGGGCCAGGGAGCCGGAGAGCTCGGCCACCGTGCCCAGCCGGTTGAGGTAGCCGATTCGTTCCTGGTTGGCGCGGGCAACGGCCTCTGCCTCCCGCCGGCGCCGACGCTCGAGCAACAGGACGCCAACCAGCGCGGACTCGAGCACGAGGACACCGAGGACGGCCGCAATCTGCCAGGCGTGCCGGCGCCACGCCGGGACGTCGCGGAACATCACCTCGGTGCCGGGCGGGAGCCGGCTCTCGGGAATGCCCCAGCGCGAAAGCTGACGGGCGTCGACGACGGCCCGGACGGGAGCCACGCGCGGCGCGGGCCGCGGCGCTCCCTCGAGGACGGCTGCCAGTTGCTGGCCAGTCTCTCTCGCCATCTCCCGGTAGTCCGTCACCCAGCCCCCCACCACGCCCAGGCCCACCAGCTGGGCGTGGGTGCTGAAGATGGGCGCATTCGACCACTCGGACAGCATCCGGATGGCTTCCGTCCCGCGGATGCTTCGCCCGGTGCCGTCGCGGAAGAGCGAGACGCCGAAGACGATGGAGTCCCTGGGCAGGGCCCCCAGCCGCTCGCCCATCTCCACAAGCGAGAGGCCCGTGTAGTCCAGCTGTTCCAGGTGGCCGGTGACGCGGAGGATGTCCGGTCGGGCGCTCAATTCGTAGGCCCGGTCCACGTCCGCCGTCCCGCCGATGAGGGCCACCCGCCGCGTCTCGGGAAGAAGTCTCAGCGCCAATTCCAGCGTCTCGTCGACGGCCGGGCGGCGGGCGACGCCGGTGATGTCGGCTGGAAGCCGCATCTCGGCCACGGCCGCCTCGTCGACGCCGCTGTAGAGGATGGGGACGTCCGGCCAGAGTGCCTGGCGCTCCTCGAGGGCAAAGGCCAGGGGGCCTGCACCAATCGCCAGCACCGCCGCCGGCTTGTAGACGCCGTAGCGCGCTTGGAACCAGGCACGTTGCTTCGGTGCCAGCACCGGGTCGCCGAGCGCCTCGAGGTCGAGCATCTCGTCGTGCAGGGTGAGGTTGTGCAGCCCCGCCTCGGCCAGCGTCGCGCGCAGCGCGGCGTCGAAGGAGACGACGACGGGGGCGAAGGGGTCAAAGCCATACAGGACGAGGACGCTGCGGACGTCCTTCGGCTCCGAGGCATGGCCCGCGCTCGCGAGCAGCACCGCCGCACCGAAGAGGACGGCCCAGGGACGCTCGAACGGCCTCGTCGAGGTACACATCACGACGGGTCTGGACCTTGCCGACTCTGGCCGCGGAGGTCAACGACGCCTCGACGGGGCGACTCGTCGGAAGACGCAAGAAGCCGTGCGCAGGAGATGAAATCACGCGCGCGCCGTTCCGTATGCCCACCACAGGCCGCAAGCCCGGGCTAGAAGCTGCGGAGCAGAAAACGGCACGCTTCGGCCGGCTCACGTTAAGGGACGCCCGGAAGTGCCGGTTACGCTAAGGCAGGAAACCGCTTCATGGGCTTCGACGAGCGCGCGACAACGGCAGGACTGCGGCTGCAGAGCGTGGCTCAACGTTTTCGCCACGGCTTCCTCCAGCTCGTCCTCGCCTTCCAGGCCCTCCACCGCGACCCCTTC
>Ga0302184_10003105_pt1 | contig 10389 bp, 11 predicted proteins | sample I_Palsa_N3_3_FD_200233 | JGI IMG/M metagenome (GOLD analysis project Ga0302184, IMG submission 200233) | Peat permafrost microbial communities from Stordalen Mire near Abisko, Sweden - I_Palsa_N3_3 | ecosystem: Environmental > Terrestrial > Soil > Palsa > Peat permafrost | place: Sweden...
CAGTCCGAACCACGCTCGACCACCGCGTATCCCAAAGGCGAGCGCGCCGGAAAGCGTTGTGCCGTTGAGGGCGGTGATGGCGCGGGCAAGATCGATGTCGTTGCGGCGCACGAAATCCGCGTACGAACGCCTCGAAAAAATATCGTAGTTCCCAAAGACGGTACCGCGAAAGAAGGCGTTGAAATCGGCCGCGGTCGGGCGCGCGCTCACCGCAGCCCGGGAAAATCGAGCGCGGCGAGTGCGGCATACGTCACGATGCCGACCGCAGTCGAAAGATTGATGCTGCGGACGCTGCCTTCGCGCATCGGGATGCGAAGCGCATGTTCGGGATCGCGCTCGAGCAACTCGCGGGGAAGACCCTTCGTCTCGCGCCCGAAGACCAGCACGTCGCCGCGCGCGAAGGCGGCTCGCGCGTACGGCCGTTGCGCGTGCGCAGAAAGAAACCAGTGGGTGCGATCGGCGGTGCGATCGAGAAACGCGGTCAGCGAGGGATGCAGCACGACATCGATCGTATGCCAGTAATCCAGGCCCGCGCGCTTGAGCTCGCGGTCGTCGATCGAAAAGCCGAGCGGCTCGATCAGATGCAACGCGCACCCGGTCGCGGCGCAAAGACGCGCGACGTTTCCGGTGTTTGGCGGAATTTCGGGCTCGACCAGCGCGATGTGAAGCGGTGCGTTCGCGACGTCCTCGATCGCACGCACGCGCTCGCGCGGTTGCGTCACGCAAGCACGCTCGCGTAGTCGAGGCCGACCGGCGCAATCACGTAGGCAACGCCGTTATTTCGCTGCCAGATGGCCTCGATGGCACCGCGCGGGTAAACGACGCATACGTCGGGTGCCGCGGGATCGTTGACCGCGCAGTCGCCGTTCTCGGTGAAGCCGCGGAGCACGGCCAAGTGCCCGTCGGAATGCGGCAGCGGCGCGCCGGGAAGCTCGCCCTCGCGCCACGAGTATGAAATCACCAGCGGAATGTTGCGCTCGATGAGGCGCGCCGCCTGATCGAGATTCTGCAGATATGCCACCGCCGCGCGCAGCCCGAGACTGCCGCTGTATGCGGTATTGAATGCCCAGTTACCCGTACCGTTGTATGCGCGATCGAGGACCGCGCGCGCCGTCTCTTCCACCGGTCGATCGATCCCGTGATACGCGTTGACCATCGACAGACTGGCAGCACTGCACCACCCGCGTTCCTCCGCGTCGACGTATTGCGTGCGCGCGGGCACGTCGAGAATCATCGCATCGCGGGCATACGGACGCGATGGTTCGGGCCGCTGCGGCGCGGCAAACGCCAGCAGCGTGAAGTCGATCGCTTCCGCGGCGAGTTCGATCCCGTCGAATGGCTGCTCGGCGCTGAGGACGTCGACATCGACCGCGACGCCGTCGCGATCGCTGCTCGGGCTGAACGACTTGCGTCCGCTACTCTGCCACTGCGCGTAGTCGTACCACGCGCTGGCCGGCGTGCCCGCGCGTAGCACGCGAAAGCGCAGCGTTCCGCTCGGCGCATAGGTATTCCAACTGATGACGCCGCCGCGTACCGGGTCGAAGCGCAGCGTCGCGCCGCCGCGCACGTTGAGTGCCTGCGCAAACATCAGATGCTCCACTCCCAAGCGTTCCAGGTATCGCCAATATACGCGCCCGGTTTGAAGCCCCGAACGTCGTCGCTCACGCCGTAGTACGCCGTCTCCCAATAGAAGAACACCGCCGGCACGAGCTCGCGTATGCGCGATTCCTCCTCTTGGTAGAGCCGTTTGCGCGCTGCCTGATCGAAGGTTGCCGCGGCGGCCGCGCTGGTGCGATCGACGATCGGGTCGCGTAGCCACGACGTATTTGCGCCTTTGGGCGGAATGAACGCCGAATTCCAGTCGGGGGAGTTGTCGGGATCGGGCCCATTCGTATCGATTGACCACTCGAGATCGTAGGTGCCCTTATACATCGGACCGTCTTGCGCAAAGAGCACGCTGCCCGGATAGTTGTGAATCGACAGATCGATGCCGAGCGGATGCAAATCGGATTGCATCACCAGCTCCGCGTCTTGGTTACTCTTGGCCGAAACGGTAGCGGAGACGCTGAGATGCAGCGGATGCGCCGGCCCGTATCCAGCGGCTGCCAATAGAGTGCGTGCGCCGGTCGGATCGTAGCCATACGGCGGCAACGACGGCGCGGCCCACGAATCCGGAAAGATGTCGGAGACGGCAAGGCGATTGATGCCGTGATAGACGGTGTCGTTCAAACGCTTCCAGTTGATGCCCTCGGCGATGGCCTGGCGCACGCGCAGGTCGGAAAGGCCGGGCCTGCTCATGTTGATGCCGAGATGGCGCCAATTCGCGACCGAACGATGAAGCACGCGGATCCCGGGAATCTTGGAGAGGGCCGCGACGGCATTGACATCGACCGTCGGATAGATGTCGATGGCATGGGTCTGCAGCGCCGCAAGCAACGAATTGCTGTCGGGAATGAGGGTCCAGATGAGTTCCTTGAGCTTCGGTGCTCCGCGCCAGTAATGCGGATTCGGCACAAAGACGAGCGACGCGCCGTGATTCCAAGCCTGTAGCAGATATGGGCCGCTCGAAATCGGGTGCTCGTTGAACGGCGCACGATTGATATCCGGAAGCGATGCGAGAAGATGCGCCGGTAGCGGCGGATACGCGTCACCGCCCATCCCGAGGATGCCGAGCACGGCGACACTGGGCTTCTTGAGATGAATGACCAGCGTGTACGGATCCGGCGCCGACGCTGAGGCGATCGCATCCCAGCCGTAGTTTGACTTCGTGTTGTTGTGCGGATTGAGCACTGCGTGATAGGTGAAGAGCCAATCGGCCGCGGTGAGCGGCGCCCCGTCCGACCACGTGACGCCATGTCGCAGATGCAGCGTGATCGCGCGGCCGTCGGCGCTAATGCCGCCGTTGTGCGTCGTCGGCACGGTCAGCGCGAGATCGGGGATCATGGTGCCGTTTGCGTCGAAGCGAAACAGATGGGTGAAGAGCAGGGCGTCGATTTCATCGGTAGCGGCGGAGTGCGCGAACATCAAATTGAGCGAGTCGGGTTCGTTTTGCTCCCCCAAGCGCAATACGCCCGGGATCGACGACGGCCGCGAGCACGCGCAAAGTAGCGCGAGCATCGCGAGCGCGATCAGGCGACGCACGGTTGTCCTTTGCGCATGTCGGGGGCGATCGCGGCATAGAGCGCATCTGGTCCGTTGCGCACGACGTCGTCGGCGGGAAGCCCTGTTTCGCTACGTGCGCGTTCGATCTGAGCGCGCGCGGCCGCGTCATCGAGATAGCGGGTGTTCAGCGCGAGGCCGACAACGCGCGCCGGCTTCACGGTCGCGAGCAACGCTTCGTGCAGGCCAATCAATTCGCGATAGCCGAGCGTCGGCGTCTCGTAACCGCCGATGCGTTCGCGCGTCGGATCGCATACCAGCACCAGTGCATCGGGTGCGGCGCCGTACATCAGCGCGAGCGTCACCGGCGCGTAGGCCGGATGGTTGATCGCGCCTTGTCCCTCGACCACGATCAGATCGGGATTCGACTGCGCGGCATAAAGCACGAGCGACTCAGTCGCGCCCGGCGCAAAGTCGGCGATGACCCGGTCGACCGAAATGCCCCAGCCGGCAATCATGATGCCGGTTTGTCCGGTCGGCACGAAGGTCGCGCGCTTGCCGGCGCGCTGCGCCGCGTTGCACAGTTCGAGTGCAACCGTCATCTTGCCGACCGAGCAATCGTTGCCGACAAGAAGTAACGTCGGCACCGGAATCTTGTAGACGGCACCGGAGAAGAGTGGCGTTTCTGGCGGCTCGCGCACGTCCCAGATGCGGACGCCGGCGCGCTGCGCCGCAAGCCTGAACTCTTGATCCTCGCCGAGCATGTCATGCAGGCCGCTCACGATCTCGAGCTTCGCTGCAATCGCGGCGAGAATCTCGGCTCGCCACGCGGGCGGTAGCGCGCCGCCCCTGGGTGCGGTGCCGATCAGCAGCGCTGTCGGTTCGTAACGCAACGCCTCCGAAACGCTCGCAACGATCGGCGCCTCGCTGCGCAAATACGGGACTGCGTCGGTGACCCGCTTGCCCGCATTCTCCGGATCGATGACAACCGCCGTTTCGTCGGTGCCGTAGGCGATCACGCCATGCGCGGTCTTGGCGTCGTTCGCGAAGTGGTCCGGTGCGAGGATCGCGTAACGGCGTTTCATTCAGTCGCGACGTGCTCGCGAACGCCAAGGCCCGGTTCGCTCGGAAGCACGAGTTTGCCGCGATCGTACTGTACCCCCGTGAACGGATCGTCTTTGGTAAGGAACGGTCCGTCGATATCAGCCCAATCAACCAGCGGCGAGAGGTGCGCGGCCGCGGTGGCAGCGATCGCGCTCTCGACCATGCATCCGAGCATGATCTTGAATCCAAGCGCGCGCGCGGTTGCGATCATCGCGAGCGCGCCGCGAATACCGCCGGTCTTTGCGAGCTTGACGTTGACGCCGTCGACGCATCCCATGAGCACCGGCAGATCGCGCGCGTCAAGCGAGTCCTCGTCCGTGACAATCGGAATCTTCGAGCGTTCGCGAATGGCCCGTAATCCTTGCGGCGAACCGGCCGGAATCGGTTGTTCGCAAAACTCGATATCATAGCGCGCGAGCTCGTTGAGGATCGGAATGGCGCGGTCAACGGTCCAGCCTTCGTTTGCATCAATGCGAATCGTACCGGTGTAGCGATCGCGAATGGCCTCGATCGTTTCGATTTGTTCGCGCGCGCTACCCAATCCCAGTTTGACTTTGAGCACCGGATGATCGCCGATTTCGGCGAGTTTGCGCAGCGTCGTTTCCGTGTCCGCGATGCCAATGGTAAAGGAGGTGTGCGGTGTGCGCGCCGGATCGAGGCCAAGCAGTTTGTAGAGCGGAACGCCGAGGCGCTTGCCGAGGAGATCGTGGAGCGCCAGATCGAGCCCGGCGCGAGCCGCCGGCGGGATTCGGCGATCGATCAGCGTCTCGAGCGCGAAGGGGTCCTGCGACGCGAGCGGGTGTTGCGCGAAGTAGTACGCGACGCTTTCCGGCGATTCGTGGTAGCGCTCGGTGGGAGACGCTTCGCCCAAGCCCTCGAGCTCGCCGTCGCGCAGACGGAAGAGCACGCTGTGGGCGACGGTTTCTTCTCCGCGAGCGATCTTAAAGGGATGTTTGAGCGGCAGGTCCAGCGGCGCGATCGAGAGCGAAAGAGCCATGCGAGCGCATTCTGCGCGCGCCCGTCAATTCCTCAGCGACGGAAAGGCGGCGACGATCGCGCGTTTGATCGCATCGCTGGAGAAGCGGACGCGGCGTCCGTCAACCAGCCCACGCTCTCCGAAAGCGTCGAGATAAATGCGTGCGCACGTGGCACCACGCGCATCGCGCAAGCGAATCGCGTAACGCAGGTCGGCCTGCGCTGCATCGCCGGCCGCATCCGTGTGTTCGATCGCTGCGACGATGCGAGCGATCGCCGCGGGATCGCGCGATTCGATGCGAATGCGTGCGCGCCCGTCGAGATCGCGTGGCGAAAGCGCCGTGCGATAACTGACGTTATTCGGCACGTGATCGATCTCGAGTCTCGTCGCGCCGGTCACGGAGATTGCGACTGCGAGAAGCATGTCATTCATGGTTACCTCGTCACTGGAGAACTAACGCGGTAGGTTCTCCCGCCGTGATCGTAGCGGACGGATTCGCCGAGCGCGCGCGCGGCGTGGCGTTCGCTTCCCATGATGACGCGTCGTTCCTCGGCGTTGTCGTAACATGGGTCGGGCGTATTGCGCAATCGATCGGCGACACGCGGATCTTCGATCGCATGATCGACTTCGTGTCCAAGACCCAGTGCTGGCGATTGCTTTCCGCCGTTCGTCGTGCGCAGCGCGCTGTACGGATCCCACGCGATCTCGTCGTCGTTTGGATCGAAGTGGTCGTCATTGCGATTATTGATACTAAGCTCGTAGTGCCGGCCGTCGGGCGAATGTTCCAGTGCGCGAAACAGTTTGGCTTCGACCGGGTCGCGCGAAAGATAAGATTTGGCCTGCTGGTAGAGCGCGTCGTCCGATTGCGGCACAGCCAAGGTTCCGTGCCGGGCGAGCGGTCCGCGTGCGGGTGTAAGGGCAGGATGGAGCATGGTGCCTCTCCATCCCGCGCTGATCGGTCCGTGTCAAGGCCTTGACGGCCAGTGGTACGTTAGTAAGGCTCGACTGCGCTTAGCGCGCAACATGCTATAGGTGCCGAACCGACTTGGATACCTAGGGAGCACCAGCTCCGGATACGATGGGAAGGGCTTGGGCCTCGTGCCTGCCCAACACCAGCGCCCGGGCCGCACCCACCTGCGAGACCGCAGGTTCAGTTGCCTTGCATGGCAGACGTTACGGGCGGTTGAGTTCTAAATTGCGCGCGATTTTCCAACGGAAGATCGCGTTGCGCATTTCTGGCAGCGTTGCATCGCCGGCTCCACGATCGAGCACGACGAACCCGCCAAACGCATCCCAAGCTGCCGGCTGCGGTCCGTTACGCGCGTCCCACCAGAGCAGTACCGTTTTTGCAGCAAGTGCGAAGGGATCGCTCGCCGCATCAAAGGCCGCCGGATCGAGTCCGTAACGCAGCCACGCCGAATCAGTCTCTTTGGTGACGCGTTTGCAATCATGCTCGCTCGCGGCAAACGTCGCCGGCGCATTGCGTAACGCAAGTGTCACATTGGCCGACTTCGCAAGCGCTGACGCTGTGCCGAGTTTGCCGAGTTGTTCGCTCCACGGGAGCGCCATTTCGGCGCCGAGACGTCCAGCCAACAGCGGCGCCCCAACGGCCAGCGCCCGATCGATTGCGGCGTGCATCGCCCCCTCGTCACTGGTGAAAAAGTCGTCGCTCGCGAGCGCCGTGATGCACAGACCCAAATCGGCAGCCATCTTCTTGAGTTGGGCGAGGTAGTCGGCGTCGGCGCGCGGAAAATGCCGGTCGTCCAAAACCACGCCGTCGCAGCCCATTTCGCGAGCGGCAGCTTCAAGAAACTCGAGTTGCGTTAAGTCGCCCGTTTCGAAGAGTCGATGAAATGCGCCGCTCGTACACGCAAGCTTCATTCTAACGGCGCTTCGCCCTAGGCTCCGCGCCCCCCGCTACGCGGGGCCCCCAAACCACAAGCCGCATATACATAATTGCCTGGCAGAGATTCCCCCAGGGCGGCTTGAACATTTGGATCATGCGTATAGCCCTCGGCGCCGATCATGCCGGCTACGAATATAAAGATCGCATCGCTCAAAAGCTGCGCGAAGCCGGCCACGCGATCATCGACTTTGGCACGCACGATGCGACGCCGGTCGATTATCCGCAATACGGCTACGCCGTCGGCGAAGCGGTAGCGAGCGGTCAGGCCGATCGCGGCATCGTCGTGTGCGGATCGAGTCTGGGCATCTCGATCGCCGCGAACAAGGTACCGGGCGTGCGCTGCGCGGTCGTCACCGAACCGCTCTCGGCCGAACTTGCGCGCCGTCACAACGACGCCAACGTGCTCGCGCTCTCCGAACGCCTGAGCGGATGGGAGATGATCGAGCGGCTCGTCGACGTGTTCATGCACGCGCCGTTTGAGGGCGACACGCCCGAAGGCGCGCGTCACAAGCATCGCGTGGACATGCTCTTCGAGTTCGACACGGAGCAGCGTGAACGCACGTTAAAAGCCGTTGAGTTCGGTGAAGTCACCGGCGCCGCGACGCCGAAGGAATTACTCTAATCATGGATATTCTGACCCCTTCGCAGATCGAAGCCCAAGACCCCGAGGTATTCTCGGCGATTCGCCACGAGGAGCGGCGTCAAAGAGAGAACCTCGAACTGATCGCCTCGGAGAACTACGCGAGCCGCGCCGTTCGCGAAGCGATGGCGAGTGTGCTTACCAACAAATACGCTGAGGGCTATCCGGGCAAGCGCTACTACGGCGGATGCGAATGGGTCGATGTCGCCGAGAACCTGGCGATCGATCGGGTCAAGCAACTCTTCGGCGCCGATCACGCCAACGTGCAGCCGCATGCCGGCGCGCAAGCCAACATGGCGGTTTTTATGGCGCAGTTGAAGCCGGGCGACACGGTCCTTGGGATGTCGCTCGCGCATGGTGGCCATCTCACGCACGGAACGAAAGTAAGCTTCAGCGGAAAACTCTACAACGCGGTCGCGTACGGCGTGCGCAAGGACACGGAGCTCATCGACTTCGACGAAGTGCGGGCGATGGCGCGCGAACACAAGCCGAAAATGATCATCGCCGGGGCTAGCGCATATCCGCGCACGATGGAATACGTGCCGTTCCGCGAGATCGCCGATGAAATCGGCGCGACGCTCATGGTCGACTTCGCGCACATCGCGGGCCTCGTTGCCGTCGAATTGCACCCCTCGCCCGTACCGATCGCGGAGTTCGTCACCTCGACGACGCACAAGACGCTGCGTGGACCGCGCGGTGGGATCATTCTGTGCAAGGAAGCCTACGCGCAAGCGATCGACAAGAGCGTCTTCCCCGGCATCCAAGGCGGACCGTTGATGCACACGATCGCCGCCAAAGCGGTTGCGTTCGGTGAAGCGCTCCAGCCGTCGTTCAAGACCTACCAGCAAAATGTGGTTGCGAATGCACGCGCGATGGCTGAAGAATTTGTGCGAGGCGGCTTGCGCCTGGTTGCCGGCGGTACGGATACGCATCTGATGCTGGTCGACGTGTCGGTCAAAGGCCTTACCGGAAAAGCAGTCGAGGCCTACCTCGACCGTATCGGCATTACCGTCAATAAGAACGCGATCCCGTACGATCAGCAAAAACCGATGGTCGCAAGCGGCATCCGCATTGGAACGCCGGCGATTACTTCGCGCGGCCTCGGTGAAAACGACTGTCGTGAGGTGGCCCGCATCATCGTTGATGCGCTCACTGATATCGAAGCGGAGACGAATGTCGAAAGGCTGCGCGGACGCGTGCACGAACTGACGGCGCGCTTCGACGTGCCCTGATTCTTTAATAAAATTCTCAGGTTCGTTTTCTAACCCCCCTCTCTCAACAAACTCTCAACGCGCGGCGTATCGTACCAACATAAGAATGCTGCGCGAAGCAGCCGAGCGCCATTCTGCGGAGAGTCAGTGTCAAGAGAGCGTTTCTCGCCGGCCTACGATGCAGTGTTCATCCACAGCGGCTGGCGCAGTACGGGAACGTGGATTTGGAGCGAATTCCGCTCGCGCCCTGACGTCATGGCGTTCTACGAGCCGTTGCACGAACTTCTCAAGGATATCAAGCTCGAGGGGATTCGGCACGCCAGCCCGTCCGATTGGGATTCGCACCATCCCGACGGCCCGCCATATTTTGAGGAGTTCACGTCGCTGGTTCGGAGACGCGGTGTCGCTCGGTATCATCGCTCGTTCGCGTTCGACCGCTTTTTCCTCCGTGAGGACCAGCGCGAGTCGCGGCTGCACGCCTATCTTTCCTCGCTGATCGAGTTAGCACACGGCTCGGGAAAGCTTCCCGTGCTCAAGTTCTGCCGTTCGCACGGGCGCGTCGCGTGGATGCACGCGCATTTTCCGAACGCGCTCCATTTGGCGGTGCTGCGCGATCCGCTCGCGCAGTGGAATTCTGCGTGGCGACAGGCCAAGAGCGGAAATCCCTACTTTCTCGCCGCTGCGCTTGCGATTCTGGCCCGGCACGCCGCCGAGCCGATGGTCGCGCATTTTGCGAAACGCCTCGGCCTCTCTCTGCGCGGATTGCGCCAGCGCTCGTTTGAGCGAACGCTAGAGCAATGCGACCGCCACGTGCGATCTTCGAATACGGCGGCGCTCTACCGAAGCTACTTGGCGTTTTGGTTGATGAGCGCGTGTAAGTCCCTGCCCCACGCGGACGCGACGATCGATGCCGAGGCGCTGATCGGATCGCCGGACTATCGCAAGAGCATCCAGGACGTGCTGCGTGCTTCCGTCGGCTTTAGCGTCGATTTCGCAAATGCACGGGCCGCCGCGTCGAATGGAATCGGCGACGATCTGCGCGCCAGCGAGACTCGTAGCGCGCACGCGGATGCACTCCTTGCCCTCGCGGCGACGGCCGGCGGGGGGGCGGCTGACGACGCGGCGGAGATCATCGCTCGCAAGTTACGTGCGCCAACGCTGCTCCCCGCCGATCGAGGTCTAGTGGAGTTTCGCCTCTTCGATTCCGAACGCGTCGGATAGCGCAGCGAGCGCGGCTAAGATCGCGCAACCGGCGGCGACGCCGCGGAAGCCGGACTCAAACGCGGCGATCGACGCGCGCTGCAGAGCGGGCTGTGCGAAATGCGCTCCCCCAAGACGATCGCTCTGCGAAGCGGCCGTCGCGCGCATGGAAGGCGTTGCGTGTAGCGCGTCGAGCGAGCGATTCAATGACGCGTTGTAGAGCGAGGCGAGCAACACGGTTAGCGCGGCGATC
>Ga0302184_10003118_pt1 | contig 10364 bp, 10 predicted proteins | sample I_Palsa_N3_3_FD_200233 | JGI IMG/M metagenome (GOLD analysis project Ga0302184, IMG submission 200233) | Peat permafrost microbial communities from Stordalen Mire near Abisko, Sweden - I_Palsa_N3_3 | ecosystem: Environmental > Terrestrial > Soil > Palsa > Peat permafrost | place: Sweden...
TGCGCGGAGGGGTTCCGGTGTTCATTACCCCAGTATCACGCATGGGACATTGCCATCATGTGTCCTATAGTGGCACACTACATCCTACTGTTTCACTAGGCTGGAGCTGGCGATGTTGGTCCACAACCCCGCCCGCTACTTCACCGGAGGCCAGGAGTGAGCCCGACGGCAGTTATCGGGATTTCCCGCACGCACCACCCCTACCCGCGTCAGGGTGTTCAGGCTGACAGCCGCGGGATTCCTCGCTACACGAAGCTGCCCGAGTCGTTGATCGCGATGCTCGCGCGCCATCTGGAGACCGGCCCGGACGTGGAGGCCGTGGTCGAGGTCGGCGGCCAGCGGCTGGCCTACCGGCAGCTGCGGGACCGTGCCGCGCGAGCCGCGGGGGGCTTGCGCGCGGCCGGGGGCGTGGCGGTCGCGGTCAACACCCGCTCGTCCCAGCCCGAGGTCGAGTTCGTGCTGCAGGACGCCGGGGTCACGGTGGACCCCGCCGCAGCCGGTCCCTTGCCGGACGGGGACCCGCTGGTCATAGACGGACTTGGCCGCAGCGACGTCGCGGCGTTCTTCTGCACATCCGGGACCACCGGCAATCCCAAGGGCGTGCCGACGACCCACGAGGCGTTTCTGGCCAATGTCGGGAACGTGCTTACCTGCCTCGGCCTTCCGGCCGATATCGGCGCCGGCCTGCGGACGTTGATCCCGGTACCGCTGTTCCACGTCACCGGCTGTAACTCCCAACTGCTCGTCGCCGCCCGGATCGGCGGCACCTCGGTCATCCTGCCGGCCTTCGACCAGGCGAAGATGATCGCGTCGATCCCGGCCGAGCGGATCGCCTTCGTCCTGACCGTCCCCGCGATCTACTCCCTGATCCTGCGCCGCCGCGAGTTCGCGACGATCGACGTGTCGGCCGTGCGGTGGGTCGGCTACGGCGGTGCCCCGATCGCCCCGGGGCTGGTCCGGGCCTTGCAGGACGCGTTCCCCGGCGGGCGGGTCTTCAACGGCTACGGGATGACCGAGACCGCGTCGGTCATGAGCATGCTGCCCCACGAGGACGCCGTCGAACACGCCGACTCCGTCGGCTACTCGGTCCCGTCCGTCGACCTCGGGATCGTCCCGCTCGATGACGACCCGAGTACCGGGGAACTGGTCGTGCGCGGCGCGAACGTCACCGCCGGCTACTGGCAGCGACCCGAGACGAACGCGGAGACGATCGTCGACGGCTGGTTGCGCACCGGTGACATCGTGCGCGCCGACGACGCCGGCCGCGTGCACATCGTCGACCGGATCAAGGACATCATCATCCGCGGCGGCGAGAACGTTTCCAGCATCGAGGTCGAAGCCGCACTGCTGGCCGCACCCGGCGTCGCGGAAGCCGCGGTGATCGCCGTTCCCGATGACGTGATGGGCGAGAAGGTCGGCGCCGTCCTGTTCGGCGGGGCCGAGACCGTGGACGTGCCACAGGTACTCGCGCACTGCCGCAAGCAGTTGGCCGACTTCAAGATCCCCCAGTACGTCGTGGTGGCCGGCGGGCCGTTGCCACGCAACCCCGGCGGTAAGCTCCTCAAGGCACAATTGCGCGAGAGTGTTGAGTGGGGTGCCCCGCTGTGACGACAAGCGAAACGGAACCGGCGAGCGAGGAGTTCCTCGCGAACAGCCGGGCCGGCGCCGGCTTTGAGGCCGTACTGGCGAACGCAGCGGTGGGCGGATTCGGCGGACTGTTCCCGTCGGCCGAACTCGGCCGGCTCGCAAAGGCCATGGTGCGCCATCCGAAGCCAGTCGCCAGGCGCGTCGTCGACCTGGCCGCGCGGCTGGGGCAGGTCGGCATCGGCGTGCCTCAGCAACCCGGCGCGCGCGACCGCCGCTTCGCCGACCGTGGGTGGGCGGGCAATCCCGTCCTGCAGCGGCTCGCCCTCGGGTACCTGGCCAGCTGCGACGCCGCCACGGGGATCCTCGAGGACGCCGACGTGGACTGGCGCACCCGGGAGCGACTCCGGCTGACCTTCGACAACGTCACGGCCGCGCTCTCGCCCACGAACGACCTGCTCACGAACCCTGAGAGCTGGAAGGAGGTCATCGACACCGGGGGCCAGAGCCTGCGGGCCGGCCTCGGCAATCTGCTCACCGACCTGCAATCGCCGGCCAAGCTGCCCACCAGCGTCGACAGGTCGGCCTTCGAACTCGGGCGCAACCTCGCCGCCACCGCGGGACAGGTCGTGCGCAAGAGTCGAATCTACGAGCTCATCCAGTACCAGCCCCGCGCCGACAAGGTCGACGCGGTCCCGCTCGTCGTCATCTCGTCGCCGGTCAACAAGTTCTACCTGCTCGACCTCGAACCCGAGCAGTCGGTGGCCCGCGCGGAACTCGACGCCGGGCGCCAGGTCTTCGTCGCGTCCTGGGTCAATCCCGACGCCAGCCACGCCGACGTCGGGTTCGACGAGTACGTGATCGGCATCGTGGAGATGCTCGACACCGTCGCCGCGATCAGCGGATCCGACGCGAGCCACCTGCTCGGCCTGTGCGGCGGAGGGGTGCTGGCGTTCCTCGCCGCGGCGTATCTCGCCGCGATCGGGCGGGAGCGGATGCTCGCCTCACTGACCGTCGCGATCGCGGTTCTCGACTATCACCGCGGCCCGTCAGCGATGGCCTTCCTCGACCGCAAGGGGGCCGAGAAGGCGATGCGCCGAGCGACCGACCATGGCTTCTTCGACGCCCGGGACGCAGCCCGGGCCTTCGCGCTGATCCGGCCGATCGAAGGCATCTGGAACATCGCCGTGCACAACTACCTGCTCGGCCAGCAGCCGCCGGCGATGGGGTTGCTCTACTGGGCCGCCGACCAGACCAACATGGCCACGAAGTTCGGTGGCCAGATGATGCAGGCCGCGCTGGAGAACAGCCTGACCCGCCCCGGCGGGGTGGTCATCGGCGGTGTCCCGATTGACCCGTCCCAGATCACCGTCGATACCTACGTGCTGGGCGCCTCCACCGACCACATCTCACCATGGCAGGACTGCTATCGGACCGTCGCCATGACCGGCGGCGACGCGACGTTCGTCCTCGCGAAGGGCGGCCACGCGATTGTGATAGCCAAGGGACCCGGCAGCCCTCGGGCCAGCTACCGCATCGGAGCGATCCCGGGCCCCGATCCCGACGAGTGGCTCGCGAGCTCGGTCGGCAACACCGGCAGCTGGTGGGAGCACTGGAACGACTGGATCGAGAATCGCGCCCCTGACCAGAAGCCAGCCCCGACGCGCCTTGGCAACGACGCCTATCCACCTCTTGGCGATGCGCCGGGTGAGTACGTCAAACGGCTGGTCACGTGAGCGACAGCGATCATGACCCTGGAAAGGACTCTGGATGATTCCCGTACTCGATAGCTTCCGTCTCGACGGGCGCGTGGCGATCGTGACCGGCGCGTCGAGCGGGCTCGGAGTTCAGTTCGCGCAGGCCCTCGCCCAGGCGGGCGCGGACGTCGTGCTCGGCGCCCGCCGTGAAGACCGCCTCGTGCAAACGCGCAGCCTGGTGGAAGCCGAAGGCCGGCGCGGTCTGGCTGTCCGGGCCGACGTCACCAATCCGGAGGACTGCACCGCCCTCGCGAGCGCGGCCATGAGCGCGTTCGCCCGGGTCGACGTGCTGGTCAACAACGCCGGCATCGGTACCGCCGTCCCCGCGCTTAAGGAAACCCCCGAACAGTTCCGTTCCGTGGTCGACCTCAATCTCAACGCCAGTTACTGGATGGCGCAGGCCTGCGCGCGGGTGATGCTGCCCGGCAGTTCGATCATCAACATCAGCAGCGTTCTCGCGCTCACCAGCATGGGCTTGCCGCAGGCCGCCTACACCGCGAGCAAGGCCGGCGTGATCGGCCTGACCCGGGACCTGGCGCAGCAATGGACCGGCCGCAAAGGCATCAGGGTCAATGCGATCGCGCCAGGACACTTCGAATCCGAGATGAGCGGCCAGTTCAACGAACGCACCCACGCAGCGGTAGTCGCGCGCGCTGCGGCAGGCCGGCTGGGCGAGCCGGGAGAGCTCAACGGGGCGCTGATCTTCCTCGCCAGCCCCGCCAGCAGCTATGTCACCGGCATCGTCTTGCCGGTCGATGGCGGAGCGTTGCTCACCTGATGCCGAAGACATCCCCGCCGACTCGCGCGCCGAACAAGGCGCTGTACCTCACCGACTACGCCCGCTCCGGCTGGGACATCGGGGCGCTGTCGGCCACGCTGCCGGCGCTGGCCCGGGCACCCCGCGGAGATGGCCACGCGGTGCTGGTCATTCCCGGTCTGGGGGCCAGCGACAGGTCCACGCTGATACTCCGCCGCTTCCTCAGCACGCTCGGATACGCGAGCTACGGCTGGGAACTCGGGCGCAACATCGGACCCACCGCGCGAGTCGTCAGCGGCCTGCCCGAACGCCTGCACGAGTTCCGCGCGCGCCACGACGGACCGGTGAGCGTGATCGGCTGGAGTCTCGGCGGCATCTTCGCTCGTCAACTCGGGCGGCGCTATCCGGACGTTATACGCCAGGTGATCACGCTAGCGAGCCCGATCCGGCTCCAGGATCACGCGCACAGCAATGCCCGGCGCGCGTACGGGCTGCTTGAGAACCGGCACACAGAGACGATCCAGCTGCCTTTGGAGGCCGGCCTCGGGCCGCTGCCCGTTCCAGCCACCTCCGTCTACACGCGTCTGGACGGCATCGTCGCCTGGCGGGCCTGCCTGGACCAGCCCTCCCGCCGCGCCGAGAACGTGGAGGTCTACGCGAGCCACTTCGGCATCGGCAACCATCCCGCCGCACTGTGGGTCATCGCCGACCGATTGACCCAGGCGCCCGGCAAGTGGGCGCCCTTCCGGCCCCCGACCCGGTGGCGTTGCGCGTACCCCACCCCGATCGCGACCGACCCGGTGGGCCCATCATGACCGAGCTCCCCGGCCAACTGGCCGGCCCCGGTAGTTACCTGCGCCCAACGAGAACTCGCGGACGTATCGAGCAACACGCTTGCTCGGCTCGCCAGAGTCTCCGAGAGCTACCTGACGCAGGTCGAGAAGGGGCAGGAGCAGCCGACCCCTGCGGTGCTTACCGAGATTCGACGAATCTCGGCCTGATGCCCGCCGCGAAGGTCCGTGCGCTGCACAGCTGGCCCGGTCCCGGCAGCGAGGCGAGGCCAGCCGGCCGAAAGGGAGCGGTTCATCAGACAGTCGGCTGTGTCCCGTGGGCTATGCGTGGGCCAGATCCGGCCGTCTCCAGCAGTCGCACGCAGAGCCGGATACTCACCAAGACCCTTCCTCTGAAAGTGGCGAGCACCTCGCCACCCAGCCAGCCCTATCGCACGGCCTCAGCATCGATGTCTACGCCGCCGCCGCCGCCCTCACCGGCCTCGGCCTCGGCCAGGCGGGTGCCGAGCTCGACGCCCTGTTCGCAATTCACCTGATCGAGGAACCTGCCCGCGGCCGGTACCGCTTCCACGAACTGCTCGGCGACTACGCCCGCGCCCTTGCCGCCACCGACCCGCCCGGCCACCAGGACATAGCCATCGGCCGGGGAGGGTCGGGGACTGGCGCGGTTTCCGCAGGTAGCGGTGCCGTTTCCAGTCCCCGCCCGTCAAACCGTGCATGCGGTTCTCCCGCACACGGCTTACCGACGTTCTTCACCGTCGGCGTTCGGCCTGCCCGCGCCAGGACCGGAAGGGCCTGGGCGGGATGACAGTCCCATCAAGGATGATCAGGCCCATATGGTCCGGAGATAGCAGCACCTGTTTGATGCCCCATCCCCAGGCTCGCCGCCGGTTGCCTTTCTTAGACAGCCAGAGTGCGAGCCGTTCCAGGGCGTAGTTCCTGATCTGGCCGAGCACGAGAGCCGAGTTCCCGTAGCGGAAATACCCGGCCCAGCCGCGGAGGAAGCTGTTGAGATCCTCCACGATCAGCTCCGGCCGCAGCAGTAGCCGTTCCCGGGCGGTGATCTCCCGGATCCGGTCACGGGCATGCTGAACTGCCGTGCGCGAAGGCCAGCGGGCCAGGAAGGTCAAGTGCGCCGACTTCGGGGTCCACCCGCGCACCAGCCGGTGATGAAAGCCGAGGAAATCAAATCCCTCGCCTCCCTCCTCCAGGTGCACGATGCGGGTCTTAGCCGTCTTAGGCTCAAGCCCCAGCCCGGCCAGCAGCACGGTCAGCCGCTCCAGTGCGGCCTCCGCCTGCTGCCGGGTAGCGCACATCACCACCAGGTCATCGCAGTAACGGACCAGCACGCCGTGCCGGCCCGCATCCCACACCCGGTCCAGCCGGTGCAGGTAGACGTTGCAGAGCAACGGTGAAGCCACGCCCCCAACGCAACAGCGAACTATCGCGCATGTCACCCTCCGTGTCGGTTTTGTCGTGGTGGCCGCCGCCGCTGGATGGTTCCCGGACGGGGATGCGGTGGCGGATGGTGATTTTCTCGGGGCCGGCGAGGACGTCCTGGACGACGGCGCGCAGGACGCGCTGCCTGTCCTTGACGGTGGCGGTGGCGGCGCTGCCGCGGAGCCTGGCGAGGAATCCTTCGAGGTCGCCGGCGAGCTTGAGGTAGGCGTCGCGGTCGGCGGCCTGGGCGTCGAGGGCGGCGAGCTGGTCCTTCAGGCCCGTCTCCCGGGCGCGGAGGGCGGGCATGCGGGCGCGGAGCTCGTCGATGGTCAGGAGCTGCTCGGAGAACGCGGTGATCATCGCGGCGATCGACGTGCCGGTCTTGGCGAGGGCCTGCTCGAGCTGGCCCCGCTTTTTGGTGACCGGGTCCGAGGTGCGGGCTCTTTCCAGCCTTTTGCCGATCTCGGCGCGGATGAGGGCGGGGTCGGCGAGCAGGGCGGTGACGTGGTCCCAGACGACCGTGTCGGCGTAGTCGGCGCGGACGGGCTTGTTACCGCAGACGCGGCCGCCCTGGTAGCGGTAGTCGTCGGAGCCGAGGCACCGGTAGTAGTAGATCTTGTTCCCCGCGGTCGTGGTCGTGGTGGTGCGGTAGTAGCCGTAGCCGCAGGACGCGCAGGCGGCGATGCCCTGCAGCAGGGAGGGGACCTTGGTGTTCCGCGAGGCGAACCGCTTGTTGTCAGCCAGCCGCTGCTGCACCCGGTCGAAGGTCTCCTGGTCCACCAGGGCGGGGACGGGGATTGCGGTCCATTCCTCCCGGGGCCGGTCCTGCGTCCTGACCTGCCGGGGGACGGTGCGGCCGGCCAGGCGGGCGGTGCGGTTCAGCCCGGCCGGCTCGTGGACGACCCGGGTCTTGCCGAAGACCGCGGTGCCGGCGTAGGCGGGGTTGCGGAGCATGCCCCAGATCACCGACCGGTCCCACCGCTCCTTCCCGGTGCGGGTGAGGATCCCCTGGTCCGTCAGCCAGCGGCGCAGGTCGGCGATGGCGGCGCCGTCGTCGGCGTAGCGGCGGAACATCTCGGTGACCAGGGCTGCCTCGTGCGGGACGACCTCGTAGCGGGCCCCGCACTCGGGGGTCTTGCGGACGTACCGGTAGCCGAACGGGGCGCCGCCGAGCACGTTGACGCTGCCGGACTTCGCCCGCCAGGCCTTGCCACGCCGGTAGCGCTCCATCAGCTGGGCCTTCTCGTACTCGGCGAACATGCCCTGGAACTGGATGAGCAGCTGGTCCTCGGGGCTGTCGCCGCGCGGCCCCTTCACGAACTCGACCCGCACCCCGCAGCGGGCCAGCTCCTCGATCAGCAGCGCCTGGTAGGCGAACTTGCGGGCCAGCCGGTCCGGGGACCAGACCAGCACGACGTCCAGGCAGCCCTGGGCGGCCAGGTCCCGCAGCGCCTCCAGCGCCGGCCGCACCAGCGTCGCCCCGGACTGCCCCTCGTCGGCGAACACCCACTCCTCCGGGACGTCAAGCCGGCTGGTCGCGGCGTGCTCGCGCAGGGCGGACAGCTGGGAGCCGATCGTCTGGTCCTTCGCCTGCCGGGCGCTGGAGACCCGGGCGTAGATCGCCGCTGCCGTCACGGTTCCCTCCTTCCGCCGCGGGGGCGGCGGTCCTGGCCCGCCGCTGCGGCACCAATATCGCGTAGGCCACTGACATTTCGGCGCCGGCATGACGGCTGAAGACATGCTCCGTCTCCACCGCCAGCTCCCTCACCTGCGCGGATCGTTCCCGTGAGCACGTCCGAGGAACTCATCCAGGGCCTGCGCGGCGACCGAGGAGACCGTGCGGCCCGACGTGCGGGCGTGCTCCCGGACCGCGGCGGCCAGCCGGACGGGAAGCCGGACGGTGAACACCACGGCCTCCTCCGGGACCGGGACCCGGCCGTCCGCGGCAGCCTGGGCGACGTAGCGGCGGGCCTGCCGCTGCGAGCAGCCCAGCCGCCCGGCCAGCAGCCGCGCCGCCTCAGCAGCCGCAGTCCCGGCCTCCAGCAGGCCGGCGGCCTCGTTGACATGCGCCGCGTGCTCCGCGGCGCCCGCGCGGCGATCCCCAGGCATGACATGAAAATACTACAGATAATGACCGGCAGCGGGCAGGAACCGTCAGCTAGCATCCTGGTCCCGTTCACTTGCCCGGCCCTGCCGCCCGCGCCCGCGCGATCCACGACGCGATCGTCAGCATCGTCGAGGTGTCCAGCCCGGACAGCCACCCGGCGACCCGAAGATCCCAGGAACCCATCTCGACGCCGTCCAGGACGCCCGCCAGGATCGCAGACCGCTCCTCCACGGGCAGGAACCCGCCCGGAGCCGACTCCAGCGGCCCCGCCGGCACCGCGGCGCTCACCGGCCCCGCTCCAGCCGCCGGTAACCCAGCGTAGCCTCAAAGCAGAAGTTGCCTTTTGCGTTGGGGGCGTGGCCGGGCCGCCTTGCGGAGTCCCGGTCACCTCCCGCCGCACCTGCCCGCCCTCCATCACTCCCGCGCGCAGCATCACCCGCAGGAGCGCCAGGACGCCCCGGTCGCTAATGCGTTCCTCCACCGCTTGCATCAACTCATCGTGCGGAATCGCGGAAAAGCAGTTCGCGATATCCGTCTCCACCACCCACCGCCGCCCCCGCCAGGACTCATCAATGAGCACCTGCAGGGCATCATGCGCGGACCGCTTCGGGCGGAACCCGAAACTGCACGGCAGGAAATCTGCCTCAAAGACCGGCTCGAGCACGATCTTCACCGCGGCCTGCACGATCCGGTCACGCACCGCGGCAATCGCCAGCGGCCTGCGCTCGGTACTGCCGGCTTCGGGATCAGCACCTTGCGCGCAGGCAGCGGACACCATGTCCCGGCCCGCAACTCATCAGCCAGCTCGCCGAGCAGCCGGGATATCCCGTACTCCTCGACATCAGCCAAGGTGGTCTTATCGATGCCCGGTGCGCCGTTGTTACGGCGCACCGCGACCCACGCCCGCCACAAGACGTCCTCGCGGTAGACCTTGTCTCGCAGCGCATGCAACCGCCTGTCCGGATCGGCCTTGGCCGCCCGGTAAAGCACATGCTGCAACGCGCGGACCCCGTCCCCGTGGACGGCCGCCAGGATGGACCTAGCCGTATTACCGGCACTCACCGATCCGGGCCTCCCAGCTCGTGCGTGAACGAAGCAGCGGCCCTTCCCTCCCCGCAGGTTGTGTTGTCCCGCGGCTCGACCGGTACTACGGCCGCCTCCGGCTCCCTCCCGGCGCCCCGCCCACTTCCCGGTTCCACACCGGTTATAGGGCACGGCCTTTCCACGGGCACCGCGCGCCCGCTTCGGCCGGGGAGGGTCTCCCCAGTTCCCGCCGCCACCATCTGAACGTTCCGCGCCCTCCACGCCGGGGAGTCCCTCACGGCTGCGCTTCCAGGATCTTCACCGCTTCCATGGCCTTCACCGTGAACAGCCCGGCTCGGCTCTCCCCCAATGTCTAACGACGCGGCAGGCTTCGCTGCACGCTACGGACCGCTCAGTTGCTTCCCCTTGAAGGGCTTTCGACGCTGGGCTCCGCCCTGGCCCGTTTCCAGGCCAGAACGCCAGCCTGCTACCGGGCTCCCTGGCAATTACCCGGACCGGACTTTCACCGGCAGGCGACGACGAGCTTCCGATCAGGTCATGATCGCTGGACAACCACCTCCATGATCTCTGGGCGCACCTGCTGGAGTATTACACCTCCACGGCCCAGGCTGCAGACCGCCAGCTGACCAGGCACGCGGCCAGCGGCACGCCCGCCGATGGGGTGATGCGCAAGGCCGCCGCCACGGGGGGTCAGCTTGGTGCTCACTCGGGCGGCGGGTCACGGACTCCTTTCGGCTCCTTTCTGGCGCACTGCCGTGGCGGCCTGCCGTGCCGCCACGAGGATCGGATCCCACACCGGGGAGAACGGCGGGGCGTACGCGAGGTCCAGGGCCGTGATCTCCTCTACCGTCATGCGGTTCCACAGCGCCGTCGCAGCCGTGTCG
>Ga0302184_10003121_pt1 | contig 10359 bp, 8 predicted proteins | sample I_Palsa_N3_3_FD_200233 | JGI IMG/M metagenome (GOLD analysis project Ga0302184, IMG submission 200233) | Peat permafrost microbial communities from Stordalen Mire near Abisko, Sweden - I_Palsa_N3_3 | ecosystem: Environmental > Terrestrial > Soil > Palsa > Peat permafrost | place: Sweden: Abisko...
CATCCGCTTGGCGCCGTCGACCGCGAAGTCGATGTACTGGTCGGCCCGCTCGTCAAGCTGGCCGCCGTAGCGGCGCTGCAGCAGCTGGCAGAAGCTGGTCACCTTGCGCAGCGGCTCCTGCAGGTCGTGCGAGGCGACGTAGGCGAACTGCTCGAGCTCGGCGTTGGAGCGCTGGAGCTCGGCCGCGTGCTCCGCTAGGGCCAAGTTCGCCTCCTGCACCGTCGCCAGCTCGCGCAGGATGCGCAGCCGCATCGTGTTCACGTCGGCCGCCAGGCCGCGGATCTCCCGCGGCCCGGTCTGGGCGACCTCGTGGCCGAAATCACCGCCGGCCACCAGCCGGGCCTCGCCCGCCAGCAAGTGCACCGGGCGGATCGCGGTGTTGCGCAGCACCAGGGCCAGCCCCGCGACGACGAAGAAGAAGCCGATCGCGATGGCGAGCAGGGCCACGTGGAGCTCGTCGGAGGCGTCGTTGAGCGAGGCCAGCGCCTGGGTCCTGGTGCTCGAGACGTCGGTCTGGAAGACGGCGAACTTGACCCGGAGGGCGTCGAACTCCGCCTTGCCCGCGAGGATGTCCGGGCCGACGACCGGCTTCCCGCTGGTCTGGATCTGCTTGATCGTCGGCTCGGCGTAGCGGGTGCGCCAGTCGTGGGCCTGGGTCAGCGTCGCCTGGAGTTCGGCGGCGCTGCCGGCGGGCAGCTGCGGGGTGAGCTTCTTGAGCATGGTGTCCGCGACTTTCTCGGCCGCATAGCCCTCGGTGTAGGGGGCGAGGAACGGCGTCTTGGCGCTCAGCGCATACCCGCGCACCCCGGTCTCCTGATTCAGCAGCGCGCTGTAGAGCTGCTGCGACTCCAGCGCGGCGGGGTCGAGGGTGATCTCGATCCGCGACCGCTCGTTATCGAGGTGGCCGAGGGCCAGCACACCGACGAACACGGCCGCCACCGAGAACAGCGCCATCAGAAGCACGGCGGCGCCGATGACCCGGCCGAGCGGCCACGGCGCCGAGGCCGGGCCGCGGGTCACGGCCGATCGCGACCCGGTCATGCGCGGCTGAGCGCGAGGATCGCGATGTCGTCGTCCAGTTCGCCGCTGTTGAGGTCGCGGACCTGCTCGAGCAGCCGGTCGAGGAGCGCGTCGTCGTGGGCGCCGCCGAGGCCGAACGGCGGCGGGCCGAGCGCGTCCCGCACCAGCTCGATCAGGCCCTCACTGCCGAGCCGGTACGGCCCCTTGGCGATCCGCCCCTCGATCAGCCCGTCGGTGTACATCAGCAGCGACCAGCGGTCACCGAGCTGCACCTCGCGCGCGGACCAGCTCTCCGGGTCGTTGAGCCCCGGCGGCGGGGATGTGGGGGCGGTCAGCTCGGTGATCCCGTCCGGCGTGATCAGCAGCGGCGGCGGGTGCCCGGCCAGCCGCAGCATCCCGGTGGACCGGCCGGGCGCGACCGACAGCATGCAGACGGTGGCGAACATGGCCTCGTCCTGCTGCTCGTGCCTGAGCACGAGCTGGACGGCGGTGAGCACGTCGGCCGGCGCCTGGCCGGCCAGCACCAGCGCCCGCCACGCGACCCGCAGGCAGACCCCGAGCGCGGCCTCGGCCGGGCCGCGCCCGCAGACGTCGCCGATCAGCGCGTGCACCCAGCCGTCGGGCGTCTCCACGACGTCGTAGAAGTCGCCGCCGAGGAGCCGCTGCTGCCCGCCCGCCCGGTACCGGGTCGAGACGCTCAGCCGGGCGTCGTCCAGCACCGGCGACGGCAGCAGGCCGCGTTCCAGCCGGGCGTTCTCCTCGGCGCTCAGCCGGGCGACCTGAAGCTGCCGCTGGGCTTCGTCCCAGCGGCGGCGCTCCATCGCGTACCTGATCACCCGGAGCAGGAGCTTTCCGCTCACGTCGCCCTTGACCAGGTAGTCCTGCGCCCCCGCCTTGACCGCCTGCTCGCCCAGGTACTCGTCGGCGAGGCCGGTCAGGACGACCACGGCGACGTCCGGCCGCTCCCGCAGCAGCCACCGGAGCCCGTCCAGGCCCTGCGAATCCGGCAGGCCGAGATCGAGCAGCACGCAGGCCGCATCGCGAATCGGCTTCCTGGCATCGGCCAGCAGCCGCGCCCGCTGCACCTCGACTCCCCCGCCGGCCTCGCGGAGCAGTTCCTCGACCAGAAAGGCGTCGCCGTCGTCGTCCTCGACGAGCAGGACCCTTATCTGCTCCGCATCAGCTGCCATCAACACCACTCTTGGGGGGAACCGGCGGACGCCGCGTCGCCGCTCGCACGGCGCGGACAGCCCTGGGGCAGACGGCGTAGTGCCGTCGGGATGCTTCCGCATTTTCTACCAGACAAGAAGGTCTTGAAACAGCACGGAACCGGGCCCGCGTTGCCCGGGACTAGCGGCTGCGGCGCTTCTTGCTGTTATCTCCCGGTCGGCCGCGGCCGAGCCGACGCTCGCGCGGGCCGATCCGGTATCGATGAGCCAGGGTTGTCAGCAGCGGAAGCCGATTCGTGAGGACCAGCAGCAGGAGCACATAGGGGCCGTTGCCGCCGAACAGATAGCCGGCCGGGATGCACAGCAGGAACACGACCAAGTTCAGCCAGCCCTCCCAGACGGCCAGCTTATCCGCAGGTGTTTCCGCGCTGCGGGCGACCCGATCGGCCCGCCGCACGTCATACGCGAGGAGGATGAGCGCGGCCGTGGCCAGCGCGTTGAACGCCCCGTAGAGCGCCAGCGCGAACGGGGTGCCGCCGTACCGGCCGAGCACGCTGGTCGGAAACGGCAGCGCGGCCACGATCAGCAGCAGGAAGACCGTGTCGCGCACCAGCTTGGGGTTGAACACGACCACCGATCGCATCAGACGACGGTGGCCTCCCCAGTAAATCGCGATGACGTAGAAACTCAGAATAAAAGACCAGTAACTATCCGTGTGCTGGGCCAGGGCGTGGATCAACTGCTGACTGGTTACGTGGCCGCTGAGGTTAGGCACCGCCAGATCCAGGGCCAGCAACGTCATGGCGATCGCGAACACGCCGTCCGACAGGGCGAGCAGCCGGCCGAGGGAGTTGTCCCGTGTCTCCTGCGATATCCCGGCCGTGTCCGGCTGGCGAATCTCGTCGTCTTCCTCAGCCACGGGGCCACTATAGGGGTTTGGCCGCCCCGGCGCTGGCGTGGTTTCCGGCGGCCACCCAGGTTTCCGGCGGCGGCGGCGCCGGCGCGTACGCTGAGGCGATGGCGGCTTCCGCAGGAGTGGTGCTGGCGGGCGGGCGGTCCTCGCGGATGGGCGTGCCCAAGGCGGCGCTTGAATGGCACGGGTCCACGCTGCTGGCCCGGACAGTCGGCATCCTCGCCCGCGCGACCGGGGGGCCTATCGTGGTTGTCAGGGCCAGCGGCCAGGACCTCCCCAAGCTGCCGAAAGGCACCGTGGTGGTGGACGACCCGCGGGTCGGCCGGGGCCCGGTGCAGGGCATCGCGGCCGGGCTGGCCGCCCTTGACGGGCGCGCCGACGCCGCCTTCATCAGCTCCACCGACCTGCCGTTCCTGCACCCGGCCTTCATCCGGCGGGTGCTGCGCGTCCTCGACGAGCGGGCGGAGACGGACGTGGCGCTCCCGCTAGCGCGGGGATACCCGCAGCCGCTGGCCGCCGCGTACCGGGTCCGGCTCGCCCCGAGGGCCGAGCGGCTGGTGCAGGAGGACCGGCTGCGGCCCGCCTTCCTGTTCGACGAGTGCGCGGTCGAGCGACTGGACGACAGCGCACTGAAGGCGGACGCCCTGATCGCCGCGCTCGACCCGGACCTCGACTCCGTGCTCAACGTGAACACGCCCGCCGACTACCAGGACGCGCGCGCCCGGCCGGCGCCAGCGGTGACCGTCGAGCTGTTCGGCGCGCTCGCCCGGGCCGACTCCGGCCGCGGTCCGCGGACCGTCCGCGCCGCCACTGTGGACGAGGCGGCGGGTGCGACCGGCCTCACGTTCGACCAGCACGTCAGCGCCGCGCTCAACGGTGACCCGATCACCGGGGACGGCGCGACCCCGCTCGCGGCCGGCGACACCGTCTGCTTCCTGTCCGCCGACGCCGGCTAAGCAACCGTGGGCCTCAGGCCAGCTCGCTCAGGCCCGGGATCGGGTTTCCGTGGGGGCATCGGTCCGGGTGCCCGAGCAGCTCGAAAAGGCGGCGTTCGACGCCCTCGGAGATGACGTGCTCCCACCGGCAGGCCTCGATACGCGCTTCCTCACCGGGCAGCTTGATGATGCTGACCAGCAGACACTCGGCCAGCCGGTGCTTGCGCTTCACCCGCATGGCCAGCGTCCGCCCGGTCTCGGTCAGCGCCAGATGCCGGTCCGCGGCAACGTGCAGCAGACCGTCCCGCTCCATCCGAGCCACCGTCTGGCTGACCGTCGGCCCCGACTGGCCGAGCCGCTCCGCGATGCGCGCCCGCAGCGGGACGATCCCCTCCTCCTCGAGCTCGAACACCGTGCGGAGGTACATCTCCGTCGTGTCGATAAGCCCGTCGGCAGTCACTGAACCTTCCTTCTAACCGGCATCCGGGCCAGCGGGCCCGGCCAGCAGCAGGTAGAGCCGCCGGCGCAATTCGGTCAGCAGGACGACAGCGCTTGCCCGCTGCGCTGCCGTGCCGGCCTCGGCTACCTGGCTGACCGCCAGCTCGACGTCGCGCAGCGCGCCGCGCAGCGCCAGAACGCCGTCGTCGGCGGCGCTGATGATCGTCTCCCACGGCGGCGCCCCGCCCGCGTTGCGCGCTTGGAGCGCGCGGCCCTCAGCGGTCAGCTCGTAACGCCGGCGGCCGCCTTCCGCCGCCGAACGGACGAGCCCCTGGTCCTCAAGCAGCTGCAGCGCCGGGTAGAGCGAACCAGGGCTGGGCCGCCACACCTCGCGGGTCCTGCGGGCAAGTTCCGCCAGCATCTCGTAGCCGTGCATCGGCCGCTCGGCCAGCAGGGCCAGGATCGCGGTGCGTACGTCCCCGCGGCTGCCACGGCGCCCACCGGTCCGCCCGCCGTGTCCCCTGCGTGCGCCGCCGGGGCCGCCCTGGCCGCCGCGCCCGCCGAAGCCGGGCTCGCGCATCGCCCGCCCCTCTCAATCGATGATCAACGTAGGTCGACGATATATCGATAACGTCGTTACGGCAAGGCCGGGCCGACCTCAGCGGGAGTCCTTCGACCGGCTCGCCCGGCGGCCAGGCGGCCAGGCGGCCAGGCGGCCAGCGTCAGGGGATAACGCTTGTGCGCGGTACGCGCGAGCGGCCGCGACCATCCGATCGGCCGCCCCGGGCAGGCCGTTCCAGTGCGTGTGCAGGTAGGACGCGTGCACTCCGCCCTGGACGAAACCCTCGGCGACGACCGCGCCCCGGGCCTGCCAGCGCCACGCGTTCGCAGCGTCGACTAGGGCAGCGCCGGGCTGGGCGGGGCCGGCCGGGGCAGCGCTGGCCGGACCGGTCCCGGCCGGGGCCTCCGCTGCGGGAGGCACGCGGATGGCCGTGCGGTGGAACTCGTGGCCGTGCACGCGGGCGCCGGCCGCCGCCAGCGCCGAGCCGGTGACCGCGACCGCGTCGCGGTAGCCGAGGGTCAGCTTGCCGGTCATCTCGGCGTCGATGCCGAGCACTGCGCACATCGGCTGCCCGTCGAGCGACCGCGCCAGGTACAGCAGCCCCGCGCATTCGGCCAGCACCGGGGCGCCCGACCCGGCCAGCGCGGCGACCTGGGACCGGAGGGCGGCGTTGGCCGACAGCTGCGCGGCGTGGACCTCGGGGAAGCCGCCGCCGATGACCAGCCCGGCCGCGCCGTCCGGGAGCTTCTCATCGCGCAGGGGATCGAAGACGGCCACGTCGGCGCCCGCCGCCGCGAGCAGTTCCGGGTGCTCCGCGTAGCCGAAGGTGAACGCGGGGCCGCCGGCGACGGCGATCGTGACCGGTGAACGCGGAGCCAGGGTCCGTTCGATGGAAGGACCTTGAATTTCCGTCACCGAAAGCGGGCCCGCGGTGCCCGCGAGCTGCAGCACGGCGTCCAGGTCGACGCCGGCCGCGACGGCCGCGGTGAGCGCGTCGACCACGGCCACGGCGTCCCCGCCGCGCTCGGCGGCGGGGACGAGGCCGAGGTGCCGGGACGGGACGGCGAGGGCGTCGAGGCGGCGGATCGAGCCGAGGACCGGGACGCCGGCCCGCTCGGCGGCGGCGGCCAGCAGGTGCGCGTGGTAGTCGGAGCCGACCTGGTTGAAGATCACGCCGCCGATACGGGTCGCAGGGTCGAAGGTCGCGAAGCCGTGCAGCAGGGCGGCGACCGACGCGCTGACGCCGGACGCGTCGACCACCAGCACCACCGGGGCGCGCAGCAGCCGCGCGACGTGCGCGGTGGAGGCGAAGTCGTCCCGCTCGGACGCGCCGTCGAACAGGCCCATCACGCCCTCGATGACCGCGATGTCGGCGACCGTCGGGGTGCTGGCGCCGTGGGCGAACATCGCCCCGATCCATTCCTCCCCGACCAGCCAGGGGTCGAGATTGCGGCCGGGGCGGCCGGCCGCCAGCGCGTGGTAGCCGGGGTCGATGTAGTCGGGGCCGACCTTATGCGGCGAGACTGTCAGGCCGCGCCGCCGCAGGGCGCCGAGCAGCCCGGTGGCGACCGATGTCTTGCCGTGGCCGCTGCCGGGCGCGGCGATGACGACCCGCGGGACGCCCCGGCCGGTCGTGGCCGTCACCATTCGATGCCGCGCTGGCCCTTCTGGCCGGCGTCCATCGGGTGCTTGATCTTCGTCATCTCGGTGACGAGATCGGCCGCCGCGATCAGGTCTGGGTGGGCGTCCCGGCCGGTGATCACCACGTGCTGGTGCCCGGGGCGGGCGTTCATGGTCTCGACGACGTCGACGACGTCGATCCAGCCCCATTTCATCGGGTAGGTGAACTCGTCGAGCACGTACAGGCCGAACCGCTCGGCCGCCAGGTCGCGCTTGATCTGCGCCCAGCCCTCGCAGGCGTTGGCGGCGTGGTCCTCGGGGTCGCCGCGCTGGATCCAGGACCAGCCCTCGCCCATCTTGTGCCAGGCGACCTCGCCGCCCTCGCCGGTCTCGTCATGCACCCGGCCGAGGGCGCGGAAGGCGGCCTCCTCGCCGACCCGCCACTTGGCGCTCTTGACGAACTGGTAGACGCCGATCCCCCAGCCCTGGTTCCAGCCCCGCAGGGCCAGGCCGAACGCGGCGGTCGACTTCCCCTTCATCGCGCCGGTGTGCACGATGAGCAGCGGCCGGTTCCGCCGCTGCTTCGTGGTCAGGCCGTCGTCTGGGACGGTCTCTGGTACTCCCTGCGGCATGGCTAGGCCACCTCCCGGTAGGCGCGGACGGAATCGGCCAGGCCGCCCGCGGACAGTTCGCCGCCCGGCCGGCGGCCGGCCGACGGGCCGGCCGGCCCTGCGGCGGACAGGCCGGCCACGTCCACGCAGTCGGCCCCGAGCGCATGGGCGAGGACGGCGGCCAGGCCGAGCCGGACGGGCCCGGACTCGCAGTCGACGACGACGGCCGCGACGCCGTCGCGGCGGAGCAGGCCGGCCGCCGGGCCCGGCTCGCCGCCGACGTTGTGCCGCCCGTCGGTGACCACCACCAACAGCGGCCGGCGGAGCGGGTCACGGAGCTTCTCCCGGCGGAGCGTCGCGTAGGCCTCGGCCAGCCCGGCCGCGAGCGGGGTCCGGCCGCCGGTGGGCATGGTCTCCAGCCGGCGCGCGGCCGCGTCGGCCGACGAGGTGGGCGGGAGCAGCAACTCGGCCCCGGCGCCGCGGAAGGAGATGAGGCCGACCTTGTCGCGCCGCTGGTAGGCGTCGAGCAGCAGGGACAGGACGGCGCCCTTGACCGCCTCCATCCGCCGGCTGGCGGCCATCGACCCGCTGGCGTCCACCACGAACAGCACCAGGTTCGACTCGCGTCCCTCGCGGCGGCGCTCGCGCAGGTCATCGCGGTCCAGGATCAGCCCGGGGCCGGTCCGGCCGCGCCGGATCTGGTGCGGGGCGCTCGCGATCAGGGTCGCGTTCACGTGCAGGTCCCGGACCTGCTGGCGGCGCTGGCGGACGCCGACGGTGGCGCCTGAGTCGGTGTAGGCGCGCGAGCGCCTGCCCGCCGCGCCGCGTCCCTTGCCCGGCACCTCGAGCCGCCGCGCACGGAAGGTCGCGCCGCTGGCCACCACCGATTCGCGTCCCGCGCCGCCGACCGGGGCCTGCTCCTGGTCCCCGGCGGGCGCGGAGTCGTCGGCGGGCGCCTGGGCGTCGGCGGGCCGGCCGTCGGCGGGCCGGGAAGGCCGGTCGGGCGCGGCTCCGCCGTCGCCGTCGTCCTCGGGGTCCTGGCCGGGCGGCTGCGGATCGGGCTCGTCATCGGGCCCGGGGTCGTCGCCGAGCGCCTCGTCCAGCTGCTTCTCGTCCAGGCCGGGGGCGTCGAACGGGTTGCGGCGTCGGCGGTGCGGCAGCGCCAGCAGCGCCGCGACGCGGATGTCGTCGCGGTTCACCGCCCGGCGGCCGTGCCAGGCCGCGTGCGCGGCGGCGGCCCGGGCGATCACGATGTCGGCCCGCAGCCCGTCCACGTCGAAGGCGGCGCACACCCCGGCGATCCGCTCAAGCTCCTCGTCGCGCAGGACGACCGCGGGCAGCCGGGCCTGGGCGGCGGCGATGGAGGCGGCCAGCTCGGCCTCATCGGCGGCGAACCGCGCCGTGAACGCCGCCGGGTCGGCGTCGAAGCCCATCCGCCTGCGCACCACCTCGGCCCGGGTCGCGGGATCACGCGGGGCGACCGCCTCGACGGTGAGGCCGAACCGGTCGAGCAGCTGCGGCCGCAGCTCGCCCTCTTCCGGGTTCATCGTGCCGACGAGCAGGAACCGGGCCGCGTGGCGGACCGAGACCCCGTCGCGTTCGACGTAGCTGGTGCCGAGCGCGGCCGCGTCGAGCAGCAGGTCGACCAGGTGGTCGTGCAGCAGGTTGACCTCGTCCACGTAGAGCACGCCGCGGTGCGCGGCCGCCAGCAGCCCCGGCTGGAACGAGGTGACGCCCTCGGTCAGGGCCCGGCCGACGTCGAGCGAGCCGGTGAGCCGGTCCTCGGTCGCGCCGACCGGCAGCTCCACCAGCCGGGCGGGCCGCACTTCGGTCGCTGCCCCGGCCGGGTGCGGCCCGTCGGGGCACTCCGGGTCGGGGGCGGCCGGCCAGCAGGAGAACCGGCAGCCCGCGATGACCTCGACCGGCGGCAGCACGTCGGTCAGCGCGCGCACCGCCGTCGATTTCGCGGTTCCCTTCTCGCCGCGGACCAGGACGCCGCCGATGGCGGGCGAGATCGCGTTGAGAATGAGCGCCAGGCGCATGTCGTCCATCGCGACGACGGCGCTGAACGGAAACTGGGTCACACCACAGCCCTTCACCCGGCGGGTGTCCGCGCCCGCCGACAGCGACGACCGCCGGACGGCTGGCCCGGCGGCACGGCTGCCGATAGCCCTGGCTTCCCGTCGGCAGACGGGTCACAGTGGCGGGACCGCCCCGGACTCGCACCGGTGTTCCTCAGCAGCCGTTCGGAGGCAATGCTCTCACAGCGGTGCGGCAGACTGTAGGGCGTGCTCCCCCAGACCGTGATCGTGATCGGCATCGGGGCCGACGGATGGGCCGGGCTGTCCCCGCGCTCGCAGGCGGCGATCGAGCAGGCCGGCGTGGTCATCGGCGGCCCGCGGCAACTCGCCTTGCTGCCCGATTCCGCGGGCGGGCGGCGGATATCGCTGCCGAGCCCGCTCCAGCCGGGCCTGTCCGAGCTGATCGCCGAGCACGGCGGCGCGGGGCCCGCTGGCGGCGGGCTGGTGGTGCTGGCAAGCGGCGACCCGATGTTCCACGGCATCGGCTCGACTCTCGTCCGCCTCCTCGGCCCCGAGCGCGTCACCGTGCTGCCGCACCCGTCGTCGGTGTCGCTGGCGGCCGCCCGGCTCGGCTGGCCGCTGGACGACGTTGACGTGGTGAGCCTGGTCGGCCGCCCGCTTGAGCTGCTGCAGCCCGCGCTCCAGCCGGGACGGCGGGTGCTCGCGCTGACGGCCGAAACCTCGGCCGCGGCCGACATCCGGGCGCTGCTCGACCGCCGTGGCTTCGGCGCCAGCCCGGTCACGGTGCTGGCGGACCTCGGCGGGCCGGCCGAGACGGTCGGGCCGGCCGACGGGCGGCCGCACAGCCGGCTGGCGATCGTCGCGATCGATTGCCGGCTCGCCCCCGCCGCCGCGCCGCTCTCCCGCTCCCCCGGCCTGCCCGACGACGCGTTCGAGGAGGACGGGCAGATCACCAAGCGGGAGATCCGCGCGCTGGCGCTGGCCGCGCTCGCCCCGGTCCCTGGCCAGCTGCTGTGGGACGTGGGGGCCGGCTCGGGCAGCATCGGCAT
>Ga0302184_10003125_pt1 | contig 10352 bp, 7 predicted proteins | sample I_Palsa_N3_3_FD_200233 | JGI IMG/M metagenome (GOLD analysis project Ga0302184, IMG submission 200233) | Peat permafrost microbial communities from Stordalen Mire near Abisko, Sweden - I_Palsa_N3_3 | ecosystem: Environmental > Terrestrial > Soil > Palsa > Peat permafrost | place: Sweden: Abisko...
GTTGGCGGCGTCGGCGAGGCAGGCGAGGAGGCCGCTCGCGACCTCCTCGGCACGAGCGGGGTCGAGGCTGCGCGCCTCGCCAACGACGCGGCAGCGATCGGGCACGACGTTGACGGCACTGCCGCCGCCGATCGTCCCGATGTTAGCGGTCGTCTCGCTGTCGATCCGTCCCAGCTTCATCTGCGCGATGCCGCGGGCTGCGGCAAGGATCGCGCTGCGGCCCTGCTCGGGGCTGATGCCGGCGTGCGCCGCAACGCCACGCAGGTCGGCGGTCAGGCGGTAGTAGGTCGGCGAGGCGACGGTGACGCCGCCCAGTGGCCGCGCCGAGTCGAGCGTGTAGCCGACGGCGCTGCGCAGAACGCCCGCCTCGAACTCCTTCGCGCCGAGCAGCCCGACCTCCTCGCCGACGGTGAAGAGCAGCTCGACGCTCGCCCGGGCGGGCGTCGCGACGAGCCGGTGCGCGAGCTCGAGCAGCACCGCCACGGCAACCTTGTTGTCGGCGCCGAGGATCGCGTCGTTGGCGTTCTCCCAGAAGCCATCGCGCACCACCGGCTGGATCGGTGCCTCGGCGGGCACGGTGTCGAGGTGTGCGCAGAGCAGCAGCGAGGCCGGCCCGGTGCCCGGTATCCGCGCCAGCAGGTTGCCGCAGTCGCCGCCCAGCGCGACGCCGGCGCCGTCCTCGCCCACCTCGATGCCGAGCTGCTCGAGCTCGGCGCGGACCAGCTCGGCGCAGGCGCGCTCCGATCCCGAGGGGCTGTACGTACGACAGAGGGCGGCGAAGCGCTCGCCGAGGCGGCGGCGTTCAGCCTCGCCGAGAACGCTCACTGGTTGTGCGCAGCCGCCTCGTCGCCCTGCTCGAGCTCCGCGTGTGGCGCGTGCGCGGCATGCTCGAGCGCCGCGCCGACGAACTCGCGGAACAGCGGAGCGGGGCGGTCGGGCCGCGACTTGAACTCCGGGTGGTACTGCGAGGCGACGAAGAACGGGTGCTCGGCAATCTCGACGATCTCGACGAGGCGCCCGTCGGGGGATGTACCCGACATCTGCAGGCCGGCCGACTCGATGCGCTTGCGCAGCATGTTGTTGACCTCGTAGCGGTGGCGGTGGCGCTCGTAGGCGACCGCTTCGCCGTAGATCGCGAGCGCGCGCGTACCGGCGTTGAGCTTGATCGGATCGGCGCCGAGGCGCATCGTGCCGCCGAGATCGGCGATCTCCTTCTGCTCGGGCAGCAGGTCGATCACCGGGAAGGGCGTCTCGGGATCGCACTCGGTCGAGTTGGCGCCCTCCATCCCGACGACGTGGCGGGCGAACTCGCAGACCGCGACGTGCATGCCGAAGCAGATGCCGAGGTATGGCACACCGGCCTCGCGGGCGAAGCGCGCGGCGGCGATCTTGCCCTCGAAGCCGCGGCTACCGAAGCCGCCCGGAATCAGCACGCCATCGCTGCCGGCAAGGCGCTCGCTCGCGGCCTCGCCCAGCTGCGCGCCGTCGTCGAGCAGCGTCTCCGAGTCGACCCAGTCGATCTCGATCCGGCAGCCGTGCATGAAGCCGGCGTGGCGCAACGCCTCGGCGACCGACAGGTAGGCGTCCTCGAGCTCGACGTACTTGCCGACGATCGCGATCCGCACCGTCTCGGTCGCGGCCGCGGCCGCGTCGATCAACGCGCGCCAGCCGGCGAGGTCCGCCGCCGGCGCCTCGACGCCGAAGTGGTCGAGCACGAAGTCGTCGACGCCCTCCTCGTGGAAGCCGAGTGGCACCGAGTAGATGTTCTGGACGTCGTAGGCCGAGATGATCGCCTCGGACGGCAGGCTCGCGAACAGCGCGATCTTCTTGCGAATGTCACGCGAGAGGACTGACTCAGAGCGGCAGATGAGCATGTCGGGCTGGACGCCGATCCGGCGCAACTCGTTGACCGAGTGCTGCGTCGGCTTTGTCTTCAGCTCACCGGCATGCTGGATGTAGGGCACGAGCGTGAGGTGGATGAACATGCAGCGGCGCCGGCCGACATCGACAGGGAACTGGCGAATCGCCTCGAGGAACGGCAGCGACTCGATGTCGCCGACCGTGCCACCGATCTCGGTGATCACGAAGTCGACGTCGGTGGCCTGGGCGATCAGCGAGATGCGCTGCTTGATCTCGTCGGTGATGTGCGGCACCACCTGGACCGTCGCGCCGAGGTAGTCGCCGCGACGCTCGCGGCGGATCACCGTGTTGTAGATCCCACCGGCGGTGACGTTGGACGCGCGTGAGGTGTCAGCGTCGGTGAAGCGCTCGTAGTGGCCGAGGTCGAGGTCGGTCTCGGCTCCGTCCTCGGTCACGAAGACCTCGCCGTGCTGGTAGGGCGACATCGTGCCCGGGTCGACGTTGATGTAGGGATCGAACTTCTGCAGCGCCACGGTCAGGCCCCGCGCGACGAGCAGCCGGCCGATCGAGGCGGCGGAGATGCCCTTGCCGAGCGAGGAGACGACACCGCCGGTGATGAAGATGAAACGTGGACCGGACTGGCGCTCAGGCATCGATGGCATCACTCATTCTCCCTAACGAGTCTAGATGGCGGAGGATCGGGGCACGATCGATGACCGCGGAAATTGAGCGGAACTCCCCGAAAACCGTGATTGCGGCGAGCGCCGCGAGCGCCACGATCAGGCCGGTCTGCGACAGCGTCAACACAAGCCAGACACCGGCGAGCGCGCCGAGCAGCGTCGACCCGGTGTCGCCCAGCATCCCGCGCTCGCGCAGGTCGTAGCAGCCGACGACGAGCGCCGGGCCGGCGAAAAGGCCGAGCAGCCAGAGCGGCGCGAGCCCGTCGCCGGCGATCGTCAGGCCAGCCGCGAGGAGCACGAGCACCTTGATCGAGCGGCCCGGCCGCAGGTCGACGAGGTTGAAGGCGTGGGTGGCGAGGACGAGCACACCCACATCGAGTAGTGAGCGCCACGCATCGCTGCCGCGCGATAGCGCCAGCACCAGGGCGAGCGCGGGCGTGCCAACGGCCTTGAGGATGCCGGTGTCGGGCCGGCCGCTGCGAAGCGCAGCGAGGTGCCCGCGCCAGCCGCGCGCATCATCGCTCAGCGCGTCGTCGGCGAGACCCAGCACCGCGACGCCGAGAATGAACGCGGCGACCCACGCGAGTTGATCGGACAGCAGCGTTCGATCGGCGAGCTGCTGGACGACTGCCAGCGCAACGAGCGCGACGAGCGCCGCCGCGACGACCACGATTCCGAGCGGGCTGGCAAGGCGCCTGCCACGGTAGTTCTGACGCGCTAGCGGCCCCGCTGCGAGGGCGCGGCAGATCATCGGAGCGAGCGCGATTGCCGCGAGCGTCGAGCAGATCAGCGGCAGCGCGAGCATGGCCCGCACCGTAGCGAGCGACGCGGTCAGACCACCGGCTCGCTGCCCAGGTCTAGCGGGGCCCGGCCATTCCGGCCCGGGCCCGCAGGTCGAGGTAGTAGAGCGTGGCCCCGATCACGACGAACGGCAGCGTCAGCGTGTCGATCAGCACGTTGCCGACGATCACGAGCGCATCGCTGTTCACCCCACGCGCCAGCTCCTCGAAGCCACCGGTCGCCAGCAATGCCGGGATCGCCACGACGATCCAGAAGCCCACGCCCATCCCGGCGCTGTGCCACCAGCGTCCGCGCACGAGCGAGGAGCTCGTGTTGACCGCCTGGAATCCGCGCAGGCCGTCGATCGCGACCGCCTGCACGACGAAGTACCAGCTCACGTAGAGGTACAGAGCGGGCAGGATCAGGATCGAGCCGACCAGGACACCGCTGACGAACAGGAGCACGGCGAGGAACGCCGGCACGAACAGGTCGAGTCCCTCCTCGACCACGCGACCGATGCGCAGCGGAGCGTCGCCGCGCAGGGCAATGACGATCGCGCGTGCGAGCATCGCCGTGACCAGCGGGACCGTTACGAACTCGGTCGCCGCCAGCTCGATATAGATGTCAGAGCTCGGCAGCTTCTTGTGGACGCTGGCAGTCAGCTCACCGAGTCCCGCGCCGATCACGAGGTCGACGAAGGCGACGACCGGCAACGTCACGAGCAGGACGAGTCGCGCATTCGCGCGGTAGAACGCCCAGGCACGCGTCAGCAGCGCACCGAGCGTCGCCATCGGCTGGTCGTTCATCCTGCCGGCGCTCCCTGCACGACGGACGCGAGATCACAGCGCGCGAGCGCGAAGTCGGCGGGGAAGCTCGCGAGGTGACGGAAGTCGGACATCGGACGATCTGGATGCGGCGCGGGGCTACACGACTCCAAAAAGCGCCCGGACGGTCGCAAACGCTGCTGCTGCAAGGCCCACTCCCAGCAGGATGAAGGCGAGATTCGTCAGCGGCCGTGGGCGGTGCAGGCGGCTGACGCCCTTCGCGTCGACGAGGATTTCGCCGATCCGCAGGCGGGTCAGGAAGGTGGACGAGGCGCCGGCGCGGTCGCGGTCGAGAAACTCGACGAGGTTCAGCTGCGAGCCGACGGCGACGATCAACGACGCGCCCTTCTCGGCCGCGATCAGCATCGCGAGGTCTTCGCTCGTCCCCGGCGCGGGGACGCTGGTGTGTCGGAGCCCGAGCCGCGCGAGCCGATCGTGACCGGGCGCCCGACCGTCGAGGTAGGCGTGCGCGACGAGCTCCGCGCCGCAGCGCAACGCTCCATCGCTCGCCGAGTCCATGTCGCCGACAACCATCTGCGGGCGCAGGCCGGCCGCGAGCACGCCGTCAACCGCGCCGTCGACGGCGACGATCACGGGTCGCGCGTCGCGGATGTATGGCCGCAGCACCCGCAGGTCGTGCCGGTAGCCGCCGCCGCGAGCGACGACGAGCGCCGGACGGTCGCGAAAGTCGGTCTCGAACAGCGGTAGCTCGAGCCGGCCGCCGAGCAGCTCACGCTCCTCGCGCATGTGCTCGATCGTGTTGAGCGCGAAGCGCTCGAGCGCCGCGCCGATCTCGTCGCGCCGGGCCTGCGTGCGCACGCGAAGCTCGGCCAACGTCAGCACGCGGCCGCTCGCGAGCAGCTCGCCGTCACGGCGAACCTCGCCGCCGAGCAGCTCGATCTGCTCGCCGTCGCAGCAGCTTTCGAAGAGCGAGTCGCCGGCCACCTCGACGAGCGTGATCCCCGCCTCCGCGAGGATCAGCGGGCCCATGTTCGGATAGTGGTCGCTGACCGACTGCTTGCAGTTGATCACCGCGCAGACCCCGGCGAGGATCAGGTCCTCCGCCGAGACGCGGTCGAGGTTCGGGTGGTCGATGATCGCGACGTCGCCGCTGTGCAGTCGCTGCGCGAGCAGCTTCGTGCGCCGCCCAAGGCGGGCCTGGCCACGCAGCGCGCGGGGCTGCGGGCGCCGGGCGAGGGGTCTCGCTGCTGTCTCGGGTCTCGCCACCGACCCGAGCGTAGCGTTCTGTCTGCGCTCGCGGTACGCCGCCGGCCCGCCCCCGCGGGCCTCGCCCTGGCGGCGACTAAACTTCGAGCGAGGATGCAGAGTCGGCCGGCCACCTTCAGGCAATGAGCGAGCCCGGCATCGTTGCGCTGGGAACGTGGAGCGGTGGACGCTTCATGCACTTCGGCGAACCGCTCGACGAGGATCGGCTCGTGGCACTGCTGACGCCGGCTGCGCCGCTCAACACGCTGCTGAGCGCCGATGTCTACGGCGCCGGCGAGGGCGATCGGCTGCTCGCGCGAGCGATCGCCGGTTCGCAGCGTGAGGACGTCTGCGTGATCGGCGCCGTCGGCCATGACTTCTACCGCGGCGAGCGCAACGGAGCGAAGGGTTACCCGCGCTTCACCGACCCCGCTCTGCGGGCACCCGGCGAGTACGCGAGCTACCTGCGGATGGCGACCGAGCAGAGCCTCGAGCGTTGCGGCATCGACCAGTTCGATGTGCTCCTGCTGCACAACCCGGACCGCACCGGATACACGAGCGAACCCGTCTGGGAGGGCATGGCGGCGCTGCGTGACGCCGGCTTGACGCGCGCGATCGGCGTCGCTCCGGGACCAGCCAACGGCTTCACGCTTGACGTGATCGGCTGCTTCGAGCGCTTTGGCGGCCTGATCGACTGGGCGATGTTGATCCTCAACCCACTCGAGCCGTGGCCGGGCGAGCTCGCGCTCGCCGCCGCAACAGCAGCTGATGTGCGCGTGATCGCGCGAGTTGTCGACTATGGCGGGCTGTTCTGGGGCGACGTGCTCAGCGGTCACGAGTTCCGCCCTGATGATCATCGCGCGTTCCGCCCCGCCGGCTGGGTCGAGGCCGGGCTCGAGCGGATCGACGGCATGCGTCCGATCGCCGAGCGTCACGGTCTGACGCTGGCGCAGCTCGCGTGCGAATGGGATCTCGCGCACCCGGCGATCAGTTGCGTCGCTCCGACCCTGATCCAGGAGAGCGGCGAGCATGCCCGGCCGATCGAGGACAAGCGCGCCGAGCTCGCGGCGCTGCCCGACGAGCAGCCGCTCAGCGCTGCCGAGATTGGCGAGATTCGCGCGGTCGGCGACAACACCGGGCGCATGGCGCTGAAGGGCGCCGCACCCGACTATGAGGGGACCGAACTGCCCGACCGTTGGCCGCTCGGCGAGCAGCACCTGGAGATCGCCGCCCGCTGGCAGATCGATCCCCAGCGCGATCTGCGCGCGCACGCCGCCGGCGCAGCGCGCTGACGGTCAAGATCCACCGCGTGACGGTCGATACTTGCTTATGAGCTCCTCGCTCTGCGCTGGGCGCAAGCGCTCGCTCGACCTCGTCGCGGCTGGCGCATGCCAGCTGGCGCCGCCGCACTGAGAATCGCTGTGGTCGACACCCCGCCGGTGCGCGCGGGACCGGTCGGGCCTGAGCGGCGTCGGGGAACCCCGGACCGGCCCTACCGCGAGCTGTTCGAGCGCTCGCCGCAGCCGATGATCGTCTACGAGCGCAGCTCGCTCCGCGTGATCGCGGTCAGCGATGCGGCGATCAGGAACTACGGCTACACGCGAGGCGAGCTGCTCGCGATGACGATCATGGAGTTGCTGCCGATCGATGAGCGGGCGGCACTCGAGCGCTTCCTCGCGGTCGAGCTCCGCGCGGCGCGGCCCGGGCGCGTCGACAAGCGGGCCTGGCGGCTGATCCGCAAGGACGGCGGGATCATCGACCTCGAGGTCTCCAGCGACGATCTCGACCTCGACGGACGCCGGGGCCGGATTCTGTACTGCCAGGACGTCACCGTTCGCAATCGGGCCTCACGCGAGCTCGAGCGGACCCGCGAGCAGCTGCGTGTCAGCGAGCAGCGCTACCGCCTGCTGTTCGAGCACAATCCGCAGCCGATGGTCGCATTCGAGCGGGAAACGCTGACGATCGTCGCCGTCAGCAACGCGATGGTCCGCGACTACGGCTACTCGCGCGAGGAGTTCCAGCGCATGACGATTCTCGACCTGGCGGTCCCCGAGGATGTCGAGCAGCTCAAGGGCTTCTTCGCCGGCGATCCGGGCGGCTCCCGGCCGGGCCCTGGCGGGGTGGCGCTCGGCTACCCGAGGCGCCGGCAGCGCAAGGATGGGACAACGCTGGAGGTCGAGGTGACAAGCGACAACGTCGAGCTCGACGGGCGCGCCTGCCGGGTCGCGCACTACACCGATGTGACCCAGCGGAACGAGGCTGCAGCCGAGCTCGCGATCGCTCGCGACCGCGCGGTCGAGGCCTCGAACACGAAGTCGGCGTTCCTGGCCAACGTCAGCCACGAGTTGCGGACCCCGATGAACGGCGTGATCGGGATGAACGAGCTGATGCTCACCAGTGAGCTGAGCGATGAGCAGCGCTCGTTCGCCGAGCAGGTCGCGCAATCGGGCGAGCAGATGCTCGCGATCATCAACGACATCCTCGACGTCTCAAAGCTCGAAGCTGGCCGCCTCGAGCTCGAGGTCGCCGATTTCGACCTGCACGAGGCGATCGATGCCGCCTGCGCCGCGCCGCGTACGCTCGCGCAGGCGCGGGGCCTGCGCTTCGACGTACGGATCGGCAAGCGGGTCCCCCGCCTCGTGCGCGGCGATGGCCGCCGCCTGCAGCAGGTGCTGCTCAACCTGACGAGCAATGCGGTCAAGTTCACCGCCACGGGATCGGTCACGGTCAGCGCCGGCGTCCGCGCAGGCGGCGGCGGGGCGACGCGGCTCTCGATCGGCGTGACGGATACCGGGATCGGGGTTGACCCCGCCCAGCTCGAGCACATGTTCGACCCGTTCACGCAGGCCGACGTGTCGACCACGCGCCTGTACGGCGGCACCGGACTCGGACTGGCGATCGTGCGCGAGCTCGTCGACCTGATGGGCGGCACTGTCAGCGCCGAGAGCGAGGACGGCAACGGCGCGACATTCCGCTTCGAGCTCGAGCTCGCAGCCCCGGCGTCGGATGCCGGCTCGCTCGAGTCGCCAAACGACGCGCCCGTCGAGGCCCTGCCAGCCTGGATCACGCCGCCACTGGTGCTGGTCGCCGAGGACAGCCCGGTCAACCAGATCGTCGCTGCGCGCGCGCTAGAGCGCCTCGGCTGCCGCGCAGAGGTCGTGCACGACGGCGAGCAGGCGCTGGCGGCACTCGGCGCCGGGCGCTACGACGCGGTTCTGATGGACTGCCAGATGCCCCGCCTGGACGGTTACGCCGCGACGAAGGAGCTGCGCCGGCGCGAGGCGGGGTCGCAGCGAACCCCGGTGATCGCGATGACCGCGAACGCGATGGCCGGCGACCGCGAACGCTGTCAGGCCGCCGGCATGGACGACTACGTCAGCAAACCGATGCGCCACCGCGAGCTGGCCGAGGCGCTGCGGCGCTGGATCCCAGCGCCAGACCGAGCCTAGGAACCGCCGAGCCGCTCCACCTCATAGCCGGCGGCGCGCAGGGCGCTGAGGATCGCCTCGGCGTGGTCTGCCCCACGCGTCTCGAGCGTCAACTCGATCGCGGTCTGGCGGATGTGGAGCTCAACCGCGTCGCGGACGTGCTCGACGGTGAGCAGGTTCGCCCCGGTCTCCGCGAGACTCCCGAGCAGCGTCGCGAGACCGCCGGGACGATCGGAGACCAGCGTCGAGATCCGCAGGCGCCGTCCGACGGCCGTCTCGTGGCGGCGCGCGACCAGCGCCAGCAGGCCGGCATCGACGTTGCCCCCGGAGAGCACGACGGCCGTCACGCCGGCGCTGTCGGGCACGACCGCCCCGGTCAGCAGTGCGGCGACGCCGACCGCGCCGGCGCCCTCGACGACGAGCTTGGCGCGCTCCAGCAGCATGACCATCGCCTCGGCCACGTCGTCCTCGCGCACGACGCACAGCTCGTCGACCCAGCGCTCGACCAGCGGCAGAGTGATCTCCCCGGGGCGCTTCACGGCGATGCCATCGGCGATCGTGCTCGCACCGGTCACCGCGATCGGCTCACCGGCTTCGAGCGATGCACGGAAGGCTGCCGCAGCCTCGACCTGCACGCCGACGATCCGCACCTGCGGGCGGGCCAGCTTGATCACGCCGCCGACGCCGCTGGCGAGACCGCCGCCGCCGATCGGCAGGATCACCGTGGAGAGGTTGGGGATGTCCTCGAGCAGCTCGACGCCGAGCGTCGCCTGTCCGATGATCACCTCCTCGTCGTCGAACGGGTGGACGAACACCGCGCCCGTCTCGGCCGCGCGATCGATCGCAGCGCCGACGCACTCCTCGACGCTGTCGCCACGCAGCACGACGGTGCCGCCGTAAGCGCCGACGGCGGCAACCTTGGCAACGGGCGCCTCGCGCGGCATGAAGACCTCGCACCTGACGCCGCGCGCGTGCGCGGCATAGGCGAGCGACTGGGCATGATTGCCGGCGCTGCCCGCGACAACACCGGGCGATGCCTCGCGTGCATCGCTCGCGAGGCTCGCGAGCTTGGTCAGGGCGCCGCGGAGCTTGAACGAGCCGGTCCGCTGGAGGTTCTCGGCCTTCAGCAGGATCTCTCCGCCGCAGCGCTGCTCGAGCGTCCCGGAGCTGAGCAGCGGGGTGCGCCGCGTCAGCTCGCGCACGATCGGGAGCGCCTCCTGCGCGGCGCCGGCCTGCAGGCGCGCAACGACCGCCTCGGCGGTATTCGGCTCGGGCGCACGCATACGTGGGACAGTACTTACCGCGCTCAGCCCCCCAGCGCTGCGATCAACCCGGGCCAGCGCGAGCGGGGCTAAGCAGCACGTCGCCGGGCAGCTGTGTGAGCCTGCGTCGCGGCGGGTGCTCGCTCGGCCGTTGGCAGCACGGCCGGCCCAGGAAGACCGCCCGGTCGCAACAGCTCCTCGACGTGGCGTCGAGCGCCCTCGTCAGCCTCGTCGGCACCGAGCATGCGGACGAGCTCCTCGACGACCGCACCCTCGTCGAGGCGCGTCACGGTGGTGCGCGTAGCGTCCTCG
>Ga0302184_10003138_pt1 | contig 10322 bp, 9 predicted proteins | sample I_Palsa_N3_3_FD_200233 | JGI IMG/M metagenome (GOLD analysis project Ga0302184, IMG submission 200233) | Peat permafrost microbial communities from Stordalen Mire near Abisko, Sweden - I_Palsa_N3_3 | ecosystem: Environmental > Terrestrial > Soil > Palsa > Peat permafrost | place: Sweden: Abisko...
GCAGCGGCCGAGCGCGAACCGCCGCCGGCGAGGCCGCCGCCACCGAGGCCGCCGCCACCGATCCCACCGCCGCCACCGAAGCCGCCGAGGCTCATGACTCAGTCCGCTCCGAGCGCGCGCAGCGCTCGGCCTCGGCCACCTGGTCGAGCACCTCGACGTAGAGCGGCGTCGAGGCGAGCAGCTCGTCGTGCGTACCGTCGGCGACGATCCGCCCGTCGTCGAGCAGCACGACGCGGTCGGCGAGGCCGATCGTCGAGAGCCGGTGCGCAACCACGAGCGTCGTGCGGCCCTCCATCAGCACGCGCAGGGCCTCGTGGATCTGCTGCTCGACCTGGACGTCGACGGCGCTCGTGGCGTCGTCGAGGACGAGGATCGGCGGGTTGACGAGCAGCGTGCGCGCGATCGCGACACGCTGGCGCTGGCCACCTGAGAGGGTGTAGCCGCGTTCCCCGACGACCGTCTCGTAGCCGTCCGCCAGCTCGCGGATGAACTCCTCGGCGCCCGCCGCCTGTGCCGCCGCCTCGACCTCGCCGAGCTCGGCATCAGGCCGGCCGTAGGCGATGTTCGCGCGGATCGACGCGGAGAACAGGAATGGCTCGTCGAGGACGACGCCGATGTGCGAGCGCAGGCTCGCGAGGGTCAGATCGCGAACGTCGTGTCCGTCGACCCGGACGGCGCCGGCATTGACGTCGTAGAAGCGCGGCAGCAGGCGCGAGACGGTCGTCTTGCCGCTCGCCGTCCGCCCGACCATCGCGACGGTCTCACCGGGCGCCAAGTGCAGCGAGAAGTCGTGCAGCACCAGCGGCCCGTCGCCGTAGGCGAAGTCGACCGACTCGAAGCTGACGTCGCCCTCGCAGTCGACGAGGTCGATCGCGCCCGGGCGGTCGACCACCGTCGGCGCCTCGTCGAGCACCTCGTAGATCCGCTCGGCCGAGGCCTTCGCGCGCTGGCCCAGCATGATCAGCATCCCGAGCAGCTGAAACGGCGCCTGGAGGATCACGATGTAGGCGCTGAAGGCAAGGATCGCGCCGACGGCGAGATGGTCGTGGATCACCAGGTAGCCACCGACGAGCAGGACCAGCGCGAGGCCGAGTTGGGGCAGGTTCTGGACCGCTGGGGTGAAGCGCGCGCGCAGATCCGCGTCCTTGATGTAGGCCCACTGCAGGCGGTCGGCGGAGCGGGCGAGGGTGCTCAGCTCACGGGGCTCGGCGACGAACGACTTGACGACGCGGACGCCGTTGATGTTCTCGTCGACGATCGTCGCGATGTCCGCGAGCCGCGACTGGATCAGCCAGGACACTGGAAACATCGAGCGGCGCATCTTCACGCTCAGGCGGAAGACGAACGGCAGCGTGCACATCGCGACGAACGCCAGCGGCACGTCGATCGAGAGCATGTAGCCGAACGCCACGACCGCGACCGCACACTGGACGATGATCGCGGGCCCGAACGTCAGATACATCTGGACGGAGCGGATGTCGGAGTTGGCGCGCGAGATCAGCTGGCCGGACTGGACGCGGTCATAGAAGGCGAACGACATCCGGGTCAGGTGCTCGTAGATGATGTTGCGCAGATCGAACTCCATCGCGTAAGCGGTGCGCAGCAGATAGAGGCGCGAGACGTAGCCGGCGACACCGGCGAGCACGGCGAAGATGAAGACCAGTCGCACGTAGTGGCTGAGCGGCACGGTCGAATGCTGGAGTGAATTGGTCACCGCCTCGTTGAGCAGGTGCGGGATCTGGACCTGGAGCACGAGCCCGACGAACGAGAGGCCGAGTGCGGTCACCAGCGTTCGCCGGTGCGCGAGGACGATCGGACGGGCGCGGCGCAGCCACGAAAGGCTGCGGTCGGGATCGATCGTCGCGCGCGGCGGCGCGTAGCGTGACTCGGGCGCGGCGCCGCCGGAGCTCTGGCCGCGAGGGGCGCGGCGAACGACGGTGCTCACGTTCACCGGCCGGCCTCCCTGCGTGCCGCACGGCGCGCGGCACGATAGGCGTCGAGCGCCTCGCGCCAAGGGCCGAGGCCCGCAAAAGCAGCCGCCGCGAGCTCCGGCCGATGCGCGGTGATCTCCTCGAGGCGGCGCTCGATCTCGGCGTCGCCGAGCTCGAGCACGCGTCGCCCCTCGGCGGTCAGCTCGTGCCCGACGCGACGGCGATCGGCGGCGTCGTGCTGACGCTCGACGAGACCACGGGCGACGAGCCCGTCAACGACTCCGGTGACGCTCGGTCGACTGACCGCGAGCTTCTCGGCAAGCGCCGAGGCCGCCTCAGCACCCTCCCCCAGGATTGTGAGCACGCGGTACTGCGCGAGTGTCAGATCGACAGTCGCAACCGCCAGCTCGAGCTGGCGTGCGAGGCGCACGAGCACTCTGCCCGGGCGCTCAGGTAATTCGGTCCCCATATCATTAGGATACCGAAATGTCTATTTGCTCACCGTCCATCCGCGCCGCGGGCGGCATGTGCTTAAGCGAAATGGTTGAGGACTCACCGCCGCGTCCCGATGCTTGCCCCGGCTAGCACACCTCAGCCGATCAGGCGGTACCCACATAGGTACGATAGGTAAGTGCTCGGGGAGCATGCGCCCGGTTCTGCTTACATGGCTGCGGGCTCCGGATCTGAGCGCCGGGAAGCTGCAAACCGACGACCCAACAGAGGCACACGATGGGTAGCAAGCGCGAGCTCCACCTGGGCTACAACGTTCTTGCCGATGGGATGCATCCGGCGGCCTGGCGCGCGCCCTACACGGATCCCGTCGGCCCGCTGAGTCGCGACTGGTGGGTTCACGTGGCCCAAGTCGCCGAGCGCGGAACCTTTGACGCCGTATTCCTGGCGGACAGTCCGTCGCTGTGGAGCACCGCGAAGCCGGGCAGGTTCGAACCCACCATCCTTCACACCTACCTCGCCGCGAAGACGGAGCGCATCGGGCTCATCGCGACTCTCTCCTCCTCGTTCGAGAGCCCCTATAACCTGGCGCGGCGCGTGGCGTCGCTTGACCACCTCAGCGGTGGCCGCGTCGCGTGGAACGTGGTTACTAATGCCCAAGCGCAGACCGCGGCCAATTTCAGTGCCCAACCTCATCTGAGCCGGGAGGACCGCTACCGGAAGTCCGAGGAGTTCGTTGAGGTCGTTCGTAAGCTCTGGGACAGCTGGGAAGACGATGCAGTCGTCGCTGACCAGGCGACCGGTGTGTACGCCGACCCGGACAGGGTCCATCAGGTCGACCATCACGGTGAGTTCTTCGATGTGGCCGGCCCGCTTACCGTTCCCCGCTCGCCTCAGGGCCAGCCCGTGATCTTCCAGGCCGGCGGCTCGCCTTCATTCTTTGAAGCGGCCGCACGCTCAGCCGACGCCGTGTTCTGCGCGCTCGGCTCGATTCCGCACGCGCGCGTCTTCGGCGAGGAGTTACACCGTCGCATGGCCCGTCACGGGCGCAGCCCAGACTCGATCCGGATCATGCCGGGCCTCGCCGTCGTGCTGGGCGGAACCGAGGCGGAGGCGCACAGGCGCTGGGACGAGCTGAATCAGATCGCCGGCGAGAACCGGCTCGTCGGCTTTGCCCGCCAGCTCGGTGTCGAACCCGGCGTGCTCTCCTGGGATAGCCCGCTGCCCCAATGGCTCATTGAGTCGACGGAACTGTCGAGCACCGGCTCACAGGGCGGCCGCGAGATCATCCTCGACATCGCCCGTCGTGACCCGCACCTGACCGCGCGACAACTGATGGACCGCGTGATCACCACGCACCGACTGGTGGTGGGCGCACCCGAGCAGGTCGCCGACAGCATCCAGGAGTGGTTCGAGGCAGGCGTCGTCGATGGCTTCAACATACAACCCGACGTCAACCCCTCAGGCGGTGAGGCGTTCGTCGACCACGTCGTGCCGCTGCTGCGGGCGCGTGGCATCTTCCGCCACGAGTACGCCGGCGCCACGCTGCGCGAGCACCTGGGTCTCCCCCGGCCACTGTCGCGCTACGCCGCCGCGCCCGTCGCCGAGGCTCTTACCGCCGAGGCGTGAAGCCGGCGGCGATGTCCAGCACCCCTGCACTGAGCGCCGCGTTTGCAGGTGCCCCGCTGCGTCCGACGACGATCGAGCGGAGAGACCTCGGCGAGCACGACGTGCTGATCGACATCAAGTTCTGCGGGATCTGTCACAGCGACATCCACCAGGTCAAGGACGAGTGGGGCGGATCGCTGTTCCCGATGGTGCCGGGACACGAGATTGCAGGCGTCGTTGCCGCGGTCGGCTCGGCGGTTAGCACTCACGCCGTCGGCGCTCGCGTCGGCGTCGGCTGCCTCGTTGACTCCTGCGGCGAGTGCGAGTACTGCGAGGCCGGCGAGGAACAGTTCTGCATTAGGCACGCTGTGCCGACCTACAACGGTCATAACTACGATGGGTCGCCAACGTTCGGCGGCTATAGCCAACAGGTCGTCGTCAACGACCGCTTCGTCGTCACGATCCCTGACAGCCTCGAACTGCGGGACGCCGCGCCCCTGCTCTGCGCGGGGATCACGACCTACACGCCGCTCCAGCACTGGCAGGTCGGGAAAGGCACGAAGCTCGCGGTGATTGGGATGGGCGGCCTAGGTCACGTCGCGGTGAAGATCGGGGTCGCGCTCGGCGCCGAAGTCACGGTGCTCAGCCAGACGCTCAGTAAGCGCGACGACGGTCTGCGATTCGGCGCCGCGAGCTATTACGCGACATCCGACGAGCAGACGTTCACCGATCTCGCCGCAAGCTTCGACTTGATTCTCAACACGGTCTCGGCGAACCTCGACGTGGACGCCTATCTCGGGCTGCTCCGGGTCGACGGCACGCTCGTCAACGTCGGTGCGCCGTCGGAGCCCGACTCGTTCCGCGCGTTCTCGCTGATCGGGGGACGCCGCAGCATCGCGGGATCTGCGATCGGGGGCCTACCCAGGACTCAGGAGATGCTCGAGTTCTGCGCAGCGCACGAGATCGTCCCAGAGATCGAGCTGATCGACGCCAACGAGGTCGCGACGGCCTACGACCGTGTCGAGCGCAGCGACGTGCGCTACCGCTTCGTCATTGACGTCGCGACGATCACGTAGCGGCGGCTGGAGCGGCTGCATTTCGCGGGAGCGGCAGTCTGGGCGCCGGCGCAGTCGCCGGTTGTCTGGCGCCTCCGCGGATCCAGGCTCAGCTTAGAAGAACCCATTGGCCGGAAGAGCCGTGCCGTTTACGAGCCAATCACCGATCGCCCGCGCCTTATAGACAGTCGGGTTGTGCGACGCGAGCGTGCGGGCATTGCGCCAGTGGCGGTCGAGGTTGTGTGCCTGCTTAATCGCTGAGGCGCCGCCTACGTCGAAGAGCTGGGTCGCGATGCGCGGCGTGAGCTGATCGACAACGACCTTCGCCTTGGCCGCGCGGAGCGACGCCTCGGCGGCGAACGCGGCGTCCGGGACGCCATCGACGACCGACGCAGCTGCTGCGTCGAGCGCCTCGGCAGCGATCAGCACGAGCGACTCGGCTGCGAACGCCTGGCTGGCGATCTCGCCGATGACCTGCTGCAGCTGCGGGTCCGCGGTTGCCGTCGGCGCCGCCGCGTGGGCATAGGTTCGCGCCCGCCCGCGTGTCAGCGCCGCAGCATCGTCGACGATGCTGCGGGCAACGCCCGCGAGAACCGCTGTGAGATACAGCTGCAGAAATGCGCCCACATAGCTCGCCGGCCATTCGTCACCACCACGGAGCACGATCACTTCGTCGGCCGCGACGGCCACGCCGGCGAGCCGCGCGGTTCCCGTCCCGGTCAACCGCTGCCCGATGCCGTCCCAGTCGTCCTCGAGCGTGAGACCGTCGCGGTCGACAGGCACGATTACGCTCGCCATGCGGCCATCGTCGGTTGCGGCAAACACGGCGACCCAGTCAGAGAAGAGCGACCCGGTGCAGTAGTACTTCGTGCCGTTCAGACGGAAGCCATCGCCATCGCTGGTCAGGCGCGTGTCGAGCTCGCGCCCGCCGACCGTACGGGGTCCGAGCTCACTTGCAGCGTTACCGAAGATCGCGCCGCGCGCGACCTCTCCGAGCCAGCGCCCGCGCTCCGCGCGATCGGTAGCGAGAAGCCGTAACTCTACGAACCAGAAGTGGGCGCGCAGGATGTGCGCGACGTTCGCATCGGCATGGGCAAGGTCGATCAGGGTTGCAAAGAACTCGCGGTAGCTGGCACCTGCACCGCCTTCCTCGACCGGGATCCGCATCGCGCCGAATCGCGTCTCGCGTATCAGGTCGACGATGTCGTACGGCGGGCGGCCCTCGCGCTCGCGCACCGCGGCGCCGCTGGCGATCCGCGCCAGCAGATCACGCAGCGCGTCCGAGCCGGGCGCGATCGGCGACGACGCAGCGGGTGACCGGCTCGCGATACTCATCGGCCGGCGGCTAGTAGAGCGTCAGCGGCCTGACGCTCGGACGTCAGCCGCAGCTGAGTCGCGCGATGCCTCGACGGTAGCTGCGGGCCGGCGCCGAACAGCTCGTGGCGCAGCGTCCCAGCCGCGTACTCGCGCCGTACGAGCCCGCGCTCCTGCAGCACCGGCACCACGTGCTCGACAAACGCGGAGGACTGCAGTGCACGAGTCATCGGGTACTCGTCTAGAGCTGACCGTGGCTGGGCGGCAGCTTGCCGGTCAGTTGATAGGCGCCGATGTGGTGGTACTTCCAGTCGACTGGATCGTGGACGCTGTGCGTTCGGGCGTTGCGCCAGTGGCGGTGGAGGTCGTAGCGCTCGTCGGTGCCGCTCGTTCCTGTGAGCGCAAACATCTCCGACGCGACCAGCACCGCCGTCTCGCTGCCGAACGCCTTCGCTTGGGCGACCGCAAGCGAGCCCCGCGCGGCCTCATGCTCGTCGCGCGGACGCGGCCCGATCTCGGTTAGCACGTCCCCAGCCCAGCTCAAGAGCTGCTCGGCTGCGGTCAGCTGAGTGGCGAGACGTCCGAATCGCAGCGTGGTGTGCGGGTCCTCTGCGGCACGCTCGGCCCAGCCGCCGCGCACCGCCTCGAAGAACGGGCGCGCCTTCGACGCGACGAACTCGGCGGCATCGCGCAGCGCGCCACCAGCTATGCCAACCTCGATCGCGGCGTGTATCAGCTGTCCGCGGGCTCCGAGCAGCTGCGGCTCCTCGAACGCGCGCCAGTACTCGAGCACGAGCTCCGGGTCCACCCGCACCGCGTTCAGCTCGGTCGTGCCGCTGACCGTTGCACGCTGTCCCATCGCAGACCAGTCCTCGCCGACGCTGACGCCGGGATCGTCACGCCCGACGAAGGCGACGACGAGCCGGCCGTCGTCGTTGAGAGCGGTCACGGCGATCCAGCGAGAGGTGACCGCACCGGTGCAGTAGTACTTGCGACCGTCGAGCAAGAAGCCCGCCGCGTCCTGCTTGAGGCTGGTGCGCAGGTCTTGGGCGTGCTGTGAGCCGCGCTCGGCGAGCGCGTTGCCCAGGCGCGCGCCGGCGAGGACGTCCCCGTAGAGGCGGCGTCGCTGGTCGTCAGTTCCCCAGAGCCGGAGCACATCAACGAACAGGTAGTGAGCTTGGGGCACTTGTGCGATCGAGGGATCGACCGCAGCAATCGTGCGAATGACCTCGGCCAGGGTCCGTGGCGAGACCTCAGCCCCCCCGTCTGCTGCGGGAACGGTGATGCCCAACAGGCCGCTCCGGTCGAGCAGCGCCAACGCCTCACGTGGCACTACCCCGGCACGGTCACGCTCGATTACGTCAACGGCGATCTCGGCGGCGACATCCTGGGCGACCGCCACCGCCTCTGCCTCGGAGGTTATTACCCGGACGGGCGAGCTCTGACGGGACACCGAGACGGTCATGAGGCTGCCCGCGCCGAGACGGCCCGTACTGTGGCCCGCGTGACGCCTGGCGCCGCGGCGCCAGCTAGCAGGCCAGCGCCGCGCAGCAGCGGCAGCACGCCTTCGCCGACGCGGTAAACCTCCTCGAGGTGCGGATACCCGGACAAGATGAACTCGTCGATGCCGATCTCGTTGTATTCGACGATCCGCTCGGCAACCTCGGCGTGGCTGCCGACGAGGGCGGTGCCAGCACCGCCGCGCACTAAGCCGACTCCGGCCCAGAGGTTGGGTGACACCTCGAGCGCGTCACGGTTGCCGTTGTGCAGCGCGACCATTCGGCGCTGGCCTTCGGACTGCGAAGCGCGCTGGATAGCCTGTGCGTTCGCGATCTGCTCGGCGCTAAGACCGTCGAGCAGGCGCTGCGCCTCAGCCCATGCCTCCTCGGAGCTGTCGCGTGTGATCGCGTGCAGCCGGATGCCGAAGCTCACACGGCGGCCAAGCTCGGCGGCGCGCTCGCGAACGCGCGCGACCTTCTCGGCCACCTGCTCGGGCGGCTCGCCCCAGGTGAGGTAAACATCGGCGTGGGCCGCTGCGACCTCGATCGCCGCCGCAGAGGATCCGCCCAGGTAGATCTTCGGCCAGAGAGGGTGAGGCACTATCTGCGCACCGCGTACTGAGACGTAGTCGCCGGCGAAGTCGACCGGCTCGCCCGACCACAGCTGACGGAAGACATCTAGGTATTCGCCTGCACGCCTGTAACGCGCATCCTTGCCGAGATCGTCGCCGAAGCGCAGCTGCTCGACGTCGTCGCCGCCAACCACCACGTTGAGCAGCAGACGACCGTCCGAGATGCGTTGGTAGGTCGCCGCCATCTGAGCCGCCAATGTGACCGACTGAAGCCCCGGACGGAAGGCGACGAGGAACTTGAAGCGCTCGGTCACCTGGGTCAGACCCGCGGTGATCACCCAGGCGTCCTCGCACCAGCTGCTCGTCGGCGTGAGCGCCGCTTCGAACCCGAGCTGCTCCGCAGAGCGCGCGATCTGCCCGATGTAGCTGATATCGGGCGCCCGCTCGACGCTGCCTTCGACGATCCGGCTGCCGCTCGCGCCCACGGCGTTGCCGAGGCTCAGGTCGGTCCGCGAGTCGCCGTTCGTCGGCAGGAACCAATGGAGCCGGATGCTCATGCCTGCGGGCGCAACGATCGAAGGATCGGGCTGTGGCGAAGCGCGCGCGCGAGCTCGACGAGCGCAGCTCCTTGGAGTCGCGCCTGATCGCCGTAGGGGTCACGTAGGGCGAGGCTCTCGTCGAACCCCTCACGTGGCACGTATAACGCCGGCGGCAGCACATGCGCCGCGAAGAACCCGGCCAGCACACTGCGTAGCGAGTCCGGGGCGAGGAAGTGATGGTTGCTGGCGCCGGTGTAGACGATCGCGACCGCCTTGCCCGAGAGCGGCGACTCAGGCGGCTGCTCGACGCTGCGCGGCACAGCGTCGAGCAGCCGCTTGAGCGGCGCCGCGAACGACGCACGGTACACCGGTGAGGCAAACACGACTGCGTCGCTCGATGCGAGCACGTCGAGCGCCGGCCCGATCCCCGCGCCGTCCTCCCCGAGCACGACCGCATCAAGCCTCGCACCAGCTCCCACCGCAGCCGAGGACACAGCGTCGAGCGCGGCACGCGTGTGGCCGCCGCCAGTCGGCGAGGCGTCGATCGCCAGCACGGAAACGGTTTGGTCGGTTGGCGCACTCACTTGCAGTCCGCTCGGGGCAGGTTGAGCAGGTGACCGAAGCGCTCCTGCTTCGTCTGCAGATAGAACAGGTTCTCCGGCGTGGGTGTGATCGCAAGCGGGACGCGCTCGACGATCCGCAGTCCGTGGCCTTCGAGGCCAGCGCGCTTCGCCGGGTTGTTCGTCAACAGGCGCATCGTCGTGACGCCGAGGTCCCGGAGAATCTCGGCGCCCACGCCGTAGTCACGCGCGTCGGCGGCAAATCCGAGCGCCAAGTTCGCCTCGACGGTGTCATAGCCGCGATCCTGCAGCTCGTACGCCTCGAGCTTGTGGCGTAGCCCGATTCCGCGCCCCTCGTGGCCGCGGATGTAGACGGTCGCGCCGCTGCCTTCAGCCGCGATCAGCTCGAGCGAGCGTTGCAGCTGCGCGCCGCAGTCACAGCGCCTGCTCCCAAGCGTGTCGCCGGTGAAGCATTCCGAGTGCACGCGCACGAGCACGTCATCCCGGCCCGCGATCTCGCCGCGGACGAGCGCAACGTGTGTCCGCCCGTCGTGGGCCTCGTAGGCGATCGCTTCGAATGGGCCGAAGTCCGTTGGGATGCTCGCCGAGGCAACGCGACGCACGAGGCGCTCCCGTTCGGCGCGGTACGCGATCAGCTCCGCGATCCGCAGCAGCGGCAGATCGTGGGCGAACGCAAACCGCTCGAGCTGCGATCCGCGGGCCATCGCCCCATCCTCAGCAACGATCTCGCAGATCACGCCAGCGGGATAGAGACCAGCGAGACGGGCCAGGTC
>Ga0302184_10003145_pt1 | contig 10315 bp, 7 predicted proteins | sample I_Palsa_N3_3_FD_200233 | JGI IMG/M metagenome (GOLD analysis project Ga0302184, IMG submission 200233) | Peat permafrost microbial communities from Stordalen Mire near Abisko, Sweden - I_Palsa_N3_3 | ecosystem: Environmental > Terrestrial > Soil > Palsa > Peat permafrost | place: Sweden: Abisko...
CCTTCGACAAGCTCAGGACGACAGATTTAGACGAGTTCGCGGCGTTTGCCACACTCGGCTTCCACAAAATCGACGATCTCTTGCAAGGGCGCGCCGGGCGTGAAAATGGCCTTCACTCCGAGATTGCGCAACTCGTCGGCGTCTTCGGGCGGAATCGTTCCACCGCCGAAAAAGACGATGTCGGCCGCGTCCTGCGCCTTGAGTTGCTCGAGCACCAGCGGAAAGAGCGTCATGTGCGCACCGGAAAGAATCGAGAGACCGATCCCGTCGACATCTTCCTGAATCGCGGTCTGCACGATCTGCTCGGGCGTCTGGAAGAGTCCCGTATAGATCACTTCCATGCCCGCGTCACGCAGCGCGCGCGCGATCACTTTCGCTCCGCGGTCGTGGCCGTCGAGGCCCGCCTTAGCGACGATGATCCGTAGTGGTCGCTTGACCATGCTTCCCTTTGTCTTGCATCTGCTCGCTCAGGCGTAACGCCTCTTCGAATTTGTTTTTGACTTCGGCGAGGGTCCGCTGAACGCGGCGGCGGTCCATATCGTTATGAATCTTCAACATCGTTAAAATACCGATCGCTCCGTATAACGTCCGTAAACGCTGGCCATCGCTTCGACGATTTCGCCTTCGGTGCAGTAGGCATTGACGCAGTCGATGAGATGCGGCATCACGTTGTCACCCTCGTTGCGGCATGCCTGCTGCAACCGCTCCAGCGTCTGCTGCACGCGATTACCGTCTCGCGTGCGGCGAATGTCAGCCAGGTCACGCGCCTGTCCTTGCGCGACCTCTTCGGTGATCTTGAGCAGGTCGATCTGCATCCGATCTTCGGGCCGCTCGAAATAGTTGACGCCGACGATGATGCGGTCTTTCGATTCGATCGAGCGTTGATAGCGATAGCTCGCCTCGGCGATCTCCTTTTGGAAGAAGCCCGCTTCGATCGCCTCGATCACGCCGCCGTACCCTTCGATTTGCGCAAAGTAGGCTTCGGCTTCGCGTTCCATTTCGTCGGTCAGTGCCTCGACGAAATACGAACCGCCGAGCGGATCGACGACGTTGGTGGCGTTGGTTTCGTAGGCCAGGACCTGTTGCGTGCGCAGCGCGATCTCAACCGATTTTTCGGTGGGCAGCGCCAACACTTCGTCCATCGAGTTGGTATGCAGCGACTGCGTCCCGCCGAGCACCGCGGCCATCGCTTCGTACGCGACGCGCACGATATTGTTCTCGGGCTGCTGCGCGGTCGCGCTGCAGCCGGCCGTTTGCGTGTGAAAGCGCAACTGCCACGACTTCGGGTTCTTCGCGCCGTAGCGTTCGCGCATACGCTTTGCGTAGATGCGCCGCGCGGCGCGGAACTTCGCGATCTCCTCGAAGAAGTCGATGTGTGAATTGAAAAAGAACGAGAGGCGCGGCGCAAAGGCATCGACGTCGAGCCCTCGCGCCATCGCGGCTTCCACGTACGCGAAGCCGTTGGCGAGGGTGAACGCAAGTTCTTGCGCGGCGGTCGAGCCGGCTTCGCGAATGTGATAGCCGGAAATCGAAATCGTGTTCCACTTCGGCATCTCGGCCGTACAGAACTCGATCATGTCGACGATCACGCGCATGTGCGGACGCGGAGGAAAGATCCACTCTTTCTGGGCGATGTATTCCTTGAGGATGTCGGCTTGAATCGTGCCGCCCAGCAGCTTTCGCGAGATGCCCTTCTTCTCGGCGGCGGCGATGTATTGCGCGACGGCGATCGCGGCAGGGCCGTTGATCGTCATCGATGTCGTGATATCGGCCATGTCGATGCCGTCAAAGAGCACCTCCATGTCGCGCAGTGAGTCAATCGCGACGCCGCATTTGCCCACCTCGCCGCGTGCCTGCGGCGCATCCGAGTCGTAACCCATCAGGGTCGGCATGTCGAACGCGACCGAAAGACCGTGTTGGCCCTGTGCAAGCAAGAAATGGTAGCGTTCGTTGGTCTGCTTGGCGTTGCCGAAGCCGGCGAATTGCCGCATCGTCCAGAGCCGGTCGCGGTAACCGTTCGGGTGGATGCCTCGGGTATACGGATACTCGCCTGGGAGCGGCTCCGCACGCGGCGCGTCTTCGGGTTCGTAGACGGTCTTGAGCGGGACGTCCGAGATCGTACGGTCGACCGCGCCCGAGCCGGGACCGGTTCGGCCTGCGGCCGCCGGGCGCTCGATCATCTTGGCCAAGCTGGCTTCCTCTTTAAGGTGGTGACGGGTGCTATTCTGCTACGGCGCCGGGGACGCCTCGAAAAGTGGGGCCAGCGGGTCGGGGTCGCGGGCGCGGCGATGCGATTCGTAGTCGCGCTGGTTCCATAACCAACCCGGCAACTCGCTTGGGAAGCGCATCTTCTCGACCCGCAGTTCGCGGTAGAAGGGCGCGCCCGGCCCGATCGTGTGATAGATAGCGACCCATCGGGCCGCAATCCAATACGGTCCGACCTGCGCAAAGTTGACGGTCAGATACACCGTCGCGCCTGGAAAATTCAGATCACTTGTAATATAGTCTGCGCGCCGAACGTCGTCCGTCGCCGTGTCGATCCACAGATCCCGCAGTCCAAAGTGATTCGGATCGAGCGTCGGGCTCAACTCGAGATGGTCATCGTCATGTCCGTCCACCGTCTCAACGCCACGATCGGCGACGGTGTAGATCGGCCGCGCGTGCGCGTTCACCACGGCGATCGTTTTCAGATCGGAAACTAAACTGCTCTGCTCTTGCGCAGCCGTCGCCGGCGACGGTTGTCCGCTCGCACTCGGCGTCGCTTTCGTTACGGCCTCATGGACGGTGATCGAAAGCGGCCCAACAAATGCGCGGTAAATGTTGGCCAGCGGCAGTGTCGTCTGATGGAGATATTCGCTGTCGTTCATCATCTCGTCCGAGGCGCGAAACGCGATGCGGCGTTTATCGCCATTCTCGTCGATGAGGTACACGACGTAGGGCGGCGTGCCGTAGGAACGTATGCGGTCGTAGGCGCGCCCAACGATTACCTGCGTCGGGGAGGGCGTTGCGGTAACCGCCGGACTTGGTGCGATCAACCCCACCCCTGCAGCAATGCTTCGGCAGCCGCATAGGGATCGAGGCCTGCGGGAAGGCGTTCGCGCAAATCACCATCTACACGCTGTTGCAGTTTTCCGAGCACCAACTGACGCACCTGATGCGCGAAGGCCTCGCGCCGCTTGCTCTCGATTTCGCCGGTTTCATCCAAGTATGCGCGATGCGATTCAATCGCGCGCCACAGATCCTCGACGCCTTCGCCCGAAAGCGCCTGCGTCATTACCAGCGCCGGAATCCAGCCCTTGAATTCAAGCATTTCCATCATGCCCCGAATCTCGCGGCGCATTTGATTGGCCATCGGGTGATCCGCCTTGTTGACGACGAACACGTCGGCGATTTCCATGATGCCGGCTTTGAGCACCTGGATCGAATCGCCGCTGCCCGGTTGCAGCGCGACGAGGGTCGTTTGCGCGAGTTCGGCGATTTCGATTTCACTCTGGCCAACGCCGACCGTTTCGATCAGAATCACTTCCAATCCAAACGCATCCATGAGCAGGATTGTGTCAGCTGTCGCGCCCGAGACGCCGCCGAGATGTCCGCGGCTTGCCATCGAGCGAATGAAGACGTCCGGGTCGACGAAGTGCTCGGTGAGGCGAATCCGATCTCCCAGCAATGCGCCGTGCGAAAATGGCGAGCTGGGATCGACTGAAATCACACCGACCGTTTTTCCCAGCGATCGCGCTTTCCGAACGATCGCGGATGCGAGCGTCGATTTGCCGACGCCGGGCGGCCCGGTTAGCCCAATGGTCAACGCGCGTCCGGCACGCGGATATACATGCCGAATGAGCTCGGCGCCGCGTCCGCTCTCGGCCCACGAAATCGCGCGCGCCAAACCGCGCGGACGACCAGCATCAAAGTCGCGCAGCACTTCATCCAAATTCATCGAGGGTGCCAAAGTATCGGTGGATTGCGGGGAGTACCCGGAATCACCCTCCCCGCCGTGGAAGAAGCGCATTAATGCTGCCTGCGGCGCTCCTGGCAACGTCGCTGGCGTTGACGCCCGCGCAATCGGCGAAGATCGATGCGGTGGTCGCGCAAGTGATGCAAACGAGCCATATTCCAGGGCTCTCCCTGGGCGTTGCCCGCAAGGGACACGTGGAGTTCTTGCGTGGCTACGGCACGCGCACGTGCTCGACCCATGATGCGGCGAACGGCTATACCGTCTTTCGCATCGGCTCCATCACCAAGCAGTTCACTGCAGCACTCGTCATGCAGGAAGCCGACCGCAGCGCGCTGCCGCTCAACGCGGAACTCGACGGAATTACCGTCGTGCAACTGCTCTCGCAGACCAGCGGGCTGGTCTCGTACACAGATCCCGGACAAACCTTAGATTCCGCGCTCAACGCGCCGACGCAGTTCCCGCCGGGCACGCGTTGGCAGTACAGCAACAGCAATTATTATCTCCTCGGAACGGCGCTGCAATCCGTGACGAAAAGCAGCTACGCGTCGCTGCTCGCCACCCGCATTACCCGGCCGCTCACCATGAGCTCGACGACCTTTGATCCGCCGCTTGCGCAAAACGTGGCGCAGGGCTGCACCTGGGACGAATCGGGATGGCAAGCCGCGCCGGAGAGCAAGAACGATCGCCCGGATCTCGCATTCAGCGCCGGCGCGCTGAGCAGCAACGTGCCCGATCTCCTGACGTGGCTATGGAATCTGTACGACGGGGAAATTGTCACGCCCGACAGCTTCGAACAAATGACCACATCCTGGACGCTCAGCGACGGAACGCCGACGAACTACGGCTTCGGGTTCTTCACCGACAAGTGGTACGGCTTGCGCATCGCGCAGCACACCGGGTTCATCGATGGCTTCAGCAGCGAGGACGCGCTCGTGCTCGATGACGGCACCGCCTTTGTCATTCTCACCAATGCCGATCGCGTGTCGCTCGTGCCGCTGGCGAAGAGTTTGGTCGAAATCGTCGAGCCGCTCAAAGACAAGGCGTTGGTCGCGAACTTCTCGCATCCGGCCGTGTTCGAAGATCCTGCAATCACCGCGCTTGTCAAAACGATCGTCGCGCAGCTCGCCGCCGGCAACGTCGACCGCTCCCTTCTCTCGCCGAGCTTCTCGGTATCGCTTGACGAAGGGCGGCTGAGCGCGTACGAGCGCATACTGCGCCCGCTCGGGCTACTCGATCAAGCGCTGTTCAACGAATCGACGACGGTCGGTAGCGTCGCGAGCGACGTCTACACCTTGGTCTTCGCTCACGGGCGGCTTACCCTTACGCTGAGCGTGCGCGGTGGAGCCATCTCGGCGCTGACGCTGGAGAGCGGTCGCTAGACGATGCTCCGCGCGATTGCCGCGTCATTGCTGATCGCGCAAACCCTTATCATCCCAATGACCGGTGCGCGCACCCGCGACATTCAGCCCGAGTCGCTTTTCCATACGCTCTTTCACGATTTCTTTCTCGAAGACGACGGCACCACATACGTGCAGACCGGCGACATCCCGGCGATGTGGCTTCGGGACTCGTCAGCGCAGACGATCCCGTACGTGCGCTTTCAATCCGACTATCCACTGCTGCGAACCCGTTTCGCCGGCGTCATCGAGCGCAACGCGCGAGCCATCGACAAGGACGTCTACGCGAATGCGTTTCAGGATAACTATCACGCCTGGGAGCGCAAGTGGGAGGTGGACTCGATTGCGTGGCCGGTCGTGCTTACTCTGGCGTACTTCACTGCGACCCACGATCGAAGCGTCTTCACGCCGAACCTGCACGTCGCGCTTGCGCAGATCGTCTACACCTACAACTGCGAAGAACATCACCGCGAATGCAGCCGCTACGTCTACCCCTATCGCGTGCCGACACACCAGGAATTCGACGAAGGCACCGGGTTGATCTGGTGCGCCTTTCGGCCGTCCGACGATCCGGTCACCTATCGCTTCAACATCCCGCAGAACGTGCTTGCTGCCGTGGCGCTGCGTGACATCGCACAGCTCGCACGGGTCGGTTACGGCGACGCGCAGCTTGCCGCGCGGGCGATGGCGCTCGAGGGACGTGTCATGACCGGCATTCTGCGTTATGGGATTTTTTTCAACACGCAACGCGGCGTGTGGATGTACGCATACGAAACCGACGGCTACGGCAACGACAACGTCATGGACGACGCGAACTTGCCCGACCTTACCGGCCTTCCGACAATCGACTGGTCGTCAGCCTACGATCCCGTCTATCTAAACACACGCGCGTTTGCCTTGAGCATGGACAACCCGTGGTATTTCAGCGGACGCTACGCGCAGGGGCTCGGGAGCCCGCACACGCCGTACGGATACGTCTGGCCACTGGGGATGATCGCGCGCGCGATCACCTCGACCGACAGACGCGAAATCGATACTACCATCACGACGCTGGCCGAAACCGACAGCGAAAATGGCCTTCTGCACGAGAGTTTCTATCCGGATGGGTATTGGCGCTTCACGCGCCCGGAGTTCGGATGGGCCAACGCGCTCTACGCGGAGCTGCTCTTTCGTACGCTAGCGGGTTACACGGCGCTCGACCACGTCGCGGGCGACGGCGTGATGCTGCCGTTCGAGCGGCGCTCGATAACGCCGGTACTCGTCTCGGAGATCGACCAGCTCGTCAATACGTCCGACGTCGTCGGCACCCTTGGGCGATTGCTCTATGAGGGACGCGAAGCCGCGATCAATCAGGCGCCGTAGCGTCGTTGCCGTTCGCCGTACACGGCGAGCGCCTGCGTGAAGGTCGTTTCATCAAAATCGGGCCACATCACGGGCAGCGTCAGCAGCTCGGTGTAGGCGAGTTGGTAGAGCAGGAAATTCGAGACGCGGTGCTCGGCGCCGGTACGGATCAACAGATCGGGATCGGGCGCGTGGGGCGCGTACATCTTCGCGCGCAGCGAGGATTCGTCGATGTCCTGCGGTGCGAGACGCCCCGCGGCAACCTCAACGGCGACGGCTTGCACCGCACGCACGATCTCGCTGCGTCCGCTGTAATTGAGCGCGAGCGCAAGGGTGATGCTCGTATTGCCTTTGGTTGACTCGACCAAATCGCGCAGCGCCGAGCGCGCGGGCAGTGCGAACGCATCCAATTCACCGATGATTTCGACGCGCACGCCTTGACGCAGGAGGTCGGGTTTTTCACTGCGCGCGCAGGCCGCGTAGAGCCCCATCAAGAGGCTCACCTCGGCCGATTCGCGTTGCCAGTTTTCCGTCGAAAAGCCGTATGCGGTCACGCGGCGCACGCCGGCGCGACCGGCGGAACGGACCGCCGCACGCAACGCAGCGACGCCACGGCGGTAGCCCTCGGCGATCGGCAATCCCCGTTCTCGCGCCCACCGGCGATTGCCGTCCATGATGACGGCGACGTGCTCGGGAGCGGTTTCCGGAAGACGGGCTTGCAACATATTTCACTTTGTACCACAAAGTAATGATCCCCCGCAAGAGCGCGCCCGCGCCTTCGCCAACTCACCCGAGCACCATGAGTCAAGGCTATTACCGGTACCCGACGATTTCGGGCGATCGCATCGTGTTCGTCTGCGAGGACGACCTCTGGAGCGTTGCCGCGACCGGTGGGGTCGCGACCCGCTTGACGGTGAGCTTTGGCACCTGTTCGACGCCCAGGCTCTCACCCGACGGCGCCACGATCGCCTTCATTTCGAACGATGACGGCAATCCCGAGGTGTATGTGATGCCGGCCGGTGGCGGCAAACCGCAGCGCTTGACGTTTTTGGGATCGACCATCGCGCAGGTCGTCGGCTGGAGCGCCGACGGGCGCGAGATTCATTTTGTGGCCAACGCTCGCGCCTGGTACGAGGGCGAAACGCGCCCGTTCACCGTCGCGCGCGAAGGCGGCGAACCGCGCGATCTCCATCTCGGACACGCGCGCTCGTATTCCGCGGGACCCAGCGGCGCGCTCGTGCTCGGACGCAACGCTGCAGATCCCGCACGCTGGAAGCGCTATCGCGGCGGCACGGCGGGTGAAGTATGGATCGACCCCTCGAGTCGCGGCGATTTCGAAAAACTGAAGCTGCCCGACGGCAATCCGGCATGGCCGATGTGGATCGGCGAACGCATCTTCTTCCTTGCCGATCACGAAGGCATTGGAAACATCTACTCCTGCGCGCTCGACGGCAGCGACGTGACACGCCATTCCAACGAGAGCGAATACTACGCGCGCTTTCCGTCGACCGACGGCACACGCATCGTCTATTCGAGCGGTGGCGCAATTAGCGTGATCGATCTCGCGAGCGACCGCGCCACGCAACTCGAGATCGAAGCGCCCTCGCCCGAGCCGCAAACCGTGCGGCGTTTCGAGCGTGCCTCAGAGGCGCTCGAACACTTTGCGCCGAGTCCCGACGGAACGCGCCTAGCCTTCGTTGCGCGCGGCCAAGCCTTCACGATGCCGCTCTTTGAGGGCGCCGTGTTGCAGCATGGCGGGAGCAGCCGCGTGCGCACGCGGCTGACGGAGTGGCTCAAGGACGGCAAGCGGTTTGCGTCCGTCACCGACCGCAGCGGCTTCGAGCAAATTGCCGTGCAACGCGCCGATGCTCCCGATGAAGCGAAGATCATCACCTCGGGCGACATCGGTCGCGTTACCGAGCTTGCGGTCTCCCCGGCGGCGGATGTGATCGCGTTCGCGAATCATCGCCACGAGCTGTGCGCGATTGATCTCGATGATGGAAAAGTGCGCGTGATCGATACGAGCCCGGCCGACCGGGTCAGGGATCTCGCGTTTTCGCCCGACGGCCGTTACATCGCCTACGTGTGGTCGCCCACACGCGGCGCATCGATCATTCGCGTGGCCAAAATCCGCTCGGGTAAGGTCCACGATGTAACCTCACCGATACGCGTCGATCATTCGCCCGCATGGGACCCGCAAGGAAAGTACCTGTACTTCATATCAACGCGGGACTTCCATCCGGTCTACGATGCACTGCAATTCGATCTGAGCTTTCCGCAAGCGCAGCGGCCCTTTGCGGTAACGCTCCGCAGCGACGTGCCCTCACCGTTTGTACCGCAGCCGCGTCCGGTCCACCGCGACCACGAGCACAATCACGATCACCACGATGACAAGAAAGCGGAGAAGCCCGAGGAGCTGCGCATCGACATCGACTTCGACGAAATCGCCGGGCGCGTTCTCGGCTTTCCGGTCGAGGAGGGTGAGTACGAGCAACTCGTGGCGGTGAAGGATCGCGTGCTCTACACGCGCTTTCCGGTCAAGGGCATTGCCAACGCGAGGGACGACGACGAGGACGAATCCACGAACGGCACGCTCCTCGCCTACGATTTCGAGAACCTGCGGCAAGCGACGGTTGCGAGTGACGTCAGCGAGATCCGCCTCGGTGCCGACGGGCGCACGCTGTTGTACCGCGCGCACGAGCGTCTGCGCGCAATCGACGCAACCGCCGATCTCGGCGACGAAGAGCCCGAAAAGCCGTCGAACGACCCGGGCCGCAAGAGCGGTTGGATCGATCTCGACCGCGCGAACGTCGAAATCGAACCACACGATGAATGGGCCCAGATGTATCGTGAGGCGTGGCGCCTGCAGACCGAACAGTTCTGGGTCGAGGATATGAGCGACATCGACTGGGACCGTGTCTACGACCGCTACGAAGCGATCCTGCCGCGCGTGCGCACGCGTACCGAGCTCTCCGATGTGATCTGGGAGATGCAAGGGGAACTAGGAACCTCGCATGCCTACGAATATGGCGGCGACCATCGCGTGCCGCCGCAGTACCAGCGTGGCTTCTTCGGCGCGGATCTTTCGTGGGACGAAGATCGCGGCGGCTATCGGATCACGCGTATCTATCGCGGCGATTCGTGGAATCGCAGCGAGGATTCACCGCTCGCCGAACCGGGCCTCGACATCCACGAGGGCGACGTGCTGGTCGCGCTCGGCGGCAAGCGACTCTCACGCAATGTCGCGCCGGATCATCTGCTCGTCAACGGCGCGGGCAAAGATATTTCCGTGACGATTCGCACGCGCAAGGACGAAGAACGCACGGTGCTCGTCAAGGCGCTCGCCAACGAGTCGCTGTTGCGGTATCGCGCCTGGGTCGAGGCCAACCGCCGCTACGTACACGGGAAGACGAGCGGTCGTGTGGGCTACGTGCACATTCCCGACATGGGCCCGTGGGGATTCGCGGAGTTTCACCGCGGCTATCTCAACGAATTCGACCGCAAGGGGCTGATCGTCGACGTGCGCTACAACCGTGGCGGCCACGTCTCGCCGCTGCTGCTCGAAAAGCTTGCTCGCAAGCGAGTCGGCTACGACGTGCCGCGCTACGGAACGGCGATTCCC
>Ga0302184_10003151_pt1 | contig 10304 bp, 8 predicted proteins | sample I_Palsa_N3_3_FD_200233 | JGI IMG/M metagenome (GOLD analysis project Ga0302184, IMG submission 200233) | Peat permafrost microbial communities from Stordalen Mire near Abisko, Sweden - I_Palsa_N3_3 | ecosystem: Environmental > Terrestrial > Soil > Palsa > Peat permafrost | place: Sweden: Abisko...
CGCTGAAGAACCTGGGCGGCCTGGACTCGCTGCTCTCGATCGTCCAGATGCCGGCCGGCATCCCGGTCGCGACGGTCGCGGTGGGCGGCGCCCGCAACGCGGGCCTGCTCGCCGTCCGTATCCTCGGTGCCGCCGACGGCCCGGCCGGCCAGGCGCTGCGGGCCGAGCTGCGTTCCTTCGCCGAGCGCCTGGCCGATCAGGCCCGCGCCAAAGGGGCCGCGCTCCGGGAACCCGAAGACCCTGACGCCTCCTGAACCTCATCAGTCCCAGATCCGGTACCCGCCTCTGGACGAAGCGATAGTTCTGATTCACGGTGGGTATACCGGAAGCGGATTCTCCGAGGGCAAGGACATCGGTGATGGACGCCAGAGCCAGGCCGTGAGCATCGGCGAGGTACTGGCCGAGGCACGGCACCGGCGGGGCCTGACCGTGGCCGAAGTCAGTCACTACACGCGGGTCAGGGAACCGGTCATCCGTGCCATCGAGCGCGACGACTTTTTACTACCCGGCAGCGACGGACAGACCCGCGATCAGATCCGTCTCCTCGCGCGTGTCCTGGGTGTCGATCCCGACCCGCTGATAAGCGAGTTCGATGCGAGCTACCGGTCTGGGCCGGAGCTTGACGGGGCCGAGGCCGTCCGGTCGACCATCCCGTTCCGGGTCCCGTTCCGGATCCGCGGGCTTCGGCGGGTCCGCCGCCGGCGGCGGATCGGCTGGCGGCCGGTGCTCGCGCTGCTGGTCCTGGCCGTCATCGGCGGCGTCGCCTATGGCCTGGTCTCCGGGGACGTGCCCCCCTTCGGCGGGTCGGGCCGGACCAGCCCCGGCCGTCCGGCCGGCTCGGCCGCTCCGGCGTCGGGCCGCAGCGTCGGCACCGCTCTCGCCCCGGTCAGCGTGCTGGCGTTCGGTCCCGACGGCACGTCCGACGGCGACAACCCGCAGCTCGCATCGCATCCGATCGACGGCAATCCGGCCGCGCCCTGGACCACTAACCGGTACGGCATGGCGCGTTTCGCGAACGTCCAGGGCGGCACGGGCCTGCTGCTGGACATGGGCCACCCCGTCACGATCACCGGTGCGGAAGTCACCCTCGGCCGCGTTCCCGGCGCTGACTTTCAGCTCCGGGCCGGTAATACGCCGTCGCTAGCGGATCTGTCTGAGGTGGCGATCGGCACCGATGCGAGCGGTGCGATGGGCGTGCGGCTTACCGTCCCGGTGTCTGCCCGTTACGTGCTGCTTTGGTTCACCGCGCTGCCGCCGTCTGGATCTGGCACCTACCAGGCGAGCGTCTACAACATCAGCGTGTTCGGCGTCAAGCGCTCCTTATCTGGGAGACAATCAGCCATGCATCGAGCCGTCACCGCCCGTGGCGGTGACGGCACGCCTGGGTACGACCGGAGCCGCTGGTTCGCCCGGGCCCGTATCCGCGCTGTTGCCCATGCCGCCGGGAAGGATCCCCGCCGTTGATTGACGAGTACCACGTGACACAGCGGTCCGCGCGCGAGGCCGCCGCGGCGGCGGCCTTCAGGCCGCCGGCGCCGACCAGGGAGCGCGAGCGCCGCCGGGTCAGAGCGGCCGCGACGCTAGCCGTCCTGGTCCTGGCCGTTCTGGGTCTCGCCAGCTACGAGTTCGTCGCGCAGGCCGGCCACGCCCAGCGCGCGGCCGCGGCCGCTCACCCGCGCGGACAGGTCCGGGCGGGCACCATGGCCGTGTCCCCGGCGACGACCGCAGCCGCTTCCCCCACCGCAGCGGCGTCCCCGACCCCAGCCGCGTCCCCCACCACCACCGCCTCCGCCACGACCGCCAGCACCCCGCCGCCGCGGGTTCTCACCGTGGCCAGCGTGGCCGCATTCGGCCCCGGCGGAACGACCGACGGCGACAACCCGCAGAACGTCGCGCTGGCCGTGGCCGGCGATCCCGCCACTCCCTGGTACACCGACTGGTACGCCAGCCCGGACTTCGCCGACTCGCCGCCGGGCACCGGCTTGCTCCTGGACATGGGCCGGACGGTGACGGTCACCTCGGTGCGCGTCTCGCTGGGCGGAGAGCCCGGCGCCAGCCTCCAGCTGCGGGCCGGGCTCAAGGCCACTTTGGCCTGGCTGCCCGTGGTGGCCGGCGCGTCCGACGTCGGCGGCACCGTGCAGCTGCAGCCCAGCGCGCCGGTGCACGTCCGCTACGTCCTTATCTGGTTCACCGGCTTGCCGCCCACCTCGGCCGGCACCTACCAGGCCAGCATCTACCAGGTGGTCATCCAGGGCCAGCCGTGACCTGCCCGAACCGCTTTTTGATCTTCGCCTTACCATCGACTCATGAGCTCTGATTGTCCCGTCTTTGCCCTGTCAGAAGAGCAAGAGGCGCTGCGCGAATCGGTGCGTGCCCTCGCCGATGAGAAGATCGCGCCCCGGGCCGCCGAGGTCGACCGCACGTCCGAGTTTCCGTGGGACGTCTACGACGCCCTGGTCAAGGCGGATTTTCACGCCGTGCACATCCCTGAGGCCTACGGCGGTGCCGGGGCTGACGCGATTTCGGTGGCGATCGTGATCGAGGAGGTCGCGCGGGCCTGCGCGTCCTCGTCGCTGATCCCCGCGGTGAACAAGCTCGGTACGGTGCCGCTGCTGCTCGGGGCGTCCGAGGAGGTCAAGACCAGGTACCTGACCCCGGTCGCCCGGGGCGACGCGATGTTCTCCTACGCGCTGTCCGAGCCGGAGGCGGGCTCGGACGCGGCGGCGATGAAGACCAGGGCGGTGCGCACGGACGCCGGCTACGTGCTGAACGGGGTGAAGCGCTGGATCACCAACGCCGGGGTGTCGAAGTACTACACGGTGATGGCGGTCACCGATCCTGCGGCGGGCGCGAACGGCATCTCGGCGTTCGTGCTCGAGGACGGGGACGAGGGGTTCTCGCTCGGGGCGCCGGAGCACAAGCTCGGCATCAAGGGCTCGCCGACCCGGGAGCTGTACTTCGACAACTGCGAGATCCCGGCGTCCCGGCTGATCGGCACCGAGGGAGAGGGCTTCAAGATCGCGCTGGGCACCCTGGACCACACCCGGATCACGATCGCGGCCCAGGCCCTGGGCATCGCGCAGGGCGCGCTGGACTACGCGCTCGGGTACATGCGGGAGCGCAAGCAGTTCGGCCGGCCGATCGCGGAGTTCCAGGGCCTGCAGTTCATGATCGCCGACATGGCGATGAGGCTGGAGGCGGCGCGCCAGCTCACCTACGCCGCGGCGGCCCGATCGGACCGGGCGATGGCCGGCGAGCGGGTGGCCGACCTGACGTTCATGTCCTCAGCCTGCAAGTGCCTGGCCTCCGACGTGGCCATGCAGGTGACCACCGACGCGGTCCAGCTGCTCGGCGGCTACGGCTACGTCAACGACTACCCGGTCGAGCGCATGATGCGCGACGCCAAGATCACCCAGATCTACGAGGGCACCAACCAGGTCCAGCGCATGGTGCTGGCCCGCCAGCTCCTCAAGGGCTGATAGTGGGCCGTTGACCTGGGGTTTCTCGGTTCATTTTCGGCCTAGGCGGCGTCGACGCTTGCGGTGAAGTCGAGCAGGGCCTTCGCCAGTTCGTCGGGGGCCTCCATGGCGGCGTAGTGGCCCACGCCGTCGAGTGACACTGAGCTGACTTCGCCTGACGCGGCCTGGGACATGGTGCCGGCCGTGAAGGGGCCTCCGCCTGCGCCGACCGCGAGTACGGGCACTGTCAGCCCGGGCGTCTTGGCGAGAGCCCTGATGCCGGGGCCCTCCTGCAGCATCGACCGGTACAGGCCGGCCGCTCCGCGCCAGCCGTCGGGGCGCGAGTAGGTGCGGGCGAACTCGTCGATGTCGGCGCCGGTGATCGCTCCCGGGGTCGCGCTCATGGCCGGGAACGCGAACCGTCCCAGGAACTCGCGCTCGCGGCCGGCCAGCAGCATCTCGGGGATGCCGGGCGCGGCGAGGACGCCGATGTACCAGGTGCCCCCGTGGGTGACGTCGGCCAGCATCTCCAGGCCGAACCCGGGCAGGCCCATTTCGATGGCGGTGAGGCTGAGCACGTCCTGCGGATGCGTGGCCGCCAGGCGGAAGACCGTCGCCCCGCTGATGTCCTGCCCGGTGAGGTGGACCGGGCCGACGCCGAGCTGCCCGATGAGCAGGTGCAGGTCTTCGGCCGACGTCGTGCTGGCGTACTCGCCCGGCTCGTTGCCGGAGTCGCCGAAGCCGCGCAGGTCGACGGCGAAGACCCGGTGGCTGGCCGCGAGCAGCGGGATGAGCTTGCTGAAGGCCCACCAGGTCTCGGGAAACCCGTGCACCAGCAGAACCGGAGATCCGCCGGTCCCCGCCGCGACGTAGTGCAGCCTGGTCCCGTTGACCTGCGCATAGTGGTGCGTGATCCCCGGCAGCGCGGGACCAGCTGGCGTGACGTCCATTCCTTCTCCTTGCTTAGACAACCTGGATGTCATTGACTCTAGCCAACCTGGTTGTCATTGTCCAGTCGCTGCCGTAGTCTGCTGCCATGTCCCGCTCCGGCGCCGACCTCGCCCTGCTCCTGCTCGGAGGCTTCCGCTCACTGGTGGACACCGCGACAGCGGAGCTAGCCCGCCGCGGCTATGAGGATGTGCGTCCCGTCCATGACTTCGCCATGCGGGCCATCGCCGCCGGCGCCGGCAACGCCTCAGAACTCGGCCGCCGCCTGTCAGTCTCCAAGCAGGCAGCGGCGAAAACTATCGCGGCCCTGCAGGATCGCGGATACGTGACACGCGGCACAGACCCCCGCCACGCCCGCCGCATGCTCCTTCAGGTCACCCCGCTCGGCTTCGAGGTGCTGCGTACCGGCGAAGCGATCTTCGACGAGCTGCGCGATCGATGGGAGCGGCAGATCGGACCCGCCGAGCTCGAGAACCTCGAGACGCAGCTGGCCGCGCTGGCCGGCGATCCGGCCGTCCGCTTCGACACACCCGGCTGGATGTCGCGAGACCTCGGCGACCCGGTCTAGCTGAACTGGCCTGTCCGGTGTATCAGATGACGGCTGGCGCCCTCCGGGTAGGAAAGAGGGTAACCGCCACTACCGAGGCGCTGATGATGGCAGCAGGCGAGCCGGCCGGGGCTGGCCGTGCGTGACGACCCGACCGTCGTCGCGCTGGTCAATCGTGCGACCAGGGGCGACCCGGCCGCGTGGAACGAGATTGTGGAGCGATATGCCCCGCTGGTGTGGGCTATCTGCAACCGGTTCCAGCTGAGCAACCACGATCGCGAGGATGTGGGGCAGAACGTATGGCTGCTACTGGTCGAGCAGCTCGGGAAGCTGCGGGAACCCGCCGCACTGCCCGGGTGGCTGGCCACGACCACGCACCGGGAGTGCCTGCGGGTGGTGACGGCAGCGCGCAAATCGGAGCGGCTAGGAACGGGGCCAGACGACGCTCCGCAATTCGTGGACAACACGATGATCGACGAGGAGATCCTCATGGCCGAGCGGAACGCGGCGCTACGGACGGCGCTCGCGGAGCTCCCGCCCCGGTGCCAGCAGCTGCTGGCCATGCTCATCAGCGACCCGCCGTGTTCGTACGCGGAGATCAGCGCCACGCTGCGGATCCCGGTGGGAAGCATCGGCCCGCAGCGAGCCCGCTGCCTGGAACGGCTGCGCAAGTCCAGCGCGCTGGCCGGTCTTGGCGACCCCGACGTGCCCTGGGCGAAGGACGAGAAACATGCCTGATGGCTGGGACGACGAGGAGCTCCTGACGGCATTGGGCGAGGCGCTGAAGGCTCGGCAGGCGGTGCCGGAGTGGTTCGTCGAGACGGGCAAGAACGCGTACGCGTGGCATAACATCGACGCCGAGCTGGCCCAGCTGACCTACGACTCCGACAGCGACGCCGACCGGGGCGTGGCGGCGGCCGTCCGGTCCGAGGCTGCCTCGATCCGGGCGCTCAGGTTTACCTCGACGCCCTTGTCTATCGAGCTCGAGGTGGCCTCGGATTCGCTGGTGGGCCAGATCATCCCGCCCCGGGCTGGCACGCTCGAGGTCCATACCCCGGGCGGCGTGACCAGCTCGCCGGTGGACGAGATCGGCTGCTTCTCGGTCACCCCGATCCCGGCCAGCCCGTTCCGGCTGCGGTGCCGCACCGAAGACGGGACCGACGTGCTGACCGGGTGGATCACTTTCTGAGTTTGCGGTTCACGCGGCGCCCAGGCTTACCAGCGACATGGCGGTGGCGTGCTGGACCGGATCATCGGTGAGCTCGTGCCGGACGTGGTAGATCGACTCGGCGAGGCTCTGGCCGGCCCGCAGGTGCCGGTGCAGGTCGACCATCAGGGGCACCACGGCTTCGTCGTTCAGCGGCACGATAGAGGCGATGATCCCGGCCGTCCCCAACGGGAGCAGGCTGCTAACCAGGCCGAGCAGCTCGTTGGCTCCGGCGGGCGCCAGCACCCCGCCCTCACAGCTGGACAGAACCAGCCGGTACGGCGCCCGCTGCAGGCGCTCGAAATCGTAGACGGTCAGCGGACCGTCGTGCATTCGCAGCGAGGAAAACAGCGGGCTGTCGGCCCGGAAGATCCCGTGTGCGGCGATATGCGCCAGCCACGCCCCGTCCAACGAGGACAGTACCTTGTCGGCCGTGGCAGCGGAGTCTTCCAGCACCGTGACGTCGTCGTACAGCCGCTCGACCAGGGGCACCTCGGCGCCGCCCGTGGCCAGGCCGGGCCCGCGGGCCAGGACGACCTGGCGGTGTTCGGGTTCTGGCGCTTGGTGGGCCCGCATCCAAGCGCTGGCGGACGGGGCGACGTTGATTACCCGGTCCTTTAGTGCGGGCAGCAGCGCCCACGGGATGGGGTGCAGCTTGGCGGGCGGGACGATGATGACCGGCCCGTCGCCCAGGTGCGGGACGGCTTGTCCGAGCAGCGCTTGCTGGAGGGCTGGTCCCGCCTTACCCAGGACGGCCAGCGCGCTGGCCGGGTCGTCACCGGGGCGGCTGAAGGCTAGACGGCGCAGGGCGAAGCGGGCGAAATCCGCCGCCTTCGCGGCGTCGCCGGCCCGACCGGCGGCGAACTGTCTTATCCGGCCCGACCCGCAGGTCAGGACGTACAGATCGCCGTCGACGTCACCGATCTCGATGAGCTGGGCCGGGCCGAGCTCCTCAAGCAGGTCGGCCGGGCTGAACGGGGCGCGGATCCACGGCTCGTTACCCTGGACTCGCAGCGCGCTGGCGCGCACCTCGGTTTCCAGCCGCTGTTGTTCCTTTTGCAGCGACGCGCTCGGCATGCCTTGGCTCCGTGCCTGGTCCAGGCCCCTGGTCACAGTGCGCAGCGCGGCCAGGTGAGCGTTCAGCTCCGCATCGGCTGACGGCCGCACCGGGGGAACCGCGTAGGCGGTGGCCCGCCAGCGCTCGCTCCAGGTCAGCAGGAGCCGCGGGCGGCGGGCCCGCACGGCATGTCGCTGGGCGAGGGCAGCCAGTTCGGCGCCATGCACGGTGGCCTGGGCCCGGAGTTCCGAGGCGCCCAGGGCCAGCCGGTGCTCGTCAAGAACGTCGAGCCCTCGCCGGCAGGCGGCCAGCATCCGGCTCGGACGGCCCGCAGCCTCGGCCCGCAGGGCCTCGCCGAGCCACCCGCTGACCCGCGACAGCGCCGGGCCGCGCCGCCGGGTCCCGGCCAGCGCGGCCAGATGCCGTTCGGCGTCGTCGCGGCGGCCGAGATCCAGGGCAATGCGCCCGGCCAGCAGGTGTGCCTGGGCCGCCTCGCTGGAGCCAAGGGCATCCAGCCGGGCGGCGGACCGGTTCGCCTCGCGCAGCAACGGGGCCGATACCGGGCCGACCTCGTACCGGGCCTGGACGAGAACGCGCGCCGCATGGGCCTGCCGCCAGGCGCTCCGCTGTGACCCGAACATGCGGTACGCGGCCTGCGCCCAGTCCAGGGCGGCCTCGGGCTGCGTCGCGGCCAGCGCGCAGTTGGCCGCCGTGAGCAGCAGTTCCGCCTTCTTCGTGAGCCGGCCACGGATTTCCTCTAGTTCTCGCAACGCGGCCTCGGCTTCGGCCAGGGCGTCACGAGCCAGCCCGGCCGCCAGCAGCATGGCGCACCGTTCGATGCGCAGCGTGGTGGCCGGGACCTTCAGCCGCTGGTAGCTGAGGGTCGCCGCATCGAGACGGGCCAGCGCGACCGGGAGGTCTCCGGATACGAAGGCGGTCAGCGCGCGATTGAGCACCGGAGCGAGCGCTTCTAGTTCCTGCCCGATGGTGGAGTACAGCCGTGCGGCGGAAACGTAATCGGCATCGGCCCGGCTGGTCGACCCTAGCCTCAGGTAAATGCTGGCGCGGACGTTCAGCGCGCGAGCCGTCCAGAGCGTGTCGCCCGAAGGCCGCAGCACGGCGACCGCGTGCCGGGCGTCTTCCAGGGCGGCCGGGAACCGGCCCAGGGCGTGGAGCACGATCGCGCGCCGGTAACGCACTCGCGCCGCCGACACGCCACTGGACCGGTGCACGGCGGCCTCGAAGGCGGCCAGCCCGGCCGCCGTCCGGCCCGCGAAAACGAGCGCCACGCCCAGGCCGGCGAGCACCTCGGCCTCGCGCTCGGCCGAGCCGGTGCGGCGGGCCTGGTACAGTGCCTGGCGCAATTCACGGACACCGGCCTCGACGTCGCCGAAGTCACGCAGCACGATCCCCGCGGCCTGATGGGCCACGGAGGCGTCATGAGGGCCCGGTCGTCCGGCGAGCACGGCCCGCGCTCTGGTCAGCGCAGCCCAGGGCCGTGACGTGGCCAGCGCGACCAAATCGTCCACCTCGCGCGGACCTGCCGCGGACGCGCGCCCTCCCCGGAACATAGGCCGATTCTAGATCTCCCGATTTCATGCGGTCCATGTATTAATGCGTCACGATGGCCTCTCCGTAGATGCGTCGGCTCTGCGAGCTTTATGAGGAACTGCGGGGTTACTCACCCATTCCTGCGGTTAGATCGGGTAAGCGCTTAATTTCGGAGGTCATAGTGACAGGAAAGAATTACTGGTACAGCTCGCTCAAGCCCCCGCTTGGGGCTGTGGCCGTTGCGGAGGCCGAGATTATCGTCGACGCGTTCCGCGCCCGCAAACCGCCGATCGAAATCGGCGGTTTCGCCGACGACGCCAAAGAAGACGACGATCTGCACCCCGGTGGCATTGCCTTCATGTACGCCGAGGGTCACATTCTTGCCCGCGAACAGTACCTCGACGGGGCGGGAGGGACCCAGGAGCCCCAGGAGCCCCAGAATCGTCTGACTGTCAGCAGGCCGAGAGGAATATTGGAGATCCTCGCCGAGGGCCTCGGCGAGGACAGCCCTTACTGGGAAGTCGAGATCACGCGAGTGGTCAGGGACATCGTGCTTCTCCGCCTGAACCCTCGTGGCGGCAAGGAGGACGCCCGTGAGCGTCAGCAGCCCGACGTGCTCGACATTATCGAACGCATTGACACCGAACTCGGTCCTGGGATCGCGGCGCCTGATCACGTGCTGACCGCCGCGCAAGAAATGCATCCCTGCTCGGCCACAGAGCCGCAGCAGGTCTATCCGACGGCGGGACCCTACCCCCCGGTCTGCCGGGACGGCGGCGCCCGGGTGCGGATCTTCCAGGCCGACACCGGGCTGGTGGCGAAGGCCGCGGAAACCTTCCCGTGGCTCGACGGCGTCTACGGCGACAACGACCCGCGGCACGAGTCGAACGGCACGATCCTGCCCTACGGGGGACACGGGACGTTCGTCGCGGGCGTCCTGCGGTGCATGGCCCCGGAAGCGCAAGTCCACGTCGAGAACATCTTCGCCACCGCGGGCAGCGCGCTGGAATCGGATGTCGCGAAGAGGCTCCATGCGGCGTTCGCCTTCGGCTTCGAGATCGTCCACGTGACGGCCTCGTGCCATTCCTGGAAGAACATCCCGCCGCTGGGCCTGGAAGCCTGGCTGAAGCTGCTTCGGCCGTACAAGGGTGTCGTCTGCGTCGCAGAGGCGGGCAACAACCACACCCAGCGGCCGGCCTGGCCGGGCGCATTCCCTGACGTGCTCTCTGTCGGGGCGCTCGCGACCGACTGGCGTCACCGTGCGGACTTCAGCAATTACGGGGGCTGGGTCGACGTGTACGCACCAGGCGAGAAGCTCATCAACGCCTTCGGCAGCGGTACGTATACCTGCAAGATCCCGCCTAATGTCAACAAGGTAAGGACGTTCTCCGGCCTGGCGCAATGGAGCGGGACTTCCTTCTCGGCCCCCATCGTGACCGGGCTGATCGCGGCCCGGATGGCCCGCTGCGGCGAGAGCGCCCGGGAAGCGGCCGCGGCTCTGCTGGCCAAGGCCCGGGCCCAGACGATTCCCGGCGT
>Ga0302184_10003155_pt1 | contig 10300 bp, 8 predicted proteins | sample I_Palsa_N3_3_FD_200233 | JGI IMG/M metagenome (GOLD analysis project Ga0302184, IMG submission 200233) | Peat permafrost microbial communities from Stordalen Mire near Abisko, Sweden - I_Palsa_N3_3 | ecosystem: Environmental > Terrestrial > Soil > Palsa > Peat permafrost | place: Sweden: Abisko...
CACCGGTGATGCGAGTGGAGCACGACGGCCGGTACGCCATGGTGGCGTCCAAGGGCGGCGCCCCGGAGCATCCGCTTTGGTACTACAACCTCCGCGCGAACCCCCTGGTGGAACTGCAGGATGGGCCGGTCAGGCAGGATATGACCGCCCGGGAGGTCAGCGGCGAGGAGCGCGCCGAATGGTGGAAACGGGCGGTCGAGGTGTACCCGAGCTACGCGGAGTACCAGCAGAAGACCAGCCGTGAGATCCCGGTGTTCATCCTGGAACCCGCCGCGAGCTAACCGCGGCCCGGACAGCATGAAGCCGCCCCGCGGGTATCCTCGCGGGGCGGCTTCATGGTGGTGAACGCGGCGGGCTTAGCCATTTATCGTGCCGACGCCGGGCAGGATGGGCTCGACGCTCATGTAGACGGGTCCGGCGTGCGAGCACACTTGCAGGTCGAACTCCGTGGTGCGGCAACTGGACATGAGCGTGCTGGCCGGGGATGCCGGGGATGCCCGACGGTTGCCACTGGGCCATTCGGGCAAACTGGTGCGATGACAGCACGGGCAGAGCTCACGCGCAGAGCGCAAGATCACGGCGTCGCGGTCTCCTACCAGGATTGGCGGGGGCGTCTGGTGGAGGTCTCCGACGAGACGCTGGCGGCGGTGCTAAGCGCTCTCGGGGATGACGCAGCGCACGGAGCGCCGGGCGAATATCCGAGCTCCGCCGTGGCCCCTTTTCCTCGCCGCCGGTCGTGGGGCTTCACCGTGCAGCTCTACTCGCTGCGCTCCCGTGCCTCTTGGGGCCACGGCGACCTGCGCGACCTCGTCGAGCTCGCCACGTGGAGCGGCCGGGAGCTGGGTGCGGATTTCGTGCTTGTCAACCCGTTGCACGCGGCGGAACCCCTGCCGCCGGTCAGCCCGTCGCCGTACCTGCCGATGACCCGGCGCCAGGTCAGCCCGCTGTATCTGCGCATCGAGGACATACCCGAATACGAAGGGCTGAGCGCGAGCGACCGAGCCCGGGTCGACGCCCTCGGCGCGCCGCTGCGCGCCGCGAGCGCGACGTCGGCCCTCATCGACCGGGACGCGGTGTGGGTCGCCAAGCGGGCGGCGCTCGAGATCATCTACGGTGTACCGCTCGGCCCGGGTCGCCGGGCCGAGTTTGACTCCTTCCTCGGGCGCGACCGCAAGGCCACCGAGGAGTGGGCGGCATGGTGCGCTATCGCCGAGGTGCACGGCCCAGACTGGCGGTCATGGCCCTCGGCGCTCGCCGATCCCGGCTCGGCGCCGGTGACCGAGCTCAGGCGGACGCGGGCGGACCGGGTCGGCTTCCACGCCTGGCTGCAGTGGCTGATAGCGGAGCAGGCCGCCACGGCGCAGCGAGCCGCGCGGCAGGCCGGCATGGACATCGGCGTCATCGCCGACCTCGCGGTCGGCGCGCATCCGGGCGGCGCCGACGCCTGGGCCCGGCAGGACGTGATCGTGCCTGGCATCAGCGTGGGTGCCCCGCCGGACGAGTTCAACCAGCGCGGGCAGGACTGGACGCTGCCCCCCTGGCATCCGGGACGCCTCGCCGCCCTGGCGGGCAGGCCCCTGGGTGACCTGGTCGCGGCGACGACACGGAACGCGGGCGGGATGCGCGTGGACCACGTCATGGCGCTGGCCAGGCTCTGGTGGATTCCCGCCGGGATGCCGCCCGGCCTGGGCACCTACGTACGGTATGACCACGAGCTGCTTGGCGGGGTGGTGGCCGCTGAGGTGGCGCGGGCGGACGCGCTGGCGATCGGCGAGGACCTAGGCACGGTCGAGCCCTGGCTGGGTAAGTTCCTGGCCGCGCGCCGGATCCTCGGCACGTCCATGCTGTGGTTCGAACGTCGCGCCGACGGTACACCGCGCAGGCCGGGTGGATGGCGTCGCGGCTGCCTGGCCACGGTCGGCACGCACGACATGCCCCCGGCCGCGGCGTTTCTCACCGGCGATCAGGTCACCGTCCGGGCCGAACTTGGCCTGCTTACCCAGCCCGAGGACGAAGAGCGCGGCGCCGCGCAGGCGGATGCTCGCCGGTGGCTCACCATGCTCGCGCGCGAAGGCCTGCTGCCCGGCCAGGCTGCTGTCTCGCCCGAGGAATTCACCGTCGCGCTGTACGCCTACCTGACACGGACACCGGCCATGCTGGTCGGCGTCTCGCTGGCCGATGCCGCGGGTGAACGCCGTCCGCAGAACATGCCGGGCACGGTGGACGAGTACCCCAACTGGCGGATCCCGCTCACCGACGGCGACGGAAAACCGGTAATGCTCGAGGACCTGCCCGGGCACGCCGGGATCCGCGCCTGCGCGGAGGCCGTCTCCAGCGGCCTGCACCGCTAGCGCACCCCTGGAAATGCCGCCGGGGTGCCCCGCCAGCTGGCGGGGCACCCCGGCGCTTATTGTGCTGAACTACGTACCTTGGCTAACTGCTACAGCGCACAGCGTCCGCTGACCTCCGGATTAGGCTGAACCGCGCTGATGCTCGTACCGCCGTACCAGCTCAGGTCAGGCGTGCCGTACTCGGCGTCCTTGCCGAAGTTCTCCAAGGTGTTGGGCAGCTGACCGCCGAAGTTCCACACGCACGCGGTCGTGCGCCCCCCGGAGGACATTTGCGACCGGTACCCTGAGGACACCGGGCTGAGGGACCAGTAGGGGTAGAAGTCCGCGCTGATCGGCGGGACGGTGCAGCCGGCGCCGGTGGCGACGTCGCACAGGGCCGATGATCCGCCGATGTCGGTCTCGAACTGGATCTGCGGATACGTCTTCCCGTTGGTGAACGGCCCGGCGTACTGCATTGCCGTCGGGTGATCGGGGCTTCCGTTCGGCCACGCGGACGCCTGGTACGACAGGCCGTCGAAGTCCAGGTCTCCGTTCTGGTACCGGTCGGCGAAGCACTGGTTAGCATCTGAGTAGGCCGTGGTCGTCACTCCGTTGATCATCACGGTCCGCGACCCCTGCTGGAAGCAGTAACCGTCGGCGAACTCGCACAGTGCGCCGCTGGCCGGGTCATTGGTCGGACATGCCTGCGGGCCGTCGGGTCCTTGCGCCTCCGCATTCTGGCACAAGCCGGTCGTGGCGCTACACGGACCTTCACCGGTCTGGCCCGCACCTTCGGATCCGCCCACACAGGTGTCGTAGGTGCTGTCGTCGACGTAGGACTGGCCGTTCGAGTAGCTCTCGGAGAACGGGTCCTGATTCTTCAGCGAGCTGCAGACCTCGGAGTGTCCGATCTCCTGCTCCATCAGCACGCCGCCCTCAAGCGCCGCCCACGGCACCCGGTTGTTGACCGACGCGGTGTTGTACTCGGCGTGGAAGGAGTACGGGGTGCCGTCGCAGGTGTTGATGTTGGTGTTCATGAAGCCATTGCCCGCGCTGGCCGTCATATAGCCGGTCTGGTGGGTAGTCAAATCTCGGATGACTGTCGTGAATCCCTGTGCCGGGTCCGTGATCGAGACCTCGAGCACGTCACCCGGGTTAATCAGCAGCGTGCTTTTGTTCGGCAGGAAGGTGCTGACGTCCGCGAGCTGCGGGCTCGGCGGTCCGGCGGGGACGCCGTTGGTCTGCAGGAACGCGAAGTTGGTGGGCTCCTCGCAGTTGGGGTTGCAGGTGGCGAAGTTGAAGTTGCACTCCAGGCTGTCGATCGTCAGCGCCGCGCACCACTTGGTCACGCTGCAGCTCTCGCTATCGACGAACGGGGTGTAGCCCGGCGGGTACAGCTGCAGCTCCATGAACGCGGAGCCGGCCGCGTTCGCGACGTTCGAGCCGACGTTGCTGTCGCTGTCCGGGGTACACGGGTTCTGCGGATAGGAATTCGAGTCGCACATCGGCAGGCCGAACCACGGCGCCACGGAAAGCTGCCCGTAGTTGGTGACGCTTCCGGATGGGGTCGGAGCGCGCCGCGGGTCCACCGGGATCTTCGTCAGGTACGTCATCGTGTTACCTGAGCCGGACGCGCTTGAGAGGAACTTGACGCTGGGCTCGTCGTGACCGACGTACCAGTTGTTGTCGATGAACCGGTTGGCCTTCCCCTTGACCGGGTCGGTGCATAGGTCGCCGGCCAGCTTCCTGACCGTCTTGTACGTGGCGCTCCAGCCGTTGCAGTCAAGCTCGTTCGTGGCGTTCGGCGCGACCGTACCTGCCGCCAGCGCGGTCTTGGCTATCGTCGAGGCACCCGCTATGGCGGCGTTGCCCGCCAGACCGAGCTGACAGACGACCGCGACACCCAGCACGGGTACCAGTAGCAGCCGCCATCTTCGCCGACCCGTCAGCCGCCCCCCCGGCCCGAATCTTGTCGAAGAGCTCCGCCCTACCCAGGGAATGCGCATGTAGGTTCCTTCGCTCACGCGTGCCGCCAGTCCCGATACCACCCAGGCCCGCCGGTCACGTCAGTGTGACCGTCCCGCGATACGAGACGCTTTCCGAATGGGAATCTAACAACCAGCACAAATAACCGCCCACGATCCACAAAGCCGTTATCTATTCTTTAACCGCGCGTCATGCCCTAAGCCCGTTTTTACGGCGATCTAACGCAGATGAAATCCGGTGGATACGCGTCAAACGACATCACGTAAAAATACGCGAATGGTAAAAATGGGTCAGTTTTCTCTCCCTTCACGAGAGGTCACAGTGGCCACATCTGCACTGCCAGACACAATGCCATAGGCCCAGGGAGCGCACGGTACCCGGGTGCCGCTAAGCTTCCCGCCTTTACCTGCGCGGTCGCGGTTGCCCAACGTGCCACCGTGACCTGGGCCGGATGGCCGGTTGCGCGCGGCCGGCCTGCCAGTAGGGCGTCGTGGCGCAGCGATCTGCACGCGAGGCGGGCAGGCGATAGAGTCCATGCGTGACCACCCGCGATGAACTGGATGCGCTTTCCTCCCGTGAGCTGCACGACCTCGCCATGCGCCGGGCACTGCGCCACGTCGACGTGGAGTTTCTGTGGGAGCTTTTGCGCGCCATCCCGGCGGCCGAGGCTTCGGAAGGCAACTCGGTCGAGGCCGGCCGGGACATCACGAAAGTTACCGTCCTGATCTCGGACGCGATCAACTCAGGGCAGGGCGAGGTCGCCGAGGCGCTGCGTCCGCTGTACATCGACTACCTCGCCAAGCACGGCATGGGCAGCTGACACGGCCGCGCTGCTCTCGTCCGCACATGAATGCGGCACCCTGCGCCAAGAGCGGGCAGGGTGCCACAACCATATGTTCGAGCCCGCTTCCCGCGGACCGGCCTTGCCGGCTTGTCGCTTACTCCGCCTTGTCGAGGACGCCTTCGATCTCCAGGGAGATCGTGACCTTCTCGCTGACGGCCACGCCGCCACCGGGAATCGGGCCGTTGTAGCTGACGCCGAAGTCGCTCCTGTTGATCTCGGTGGTGGCGGAGAAGCCCGCGCGGGTGCCGCCGTAGGCGTCGGGGCCGATGCCGTTGACCTCAAGCTTCAGCGAGACCGGCTTGGTGGTGCCGCGGATGGTGAGGTCACCGTCGAGCAGGAAGTCACCGCCGTCGCGGCGGAGGCCGGTGGAGTGGAACGTCAGCGTGGGGTGAGTCTCGACTTCGAAGAAGTCAGCACTGCGGATGTGGTTATCGCGGTCAGGCGCGCCGGTGTTCACCGAGGTGAGGTCGACGGTGGCGTTGACGCTGGACTGCAGCGGGTCTTCGGCTGTGACGATGGTCCCCTCGAACTTGTCGAAACGGCCGCGGACCTTGCTCACCATCATGTGCCTGACGACGAAGGACACCTCCGAGTGCACCGGGTCGATGGTCCAGGTCCCGGCTACGTAGCCGGGGATTTCCACGGCTGTCTCGGTCATTATTCCTCCAGGTAGGTGATTCTTACTCGTACGCGACTTCGCTCGCGTACCTAGCTTCCTTACAGTAACCTAGTTATGATTGAAGCGTCAAGTACTAGGGTATATGCGCTTCAGCGAAGTAACCTGGTCATACTAGGAGGAGATTTCTTGGATTCCGGGCGGGTCGGCTCGGCCTGCGAGCCTTCGGGGCCGACCGACGAGCCGGCAGCGGCGGGCGGCGAGCCGTCCGCTTGTCGCGCCCGGGAGGTCCTCCAGCGCGTCGGCGACAAGTGGTCGGTTCTGGCCATTGACCTGCTCGGACAGGGAACCATGCGGTTCACTGAACTGCATCGCGCGATCGATGGCATCACCGCAAGGATGCTCACGGTCACGCTGCGCGGGCTCGAACGGGATGGCATCGTGACGCGAACCATACATCCGGTCATCCCTCCCCGCGTCGAATACGCGCTCACTCCGATGGGACGCACACTGCTTGACACTATCGGCCAGCTCGTCACCTGGACCGACAGTCACCTGCCCGAGATCCAAGTCGCCCGGGCCGCCTACGACGCCAAGCACGCGTCGCCCTAGGCTGACTCGAGTGGCCAATGATGAGCAGCGCAGCCAGAGCACGAGCGATCAGAGCGGGGCTTCCGGCTCAGAAGGACAGGCGGAAGAGGAAGACCGGCTGCTCCACGGTTCTTCCTTCGGCGCCGCCGCTGCCGCCTACGCGGAGCACCGCCCCGGCTACGCCGAGACCGCCGTCCGGTGGGCCCTTGAGCCAGTCTGGTCCCGCCGGCCGCTCCGGGTTATTGATGTCGGCGCGGGAACCGGTAAGCTGACTGCGACCCTCGTTCGCCTCGGCGCTGACGTCACCGCCGTCGAACCCGACCCCAACATGCTTGCCGAGCTGCGCCGGGAACTCCCCTCGGTACGGTCGGTCTCCGGGAGCGCGGAGGAAATCCCGGTGCCCGACGGCAGTGCCGATGCCGTCCTGGCCGGACAGGCCATGCACTGGTTCGACATGAACCGGGCGATGCCCGAGATCGCCCGCGTGCTCACTCCCGGAGGGGTGTTCGCCGGGCTGTGGAACGTAGATGACGACCGGGTCGGCTGGGTCGCCGAGTTCGCCGAGATGAGCAAGCGCAACGCCAGTATCACGCTGCTCAGATGGCGGGACGGCGCTGCGCGATCCCGTCAGGAGCGTGTCATCGCGGCCGGATCGGGGCTCTTCCACGCGCGTCAGACGGGAGAGTTCGAGCACGGCCAGGCTCGGACCGCCGATTCTCTGCTGGCCACCATCGCCACGCACTCGAATTTCCTGGTGATGGACGAGGCCGAGCGAACCAGGCGGCTGGCCCAGGTCCGCGACTTCCTCCAGTCGCGGCCAGAGACATCGCACGGCGAATTCGTCCTGCCAATGGTCACGGTCGCGCTGCGGGCGCAGCGGAAATAGCCCGCTTAGCCAGGGCCGGCGATTGTCCGGCTTGCGGCATGACGTGGCAGTCCGCCCGCTATGCCGCCGGATCGGCGGGTAGCATTGTTGATCACATGCGGGAGATGAGCAGTCAGCACGTTCCGGTGATGACGCGGCCAGAAAGGAAGCGGCTCGCCTTCCTCACCTCAACGCACGTAGTCGACGATCTTTACCAGGGCGCCGTCCCTGCGCTCCTGCCGTTCCTGGCCATCGAGCGACACTACAGCTATACCGGGCTGACCGGGATTACGCTGGCGGCGACCTTCCTGGCCAGCGTGGTACAGCCGGGATTCGGCGCGCTGACCGACAAGTACCGGAATCTCGGCTGGCTGGTGGCCGTCGGCCTGCTGGTGGCCGGACTTGGCATCGGCGTGTCCGGCCTCGGCGACAACTATCTGATCACCTGGTTTGCCGTGGCCGCATCCGGGATCGGGGTGGCGGCTTATCATCCCGAGGCGACCAGGACCGCCCGGGGTCTGGCGGGTGACTCGACCCAGGCCATGAGCTGGTTCTCCGTCGGCGGCAACGCAGGGATCGCACTCGGCCCGGCCATCGTCACCCCGGTCCTGCTCGCTACCCGACTGCACGGGACGCCACTGCTCGCGTTGCCTGCCGTGGTCATGGCCAGCGTGCTGGCCGTCCGCCGTCCGTGGCGGCAGGTCAGACCGCGCTCGGCCGGTCGAGCCCGCGCGGCCGGCCGCCGGGACGACGACTGGCGCGGCTTCGCCCGGCTCACGGTGGTGGTGGTGCTCCGGTCAGTCGCCTACTTCGGCGTGGCGTCGCTGCTCGCGCTGTTCGCGATCCGCCATTTCCACAGCTCGGCCGCGGTGGGTTCGGCGGCGCTCACGGTCTTTATCGGGTCCGGTGTGATAGGCACGCTCGGCGGCGGCTGGCTGGCCGACCACTGGCAGCGGGTTGGCGTGCTGCGGCTCGGCTACGGCCTCTCGGCGGTGGCGGCGGCGCTGCTCGCCGCCGCGCCCGACCTGGCGGTGCTGTTCGTGGCCGCGTTCTTCCTCGGCATCGTGTTGTTCGCGCCGTTCGCGGTCCAGGTCACGCTGGGCCAGGACTTCCTGCCGAACCGGATCGGCATCGCCAGCGGCGTGACCCTCGGCCTGGCGACGTCAGCCGGCGGCCTCGCCGCACCGCTGTTCGGCCTGCTCGCGGACACCTACGGGCTGACCACGGCGCTCGGCGCAATCATCGCCTTCCCGGCTATCGCCTGCGCCCTGACCTTCCTGCTCCGGGATCCCCGGCTCGCGGCCACCGTGGCCCGGGACGCGGCCTGACTGTCAGGCCGCGCCTTCGCCGGAGGAGGCGGCACCCGAGTGCGTCGACTCGCGCGGTACCAGAACCGGGTCGAAGCGGACCTGGCGATGATGATGGTCGGCGGGCCGCTCGACCTCGTCGATGAGCAGCTCGGCCGCCGCGGCGCCCAGGTCGATGCTGGGCTGGCGCACTGACGTCAGCGGCACTGCGGCAGCGCTGGCGAATTCGATATCGTCATAGCCGACGATGGCCAGCTCCCCCGGCACGGCGACGTCGTTACGCAGCGCGTGCTGGAGCAGGCCCAGGGCGACCAGGTCGTTGGCGCACACGGCCGCGGTAGGCCTGCGCCGCCGGGGCAGGTCGCGCAGGGCACGGCCGGCCTGGCGGCCGCCGTCGATAGTCATGCCGACCTTGTCCAGTACAGTCAGGTCGGCGGCTGGGCGGCCCGCGGCGGCCATCGCCTGCCGGACGCCGGCCAGGCGGTCGGCGACCTGGTGCACGCTGAGCGGCCCGCCGACGAAGGCAATCCGCTGGTGGTCGAGCTCGAGCAGGTGGGACGCGGCCAGCCGGGCCCCGGTCACGTCGTCAACGGACACCGAGCACTGCCGGCTGCTGCCCGCATGGTCGACGAGCACCACCGGGACGCCGCTCCTGCGCAGCTCGTTGATGCGGGCCAGGTCACGGCCCACCGGGGTCAGCAGGACGCCATAGGAACGCTGCTCCTGGAACAGCGACAGGTAGTGCCGCTGCCGGTCGGTGGTGGTGTCGCTGCTCGACAGGATCAGGGAAAGGCCGCGCGCGGTGGCGACGCACTCGACTCCGCGCGCGATGTCGGTGAAGAAGGGATTGCCCATATCGAGAACCAGCAACGCGATGGTCCGGCTGCGCCCGGTCCGCAACTGGCGCGCGGCCTCGTTGCGGACAAAGCCGAGGTCCTCGATCGCCGCGCGGACGCGTTCGAGGGTGGGCGGCGCGACCCGGTCGGGCCGATTCAGCGCATTCGACACTGTGCCGAGCGAGACTCCGGCCCGGTCGGCGACGTCGCGGATGCTGACGCCCACCTGGTACCCCCGTCCGAACAATGAAACGTAATAATATCAGCCGTGCAGCTAGGGCGATGGTCCGTCATCACCGCTCACCCTGGCGGCACGTTCAGCGCACCGTGGCGCTGTCAGCTCAGCGTGGCGGCCCGTTCAGATCACCGTGATGGCCAGCCCGAGCAGTTCCGCGACGGCTCGCAGCTCCCGGACACGGTGTCCCGTGCCGAGGGCCCAGTGGTGAGCGACGCCGGAGGCGGACCAGTCGTCGGTCCACTCGCCGGGGTCGCGCCCGAAGTCCACCCGTGACGTGGTGTTGCCGATCCGCAGCAAGGGGCCGGAGGTGACCGTGCCTTCGGAGGCGACCAGCGAGAAGGTGCCGTCACGGTCCTGGGCCAGCCCGCATGCGGTGACCGGGCCCGGGCTGACGTCGAACTCCACCGAGACGCCCCAGCCTCGCTTACCGTGATAGACCCCCAGGCCGCGCAGCAGCGGCTGACGGGCGCTGATCGCCAGGTGCGCGGGCCCGTCGTGGCCCATCTCGACGACGCCGTCGAGGAAGTTCAGGGCCTGCAGCTCGGTGAAGGACCCGCCGACGCCCAGCCGGTCGAAGATGAGCATGGCCAGCGACGTCCGCAGCTCGTACTCCCCGGCGGCGGGGATACCGCGTGCGGTGAGCAGCGAGGCACCGAGGATCAGGCCGGCTCCCACCCGCTCGTGGAT
>Ga0302184_10003156_pt1 | contig 10300 bp, 13 predicted proteins | sample I_Palsa_N3_3_FD_200233 | JGI IMG/M metagenome (GOLD analysis project Ga0302184, IMG submission 200233) | Peat permafrost microbial communities from Stordalen Mire near Abisko, Sweden - I_Palsa_N3_3 | ecosystem: Environmental > Terrestrial > Soil > Palsa > Peat permafrost | place: Sweden...
CCGTCTATCTGATCGGCGAGGCCGGCGCCGAGCTCGAGCAGGCGCTGGCGGGAACGGGCGTGCCGCTGCACGGTGCCGGCGACCTCGTGCACGCGGTCGCGCTCGCCGCGCGTGGAGCCCGACGCGGCGAGGTCGTGCTGCTCTCGCCGGCGTGCAAGAGCTATGACCAGTACCGCGACTTCGAGGCCCGCGGCGAGGACTTCCGCAGGCTCGCCCTGGGATCGCTTGAGCCGGATCTGGGGGTGGCCTAGATGGCCACCCGAAACGCCACCACCACCAGGCGGATCCCGCCGCCGCTCGAGCACCGGATGCTCGTCACCGCGACGCTCTGCCTGCTCGCGTTCGGCGCGGTCATGGTGTACAGCGCCTCCTCGCCGCTCGGTGTCGTCAGCGGCCACGGCTACGGCACCGGCGAGTTCTTCACCTATCTGGTCGCGGGCGCCGCCGGGCTGGTCGGGATGCGTGTATGCGAGCGCCACGGCTTGAAGCTGCTGAGCCCGGCGCTGGTGACGGTGATGCTGCTCGGCTCGTTCGGGCTGCTGCTGGCGGTGCTGGTGCCGCACATCGGGGTCGACGTCGGCGGCGCGCGGCGGTGGATCGGCGCCGGGCCGGTCCAGTTCCAGCCCTCGGAGCTCGTGAAGCTCTCGCTCGTCCTGTTCGTCGCCCGCTACCTCGCCGACAACCCGCGGCGGCTGCACCGCAGCTTCAGGCAGGCGATCGCGCCGATCGCGCTCGTCACCGGCCCGGCCTGCGCGCTGATCTACGTCGAGCCCGACCTCGGCACGATGCTCGTCGTCTGCGCGACCGTCGCGGCGCTGCTGGTCGCCGGCGGGATGCCGGCCCGGAACCTGCTGATCCTGGTCGCGATCGCGGGCGGGCTGGTCGCGATGCTCACGCTCGGCTCCCCCTACCAGCGCGCGCGCCTGCTCTCGTTCCTGCACCCCGCGGGCTGCGCCCGCTCGACCTGCTGGCAGGCCTCGCAGGGCCAGATCGCGCTCGGCTCGGGTGGCCTGTTCGGCGTCGGGCTCGGGCGGTCGGTCGGCAAGATCGGCTACGTGCCCGAGGCCCAGACCGACTTCATCCTGGCGGTGATCGGCGAGGAGCTCGGGCTCGCCGGCGTGTTCGGGGTGATGTGCCTGTACGGGATGATCGCCTACGCGGGGCTGCGCACCGCGCGCCGGAAAGCCGATCCCTATGCGAAGCTGCTCGCGACGGGCCTGACCTCGCTGATCCTCTGCCAAGGCATCCTCAACATCTTCGTCGTGCTCGGCATCGCCCCGCTGACCGGGGTGCCGCTGCCGTTCATCTCCTACGCGCCGACGAATCTGTGCGTGATGCTCGTGTCGGTCGGGCTGCTGCTCAACATCGCCAGACCGAGCGCGCAGCCGTTGCGGGCGGTGGACGACCGCCGCCGGTCGCGGGCGGCCGTCGGCGGTGACGCCGCCGCTGATCGTGATCGGGGCCGGCGGGACCGCGGGACACGTGGTGCCGGCACTGGCGGTCGCCGACGCGCTGCGGGCTGAGGGGGCCGAGGTCGAGTTCGTCGGCGGTGACCGCGCCGAGGCCGAGCTCGTCCCCGCGGCCGGCTACGAGCTTCACCGGCTGGCGCTGGCGCCGCTGCCGCGCGGCCTGCGGCCGTTGTCGATCGCGCGCGCGGTGGCGCTCGACGCACGTGCCGTGCGGGCCGCTCGCGTGCTGCTCGGCCGGCTCGCCCCGGACGCCGTGCTCGGCGCCGGCGGCTACGTCGCCGGCCCGGTGTCATTGGCCGCGGTGACGCGGCGCGTGCCGCTCGTGATCGCCGAGGCCGACAGCCACCTCGGCGTGACCAACCGGCTGCTGGCGCCGTTCGCCTACCGGGTGTGCCTCGCCTTCCCGATCGCCGGGCGCGGCAGCCGCCGCTACGTGGTGACCGGGCGTCCGGTGCCGCCGGCCGCAGGCGATCGACCGAGCGCGCGGCGGCGGTTCGGGCTGCGCGCGGGGGAGACGTGCGTGCTCGTGTTCGGCGGCTCGCAGGGCGCGCGCTCGATCAACCAGGCGGCGCTCGAGGCGTTTCGGGGATCGAGCTTCCGGGTGCTGCACGCCGCCGGCGAGCGCGACCTGCCCGAGCTGCGCGCGCCCGGTCCCCACTACGACCTGCGCGGATACATCACCGAGTTCGGCGAGGCGCTCGCCGCCGCGGACCTGGTGGTCGCGCGGGCGGGGGGGTCGGTGTTCGAGATCGCAGCCGCCGGGCGCCCCGCCGTCCTGATCCCCTACCCGTACGCCGCCGCCGACCACCAGACCGCCAATGCGCGCTATCTGGCCGACGCGGGCGCGGCGGTGATCATCCCCGACCGCGAGCTGACGCCGGCGCGACTCGCGCAGGAGGTCGGGCGGCTGCTCGCCGACGGCGGCCGGCTCGCCCGGATGGCGCGTGCGTCGCTCGGTCTCGCGCGCCCGCAGGCGGCCGCCGACATCGCCGCCGAGGTGCTGGCGGCGGCCGGAGTTCATCGCCGCGGGCAGCGGCGGTGGCGGCGCCGGCGCTGAAGGGTTGCACGGGACCCGAGCGCTGGGGCAGAATCAGCGATCGTGAGCACGGGGCGGACGGTGATGTTGCACCGCGGTGACGAGGAGCTCGTCGCCGCCTGTCGCGAGGGCGATCAGGAGGCCTGGGCGCAGCTGGTCGAGCGCTTCTCTCGCTACGTCTACGCGATCGCGACCCGCGCCTACCGGCTCAGCGACGACGACGCCGAAGACGTCTTCCAGGAGGTGTTCGCGCGCACCTACGAGCACATCGACAGGATCCGCTCCGGCGATGCGATCCGCCCCTGGATCGGGCAGCTGACGCGGCGGCTGTCGATCGACCGGCTGCGGCTGCTGAGCCGCGAGCGCCTGGACGGCGACTCGGTCGAGTTGATCGAGGACCGGGCGACACGCGAGCTCGAGCAGATCGAGCTCGCGCTCGGCCTGCGCGCGGCGCTCCAGACGCTCCCCGACAACTGCCAGGAGATCCTCGACCGGTTCTTCGCCCGCGACCAGAGCTACATCCAGATCGCGGCCGACCTCCAGGTCCCGATCGGCACGGTCGCCAGCCGGATCAGCCGCTGCCTCGGCAAGCTCCGCGCGATCCTCGGCGACACGCTCCGGTGAGCGACGCCGATGACGAGCTGCCCGCGTGGAGCCTGCGCCGTGACGACCCGCGGACGCGCGGGATCGTGCGCACGCTGCCGACCCGGATCGACCGCGAGTGGGCCTGGGGCGGCGCCGACGGGACGGGCGTGAACGTCGCGATCGTCGACAGTGGAATCGACGGTCAGCACGAGCTCGTCGGCGGGGTAGAGCGAGCGGTCGCGGTGGCGCGGGCGCAGGACGGATCGCCGGAAGTGGTGCACGACGACGCCGGAGACGTTGCCGGGCACGGAACGGCGTGCGCCGGAATCGTCCGGTCGATCGCGCCGGGCTGCTCGCTGTGGAGCGTGCGGGTGCTCGGACCCGAGTCTCGGGGCGGGGCCAGCGCGCTGCTGGCGGGGCTGCGCTGGGCGGTCGAGCAGGGCTGCAAGGTCGTCAACATCAGCCTCTCGACCCCGAAGCGCGAGACCGCCGCGCTGCTGCACGAGATCGCCGATGACGCCTACTTCGCCGGAACCGCGCTCGTCGCCTCGGCCCACAACCTCGAGGTGCGCAGCTACCCGTGGCGATTCGCGTCGGTGATCTCGGTCGCCAGTCACGACGGCGACGACCCGCTCGAGTTCCTCTTCAACCCCGAGCCGCCGGTCGAGATCCTCGCGCGCGGCATGGACCTCGAGGTCGCTTGGCTCGGCGGCGGCCGGATCCTCGCCGCCGGCAACTCGTTCGCGACCGCCCACGTGACCGGCATCTGCGCGCTGATCCTCGCCAAGCACCCGGCGCTGACGCCGTTCGAGCTGAAGACGGTGCTGCGAGAGACGGCGACCAACATCAGGACGGCGTGAGCACGTGAGCGAGCCCGAGGAGCTTCGCGCCGCCGTCGCCGCCGGGGTGCTGTCCGCGCGCCGCGGCCACCGGCCGCTGCTGCAGTCGATCGCCGAGGTCGCGCAGGCGATCTTCGGCGCCCGCGCCGCCTCGATCATGCTGCTCGATCAGGCGACCGGCGAGCTCGTGTTCGAGGCCGTCACCGGCGAGGGCGAGGACGTGCTCGTCGGTCGCCGGATCCCGGCCGGGGTCGGGATCGCCGGCTGGGTCGCCGAGGCAGGGCAGCCGCTCGTGATCGAGGACGTCGCCTCGGACCCACGGTTCGCCGCCGACGAAGCCAGCCGAACGGGGTACGTGCCGCGCGGGCTGATGGCCGCCCCCCTGCGGGGCGAGGAGGGGGTGATCGGGGTCCTCAACGTGCTCGACCGTCCGGAGCGGCGGCGGTTCAGCGTCGCCGAGATGGACCTGCTCGACCTGTTCGCCCGGCAGGCCGCGGTCGCGCTCGAGCTGCTGCTGCAGGCGCGCAGGATCGAGGCGCTGGTGGCGGGGGCGGGCGGTGAGGTCGAGGCGGTGGCGCGGCTGGCGGCCGCGCTCGACGGCCTGGAGGGTGACCGCCGAGCGGCCGGGATCCGCCTGCTCGGCGAGATCGCGGCCGTGCTCGGCGGCTGAGTGCTCTGCGCCGTGCCCCCCAGGGGCGGCTAGAGGTGACGCTCGGGCGAGGCGCCGGCCTTCTTGTGGGCCTCGACCTCGTCCTCTTCGTCGTTGAGGAGGTGCCTCTCGGGCGAGGCGGGGGCCTTCTTGTGGGCCTCGACCTCTTCATCGGGAACGTCGGGGCGGATCTGCTCTTCGCTCATGCTGTCCTCCTACGGGGAGTGGAAACGTTGCCCACAAGACGGACGATCGTCGAGAATCTTCCCGCGCATGGATGAATTGTCTGGTGGCGCGGTTGCGGCGACGGTCGCCTCGCTCGCGGCGTCGCTCGCGGCGGCCGCCGCCGACCGGTCGCGGGCGGAGTGGCCCGAGGCGCCCGGCGCCCGGGCGCAGGCGCTCGCCCTGCACCGGCGGGCGAGCCGCCTGGCGCCGCTGATCGCGGCCGCCCACGCCGCCGCCGCCGGCGCGCTCGCCGACCGCGGCGGTGAGGATCGTGACCAGCGGATCGGCGCCGCCGTACGTGCGGCGGCCGAGCCGCCACTCGAGCTGGCCGCGACCGCCTCGGACATCGCCGAGCTGGCCGGCACGATCGCCGCCCACGGCGCGGTCGAGATCCGTGCCGACGCTGCCGTGGCCGGGCTGCTGGCGGCGGCAGCGGCACGATCGGCGGCGCATCTGGTCGAGATCAACCTCGTCGTCGGCGGCGAGGAATCCTTCTCCGCGCGGGCACGCGGCTTCGCCGAGGCTGCTGCGCGAGCTGCCGCCGCGGCCGAGCTGGCGACGTGACCCCGGCCCACTCGGCGTGATCCCAAGCTGGTACCATTCTGGTATGAGCAAGCAGATTGCGATTCGCTTGCCCGACGACCTGGTCGCATTCGTAGACGAGCTCGTAGAGAGCGGGCGCGACCGCAGCAGAGCCGGCGTCGTCACCCGTGCACTCGAACGAGAGCGGCGCCGCGTGGTTGCCACCCGCGACGCCGCGATCCTCGCCGGCACCGGCTCGGATTCCGAGCTGGAGGGCCTGGCTGGCTACGCTGGCGGGCTGAGGATCGAGACCGATGCGCCCCATCCATCTCGCGAGGCTCGATAAATCGCGCCCCGTGCTCGTGCTCACGCGTGAGCTCGTGCGCCCTCACCTCAGCACGGTCACGATCGCGCCGATCACCACCTCGATCCGCGGGCTCTCGACTGAAGTCCTCTGCGGACCGGGCAACGGCCTCGACGATCGCTGCGTCGTCGCATGCGACCACATCACGACGATCCCGGCGGACACTCTCGGCCGCCAGCTCGGGCGGTTACTCGACGAGCAAGAGGTCGACCTGACCCGAGCCATCCACGCCGCGTTCGACCTTGACACGACCTGAGTCGCAGTCGGGCCGTAACTCCTGTTGGCAGGTGCTCGAGGATGGCGTACGGTGGCGAACGTGAGCAGTGTGTCGCTCGAGGGGCCGGCTGCCAACCCCAACCGGTGGGCCGTGCTGGCGCTGCTCGGGACCGCGCAGCTGATGGTGGTGCTGGACGCAACGATCGTCAACATTGCGCTGCCCTCCGCGCAAAAGGCCCTCCATTTCTCCGCGGCCGACAGGGAGTGGATCGTCACTGCCTACGCGCTGGCGTTCGGCAGCTTGCTGCTGTTGGGCGGCAAGCTCGGTGACCTGTTCGGCCGCAAATGGACGTTCATCGCCGGACTGACTGGCTTTGCGATCGTCTCAGGGATCGGCGGGCTGGCGCAGAACTTCGTCATGCTCGTGTCCGCCCGGGCGGTCCAAGGCGTGTTCGGCGCGCTGCTCGCGCCGTCCGCGCTCGGGCTCCTGACGGTCACGTTCGCCGGCTCTCCGGACCGGCCGAAAGCGTTCGGAATCTTCGGCGCGATCGCCGGCGGCGGGGCCTCGGTCGGTCTCGTTCTCGGCGGGATCCTGACGCAGTTGCTGTCCTGGCGCTGGTGCCTGTACGTCAACCTGGCGATCGCGGTCCCGGCCGGGATGTTCGCGCTGCGGCTGCTGGTCAACCACAGCGACCCCGAGCGGACGGGCATCGACGTACCAGGCCTGCTGACGGCATCCGCGGGACTGTTCGCGCTCGTCTATGGCTTCTCGAGTGCCGAGACACACTCGTGGACAGCAACCGAGACGATCGTCGCGCTGGTCGCCAGCCCCGTGCTGCTGAGCGCGTTCGCCGTGATCGAGAGCCGCGTCAAGAACCCTCTGCTGCCGTTGCACATCGTGCGGGACCGCGCGCGGGGGGGCGCGTACGTGTCGGTCCTGCTCGCTTCTGCGGGGATCTTTGCGGTGTTCTTCTTTCTCACCTATTACATGCAGCTGACGCTTCGTTTCTCGCCGCTGATCACCGGCGTGGCATTCCTGCCGATGACCGCGCTGATCGTGGCGACCTCGGTCACGGCGCAGACGCGGATCCTGCCTCGCCTCGGCGCTAAACCGTTGGTGGTGACCGGCATGACGCTGGGGTTGATCGCGATGCTCGTGTTCACGCGGTTGACTCCCGGCGGCTCGTACGCGACCCATGTGCTCCCCGGGCTGCTGATCATCGGGGTGGGGATGGGGTCGATCTTCGCGCCGGCGATCGGAACCGCGACCCTCGGTGTAGCGGTCCGCGAGACCGGCGTTGCCTCGGCGATGGTCAACACCTCCCAGCAAATTGGTGGGTCTGTCGGCCTGTCGCTGCTGAGCACCGTCTCGGCCAGTGCCGCCGTCGACTACGCCCGGGCACATCCGGGACTTCCCGGGGTGGCTGGCGCCGCGGCCGTCCACGCATACACGACTGGTTTCGCGGTCGCGGCAGGGATCTTCGCGATCGGCCTCGTGCTGGCGCTGTTGATTCTGCCCTCGAAGGCCGGGGCGCACGCCTGCACCCTGAGGACGGCGCTCGCCCGCGGAATTGCCTACGCGCACCACCTCGACGCCCCAGCTGCCCATCCGTCTCCCTGAGGCTGCGGCGTGCGTCGCCCTACTGAGCCGGGTGCTGCGGCACGATCAGCACCGGGCGTTCCGCGTGCGCCGAGAGTTGATGCGAGACGCTGCCCAGGACGGCGCTTGCGAACGCGCCCCGTCCACGCTGACCGCAGACGATCAGGCGGGCATCGATCTCCCGAGCGATCTCACCGATCGTCTCGGCCACCGACTCGCTCGCCTCCGCGACGCGTGCGGAGGCGCTGTAGCCGCGCGCGCGGAGGCCCTCGGCGCCCGCATCGGCGAGCCGCTGCGCGGCGACGATCTCCGCATCGTCCATCTGGCCTTCGTTCGGGACCGCGACCAGCAGCGAACCTCCTCTGGCCAGCTGTACCGCGACCGGCGTCCACACGACCAGGACGATCGCATCGGCGGGATGCATCACGAGCTCGACGGCGACCGACAGGGCCGCCTTCGATCCCGCCGAGCCGTCATAGCAGAACAACACAGGTTTATCCATCTGCGCCCCTCGTCATCGTGATCATCATCTCCTCGGAAATGGAAGTATCGTCGGAGGCAGCGTGGACGGAGCAGACCCGCTGCACTCGGCGGACTCTCGCGCCGTGACCGGTGAGCGTGACGTGGTGTTGCCGGCGGTGGCGGCGTTGCCGGTGGCGCCGACTGCGACGGTCGGCCGCGAGCAGGAACTCGCTGCAGTCGCCCGGCTGCTCGGCGACCCCGACTGTCGGCTGGTGACGCTCACCGGGGCGTGATTGGAAGAATCCGCGCGCTTCCCCCGTCCAGTCCGACAGCGGATCAACGACCCGAGACGATGCCCGAGCCCACTGAGGAACAGCTTGCGGACCTGATCGCGACCCTGCGCCCGGCGCCGGCCGCCTGGGTCGAGGCGGCGATCGAGCTCGGCCCCGGCCGCGCCGCGATCGACGGGCTGGTGGCGCTCGCGGCGAGCGACGCGGAGGCGCGGGCGGCGATGCTCGCCAACCTGGAGGATGCGCTGCGCGGTGCGGGCGTCGAGCCGAGCGTGACGCTCCTCGAAAGCCTGCGGTCCCGGCTCGGCGGATCGCCTGAGTGAGCGCCGGCGCGGCCGCTGCGCCGGTGGGCGGGCGTCTGGCGGCGTGGTTCGCGGGGTACAGGTCCGCGCTTGCGGTCGCCGACGTGCGACGGCTGCTGGGGGCGCTGGCGGTGTCGGCGACCGGGTCCTGGGCCTACAACGTCGCGGTGCTGGCGTTCGTGTACGACCGCACCCACTCGGTCGGGTGGGTCGGCGCGGCCGGCGCGGTGCGGTTCCTGTCGGCGCTCGCGTTCAGCGCGTACGGCGGCGTGATCGCCGAGCGGACCGAGCGGATCGGGCTGATGCGGGGCGCCGACCTCGGCTGCGCGGTCTGGCAGGCAGCGGCGGCGGTCGTCGCGGCGACCGGCGGCCCGGTCGTGGTCGTGCTCGTGTTCGCGGGGCTGACGGCGGCGACCAGCATCGTCTATCCACCGGCGGTCGCGGCGACGCTGCCGGCGGTGGTCGACGAGGACGCGCTGGTCGCCGCCAATGCCCTCAACGACACGATCGACAACCTCGTCGTGATCGCGGGGCCCGGGATCGGCGCGCTGCTGCTCGCGGTGGGGTCGCCCTCGCTGGTGTTCGGGGTCAACGCCGGCAGCTTCGTGCTGTCGGCGGCACTCGTCTCGCGGATCACCGTCCGCAGCCGCCCCGTCGACGTGACCGAGGGCGGAAGCGCCGGGCCGCTGCGCCAGATCACCGTCGGGGTGCGGACGATCGCGTCACTCCGCGCGGCGCGGACGCTGGTTGCGTTCTGCGCGCTGGTCAGCTTCGTCTACGGCACCGACACGGTGCTGTTCGTCGCCGTCTCCGCCCACCGGCTCGGCACCGGCGCGCAGGGATTCGGTTACCTGCTCGCGGGGCTGGGGGTCGGCGGGCTGCTGATGGCGGCCGCCGTCGACCGGCTGTCGCGATCGGCGCGGCTCGCGCCCGTGATCCTCGCGGGCACCGCCGGCTACTGCCTGCCGACGGCGCTGCTGACGGTCGTCCGCAACCCGGAGCTGGCGTTCGCGATCCAGGTCTTCCGCGGCGGCTCGACGCTGATCGTGGATGTGCTCGCCGTGACCGCGCTCCAGCGTGCGGTTCCCGGCGAGCAGCTCGCCCGCGTGTTCGGAATCTTCTGGGCGGTCGTGCTCGCCGCGATCTCCTTGGGGGCGATCGTCACGCCGGCGGTGATCAGCGGCTTCGGGCTTGACGCGGCGCTCTTGACGATCGCGCTCGGGACGACGGCTGTGGGGCTGCTCGGGTTTCCGGCGCTGCTCGCGATCGACCGCGAGACGGCGGCGCGGGCCGCCGCGCTGGCGCCCCGGGTGGAGCTGCTCGAGCGCCTGCGCATCTTCGCGGCGGCGTCCCGGCCGATCCTCGAGCGGCTCGTGTCGGCTGCCACCGAGGTCGAGTTCGTCGCGGGGACAGCGATCGTGCGCGAGGGCGAGCCGGCCGACGCCCTGTACGTTCTCGTCGCCGGCGAGGTCGAGGTGCGCTCGCGCGGCGAGGCCGGCGGCGCCGAGCGGCGGCTGCGCACGATGCGTGCCCCGTGCTACTTCGGAGAGATCGGGGTGCTGCAGCGGATCCCGCGGACGGCGACCGTCACGGCGCTCGGTTCGTGCCGGTGTGAGCGGATCGACGGCGCGGCGCTGCTCGATGCGCTCGGTGGTGCGCCCGCCTCCTCGGCCCTGATGGAGACCGCCGCGAGCCGGCTGGCGACGACGCATCCGTCGCTATCCGTCGAATTCCCACCCGC
>Ga0302184_10003157_pt1 | contig 10300 bp, 7 predicted proteins | sample I_Palsa_N3_3_FD_200233 | JGI IMG/M metagenome (GOLD analysis project Ga0302184, IMG submission 200233) | Peat permafrost microbial communities from Stordalen Mire near Abisko, Sweden - I_Palsa_N3_3 | ecosystem: Environmental > Terrestrial > Soil > Palsa > Peat permafrost | place: Sweden: Abisko...
CATTGCTGGGCGGGGCAGTCCTCGCGGGCTGCGGTTCGTCGTCCAAGTCGTCCACGTCGTCGTCCTCGTCCGCCGGCGCGAACTCGGCCGTGACGGCGACCGGAACGTTCGGCAAGGCGCCGACGGTGAGCATCCCGAAGGCGAAGCCGGGCGCCAAGCTTGAGGTCAAGACGCTCATCCGGGGCACCGGGAGTACCTTGACCAAGGCAGATGCCATGGCCGCGAACTTCGTCCTGTACTTCTGGTCCGGCACCACCTCCTCGCTGAAGGCGAACACCTTCACCAGCAGCCCCACGGTGATCGGTGGCACGATGCTGCCCGGCCTGGAGACCGCCTTGATCGGCCAGAAGGTCGGGAGCCGGGTTCTCGCGGTGATTCCGCCTGCGGATGGCTACGGCACCACGGGGAACTCACAGCTCGGCATCACCGCCACCACCACGCTGGTGTTCGTCATCGACGTGCTCAAGTCGTATTCCGACACCGCGGCCGCGACCGGCACTCAGGTGTCCAACGGCGGCGGCGACCTGCCGACGGTTAGCGCCAAGGCGGCCAGCGCGCCCACACTGGCCTTCTCGTCCACCAAGCCGCCGAGTGGACTGGTGGCCAAGACGCTGATCAAGGGCAGTGGCCCGAAGGTCGTCAAGGGCGAGTTCGTCATCGCCCAGTACACCGGTTACATCTGGCGGACCAAGGCGGTGTTCGGTTCTTCCTGGTCATCGGGATCGCCGTTTGGCTTCGTCATCGGCGCGTCGCCCGAGCAGGTGATCCCCGGCTGGGACAAGGGCCTCGAGGGCCAGACCGTAGGCAGCCGGGTAATCCTCTCCATCCCGCCCGCTGAAGGGTACGGCTCCGCCGGGAACTCCGATGCGGGCATCAAGGGCACCGACAGCCTGGTGTTCGTGGTTGACATCGTCGACGCCCTCAAGCAGAGCTGAGGCCGCTTAGCTCGGCTTGCTCCGCGGTTAACCCGAGCCCTCGTCAACGGTAGTGTCCGCACGCAGCAGCCGGCCGGCGTGCCGGCCGGCTGCTGCTGCGGTGAGAAAATAAGCCAGGTCCTCATCCAGTCCGCGGCCCATCGTGGACAGCGGCGCCGGGCAGGCTCTCAGCGCCGCCTCAAGGCCGTCGACGGGAACGGTGACGATCCGATGCCGTTCGTCCAGGCCGCCGGCTTCGGCCGCCACCCGGGCGCCGAACTCCCCGTCCAGCGCGGCGACCACTACGTCGGCGCGGGCCAGCGCGACCCGGCCGTAGGCGGTCAGGCTGTGGTGCGAGATGCCGCGGTGCCGCTCGCGCGGGTCGGCGTCGCTGACCCGCAGCGATGCGACCGGGCGACCGCCCAGCGCCGCCGCCGCGTTGACGGCCTCGCCCGCCGCCACGCCGGAAAAGCCCCAGCGGGTCCCGGTGCCGAGGTTGCCCGGTCCCTGGGCGACCACGGCGATGTCGGCGCCGAGTACGTGCCGGGCCGCGAGCAGCCCGGTATGCACGGTCACCGTCTCCAGGTCTCCGCCGAACGACTGCCCGGTGGTGACCGTCGCCGCCAGCCAGCCCGCTTCCTTGAGCGTCGCGCAGGTTCGGGAGAACCAGGCCGGCAACGCCCCGCCGTCCTGCATGACGTACACCACCCGGGCTGATCCGCGAGCCGGAGGTGGGTTAGCCCCGGTCCGTTCGGAAGAATCGAAGACGCCGGCTAGCACGGCCGGGAGAGCTGAGTGCAGGTCGGCCACCACGACGGGCATCCCGTCGAGGTCATCTGCGTCGCGCAGCAGGTCATGGTGGGGGGATCCCTGCTCGTCCGCGCCGAGCACGATCACCTGCAGCGGCGTGTAACGGGCCTTCACCAGGTGGCCCGCGAGCGCGGGGTCCGCTGGCAGCCGGTCCGGAACCGCGACCACCAGGGCGTAGCCGCCGGTTCCGAGGCGCAGGTCGAGCGCCGTGGTGTTGACCAGCACCCGGTCGCCGGGTTGCGGATGCCCGGTCAAGGCCGGATAGGCGAGCGCCCGGACCCGCGCGCCGTCCACCGACACATCAAGCTCGACCGCCCCCGCCCCCGCCCACTCGCGCCGAACACCGCTGACGGTCCCGCTCCGCCATCTGATCATCCCCGCATGCTAAGCCCCCAAAGGGGGCTTGCTACCGGGGGGCTTGCCCCCCCAGGGGGGTACAGGGGGAAAGTTCCCCCTGTGGGGGGTCTGGGGGGATGAAATCCCCCCAGCCCGGGGGGTTCCGGGGGGTCGTCCCCCCGGGCCAACACAGCTCGTCCCCCGGGCCAGCACTCTCTCCCTCCGGCTAATCTTGACGCATGTCGAAGCGCAAGACCGAGCGGCTTCTCGGCCTTGTCGTCTGCCTGCTCTCGACCAGTCGCTATCTCAGCGCCGACCAGATCCGGGCGGCCGTGCCCGGTTACCCGGAGCAGGATGACCTATTCAAGCGGATGTTCGAGCGGGACAAGGAAGATCTCCGCGAGCTTGGCGTGCCGCTGGAGACCGGCCTCAACCACCCGTTTGACGATGATCCGGGGTACCGCATCAGGCAGCAGGCCTACGAACTGCCCGAGCTTCGGCTGGAGGCGGACGAGGCGGCCGTGCTCGGCTTGGCGGCCCGGGTCTGGCGGCGGGCTGAGCTGGCGGGTGCCGCGGCGGGCGCGCTGCTGAAACTACGGGCGGCCGGCATCGACGCGGGCAGCCTCGACGGGTCGGACGAGGATCCGTCGGCGCAGGGCATCGAGCCCCGGCTGGGCACGCCCGAGGCGGCCTTCGGGCCGCTGTGGGAAGCGGTCAGGGACCGCAGGCCGGTGACGTTCAGCTACCGCGCGGCGGGCCGGAGCGATCCGCAGCGGCGCGAGCTCGAGCCGTGGGGCGTGGTGAACCGGCACGGCCGCTGGTACGTGGCCGGGCGAGACCGCGGGCGCGACGCCACCCGGGTGTTCCGGCTGGGCCGGATCGCGGGGCCGGTGAAGTTCTGCGGGCCGGCGGGCAGCGTGACCGTCCCGGACGGCACCGACGTACGCGAGCTGGTCCGCGACTGGGACTCGGCGCCCGAGCGCACGGCGGTGCTCCGGGTCCGGGCCGGGGCCGGCGTCGGCCTGCGCCGGCACGCCGTCTCGGTGCGCGCCGACGACACCGAGCCGGGCTGGGACCTGCTCACGACGCATTTCACCGACGTGGGCTGGTTCGCGGACAACACCGCCTGGTTCGGCCCGGACGTGATCGTGCTCGACCCGCCCGATCTGCGGGAAGCCGTGATCCGCCGGCTGAAGGGGGTCCTCGCGTGACGGCGTCCGTGACCTCGACCGAGCGGCTGCAGCGACTGCTCGCCCTGGTGCCCTACGTGGTGAGCAGGAAATCGGTGGGGCTGGCCGAGACCGCGGCGGCGTTCGGGGTCACCGAGCGTGAGCTCGTCGATGACCTGAACCTGCTGTGGTGCGTGGAACTGCGCGCGCCCGATCCTTACTGCCCGATCGACCTGTCCTACGAGGGCGGCGAGATCGTCGTCAGCCAGGCCGAGTCCATGGGCCGGCCGCTGCGGCTGGCGGTGGACGAGGCGAGCGCGCTGCTCGTCGCGCTGCGAATGCTGGCCGAAGTGCCTGGCCAGAAGGACAGGTCGGCCATGTCCCGGCTGATCGCCAAGCTCGAGGCCGCGGCCGGCGAAGCCGCTTCGGCCAGTGCCCAGGTAGCGGTGCAGGTCGACATCCCGGATGAGGGAGCCGAAGCGTATGCCGCCCAGATCCGTGCCGCGGTGACCGCGGGGCGGCGGCTGCACCTGCGGTATTACGTGCCGAGCCGGGACGAGACGACCGAGCGTGACGTCGACCCGATGCGGCTGCACCTCGTGGAGGGTCGGCCGTACCTGGAGGGCTGGTGCCTGCGGGCCGAGGCGATGCGACTGTTCCGGCTGGACCGGGTGCTCAGCCTTGAAGTCCTTGACGTGCCGTCCTCGCCGCCGGAGCAGGCGCAGCCTGTGGACGTAGACCAGGGCCTGTTCCGGCCGTCGCCTGATGACGTGCCCGTGGTGCTCGAGCTGTCGGTGGCTGGACGCTGGGTCGCGGAGTACTACCCGTGCGAGTCGGTGTCCGACTTGGAGGACGGCCGGCTCCGGGTGGTGCTGCGCACTCCGGCTACCGGCTGGGTGCGGCGGCTGGCCCTGCGGCTCGGCGAGGACGGCCGGGTCATCTCGCCGCCTTCGCTGGTCGCGGAGGTTCGCGAGGGCGCTACGGCCGCCCTGGCGAATTACGTCGTTTTAGGCCATCCGATGCCCGCCCCGCTCCGAACAACCAAGTGAGTCGGCAGAGGGCCGAAAGCAGCCGGATGGTTATACGCCGTCCGCCTGCGGAAACGGTCTCCTCGCGATGCCACCGTGTAGACTCTGGCCGAGAAGACGTCTCCCCTGCTGATAGAGGACGGACATGATTGGTGACCTGTTCGACAGCCCCTGGAAGGTGCTGATCGTCGCCGTTGTGCTGATCGTGCTGTTCGGGTCGAAGAAGCTGCCCGACGCGGCGCGCTCCCTGGGCAAGTCGATGCGCATCCTGAAGACCGAGGTCGGCAGCCTGCACCAGGACGAGCCCGCGTCTGGCTCCTCAGCTGCCCCCGGTGCCTCGACGGCCTTCCCGCCGCCCGCGCAGCTCGCCGCCAGCCAGCAGCCCGCCCAGGCGGCCCAGCCGGCCGACCAGTCGCAGGCGCAGATCGACGCGCTGCAGCAGCAGATCCGTGACCTGCAGCGTGCGTCCACTATGGACCCGGTGCCGGCGAACCAGGCCGGGGCGGCGTCAGAGCCTCAGCGGACCCAGCAGTCTAGCTAGGCTCGAACCCACTGGCCTTACTGCGGGAAAGCGGTCATGGCGAAACTTCCCGGTGCCGTTCAGGGTGCTCGCATCGTGGGCGAGCGCTTCGTGCGTTCGCAGCGGCAGCAGAACCCGGACGGCCGGATGCCGCTCATGGATCACATCCGTGAGCTTCGCAACCGCGTCGTCAAGATGGCGCTCGGGCTCATCGCGGGCATGCTCGTCGGTTTCGTGTTTTTCAACTGGGCCTGGCATATCATCGAGCGCCCGCTGTGTACGGCCGTCATACGCGGGCACACCGGGTGCCGCACCCTCGGCACCAACCAGCTGGTCCTCGACGGCCCGCTCGACTCGTTCTACCTGCGGGTGAAAGTTGCCGTGATTGTCGGGGTGATTCTCAGCTCCCCGATCTGGCTCTATCAGCTCTGGGCCTTCGTTGCGCCCGGCCTGTACTCCAGGGAAAAGCGCTGGAGCTACATCTTCCTCGGCTCGTCCGTCCCGCTGTTCCTGATCGGTACCACGCTCGCTTACTGGTCCCTGGGCCGCTCCATGCACTACCTGCTCGGCCTGACGCCGGGCGGTGTCCAGAACCTGATCCAGGTCGACCAGTACATGAGCTTCGTCATGACGATGATGCTGGCCTTCGGGATCGCGTTTGAGGTGCCGCTGCTCATCGTCATGCTGAACCTGGCCGGCATCCTGACCCACGCGCGGTTCAGGAAATGGCGTCGGTTGATGCTCTTCGGGGTCTTCCTGATCGCCGGCATGGCCAACCCCAGCCCCGATCCGATCACCATGCTGATCCTGGGCGGCGCTTGCGCGGCCCTGGTCGAGGTGGCCGAGTTCATCGTGTGGTCCAACGACCGGCGCCGGGCCCGGCTGCATCCTTCTCCCTACGCGGGCTTGGCCGACGATGAGCTGTCGCCGATCGACCTAGAGGACACCGACCCTGACCCCAACTCCAGGAACAGCCGGTTCAACTAGCGACCCGGTTCCACTAGCGACCCGGTGACCCGTGGCGACCGGTGACCTCACCGAGGGCCTAATCTGGAATCCATGACCACTCCAGCGGATCGGTACGCCTCGTTCCGCGGTGCTAGCCCGGGGGGACGCCCCCCCCAGACCCCCCCGGCGGGGCATAGCCCGGGGGGATCCATACCCCCGGACCCCCCTTGGGAGTTCGCGTCCTTCCGCGCGCTCTACGAGTTCGACTTCGACGACTTCCAGATCGCCGCCTGCGGTGCGCTCGGCGGGGGGAGCGGTGTGCTGGTGGCCGCGCCCACCGGCTCAGGCAAGACGGTGGTCGGCGAGTACGCCGTGCACCTGGCGCTGGCGCAGGGTCGCAAGTGCTTCTACACCACGCCGATCAAGGCGCTGTCCAACCAGAAGTACGCCGACCTCGTCCGCCGCTACGACAGCCAGACGGTGGGGCTGCTCACCGGGGATAACAGCATCAACTCCGGCGCGCCGGTGGTGGTGATGACCACCGAGGTGCTGCGCAACATGCTGTACACCGGCTCGACCGCGCTGGCGGGCCTGGGCTACGTCGTCCTGGACGAGGTGCACTACCTGGCGGACAGGTCCCGCGGCGCGGTCTGGGAAGAGGTGATCATCCACCTGCCCGAATCGGTGCGGGTGGTGGCGCTGTCCGCGACGGTGAGCAACGCGGAGGAGTTCGGGGAGTGGCTGGATCAGGTCCGCGGCGGCACGGCGGTCATCGTGGACGAGCAGCGTCCGGTGCCCCTGTGGCAGCATGTGCTGGCCGGGAACCGGCTCTACGACCTGTTCACCGACACGGTGTCCATGGCCGGACCCATCGCCTCCGCCGGCGAGGGGCATCCCCGCGTCAACCCCGAGCTGCTCCGGGTGGCCCAGCGGGACACCTGGATCGAGCGTAAGGCCCCCGCCCCGAAGAGCCGGCCGGTCCGGGGCGGGAGGCGGCCCCGCCGGTTCCCGCTGGCGTACCGGCCCGACGTCATCGCGCGCCTGGACGCCAGCGGGCTGCTCCCCGCGATCACGTTCATCTTCAGCCGGGCCGGCTGCAACGCCGCCGTGGAGCAGTGCCTGCACGCGGGCCTGCGGCTGACCACGCCGGAAGAGGCCGAGGTCATCCAGCGGACCGCCGAACGCCGCACCGCGGACATCCCGCCGGAGGACCTCGCCGTCCTGGGCTACGGCGAATGGCTGGACGGGCTGCGGCGGGGGATTGCCGCGCACCACGCGGGCATGCTGCCTGCCTTCAAGGAAGTGGTGGAGGAACTGTTCGCGGCCGGGCTGGTCCGCGCGGTGTTCGCGACCGAGACGCTCGCCCTCGGCATCAACATGCCGGCCAGGACCGTGGTCATCGAGAAGCTGGACAAGTGGAACGGCGAGACCCACGCCAACCTGACGGCGGGGGAGTACACCCAGCTGACCGGGCGCGCCGGGCGGCGCGGCATCGACGTGGAGGGGCACGCGGTCGTCCTCTGGCAGCCGGGGATGGATCCCGGCGCGGTCGCAGGCCTGGCCAGCACCCGTACCTATCCGCTCAATTCGAGCTTCCGGCCCTCCTACAACATGGCCGTCAACCTGACCGGCTGGGCCGGGCGGGCCCGGGCCTCCGCCTTGCTCGAGTCCTCCTTCGCCCAGTTCCAGGCTGATCGCGGCGTCGTCGGGCTGACCAGGCTCCTGCGCAAGAACCGTCAGGCGATGGCCGAGCTGGCCACCGCGATGACCTGTGAGAAAGGTGATTTCGCCGAGTACGCGCAGATAAGAAGATCATTGTCGGAACGAGAACGGGATCTGTCCCGAGCCAAGGCCATCGATCGCCGGGCGGAGGCCGCCAGGTCGCTCTCGCTGCTGCGCCCCGGTGACATCATCCGGGTGCCGGGCGGCCGGCGGGCCGGCCTGGCCGTGGTCCTGCAGCCGGGCCTGCATTCAGCCCGCGGTAGTGACGGCCACGGCCGCCCGGGCCACGGGGGTTACCGGGACCACGGTCAGCCGGGCCACGGCCGGGCGGAAGGCGGGCACACCGCTGATGCCCGGACGTTCACGGGTTTCGCCGGACCGGGCCCGCTGGTACTGACCGAGGGCCGGCAGGTCAAACGGCTGGCGGTGGCAGATTTTCCCGTGCCGGCTGAGGTCATCGACAAGATCCGGATCCCAGGGTCGTTCAGCCCCCGGTCTCCGCAGCACCGCAAGGATCTCGCGGCCACCATGCGGAACCGGCTGGCGAGTGGTGACCTGACCGGCTCGAAAGCAGCCAGGCGGCCGACGCGGGCGGCTGACTGGGAGCAGGCCGCGAACTCCGCCGAAGACGTGGCCGAACTGCGGCGGCGGATGCGCCGGCACCCGTGTCATGACTGCCCGGAGCGGGAGGACCATGCCCGGTACGCCGAACGTTATATGCGGCTCCGGCGCGAGACCGAGGCGCTGGAGCGCCGGGTGGCCGGCCGCTCGCACGTGATCGCCCGCACCTTCGACCGCGTCTGCCGGGTGCTGGAACGGCTCAGCTATCTGGACGGCGACATGGTCACCCCCGACGGGCAGCGGCTGGCCCGGCTGTACAGCGAGCTTGACCTGCTGGCTGCCGAGTGCCTGCGCCGCGGCCTGTGGGACGGCCTATCCCCGGCCGAACTCGCGGCCTGCGTGTCCGCCCTGTCGTTCGAGTCCCGGCAGGCCGACGACGCTCAGCCGCCGAGGCTGCCCAAGGGCCCTGTGCCCGAGGCGCTCGCCGCCACGATCAGGACCTGGGGCGAGCTCGATCAGCTGGAAAAAGACAACGAACTGTCGTTCCTCCGCGAGCCCGACCTCGGCTTCGCCTGGGCCGCGTACCGCTGGGCGGGGGGAGCGAGGCTGGAAAGCGTACTCGACGAGTCGCCCGATCTGACCCCCGGCGACTTCGTCCGCTCCGTCAAGCAGCTGATCGACCTCCTCGATCAGATCGCTTCCGCCACCCCCGCCGCCCCGAAGCCCCCGTCAACCCCGCCGGACCCGTCGACCTCGCCGGACCCGTCAACCGGGCCGGACCCGTCAACCGGGCCGGACCCGTCAACCGGGCCGGACCCGTCAACATCTCGTACCGTTGCCGCGACCGCCCGCGCCGCGATCGACGCGATGCGCCGCGGCGTGATCGCCTATTCCGCCGTCGCCGATTAGCCCCCGCAGGGAATTTGGGCCGCGCGCATGGAATGTCGTGGGATCCCGCTGACGCCTGCGCCGATCACCGGGCCGTGAAATCGGAGGTCTTCCGCAGCCTCTGGTCAGCTGGCATTCGGCCAGGCGGGTAGGAATGTAGGTGCATGAACGCGAACCCATTGATCAACGTTGCCTATACGTTGCGATATCGATTGGCATTGGTGCCGGGGCCCGGATGATCGCTAACCTGAGAGCGTAGAGGAGGCGTCATGACGCTGACCAGCACGGATAAAGCCGCACCGAGCAGCAAGACCGACCGGGCGGTGCCAGCAGGGGCATGTCCGGACAGCCTCGTGCGGGCGGTCCGCGCTGAAGTCCGCCTCAGGCTTGACTGGCAGCAGACCGCTGATCGCGTGGTCGGCGTCCTGCGCGCCAGCCGGCCCGACCCGGCCGTCCTCCTTCCCTGGTCGCTGCGGCGCGGGGACCCGGCGTGCTATCAGAGCCACCTGCTTTACGCCGAGCCCGACGGCTCGTTCTCGGTCTCCGCCATGGTTTGGCTGCCCGGTCAGCAGACGGTGATTCATGACCATGTCGCCTGGTGCGTTACCAGCGTGCTGCAGGGACGGGAGTACGAGGAGATCTTCGCGCTCGCCGACGACGGCCGGGCCCTCACCCTTACCGCCCGGAACCTGAACCCGGCCGGGACCGTGTCCGGCTTCGCGCCGCCCGGTGACATCCACCGCGTCCGCAACACCGGTGACGACGTGGCCATCTCCATGCACGTATACGGTGCGGACATCTCCCGCCTCGGCAACAGCATCCGCCGCGAGTACCCCCTCCCCATCTGCCCGTAACCCGCCATCGAAGATCGTGGATCATTTGCCGGCCCTTGCTTCTGTGTGAGGAGAGGCTAGCGGGACTGACGAGGCGGCACCTGGCCGGTCGAGACCAGCCCGCCTCCGCACCGATGTCACATCGCTGCGGTAATCACCGCCCCAATGTCACATGGGTGCGGCCTGGTTCGAGGCTGGTTCCGGGCCTGGGGCTGGTACCAACCCGAGGCTGGTTCCGGGGTCTAGGGGCTGTCACCGCTGCCCGTTCGGAAGAAAAGATCTTGAGTCCGGGACTTGCTGGAATACTCTCGTCGATATATCGTTAACCTAACGGGATGGATCGAGAAGCGATCTAGAACCATACAAAGGAGTATCAAAATGCATAGCGAAGCATGGGGAGACCCACAGGATCCGCGGGAGCACCGCGGTGGCCACCGGGGATACGGGCGGGAGCGCGGTCGCCGTGGCGGCCCGTTTCGTGGTGGCCCGGGCGGGCCGGGCGGTCCAGGCGGGCCGTTCGAGTTCGGGATGCGCGGAGGGCCGTTCGGGCCGCCGCGGTTCGGCGGCCGTG
>Ga0302184_10003158_pt1 | contig 10300 bp, 10 predicted proteins | sample I_Palsa_N3_3_FD_200233 | JGI IMG/M metagenome (GOLD analysis project Ga0302184, IMG submission 200233) | Peat permafrost microbial communities from Stordalen Mire near Abisko, Sweden - I_Palsa_N3_3 | ecosystem: Environmental > Terrestrial > Soil > Palsa > Peat permafrost | place: Sweden...
GCGGCGACCTTCTCCGAGCCGAGGGAGTAGCGGCGATCGTGTCCCGGCCGGTCGGCGACGAACTGGATCAGCGATTCCGGTGCGTCGCAGAGCTCGATGATCCGGCGCACGACGGTCAGGTTGTCGGCCTCGTCGGGGCCGCCGACGTTGTAGGTCGCGCCGGGCACTCCGTGTTCGAGGACATACGCGATGCCGCTGGCGAAATCCTCGACGAACAGCCAGTTGCGGACGTTGAGGCCGTCGCCGTAGACCGGCAGGCGATCGCCGTGCAGCGCATTCAGCACCATCAGCGGGATCAACTTCTCGGGGTATTGGTAGGGCCCATAGTTGTTGGAGCCGCGGCAGATCAGCGTCTCGAGGCCGAACGTCCGCTGGTAGGAAGCAACGAGCAGGTCGGCACCGGCCTTCGTCGCGCTATAGGGCGAGGACGGCTCGAGCGGTGAGCTCTCGCTGAAGGCACCCTCTTCGATCGAGCCGTAGACCTCGTCGGTCGACACCTGCAGGTAGCGAACCTGCTGGCGGCGCGCCGCCTCGAGCAGCACGTAGGTGCCGAGCGCATGCGTGCGCACGAATGCGTCGGGCTCGGCAATCGAACGGTCGACGTGCGTCTCGGCGGCGAAGTTGACGACCGCGTCCACACCGGCAATCGCCTGTGCGACCGCGGCCTCGTCCTCGATCGCGCCGTGGATGAACGAGAACCGCGCATCGTCCTCCAGGTCCCGCAGATTCTCGCGACGACCGGCATAGGTCAGCTTGTCGAGCACGACGACCTCATCGTCGCTCCCCGCCAGCCGCTGACGAACGAAATTCGAGCCGATGAAGCCGGCGCCGCCGCAGACCAGCAGCCTCATCTTGCGAGTCCTTCGCTGACCTCGGCGAGATAGGCGCGCAGACCGTCCTGCCAGGGCGGCAGGCGCGGAGCATCGGTGCGCTCGCTGGCGAGCACGCTCCAGGCCGGGCGCGGGGCTGGGCGGGGGAACTCGTCGCTTTTCACACCCAGCACGGTAGCGCCCACGCCGGCCTGGGCGAACGTCTCGCGCGCAAGCTCGTTCCACGAGCACTGGCCGGCGCCGGCAACGTGGAGAATTCCGCCGAGCCCGCGCTCCGCGATATCGACGAGCCCTGCGGCGAGATCTCCGGCGAAGGTCGGCGAGCCGATCTGGTCGGTGACAACGGAAACCTCGGCGAGATCACCGGCCAGGGCGAGCATCGTCGAAACGAAGTTGCGGCCCCCTGCGCCGAACAACCAGGCGGTACGGACGATGGCATGCTCGGCGCCGGAGGCGAGCACCGCCTGCTCACCGGCGAGCTTCGTTCGACCGTAGACGCTCTGCGGCGCCGTCGGGTCAGACTCGACGTAGGGCTCGCTCGCGCGGCCATCGAACACGTAGTCGGTCGAGATGTGGATCAGCAGCGCACCGTCCTTGCTCGCGGCGGCCGCCAGCAGGCCCGGCGCAACGCCATTGAGCGCGAGCGCGGCCACCTCAGCCGACTCGGCTCCGTCGACATCGGTCCAGGCAGCACAGTTGACGATGACGTCCGGTCGTTGCGCCTCGAGCGCTGCGCTGACCGCCGTGCCGTCGCAGATGTCGAGCTCTTCGTGACCGAGCGCGATGACGTGGTGGTCCCGGCCCCCAGCCGCGGCCACGACGTAGCGGGCCAGCATCCCCCCGGCGCCGGTGACGAGGACTCGCATCAGGGCACGGCAATCTCGGAGTTGTCGCCGACCATCAACCGGTAGGCGCGCGGTTGCTGACCGTCGCGGCGGACACGCACGTTGCGCCCAAGCAGCGAGGACTCGATGCGCACGTCGAGTCCCTCGAGCGAACAGTCGGCCAGCAGGATCGAGTTCTCGACCTCCGCTCGCTCGATCGTGCAACCCTCGCCGATCGCCGTGTAGGGACCGACGTAGGCGTCGATCAGCGTCGCGCCGGCACCGATGATCGCCGGGCCGCGGACCGTCGAGCGGACGAGGCGAGCGCCCGCTTCGACGATCACGCGGCCGTCCAGCTGCGCTTCGATCAGCTCGCCGGCGCAGCTCGGCTCGATCGTGTCGAGGATCAGGCGATTCGCCTCGAGCATGTCATCGAGCCGGCCGGTGTCCTTCCACCAGCCCAGCACGATGTGCGACTCGACGCGCCGGCCGCCGTCGAGCAGGTACTGGATCGCATCGGTGATCTCGAGCTCGCCGCGCGCACTCGGCTTGATCGCGCGGGCTGCGTCGTGGACTGCGGCGGTGAACATGTAGACGCCGACCAGCGCGAGGTTGCTGCGCGGTTGCGCCGGCTTCTCGGCGAGCGCGACCACGCGGTCGCCGTCGAGCTCCGCAACGCCGTAGCTCTGCGGATCGTCGACCGCCGTCAACAGGATCAGCGCCTCCGGTTCGCTCGCGCGGAAGCGCTCGACGAGGTCGATGATCCCGCCCTGCAACAGGTTGTCGCCGAGGTACATGACGAACGGGTCGCTGCCGAGAAACGGTTCGGCGGTCAGCACCGCATGCGCGAGCCCGGCCGGCTCGTCCTGGACGATGTAGGTCACGCTGACGCCGAAACGCGATCCGTCGCCGACAGCTGAGCGGATCTCATCCCCGGTCTCGGGGGCGATGATGATGCCGATCTCCGTGATCCCGGCCTGGGCGATCGCCTCGATTCCGTAGAACAGCACCGGCTTGTTGGCCACCGGCACGAGCTGCTTCGCCGACGTGTGGGTGATCGGCCGCAAGCGCGTGCCCTTGCCACCGGAGAGGATCAGACCCTTCATCGCGAGGGCCGCAGTCTCTCAAATGCGTCGCCGCTTGGATAGCGGGCGATGGCGATCAGATCTCAGCGAGCTTGCGGTGATCCCAGCTCGTTCGCGAGTGCTCGACAAAACGGATCGCGACGCGCTTGGATGCCTGCGCCACCACGACCTCGGCCTCCTCGCGCGTCAGCTCGCCGGCCGGCGAGTTTCGCTCGAGTACGGCCATCCCCAGCCCGCTGACCAGCTCAGGATCGCGCTCGATCTCGGCCGCAACCTTCAGCATCACGCCGCGCAGCTCCGCGTAGACCGTGCCGGCCTCCACGAGCAGCGTCGCGTAGGGGTCGCGCTCGAGGTTGCGAACCTTCTGCGAAGCGGCATAGGTCCAGACCCACACCTCGCTGTCACGCACGACGTACCAGAGCGGCACGACGTGCGGCCAGCTGTCGGCGCCGGTGCTCGCGCAGATCACCGTCTGCTGCTGCTCCAGCAGTCCGGTGACCTCGAGCTCGGTCATCCGGATCTCCTCGCGGCGGCTCATCGCATGCGCGTAACGGCGCTGAGCACCGCAGCCCGTGCGTCCGCGGGCTCGAGTACCGCCGCGTCACCAGCCTCCTTGAGGACCTCCCGCACGAGCCAGTCGACGCCGGCGAAGTTGAGCTCGACGGCAATCGCGTCGTCGTCGTACTGCTCGGTCACCTTGCGCTGCTCACGCGCCCAGCGTGCGCGCTCGGGCGAGATCCAGACGCTCGCCGTGCGCGAGGCGGCGACCTCGCCGGTCCGCGGCCAGCCCTCGACATCGGCCGACGGGTTGACCTCGGGACGCTGCTCGAAGTGCTCGGTCGTCAGCTCGGCGCGCCGGATGCGATCGAGCCGGAAGTGGCGCACATCCTGCTTCTGCGGATCGTAGGTCGCCACGTACCAGCCCTCGCGGCCGTTGATCAGCGCGTAGGGCTCGACGCGGCGGGCCGAGAACTCGTCCTCGTTCTCCTTGTAATAGTCGAGCTCGAGCAGAACGCTCTTCTTGATCGCCCGCGAGACGACCCGCGAGACGCCGGAGTCGTCACTGCCGCCGTGGGCGACCTGCAGTCCCTGCTCCATCGGGTCCTCCCCGAGGGCCGCAACGATCTTCTCGCGGGCCGAGGTCAGCGATCCCTGCGGCAGGTGCTCGCCGATCAGGTCGATCGCCGCGACAAGCGCCTTGGCTTCGACCGGGAGCAGCCGGGCGGGACGGGCGAAGTTGTCGCTGTAGGGCTCCGGGTCGACCTCGACTGTACCGGACGCGTCGTCGATCTCGGCATAGAGAACGTAGGAGCCGCCGCCGAAGTTGACGACGTTGAGCACGCCGATGTCCTCGCGCAGCTCGGCATCGGTGATCTGAAGGCGCTGGCAGAGATCATCCAGCTCGAGAACAGTGCCCGACCGGCCGGCTTGGATCAGCATCGAGGCAAGCGTGACGAGGCGCGCGAAGCGCTCCGGTCGGATCGCCGCGTCGGCCCGACCGTTGGACTCGCTGGCGCCGTTGGTCGCAGCCACCGTCGGCGTGATCGCTGTGGCGCGCCCGGCTGGCGAGTTCGAGTGGCGCTTGATGATCAACTCGACGCGCCGCTCGAATTCCTCGACGACCTCCGCTGGGCCGAGCAGCTTCGCGTGCTCGCCGAGCCCGAGCACCCAGGAGATCAGCTGGCGGGCATTCGAGTAGTCGGTCACAAACAGGCGGTCGCCGCTACCGGGAATCGCGCGGATCTCCCCGTAGCGCCCGAAGTGCCGATCGAGCTGCCAGGCGATCCGTTCGGCGACGCGGATCTCAGCGGTACCCGTGATCTCCCCGAACTGCCAGTCGGCACGGTTGGCGTAGCCGCGCGGGTCGAAGTCGACCGGCCGGCGGAAGTCGTGCTCGGCCTTCGTCGCGTAGGCGACCTTGCCGCGGATTCGCGAAAGGCGGAAGACGCGCAACGCCTCGCGCTCATGCGAGTAGCCCAGCAGGTAGAACTGGCAGCCGCGGTAGAGCAGGTGGTAGGGGTCGACCTTTCGCGGTCCGACCTCATCACGCTCCATCGTGTAGTAGTCGAAGGTGATCGTCTTGTGGCGGAAGATCGCAGTCTCGATCTTGACCAGCCGCTGCGAGAGATCGTGGCCGCCGGCCGACGCGGTGATGCCAAGCGCGACGCCGCGCTGATCCGGCGCCTGGAGCGGGCTCGGGCGACCCCAGGTGATCTGCTGCAGGGCGAGGCGCAGCGGCTCGGCGTAGGCAAACTCGCCATCAAGCAGCGACAGCGCAGTCGCGAGCGCCGCGAGCTCGCTGTCGGAGAACTCGATCGCCGGCAGGTGGAAGTTCTCCGGACGCAGGGAGTAGTTCTCCTGCTCGGCGACACCATCGAGCGGCTTCTCGACCGTCAGCGGAATGCGCAGCGACTCGAGCTCCGCGCGGTCAGCGTAGAACCGCCGCGCGAAGGCGTCCTCATTCATGCCGCTGTATCCCTCGACGTCGCGCTTGATGTCAAGCGCGGTCACCGGCCGCCGCTCCGCCATCAAGTATGAGATCAGGGACAGCTGGCGGATCAGCTTCTCCGTATCCTTGGCCATCCGCGAGACACGATAGCTGTGGGGGGGCCGCGGGAGCCGGCTTACGCCGGCTCTCCTCGCCTGGAGCTGGCACTTTGCGTGAGACTCCGGGGCCGGCTTACGCCGGCTGTCCTCGTCAGGAGCTCACACGTGCCGCGGGGCGACGGCGGTGTGCTCGGGCGTTTTCGCCTTGTCAGGCTGCTTCGCGCTGCGGGACTTCGGTGGCTTCGCGGCCGCCGAAGAAGGCGCCGCCGCCGATTGCGCGGTCGAAGCCGGACCAGCTCTCGCCTTCGCGCAGCTCGAGCTCGAGCCGGTCGAAGCTGCCGAGGCGACCGCCGAGGTTGTCGGCCATGTGGACCAGTGTCGCCTCGCGCGTGCAGGGGACGACCGGGCTGCCGTGCTCGAGGGTGCCGTGGTGGGAGAGGATGATGTGCGTGAGCGCCTGGGCGAGCGCCGGTGGAAAGCTGTCGAGCTCTTCGATCTCGCGGCGGACGCGGTAGTAGCCGAGCGCGATCTCGCCGTGTAGGCGCCCGGCGTCGGTGAGGTCGATCGCCGGCGAATCGGTCGTGTAGGCGTCGAGCTTGCCGATGTCGTGCAGCAGCGCGCCGGCCACCGCGACATCGCGATCGATCCCCGGGAACGTCGAGGACAGCGCGCTGACCGCCTCAGCGACACCGAGGCAGTGCTCGAGCAGTCCGTGGCGGTAGGCCTGGTGGTAGAACTTCGCCGCCGGCGCCACGCGGTAGAGTTGCCACAGTTCGCCCTGCTCGCCAAGCAGCCGTTCGAGCAGTGCCCGAACGTGCGGATTCTGGATCGTGCCGACCAGCTCGCGTAGATCGGCATCCATCTGCGAGACATCGCGCGTTGGGCCGGCCGCAAGATCCTCGAGGTCGAAGCTGCCGGGCTCGGCGGCGCGCAAAGACCGCAGGTTGAGCTGCGGTCCGTAGCGCGGATGGACGGCGTAGCGCCCACTCACGCGCACCGGCTCGCCGGCGGCCAGAAACGGCTTGACGTCGGCGATCGCCTCCCAGACCATCGCCGGGAGCTGCCCGCTACGGTCGCCGAATACGACCCGCAGATACTCCTCGCCGCCGCGCTTCTGGCGCGTCTCGACCTCCCGCACGAGCAGCACCTGATCGACATCGGCGCCGTCTGAGAACTCGCGAATCAACATGGCTCTCACGGTAGAGGCGGCCGCGGACGGTAGGCTCGGCAGGTGGATTCGAGCGTTGTAATCACCGGCGGGACGGGCGGCCTCGGCAGCGCGGTGACGCAGACGTTGCTCGCGGCGGGCTGGCGCGTCGTCGTCCCCTACAACGACGAACGTGAACTCAGTCGCGTCGAAGCCCACGCGCGACTGGAGCTGATCGAAGCCGACCTGTTCGATCCGGCGGCGGCGAGCGCCGTGATCGCTCGAGCCGGTAGCGGGCTTGCTGCGCTGGTCAACCTGGTCGGCGGCTATGAGGCGGCAGGCCGCGTGCACGAGACGCCGATCGAGGACTTCGAGCGTCAATTTCGCCTGAACCTCCGCTCGACGTACCTAATGTGCCACGCGGCGCTGCCACCGATGCTCGAGGCCGGCGTTGGCTCGATCGTCTGCGTCTCGACGCGCGCCGTGCTGCGCCCGTTCGCGGGGGCGGCCGGCTACATCTCCTCGAAGGCGGCGGTGCTCGCCTTCGTCGATGCGCTCGCCGCCGAGTACACCGTTGACGGCATCCGTTCGAACGCGATCCTGCCGAGCGTCATCGACACGCCGGCCAATCGGGCCTCGCAGCCCGATGCCGATTTCTCGCGCTGGGTCGAGCCGGTCGAGATCGCCCGCGTGATCGCCTTCCTCTGCTCCGAGGACTCGGCGCCGACCAGCGGCGCACACATCCCGGTCTACGGCCGCGCGTAGGTCGTGTGGTGACCGGAGAATCCGGGCCGGTGCTGACGGTCGACGTGGCGCTGCTCGCCGGCGGCCCGGCCGGCAGCATCCTGCTGATCCAGCGCGCCAACGCGCCGTTCGCAGGCGCCTGGGCCCTGCCGGGAGGGTTCGTCGAGGCAGGCGAGCAGGTCCGCGAAGCCGCCCTGCGCGAGCTGGCCGAGGAGACCGGCGCCGCTCCGACCGAGCCGCTGACGCTGCTCGGCGTCTACGACACGCCCGGTCGCGACCCGCGGGGACAGACCGTTTCGGTGGTCCACGTGATCGCCGTCGAGACCGAGCTCGCCGTGAGCGGTGCCGACGATGCCCGCGAAGCGCGCTGGTTCGCGCTCGACTCGCTGCCCACGCTCGCCTTCGACCACGCACGGATCGTCGCCGACGCAACAGCGTGGTCGGCCAGCACGCCGCGCTAGCGACGCGCCCGCTCGCGCACCGCTAGGCCTCCCGTGGCGGAGATAGAGACGCCGGTCGCTGATCGTGCAGAGCGTCGCCGAGCGACGAACGAAGCCGTTCAGCAGCGAGAGCAGCAGGACCACCGCGAAGACTGCAATCGCGATGCCCCAGCCCGCGGCGAGCCTGCCGATAACCCACAGCGAGGCCGATACCGCCGAGATGGAAATCGAGCATCGAGCGCCACGAAGGGTGACCGGAGTAGATCACCGTTTCCACAGGCGGCGAACTCATGCGCGAAAAGCCTACATCCGCGTGGTGATCCGGCACCGTCGGCTCTGCAGGCGATACTTCACCGCAACGGACAGCACCAACGGCACGGGGGACACGCAAGGATGCAACCCGATATCGAGCTGCGCTTCGACCCCGAGCATCTCAGCGTGGTCGCGGCGCATGAGGACCGGCGTTACGCGGAACTGATTCACGCCGGCCTCGGCGACGCCCGGACGGTGGTAAACGTCTGGGCCGGAACCGGCGCCTACGAGCCCGCCGACCGCTACGTGCTCGCAATCGAGCCGCGCGAGATCCTGGCCGCGAAGCGTCCGCTGGAGCGGGTTCCGGCAATCCGCGCGCGCCCCGGCGCGCTCCCGCTCGGCGACCGCAGCGTCGACGCGGCGATGGCGGTGCGCTCGATCCACGAGTGGGGCGAGGAGCGCGAGCGGGGGGTGCGCGAGCTGCGCCGGGTCGCTCGCGGAGCGGTCGTGCTGATGACGCTCGACGCGACGGTCAGTGCGGAGATGTGGCTGCAGCGCGACTACCTGCCCGAGATCGCCACGATCAACTTCGAGATGTTCCCCTCGATCGCGGAGATCACCAGCTGGCTCGGAGGGACGGTCGACGTCCGCACGGTTCCCGTTCCGCGCGACTCGACCGACTGGCCGCTGAGCTCGCTCTGGGGTCGTCCGGAGGAGCTCGTCGCGCCGGACGGGCCGGGTCGCAGCCGGACGCTCTCAGCGCTGCCGGCCGACGAGCTCGATCGCGGGCTGCGCAAGCTCGCGCGCGACCTCGCCGGTGGCTCCTGGGACCGTCGCCACGGACACCTGCGGGCGCTCTACGAGTACGACGTCGGGCTGCGGCTGATCGTCGCGACGCCCTAGATGGCTGATTCCATCTAGCGTCACCACCGCTTCAGGGTCGCCAGACGAACAATCCGCCGCGCACCTCGCCCTCGATCGCGAGCGCCTCGACCGCGAGGCGAACCCCGGGATAGCCGGGATGGTCATAGTCGTGGAAGACGACGACGGCACCCGCCGCCAACGCCGGACGCCACGCCGCCAACGCCGCGATTGTCGCCTCGCACTCGTGCGAGGAGTCGATGAACAGCACCTCGATCGGCGGATCCGTTGCGCGCGGACCGGCGCTGTCCTCGTCGGGGCGCAACTCGATGCGCCGCCGCGCGCGGCGACCGGCAAGGCCCAGGTAGCGGGCTCGCTGGGGGCGAGTCTCGGGGTCGCAGCTGATCACCCGCCGGTCCGGTTCGGCCAGCGCCATGGCGATCGCACTCCAGGCCGTACCGGTGCCGAGCTCGACAACGCAGCTGCGCCCGCGGGCTAGCTCGAGCAGCGCCGCGACCTCGCTCGGGCGGGCCGCCGACCGGAGGCTGAAGTGATCTCTGCTGCGCAGCGCATGGGCGCGCGCGCGGAGCATGAACAGCGCCACGCGCGGCGGCAGCCGCCGCAGCGCCGCGGCGAGCCGGAGCTCGAAGCGGAGCCGGCGCAGCGGCGGCGCCAGCGACCTCACGACTCTCCACCCACTACCGGCTCAGGACCAGGACGGCGAGCGATCCTCCTGGCGCGCTCGCAAGCCCTCGACCGCGTCGCCGCCGGTATCGCGGATGTGGCGGATCAGCTCGCGGCGCTCCTGCTCGACCCCGGTCGGCGTGTCGACGCCGAGACCGCGGTTGATCTGGCGCTTCGCCGTGGCGAGGGCGGCGCGCGGCTTGTCGGTGAACGACGCCGCGAGCTCCTCGACGGCGCGGTCGAGCTCGGCCGCCGGCAGCGAACGCAGAGCTAGGCCCATCGCGGCCGCCTCCTTGCCGCTCAGCGCCCGGCCGGAGTAGATCAGCTCGCGGGCTCGCTGGACACCGATCATCCGCGGCAACCGGATGCTGGCGCCGCCGCCCGGCACGAGACCGGCGGCGAGATGTCCGTCGCCGAGCTCGGCCTCGTCGGCGATCATGATCACGTCGCAGGCCAGCGCGAGCTCGAAGCCGGCGGCCAGCGCACTGCCGTTGACCTTCGCGATCACCGGCACGTCAAGCCACTCCAGCGAGAGGCATGCAGCCGCAAGTCGCGTGAGCACGTGTTCGAAGTACTCGAGGTCGGCATAGGCGCGCCCGAGCAGCTCGTCGTCGAGGCCGACCGAGAAGGCCTCACCCTCGCCACTGATCACGAGCGTGCGGACCTCGTCGTCGGCCTGAACCCGTTGCACGACGTCGCCAAGGTCGTCGAGCGCCTCCTCGGAGAGGCTGTTCAGCCGGTCAGGGCGCGAGAACACGGCGTAGGCGACACGATCCACCGTCGAGTAGTTGAGCGTCGCGTGGCTCGCCGACCCGGCCATGACTGCACCTCCCGTTTGAACTCTCGCCGCTACCCCCGGCCCGTAAGCCGCAGGCAGGCGATGCAG
>Ga0302184_10003161_pt1 | contig 10295 bp, 11 predicted proteins | sample I_Palsa_N3_3_FD_200233 | JGI IMG/M metagenome (GOLD analysis project Ga0302184, IMG submission 200233) | Peat permafrost microbial communities from Stordalen Mire near Abisko, Sweden - I_Palsa_N3_3 | ecosystem: Environmental > Terrestrial > Soil > Palsa > Peat permafrost | place: Sweden...
CTCCCGAATCGAATAACCGAACAACCACGCCATGCAGCGAACACCACCCCGCCTCCCACCGAAAGCCCCCTCGGTGTGAAACCGACGCCACCCCGTGACGTCCGCCCGCGCCCGCGAACCCTATGCTGTCGCCCGCGGTGAAGACAGCGATTCTCACGATCTCGACCTCGGTCGCGGCGGGACGGAACGAGGACACCTCCGGTGAACTGCTCGCGGAGCTGGCGCGGGAGGCCGGTGCCCAGGTCGTCTCGCGCGAGGTTGTGTCCGATGACCGCAAGGCGATCGAGGCCGAGCTGCGGCGCTACGTCCGCGACGAATTCGCGCTCGTGTTCACCACCGGCGGGACCGGGCTCACCCCCGACGACGTCACCCCCGAGGCGACGCGGGCGGTGATCGAGCGCGACGCCCCCGGGTTCGCCGAGGCGATGCGCGCCGAATCGACCCGGATCAAGCCGCTGGGCATGCTCAGCCGCGGCGTGTCCGGGACCGCGCAGGGAACGCTGATCATCAATTTTCCCGGCAATCCGAAGGCGATCCGCGAGATCTTCCCGGTGATCGCCCCGACGCTCCAGCACGCCGTCGCGACACTGCGCCGCGAACCGGGCCGGCCCCACGGAGCGGATGCTGGACACGCCGGCCATTGAGCTGCGCGGCGTAGCTCGCTACTTCGGCGAGCGGATCGCGCTCAGGGACATCACGTTGGCCGTTCCGGCGGGCGCCACGCTTGCCGTTCTCGGCCGCAACGGGGCCGGCAAGTCGACGCTGCTGCGGGTGCTCGCGACGCTGCTGCGCCAGCACGCCGGCGAGGTCTCGCTGCTCGGGGAGCCGCTCCCGCGGCGGGCCTTCGCGGTCCGGGGAAGGCTCGGGCTGCTCGCGCACGAGCCGCTGCTCTACCGCGACCTGAGCGGCCGCGAGAACCTTCGCTATCACGCCCGCCTGTACGGGGTGCGCCCCGAGCGGGTTGAGGAGCTGCTGCGCGACGTGCGGATGGAGCGCCGGGCCGACGAGCCCGTCCGACTGCTCTCGCGGGGGATGGTGCAGCGGGTGGCGGTGTGCCGCGCCGTCCTCCACGACCCCGAGATCCTGCTCCTCGACGAGGCGCGCGCGAATCTCGATCCGGGAGCGAGCGAGCTCGTGGAGCCGCTCGTCGGGCGACCGGCGGGCCGGACCCGGGTGATCACCAGCCACGACCCGCAGGCGGCGCTCGCCGAGGCCGACCTCGCGCTCGGCCTGCGCGACGGGCGCCCGACGTTCTCGCTCCCCGCCGACGAGGTCACTCCCGACCACGTGCGGGACCTCTACGCGTGAAGACGGCACTCACGGTTCTGCGCAAGGACCTCCTGCTCGAGCTCCGCACGCTCGAGACACTGCCCGCGATGGCGCTGTTCGCGATCACCACCTTCGTGATCTTCCACTTCGGGCTCAACCAGCCGACGATCGACGGTCAGCTCGCCGCAAGCGTGCTCACGGTGACGCTCCTGTTCGCGGGGATCCTGGGTGTCAACCGGCTGTTCGTGGCCGAGCGCGAGCAGGGCGGCTTCGACGCGTTCCTGCTCGCCCCCGTCGATCGCTCGGCGATGCTGCTGGCCAAGGCCGGCGCGCTGTTCCTGTTCCTGGCCGTGCTCGAGGTGATCGCCGTGCCCGCGTTCGGGTTGCTGCTGCTCGGCCCGCCGCTCGGCCCGCCGCTACCGTCGCTGATCGTGGTGCTCGCGCTGGCCGACCTCGGAATCGCGGTGATCGGCACGCTGGTCTCCGCACTCGCGGTCCAGACCCGGGCCCGCGACGTGATCGGTCCGGTGATCGGGTTGCCGTTGCTGATCCCGGCGCTGATCGCCACCGCACGCGCGATCGGGCCCCTCTTGGGGGCCCGCGGCCCGGCTCCGTTGCCAGGGAAGTGGCTCCTCATCCTGGCTCTTTATGATTTGGTGTTCGCTCTGGTCGCCTACGCCGTGTTCGACTTCCTCTTGGAGGACTGACTGTGCCCACCTACGGGAAGGGCCTTCGGGGCCTCTCCATCCTCACCCTCGTGACGATCACCGCCGCGCTGATCCTGGTCTTCTTCTACGTGCCGCTGGACGCCACCCAGGGCTTCATCCAGAAGATCTTCTACATCCACGTGCCGTTGGCGATCGTGTCGCTGTGCGGGTTCGTGTTCGGCGGGGTGCTGGCCGTGATGCACCTGCGCACGGGCGACCGGCGCTACGACCTGCGCTCCTACGTCGCGATTCACATGGCGCTGATCTTCGGCGTCGCCGCCCTGCTCGCGGGCTCGATCTGGGCTAAGGCGTCGTGGGGCCACTGGTGGGTGTGGAACGACCCGACGCTGGTGTCCTATCTGATCGTATTGCTGATGTTCGCCACCTACACGCCGTTTCGCTTCTCGATTGAGGACCCCGAGCGCCAGGCCCGCTACGCGAGCGTGTTCGCGATCCTCGGCGGCGCCTTCGTTCCCCTCAACTTCATCGCCGTCCGGGCGGCGCAGGAGTACGTCCATCCCCGCGTGCTGACGCTGACCGGCAGCAACCTTCCAGGCCCGATGTTGCTCACCTTCCTGGTCTCGCTGCTCGGGATCGCGCTCCTCTATGTCACGCTGTGGAAGTACGAGATGGCAGCTAAGAACGCCCGGATGCAGATGCGCGCGCTGCGCCGGCGCCTGCTCGGCGATGACGACATCCGTCCGCTGCCGCGCAGCGCGGCGCCATCGCTATGACCCCGTTCGCCATCGCTCCCGCGCTGCCCTTGCACGCCGCTGGCAAGTACGTCGCCGGGGCCTACATAGTCTTTGTGGTGGTAATTCTCATCTATGTCGCGATCATGGCCCTGAGGCTCAGCCGGATGGAGCGCCAGCTCGTCGAGCTCAATCATGACCTCGCGCGGCGCGACGAGGCGGGCGAAGCCGGCGAGCACCAGCGCCAGGCCCGCCATCCCGACGACCCCGACGGCGGTCGCGAACCGGCCCGCGCGGGACGAAGTGCAGGGGACTCCTCGCTATGAGCGAGCTCCTGTGCATCGGCGTCTCGCACAAGACCGCGCACGTCGAGGTCCGTGAGCGTCTCGCGCTGAGCGAGGGCCGCGCGACCGAGTTCCTGCGCGACCTGAGGGGCGACACCGACGTACACGAGGCGGTCGGGATCTCCACCTGCAATCGGATGGAGCTCTACCTCGTGGTCGGCGATCCGGTGGAAGCCGAGAGCGCCGCGCTGACCATGCTGGCGACCCAATCGGGGATCCGTCCGACCGAGCTTACCCCCGCGATCTTCACCCACCGCAACTGCGATGCGGCGAGGCATCTGTACCGCGTCACCGCGGGCCTGGACTCAATGATCATCGGCGAGGCCGAGGTACAGGGACAGGTCAAGCGGGCCTACGACGGCGCCCTGGCGGCGCACACGACCGGCCCGCTGACCAATCGGATGTTCAGGGCCGCGCTGGCCACCGGCAAGCGCGTGCGCAACGAGACGGCGATCGGGCAGGGTGCGCTCAGCCTTCCCGCGGTCGCGGTGAAGCTGGCGCGCGAGCTGCTCGGCGAGCTCGCGGGCCGCGAGGTGGTGATCGTCGGCACCGGCGAGACCAGCGAGCTGACCGCGCGCGCGCTGGCCGACAGCGGTGTGCGCACCGTGTTCGTGGCCAACCGCCGCCGAGACCGGGCGCTGAGCCTGGCGAAGCGTTTCGGCGGCGAGACGGTCAGCTTCGACGAGCTTCCCGGCGAGCTCCGACGCGCGGATATCGTCGTCGCGGCTACCTCGTCGCCGCATCTCCTGCTCGAAGCCGAGGAGATCGATGCCGTGATGCGCGCGCGGGAGAGCCGGTCGCTGCTGATGATCGACCTCGCCGTTCCTCGCGACATCGATGCCGCGTGCGCGTCACTCCACGGCGTCAGCCTGTACGACATCGATGATCTCGAGGCGGTGATCGACCGCAACCGCTCCGTCCGCCGAGCGGAAGCGCGCAAGGCGGAGGGAATCATCGAGGAGGAGATCCAGCACTTCGCGACCTGGCTCGGGTCGCTCGAGGTGCTGCCCACGCTGGCAGCGCTGCGCGAGCGCGGCCGGGCGATCGCCGAGCAGGTGCTGACAGAGAATGCCGGCAAATGGGAGTCCGCGTCCGCCCGAGACCTCGAGCGCGCCGACGTGCTCGCCCACGCCGTGGTCAGCCGGCTGCTCCACGAGCCGACGCTGCGCCTCAAGGAGCTGCGCGGAGACCGGATTCACGGGCGCATGCAGCTCGTCCGGGAGCTGTTCGGGCTCGAGGACCCCAACACCGACGAGGAAACCGAGAGTGGCGCGCTCCGGCGCCCGGGGACGTCCCTGCCCCTTCGGAGTTCAGCCGGCGCCGAGCACGAGGTCGCCGAGGTGCGCGAGCTCGGTCAGCACCGGCGGCGGCGCCCGGGCGCCTGACCGGATGATCCGCGTCGGAACGCGCGGGAGCTCGCTCGCGCTCGCCCAGGCACGCTGGGTGGCGGACCGCATGGGCGACGATGTCGAGCTCGTGACGGTTACCGTCGCGGGTGATCGCGGCGCCGCCGTGGGCGACAAGTCGCGCTGGGTCTCAGAGCTCGAGCGGGCGCTGCTCGAGCGTCGCATCGACATCGCCGTGCACTCGGCCAAGGACGTCCCGTCCGAGCTGCCTCCCGGCCTCGAGCTGGTCGCGATCCCGGAGCGCGCCGACCCGCGCGACGCGATCTGCGGGGCGGCGTCCTTGCGCTCGCTGGCGCCCGGGGCCCGGGTGGGTACGAGCAGCCTGCGCCGGGCCGCGCAGATCCTGGCGGCGCGCGAGGATCTCGAGGTGGTGCCGGTGCGGGGCAACGTGGATACCCGGCTGCGCAAGCTCGCCGAGGGCGAGTGTGACGCACTCGTGCTGGCGCTCGCGGGGCTGCAGCGGCTCGGACGCGGGGACGCGGCGACCGGCACCCTGGACGAGCTCGTCCCGGCGGCCGGTCAGGGGGCGCTAGCGCTCGAGGCCCGCGCGGGAGAGGCGGGCGCGGTGGCGGCGCTCCGCGATCCGCTGGCATCAGCCTGCGTCGGCGCCGAACGAGAGCTCGTGCGGGCGCTCGGCGCCAACTGCAATACCCCGGTCGGCGCCCACGCGCGAGCACTGGACGGCGGCGGGCTCGAGCTCACGGCGTGGGTCGGGCTCCCCGACGGGTCCGCGTGGCTCAGCGACCGGGTCAGTGGCGATGGGCGCGACGTCGAGCTCGGCCTCGCGGTGGCGGACAGGTTGATGGCGGCCGGCGCGCGCGAGCTTCTGCGGGGGGCTGATCAATGAACATCCATGTCTTTCCTAGCGAGTTCGCCCGGCGGCGAACTCGGGGGGGTGATCAATGAGCGGCCGCGTTTACCTGGTCGGGGCGGGCCCCGGTGACCCGGGCCTGCTCACGGCACGGGCGCTCGAGCTGGTCGCGGCGGCCGATGTCGTGCTCTACGACCGCCTGATCCCCGCCCTCGCGCTCGCGGGCGCGCGGGACGATGCCGAGCTGATCTACGTCGGCAAGGAGGGCGGCGGGCCGTCGATGCCGCAGGAGCAGATCGAGCGGACGCTGCTCGCGCACGCGCGCGCCGGGAGGACGGTGGTGCGCCTGAAGGGCGGTGATCCGTTCGTGTTCGGCCGCGGAGGCGAGGAGGCCGAGGCGCTGCGCGGCGCCGGGCTTCCCGTCGAAATCGTTCCGGGCGTCACCGCCGGAGTGGCCGCGCCGGCCTACGCCGGCATCCCGGTCACGCACCGCGACGCGGCGAGTGCCGTCGCCTTCGTGACCGGGCACGAGGATCCGGCCAAGCCCGAGTCGGCGCTCGACTGGCCGGCGCTGGCGAGGTTCCCGGGGACACTGATTGTGTACATGGGCGTCCGCCAGCTGGGGGCGATCGCCGAGCGGCTGGTGGCCGGCGGCCGGGCGAGCGACGAGCCGGCCGCGGTGATCGAGCGCGGAACGCTCGCCGACCAGCGAGTGGTGACCGGCACGCTCGCGACGATCGCCGAGCGGGCCGCCGCGGATCGCGTTCGCGCCCCCGCGATCGCCGTATTCGGGCCCGTCGTCTCGTTGCGCGAGCGACTCCAGTGGTTCGAGCGACGGCCGCTCGCCGGCCTCACGATCGCCGTCACACGCGCCCGGGCCCAGGCCAGCGGGCTCGCGGGACGGCTGCAATCGCTGGGCGCCGAGGTCATCGAGGCTCCGGCGATCCGGATCGTCCCGCTCGACGGCCCCGCGCCGCAACTCGAGCATTACGACCTCGTGTGCGTGACCAGTCCGAACGGGGTGCGGCTGCTGTTCGAGCGCCTCGCGCTCGCCGGGCGCGACGCGCGCGCGCTGGCGGGGACGCGGGTGGCGGCGATCGGGCCCGGCACGGCGGCGGCGCTGCGCGAGCACGGCGTGATCGCCGACGTCGTGCCTGAGCGGTTCGTCGCCGAAGGCCTCGTCGACGCGCTCGCCGACGTGCCCGTGTCGCGGGCACTGATCGCCCGCGCGGCCGAGGCCCGGGATGTTCTCCCCGAGGCGCTGCGCGCGCGGGGAGCGTCGGTCGACGTACTGGCGCTGTACGAGACCGTCGCCGAGCCGCTGAGCGACAGCGAGCTCGCCGCGGCGCGGGCGGCGGACTACGTGACGTTCACGTCCTCCTCCACCGTCCGCTTCTTCTTCGCTTCGGTCCCGTCCGCCCCGCTCGACGGCGCACGGCTCGTGTCGATCGGCCCGGTGACCAGCGGAGCGCTGCGCGAGCGCGGGCTCGAGCCGGACGTGGAGGCAAGCCGGCACGACATCGAGGGCCTGGTCGCCGCCCTGGTCGCCGACGCCGAGCGCGTGCGTCAGCCGAAGGAGTAGCCGGGCAGGAGCCCGCTGACCGACATCAGCCCGTGGCGGCAGACGGTCGTCGGCGGGGTGAGCGCGGTGGTCAGCGTTCCGCCGCCGGGGCGCGGATCGATCCGTACCTTCGCCGCCTTCGGCTCGCAGGCGCCGTGGCGCGGCTCGCCCGTCCCCGGACGGGAGATCGAGGCAAAGCCCGCCAGCGAGGAGACCTGCTTGTGAGGAGAGACGATGATCGGATATGGCACGCTCCTGGCCTCCCGCGTCGGCAGCGCGCCACCGGCACGGGTGAGCAGGCGCAGGTTCGGAACCCCCTCGAGGTAGCAGGCGGCGCTGCCGGTGTTCTTGAGCGCCAGCCCGTAGAAGGCGCCGCCGATCTCGTCCGTGCCGACGCGCTTGAACGTCGCCGTCAGGTGCCCGGCCTTACAGGCCGGGTGGCTCGCGATGGCGATCAGGCGCTCGAACCCGATTTGCCCGTGCTCGCACACCGACGTCGGATCCATGGGCGCGACGACGTGCCCGCTGCCCACCGCGATTCGCAGGCTGTGCGCGGTCTTCTCGCACGGGGTGCCCTCCCCGGGACCGTCGACGTCCGGGCTGAAGCGCGACTCCACCTGCGCCCACTGCTTCGGGGCGAGCGTCACCTGGTAAGGGCCGCTCGGGGAGGCCGACGCGTGCGTGGGTAGCGCCTGGCCGTGCTTGCCGAGCAGGCGCACGGACAGGGGCCAGGACACGGTGCAGATGGCCTTCGACTTGTTGGTGATGGTCAGCGTGTAGCTGACATTGCCCAGGCCCTGGCTGAACGGATCGAGCGCGTAGACGGCGGACAGCTGGGCGGCGTGACACGCGGAGACGGTCACCGCGGTCGGGGTGGTGGTTACCGTCCCGGTAGCAACGGGCACGGTCGCAATCGGTGGTGCGCCCGCTGCCCCGGCGTACGCCGCGGCCACCAGCACCGCCACCGGCGTCGCCGCAATCGCAGCGGTGATCCTCGCGCCCATCCTCATCCCTGCTGCATCGTACCCCGCGGGGAGGAGACTGACTCCTCGGCTGGGATAGCGTTTCCCGCGTGAGCGCGCGGGTGATCAGCTTTCTGAGCGACTATGGTCACGGGGACGACTTCGTCGGCGTCTGCCATGGGGTGATCGCGTCGATCTGCCCGGACGCCAGGGTGATCGACATCACCCACGGGATTCCCCGCCACGACGTGCTCGCGGGCGCAATCGTGCTCCGTAACACGCTGCCCTACATGCCCGCCGGAGTCCATCTGGCAGTCGTCGATCCCGATGTCGGCGCCGAGCGCCGGGCGATCGCGCTGCGCCTGGCCGACGGCCGGTTCTTGGTCGGTCCGGACAACGGCCTGCTGTCGCTCGCGGCGGCGAGCGGTGACGGCATCGTCGAGGCGGCCGACATCGGCCGCTCCCCGTTCCGGCTGGCGCCGATCTCGGCCACGTTCCACGGCCGTGACATCTTCGCTCCGGTCGCGGCGCGAATCGCCGCCGGCGCGTCGCTCGCCAACGCCGGCACGCCGCTCGACCCCGCCGAGCTCGTCGTCGTCACCCTGCCCCGCGCCGCCCGCGAAGCAGACGCGCTCCTCGCCCACGCGGTCTACATCGATCACTTCGGGAACGTGGAGCTCGACGTCCGCCACGAGGATCTGGCCGACTCGGGGCTCAGGCTGGGCCGCCGGGTGGCGCTGCAGTCCGGGTCCGAGACGGTCACCGCCCAGTTCGCGCGCACGTTCGCGGACGTGGAGGCGGGAGAACTGCTCGTATACGAGGACGCGTACCGCACGCTCGCGGTCGCGGTCAGCGGCGGCGACGCGGCCGCGCGCCTCGGGCTCTCGCCCGGTGACGAGCTGCGGCTCAGGCCGGCATGAGCCCCCCGGCCTCGCCCGCGGAGCCGCCGAGCGGCCCCCCAGCCTCGCCCGGGGAGCCGCCGAGCGGGGTTCCGGCTCCGCCCGCCGGTCCGCTCGGCCGCCCGCGCCTGCATCTGCGGCGGACCACGTCGACCAACGAGCGCGCCCGCCTGCTCGCCGCCGCCGGCGCACCGCACGGCACGCTGGTGACGGCGGACGAGCAGACCGCGGGCCGGGGGCGGCAGGGGCGCGCGTGGACGGCGCCGGCGGGTCGCGCGCTGCTGTGCTCGGTGCTGGTCCGCGAGCCGCCCAGGCTGCTGCCGCTGGCCGCGGGCGCCGCCGTCGCCGGCGCGGTCGACGCGGCCACGGACGCGGACGCTACGGCCGCCGGCGCGACCAGCGCGACCGACGCGGCCGGGCGGCGGGCGGCGATCAAGTGGCCCAACGACATCCTCCTCGGTGGCCTCAAGGTCGCGGGCATCCTCGTCGAGGGCAGGCCCCAGGAGCGTTGGGCGGTGGTGGGAATCGGCCTCAACGTCGCGCTCGCGGAGGCCGATTTCCCGCCCGAGCTGGTGAGCCGGGCCGGCACGCTCGGACTGGCGCCGGACCGGATCGAGCCGACGCTGCAGACCGTGCTGGCAAAGCTCGAGCGCTGGCTCGGCGCCGACGCCGACGCCGTGCTCGCCGAGGTCCGCGCGCGCGACGCCCTGCTCGGCGAGCCGGTGCGCTGGGCGGGCGGCGAAGGCCGCGGCGAAGGCATCGACGGCGACGGGCGCCTAGTCGTCCTCACGCCTGACCGCGGCCGAGTGACGCTCGACGCCGGCGAGGTGCACCTCCTCCGCGGGCAGAGCTAAGGCTGGGCGTCGCCGACCGGCGCCCGGCCGGTTCGCCGATCAACGAAGTAGTACGCCAGCACCAGCGCCGGCAACAGGTTCATCCACAGGACATTGCGTACGGTTCCCTCGTGGGAGAACAGGGTGTGCAGGGCCCCGGCCAGCGCCGAGAGCTCGTGCGGCACCCCGCGAGTGGCGACGTCGCCGGCGAGCGCGGCGACGCTCGAGACGATCCATATGGCCACCCACCGCCCGACCGAGAAGTCGAGGATCAGGAAGAAGGGCAGGGTGATCAGGAGCAGGCGATCGAAGTCGTCGTCGGGCAGGAACGCGTACCCGACGAACAGCGACCACACCACCGCTTCGCGGATGTCGATCCGGCGCGCGAAGTACAACCCGAGCACGACGATCGTCGCCGCCACCGGCAGCACCTTCGCTTCGATCGGGGCGTAGATCCCCAACCTCGCGAGCAGGAGCGTCGGAGCCACGTGGATCGGCGGATTGATCGCCAGCAGATCGTCACGGCGCGAGAACGCGTCAAGGCTCTTGGGGAACCACGGCAGGTTGCTCAGCACGAGCACGACCAGGAACGCCGCCACCGGCAGCAGGGCCCACCAGCGGCGTTTGCGGTACCAGTGCAGCGCCAACGCCGGCACGGCGAACGAGCCTAGGAACTTGAACGCGGCCAGCGCCGTCACGGCCAACCACGCGGTCCACTCGCGGCCACGTTCGAGCGAGAGCAGCAGCGCGGCGATGCCGAGGAAGAGCAGCGTCTTGTCCTGGGCGAACGCGGTCCAGGCGAGCAGGACAA
>Ga0302184_10003163_pt1 | contig 10293 bp, 5 predicted proteins | sample I_Palsa_N3_3_FD_200233 | JGI IMG/M metagenome (GOLD analysis project Ga0302184, IMG submission 200233) | Peat permafrost microbial communities from Stordalen Mire near Abisko, Sweden - I_Palsa_N3_3 | ecosystem: Environmental > Terrestrial > Soil > Palsa > Peat permafrost | place: Sweden: Abisko...
GGAGACCGGGTGCCGCTCGCGCGGCCCGGCGCGGTGCTGCCCGGCGGGTTCGAGATCGGCGCGCGCAAGACCTACGGCCACCTCTCCGAGGGCATGATCTGCTCGGCTCAGGAGCTGGCCATCGGCGAGGATCACGCGGGCATCATCGTGCTGCCGCCGGACGCGCCGCTCGGCGCCGATTTCGTGGCGTACGCGGGACTGCGCGACGAGGTGTTCGAGATCGCGGTGACGCCTGACCGTGGCTACGCGGTATCGGTGCGCGGGATCGCCCGCGAGCTCGCGAGCGCGTTCCGGGTGCCGTTCACCGATCCTGCCTCGGCCGGCCCGGCCCCGGAGCATCCGCAGGAGCCGGGCGCCGACGCGGGTGGCGGGGACATCGATGAGGCCGGCGCGGAGGTCTACCCGGCCCGGATCGGCGACCCGTCCGGCTGTGACCGGTTCGTGCTGCGCGAGGTGCGCGGATTCTCCCCGGCGGCCCGCCCGCCGCTGTGGATGCGGGTGCGGCTGGCCCGGTGCGGGGTCAGGTCGGTGTCGCTTGCCGTCGACGTGACCAACTACCTGATGCTCGAGCTCGGGCAGCCGCTGCACGCCTTCGACCGGTCCAAGCTGACCGGCGAGATCGTGGTCAGGCGGGCGCGGCCGGGGGAGAAGCTCGAGACGCTGGACCACGTGGTCCGCACCCTCGATCCGGACGACGTCTTGATCACCGACGGGGCCGGGCCGATTTCCCTGGCCGGCACCATGGGCGGGCTGGCCACCGAGATCGACTCGGACTCATCTGACCTGGTGATCGAGGCCGCGCATTTCGACGCCGACGCCGTGGCCAAGATGAGCAGGCGGCACAAGCTGCACAGCGAGGCGTCCTACCGGTTCGAGCGCGGCGTGGACCGCGAGCTGCCGCTGCGGGCCAGCGCGAAGGCGGTGGCCCTGCTGTCCGCGCTGGGCGGCGGGCGCGTGCTCCCGGGCTGCACCCACGCCTTCGTCGCCGTGCCGCCGGTGACGGTCTCGATGGCGTCGGATTACCCCGACCGGGTGGCCGGCGTGGTGTACGGCCGGGACATCGTGGTCCGGCGGCTGCGCGAGGTGGGCTGCACCGTGCGGGAGACCCGGACGGCAGCCACGCCGACCATCGCCCCGTGGCGGGCGGACCAGCCCGCCGACCCGGTGCCGCCAGGCACCGACCCGACGGCCCTGATATCGGTGCTCGAGGTGACCCCGCCGTCCTGGCGTCCCGACCTCACCGACCCCGCTGACCTGGCCGAGGAGGTAATCCGGCTCGAAGGCTACGAGAGCGTACCCGCCCGGATGCCGCGCGCGCTGGCCGGGCGGGGGCTGACGCCGCGCCAGCGGCTCCGCCGTTCGGTCGGCCGCACGCTGGCCGGATCCGGCTACGTCGAGGTGCTGTCGTCGCCGTTCGCGTCCCGGTCCGACCCGGACCTGCTCGGGCTGCCGGCCGACGACACGCGCCGTCCGGCGGTGGTGGTGGCCAACCCGCTCAGCGAGGACGAGCCGTTGCTGCGAACCACGTTGCTGCCCGGGTTGTTCCGGGTGCTGACCAGGAACGTCGGACGAGGTTTCACCGACACCGCGCTGTTCGAGATCGGTCCGGTCTTCCGGCCGCGGCCGGGGGCGGCGCCCTCGGCGCCCATCCTCCCCGTCGACCGCGGGCCTTCGGTGTCCGAACTCGCCTCGCTTGAGGCCGCGCTGCCTGACCAGCCGCTGCGGGTCGGCGCCGTCCTCGCTGGCGCCCGTGAGCTCGACGGCTGGTGGGGCCCGGGCCGTGAGTCGTCGTGGGCGGACGCGATCGAGGCGGCGCGCGCGATCGGGCGGATCTGCCGGACCTCGCTCGACGTGCGCGCCGACGCCTACCCGCCGTGGCATCCGGGACGCTGCGCGGCCATCTTCGCGCAGGTCGCCCCGGGGGACGGCGGACAGCAGCGGGAGTGGCTGGCGGGACACGCGGGTGAGCTGCACCCGCGGGTGATCAAGGCGTTCGGCCTGCCGGACCGGACCTGCGCGATGGAGCTCGACCTGTCGGTCGTGTTCACGGCGGCCGAGGGTGACGGCGCCGTGCAGGCGCCGCAGCTCTCGAGCTATCCGCCGGCGACCCAGGACGTGGCCCTGATCGTGGACGCGGCCGTGCCCGCCGCCGAGGTGGAAGCGGCCCTGGTGGCCGGGGCGCCCCAGGACCTGCTCGAGGACGTGCGGCTGTTCGACGTGTACGCCGGAGCCCAGGTCGGCGAGGACCGCAAGTCGCTGGCCTACACGCTCAGGTTCCGTGCCCCTGACCGGACGCTGACGGCGGCGGAGACGACGGCCGCCCGCGACGCGGCCGTCGCCGAGGCCGGGCGCCGGGTCGGCGCGGTCCTGCGCGGGTCCGGCGATTCCAGCTAATTTTTCGAAACGGGCAGTGCGTACCGCACCCGGATAACCGGGAAGCGGGTCTCCTGTGTTGCCTTATGATGTTCTGTTGCTAAAGGTGGCAACTGTCGGTCAGGATATGATTACCGTACAGTGCTGAGCCGGAGGACAACATAACTAGATACGCGGTGGCCCGGGGGGGTGCGTCCGAGCAGGCCGCGAAGAAGACGACGTTCCGCGATGTGTTCGCGGTGGCAGAGTTCCGGGCTCTGTGGCTGGCGCAGCTCTTGTCGGTGGCCGGCGATCAGCTTGCTCGTGTCGCGCTGACCGTACTTGTCTACGACAGGACCCGCTCGGCGTTGCTCGCGGCGATCACCTTCGTGGTGAGTATCGTGCCGACCTTCGTCGGCGGCGTCACCCTGGCCTGGCTGGCCGACCGCTACCCGCGCCGCCGCGTGATGATTGTGTGCGACCTGGTCCGGGCGGTTCTCGTCCTGGTCATGGCCCTGCCGGGGGTGCCGATAGCCGCGATGGTGGCGTTGCTCTTCGTGGTGGTGTTGGCCGGGGCACCGTTCACCTCGGCGCGGGCGGCGCTTTATCCCGATGTGCTGACCGGTGATCGCTACCTGATGGGCACCGCGGTGACGCTCACCACGCTCCAGTTCGCGCAGGTCATCGGCTTCGCCGCCGGAGGTACGATCGCCGGTTTGTTCGGCATCAGGACCTCGCTGGTCGTCGACGCCGTGACCTTCGTCGCGTCCGCGCTCATCGTGCGGGCCTGGGTACGGGCGCGCCCCGCGCCGGTCACCCTCACCCGCCAGACCGCCGAGCCGTCACGGTCGGCCGGGGTCATCGCCGGAATCCGCCTGGTGTTCGCCAACCGGACCTTGCGCACCACCATGCTGTTCGGCTGGCTCGCTGCGTTCTACAACGCTCCGGAAGGGGTAGTAACCCCGCTCGCCCGGGCCCTGGGCGGCGGCGCCATTGCCGTCGGCGTCATCCTGGCCGCCCAGGCTCTGGGGGAGACCGCCGGAGCGATCGTGTTCAGCCGTTTCGTGCCGCCGCCGACGCGGCTGCGGTCCATGGGCCCGCTAGCGGTCGCCGCCTCCGCCGTCCTTGTGCTGTTCATCTGGCGGCCCGACCTGCCGGCATCGCTGCTGATCCTATTCGCCTCTGGCCTGTTCGCTGCCTACCAGCTGGCCGCGAACGCCGCCTTTGTGAACGCAGCACCGGACGAACAGCGCAGCCAGGCCTTCGGCCTGGCCCAGGGCGGCATGAGCCTGGGCCAGGGAGTCGTCATGGTCCTGGCCGGAGCCGCCGCAGACCATCATTCCCCAGCCTTGGTTATCGCACTGTGCGGTGCTGTCGGCGCCGTTACGGCACTGGTCATCGCGCTCGGCTGGGTCCGCGATCAAGACCGGTCCTCACCGGCGCCATCAGCACGCTTAGGGTCTAGCCCCAGGTCTCGCCGCGCATGGTGTTCTCCTTTCTGCGGGGGGTTTGGCTGGTCGGGTGGTCTAGCCCCAGGTCTCGCCGCGCATCACGCCCTCCTTCCTCTGAGTACTGACATGAATGCTCTAAGTGACTAATACAACGTTAAGGCCAGGTAGGTGGTTCAGCCCCAGGTCTCGCCGCGCATAGCAGGCTCCTTCCGATATTTCCGGCGCCCCGTCGGGCGTTGCGGTGACCAATTGTGGTCAGCTGTCAAGCCTAGGAGGCATTTTGCACCTAATGCCGGGAATGATCAGTCTTCTTAGTCACTTCACGCAACTTCGCCATTACTTTCGGATGACTCTGAGGCAAATCGAGCCAGAAGAGAAGATAGTCTTCTACCAGTGCGTAGCCGGGTTTTCACCGTTTGCACTCTGAGCGTGGGTCTTTGGGGGACAATGGCAAGGTGGACCGCTGTGCGAACGACGGTACGCTGCGTGGCAGGAGGGAGGCGCTGATGGAGATCGGCCGTCGCCTCGCGCGATGGCTGACAGCCGTCGGTGACTGGCCCCTGTGGTCCTTGCCCCGCTGGCTCTCGGTCTTCGTCCTTACGGTGATTGCCGTTGATGGCGCCGCCATCGGTATCGCGGCCTGCGTTACCACGGTCACCGGACATGACCTGATCCTTTTCACCCTGCTGCTGGCCTGCACGGCATTCGCCGTCGAGCTGAGCAGGAAGGCTGGCGAGCCGGGCGGCATGATCAAGGACGTCCAAGGCGTCTGGGAGTTGCCGGTCGCTATCTTGCTGCCTCCGCTCTATGCCATGATTGCCCCGATCGTCCGGGTAGCGCTGATGCAGTGGCGGGTGCGGCGCGCTCCCACTTACCGGCGGGTGTTCAGCGCCGCGTCACTCGGGCTCTCCTACGGCGCGGCGTCGGTGACCTTCCATGGCCTGTCCGGCCTGATGCCTACCTCCGCGGCCGGGACCCTCGGTCACGGACTCGTGTGGACCTTGCTGGTGGCGCTCAGCGTCCTGGTGAAGTCGGTCCTGAACAAGGCCATGATCATGACGGCCGTCAAGGGCACCGACCCGGCCGCGAGTATCCGTAAGGAGATTTTTGGCGGTGAGCCGCTCTACAACGACACCGCCGAGATCTGCATCAGCGTCCTGGTTACCTACGGGGTGGCCGGGAACCCGTTCCTTGCCCCCGTAGCCCTGCCCGTGGTCACGTTGCTGCAGCGGTCACTGCGGCATGTTCAGCTGGTCAACGACTCGCGAGCCGATTCCAAGACAGGTTTGCTGAACGCGGCCACCTGGGAGCGTGAGTCTGCGGCTGAGGTCGCCCGCGCGGTACGTACCAGGACACCGCTGGCGGTCGCGATGCTCGACATCGACAGGTTTAAAGCCATCAATGACACCTACGGTCATATGGTCGGCGACGAGGTCATCAAGGAGATCGCGCACACGCTGAATGGCTTGCTGCGCGATTACGACCGGGCTGGCCGCTTCGGCGGCGAGGAGTTCGCGCTGCTGCTGCCTCAGACCCGCGCGGTAGACGCGTTCCGCATCGCGGAGCGTGTGCGCGCTAACATCGCTGGCCTTTCTATCATCGCTCCGGGCGCCAGCGGCGGGGAGCGGGTACATGTCACGGTGTCGATCGGGGTGGCGGCGCTGGACAGCGGCAGCAAGCGCGAGTATGCCGAGCTGCTGGCGGCGGCGGACGCCGCACTGTACCGGGCCAAGGCCGGCGGCCGGGATCAGGTCCAGATGATCAGTACGACCAGGGGCCTGAGCGCCATCAGCGGCGCTGGCAGTGCGGCTCGGGGCAGCGACGACAGCGCCAGGCAAAGTCAGCCGGACGCGCCAAGCGCCTTCCGGCGCGCACGGATTTCCTAGCCCGAAATCGCGGCACGGGCCAAGTCACGAGTTGCGATGAACCTTCTTAGCTCCAGCTGCTGGTGCGCATGGTGACGCTCCTCCTCTGCGTGGGCGGGGTGACCGGGGCGGGGGTTAGCTCCAGCTGCTTGTGCGCATGATGCGTTCCTTTCTGCGGGTGGGTGCCGGACGACAGGGTGCGGTCTTAGCTCCAGCTGCTGGTACGCATGATCGGCGCTCCTCCTCTGGGTGGACTGGCGTGACTACTCGCGAGTCAAGTCGCGGAGCATAGTCGATGAAAACTAGCCATCGGCGTATAACTCAGAAATGTCGGACACCTCCGGACGTACCCCGAACCCGCTAAGCGCAGGGTAACCGCTTGCGTGCAATTTGCTATAGAGCATGGGCGCGCCATCTCAGCGAGTAGCTGAATTTTTACGTTTCGGCAGTTCTTATTACGACAATCCTGGACACTTATGGGTACGTGCTGCGCCCGACCCGGGTTCAAGTGGTCACGGCTGTCCAGGGAGAAACCGTTGGATGCGATCCGGTCGATTCGCCGGCGGAGCATGGTGCCGCGGGGGTGGCCGATCTGGGAGCTTCCGGGCTGGGTGGCCGGCTTCATTATCATCGTCGTGCTGGCCGACGCCGCCCTTCTCGTGGCGGAGGCAAGCCGGGTCACCGTCCACGTCCATGATCTTGAGCTGTTCGCCGGACTGCTGGTCTGCAGCGCCGCCACCGTCGAGCTGACCAAGCGGATGGGCGAAAACCTCGGGTTCGTCAAGGACGTGTACGCGGTCTGGGAACTGCCAGTCGCGATATTGCTGCCGCTGGCTTACGCGCCCGTTCTTCCCATCGTTCGCTTCGCCCTGACGCAGTGGCGGATCCGCCGGGTTCCCGTGCACAGGCGGGTGTTCAGCGCGGCCGCTATCGGGCTGAGCTACGTCGCGGCCGCCCTCGTCTTCCACCTTCTCATCCGGCTGGCGCATGGTGCGGCCTCGAATCCGGCCGGCCATGCGGTGGCCTGGATGTTGATCGTCGCCGTCTGCGCGGCCGTGCAGTGGACTACTAATCAGGTCCTGATCTGGACGGCGATCAAGGGCTCGAACCCGGCCACCAAGCTGCGCGACGAGCAGTTCGCCCGGGAGCCGATGTACAACGATGTGACGGAGCTCTGCGTAGCGGTGCTGGTTACGTTCTGCGTGGCCAGCAGCATGATTGCCCTCGTCTTCGCGTTCCCCTTCATCTCGTTGCTGCAACGGTCTTTGCGGCACGCCCGGCTCCTCCAAGACTCGCGGTCCGACTCCAAGACGGGCCTGCTGAACGCGGCGACCTGGGAGCGCGAGTCGACGGCGGAGGTCGTCCGCGCGGTGCGGACCAGGACGCCGCTGGCGGTGGCACTGCTTGACATCGACAAGTTCAAGGGAATCAACGACACCTACGGTCATATGGTCGGTGATCAGGTCATCAAGGAGATCGCCCACTCCCTGAACAGCCTGCTGCGTGATTACGACCTCGCGGGCCGCTTCGGCGGGGAGGAGTTCTCGCTGCTGCTGCCGCAGACCCGGGCCGTTGACGCCTTCCGCATCGCGGAGCGTGTGCGCGCTAGCATCGCCGGCCTGCGTATCATCGCTCCCGGCGCGTCCGGCGGCGAGCGGGTGCATGTCACGGTGTCGATCGGGGTGGCGGCGCTGGACAGCGGAAGCCGGCGCGAGTTCGCCGACCTGATGGCCGCGGCCGACGCGGCCCTGTACCGGGCCAAGGCCGGCGGCCGGGATCAGGTGCAGATGATCAGCACCACCAGGGGTCTGAGCGCGGTCAGCACCCCGCGCGCAGGCGGCCAGGCCGCCGAGGCGCCCAGCGTGTTCCGCCGCCCGGCCGGCCGCGCCGTGAACTCGTGACGGAGCCGGCCGGCCGCGCCGTGAACTCGTGACGGAGCCCGGTTAGGCGGTCGTGGCCGTGGGTGCGGGGACCGGCAGGACCGCGAGGATCGCGGCCTCGCTGGTGTGGCACTGCGACGCGTTACCGGTGCTCAGTACCTCCGGGGTAGCGTACCCCTGGCACGTCCAGCCGCTCACCGTGACCGGCGCACCGCCACCGTTGCCCTGCACCTGCCCGGCCCTGATCTTGGCCGCGTACTCGTCCTCGACGTGCATCGCCGTCCCGCAGACCACGGTGCCCTTGGTGACCTTGATGACGACCGGCACGTTCGCCGCGGTCCGCGTGGTCCCGCAGGTCGCTCCCGGCCCGACGACCCCAACGGCCCCAGAGCCCGGTGTCGCCTTCGTCGACGAACAGCCCGCGAGCAGCCCGGCGCAGCAGCCCGCGACCAGCCCGGCGCAGCAGCCCGCCAAGAGCACGGCCCGGCCGCCCATCATCAGGACCGTGCGACCGCCGGAATACCCCGGCCGGAGTCGCCGTCCCCTGCCATGCCGCTCCACGCTCCCAGCCTATGGCCGTCTCCGGGTTGCATATTAATGCGACGCGATGAATACTCTTACATAACAGCGCAGACGCGAGGGACAGGGCCGGGCAAATGGGTGCGAGAGTAGCGGTAGCGGGGGCTAGCGGCTACGCCGGAGGCGAGCTACTGCGCCTGCTGGCTGGTCATCCGGATCTTGAGCTCGGCCCGCTGACCGCGGGCGCCAGCGCCGGGACACCCGTGACCGCGGTGCACCCGCAGCTGACCGGTCATCCCGGCCTCGACCACCGCGTGTTCACCCGCACCGACCCGGACCTGCTCGCCGACGCCGACCTGCTCTTCACCGCCCTGCCGCACGGCGAGTCCGCCCAGCTGCCGGCCAGGCTCCCCGCCCAGCTCAAGATCATCGACTTGGGCGCCGACTTCAGGCTGGCCGATCCGCAGGCCTGGACGCAGTACTACCCGACGCCGTACGCGGGCCAGTGGACATACGGACTGCCCGAGCTGCCCGGCGCCCGGGACGCGATCAAGGCCTCCACCACGGTGGCCGCGCCCGGCTGCTACGCCACCGCTTCGATCCTCGCCTTGGCCCCGCTGCTGGCCGCGGGCCTGGCCGACCCGGCCGACATCGTGATCGTCGCCGCCTCGGGAACCTCGGGCGCGGGCCGCGCGCCCCGGCCTGACCTGCTCGGCAGCGAGCTGATAGGGTCGATGTCCGCGTATCAGGTCGGGGGAACGCACCGGCACACGCCGGAGATAGAGCAAGCCCTTTCGGAACGGTCCCGGGTGTCTCAGTCCGGCCCCGTGACTGTCTCGTTCACGCCGACGCTCGCCCCGATGTCACGCGGCATCCTGGCCACCTGCACCGCGGTGTCTACCGCCACGGCTGGCCAGCTGCGGGAGGCGCTGCACCACGCCTACGGGCCAGAGCCATTCGTCCGGCTGCTGCCCGAGGGCCGGTGGCCCGCCACCGGCGCGACCTTCGGGTCCAACCGGGCTCATCTGCAAGCGGCGGCCGACGCCCACGCCGGCCGCGCCATCGTCGTCTGCGCCCTGGACAACCTGGTCAAGGGCGCGGCCGGGCAGGCCATACAGATCGCCAACCTCATGCTCGGCCTGCCGGAAACCGCCGGCCTGACCGCATACGGAGTAGCGCCTTGAGCGTGACCGCCCCGCAGGGTTTCCGCGCCGCCGGAGTGAAGGCCGGACTGAAAAAGTCCGACGACCCGGACGTCGCCGTCGTCCTGAACGACGGGCCTTCACGGTCCGCCGCCGCCGTGTTCACCTCCAACCGGGTCCAGGCCGCGCCGGTGATCTGGACACGCGAGGTCGTGCGGGGCGGCCGGGTCCGGGCGGTGGTGCTCAACTCCGGGGGGGCCAATGCCTGTACCGGCCCGCTCGGGTTCCAGGACACGCACGCCACCGCCGAGCACCTGGCCGCCGCCTTCGGCGGGGATGACGTGGGGGCGGGTGAGATCGCTGTCTGCTCTACCGGCCTGATCGGCGAGCGCCTGCCCATGGACAAGCTCCTCCCCGGCGTCGACGCCGCGGTCGCGGTAGCCTCGCGGGCCGGCGGCCTGGCCGCCGCCGACGCGATCAGGACCACCGACACCGTGGTCAAGATCGCCTTCCGGCGTGGTACCGGCGGCTACACCGTGGGCGGGATGGCCAAGGGCGCCGGGATGCTCGCCCCGGCGCTGGCCACCATGCTGTGCGTGCTCACCACCGATGCTGACCTGCCCGCCGCCGAACTTGACGCCGCACTGCGGTCGGCCACGGCGGTGACCTTCGACCGGCTTGACACCGACGGCTGCATGTCCACCAATGACACGGTGCTGCTGCTGGCCAGCGGGGCGGCCGGCGTGACCCCTGACCGCGGCGAGTTCGCCGTGACCCTCACCGAGGTATGCGCGGACCTCGCCCGGCAGCTCCAGCTGGACGCCGAGGGCGCCGAGAAGATGATCACGATCGAGGTGGTCGGGGCTGCCTCGGAGTCCGACGCGGTGACCGCCGGGCGTGCGGTCGCGCGCAATGACCTGCTCAAGTGCGCCATCGGCGGTGAGGACCCCAACTGGGGCCGGGTGCTGAGCGCGGTGGGCACCACGGACGCGGTCTTCGAGCCCGACCGGCTGAACGTGGCAATCAACGGCATCTGGGTCTGCCGCCACGGCGCCGCCGGTGACGAGCGCTCGAAGGTAGACCT